>WPCI01070645.1_pt1 | contig 107228 bp, 96 predicted proteins | sample 5399871 | NCBI WGS metagenome assembly WPCI01 (sample SAMN12869469, study PRJNA574797) | sludge metagenome | isolation source: wastewater treatment of pH7 | place: China:Beijing | collected 2019-05-20
GGACCTTTCCGGCTCCCGAGCTGAATGCGGTGCACGACCGTCTGCTGAAAGCACATGAGGGCGAGCCTCCGGCGCCTGTGTTGTTGGAACCGGCGAACGATTCCGCACCCACCAGCCTGAAGCCGTCGGCTCGCATCGCCACTCCACAGGAGATCAGCCGCCTGATCGACCCGAGGATCGATGAGATCACCCTGGTAGGCCGGGAGGGAATCCTCGGACAGCTGAACACGGAGCTGGACCTTGCCGTCGCCGGAGATCTGCGTATTGCCCTGCTGGCCGGCGAAGGTGGAATCGGCAAGACCCGGCTTGCCGCCGAACTGGCGGCAAGCCGGGATGACATCACCGTGCTCTACGGCCGCTCCGAACCTGAAGAGATTCGGCCTTTCCGGATCTGGTCCGGGCTGCTGCGCTCGGCGATGCGGCAGGCCGGTGACATCCCTCCGGCTGAGATTGTGGGCGGTGACGGCCCGACTCTGGCGCGGATCCTTCCGGAGCTGGTCCGGAGCATGGAACTTCCGCCGCCAGGCCCTGCCGGCGACCTCGAATCGGAACGGCAGGCACTTTTCGGAGCGGTGATGAGGATGATCGGCCGTCTCACCGCCCGTCGACCGATGCTGATCGTGCTGGATGATCTCCACTGGGCGGATCGCTCGACCCTGATGCTGCTGGCCAGCCTGGCCGGAGACAACCCACCCGGCGGTGTACTTGCACTCGGCCTGTACCGGGACACCGAACTCCCGTCAGACAGCCGGCTCCCGGACACCTTGACCAATCTGCAGCGGCGGCTGCCAACGCTGAAACTCCAGGTCGATGCGCTCGGCCGTGACGACGTCGGAGAGCTGATCGGCGACCGTCTCGACACAGGCCTGGCCGGGTCGTTCCACGACCAGACCGGCGGCAATCCCTTCCTGGTCGAGCAGCTGGTCAGGCACCTTGAAGAAAATGGCCTGAGTGACCCTGGCGATGCGCCGGCCGAGGTGCGCCAGATCATCTCCCAGCGTGTCAATCACCTTCCGGAGGGCGGCCCCGACCTGCTCAGGAGAGCTTCTTTGATCGGACGCGACTTCGACCTTCGGGTCCTGATGGCAACCACCAGCAGAGATGAAGACACGGTGATAGACCTGCTCGACTCGGCCGTCGCTGCCGGTCTGCTGGACGAATCACCGACCGTGCCCGGCCGCTACTCATTCGTTCACGCGCTACTCCGCAGCACCCTCGATGAAGAACTCGGGCTGACCCGCAAGGCAATGATCCACCGGGACATCGGCGAGGCGCTAGAAAGGCAGACCAGCAGCAGGCCGGAACGGCGGGTTGGCGAAAAAGCATGGCACTTCGCTCAAGCCGGCCCGACGGAAGCCGACCGGGCGGTCCATTGGGCGACAGAAGCCGCCGGACAGGCGGAAGGCAGACTCGCCTACGACGAAGCAGTTGATTTCTACTCGGCTGCGATCGCGGCAGCGCGGGCCGACGAACCGGTTGATCAGGGCCAGCTGGCAAAGCTGCTGTTGAGCCAGGCCCAGGCGAATTGGAAGAACGGCTCGCTACAGACAGCGGGCGACACTTTCCTCGAAGCCGCCCGGGCAGCCCGTGAATCCGGTCTGCCGGAACTGGCCGCACAGGCTGCGATCGGCAGTCGCTGGGGCGGCTGGGACGCCTTCGATGCCGACCTGACCGAACAACTGACTCTGATGCGGCAGGCCCTCGAAAGCCTGCCACCCGTCGACAGTCCGCTGCGGGCAGAACTGATGGCGATGCTGGGCCACGGCCTCTATTACGGCAGCGGCCAAACCGACGAAGCCAGAGAGCTCGCTGACCTGGCCACCGAAATGATCAGCCGTTGCGATGACGACGAGGCAGAGTTCTCGGTGATTCTGGCCACGGCATACCGCCGCTGGGAGCCGAACAACCTGGCCCAGCGGCTGTCGGCGTCTCAGCGGATGCTCGAGCTGGCCGAGGGAATTGATGACCACGAGCTGATCGGGCAAGCCCTGGTCACCCGATCACTTTCCCTGCTCAACCTGGGTCGTGGAGCCGAGGCCGAGGCAGACCGCAGCCGCCACTACGCGATGAGCCAGACCCTGCCTCAGATCCGCGTCATCTCGAAGTCGATGCGTGCTGCCAACTGGTTCCTGACCGGTGACTGGCAGGACGGCGAGGATCTTGCCCGTGAACTCCAGGAGGAAGGCATGCCTCGAGGAGCGTCCCTGCTGCTTGAAGATGCGCTCCGGTTCATGGTCCGGGCGCAGCAGGGCGGGCTGGCCGAGCACCTGGGACGACTGGAACTTTTCGAAGCCGGCGCCAAGGGATGGGAGATGTGGCCGACCTGGCGAATGGGGTTGCTGCTGGCAAAAGCCCAGGCGGGACAGATTGACGAAGTCAGAGCGGCAATCCAGGAAAACGGTTACGACGGCCTGGATGACTCGAAGGACGTCAACAACACGTTGCTGCCGTTCTGTGCGGTTGGCAATCTGCTCGTCGGGGAGCTCGACGACGCGGCCGGGGCCGCCAAGCTGATCGAACTGCTTGAGGCGTACAGTGGCGAGTGGATCATGATCGGCCGAATCGGGTCTTCGCTAGGCCCGGTTGATATGCACCTGGGTGAACTCCACCTGCTGGTCGGCGAATTCCGCAAGGCCGCCACAGCGCTGGAACGCTCACTGATCACCTGCGAAGCAATGGACGCGATTCCATACCTGGCCCGAACCCGGCTCGCGCTGGCTTCAGCCCTCGAAAACCTCGGTGATCCGGATGGCCAGGAACGGCGGCTCCAGCTCCGGCACGATGGTGAAGAGGTAGCCCGGAGGCTCGACATGCAGGCGATACTCAAACGGCATCTGCCGACCTGAGGTCAGCCGCGCCGAAGTTCCCACTTGGATAATTTTCTCCGGTGGCGAATCCCGAAATAACTGTTTGTGGCAGGCTCACAGTGGCATGGGACGGCAAGCAACTGGAAGCGGCGCTTCCGGGTCGTCAGGGTCGACTCATATTTGCCTATCTGGTCCTGAACAGATCCCGTCAGGTCCGGCGGGACGAGCTGGTTGAAGCGCTCTGGGCCGATGAAGGTTTGCCTAGCGGCGGGGAATCGCTGCTCGCCCCTCCCCTCTCACGGCTTCGCAAGGCCCTGGGCCCCGGCCATCTCGATGGTCGCTCGGAGCTGATGCTGAATCTCGGAGACGATTTCCAGATCGACTACGAACTGGCCCAGCAAAAACTGGCCGCAGCCCAGGAGGTCGCAGGCAGCGCCGAAGCCACAACGGAGTCCCTTGCGGGAGCCTGGGGAGACGCACAGTTGGCGGCCGGAATATTTGAAGGTGGCCTGTTGCCTGGCCTCGAAGCCCGCTGGATCGAGGAACACCGGAGCCATTTCGAAGAACTGCGGCTCAAGTCGCTTGAAACCGTGGCCCGGGTCGGAACCCGGCTCGGCCCTACCGAGCAGGCCCGGGCCGAGAGCGCAGCACGAAGCGCAGTGGAAGCGTCACCGTTTCGTGAATCGGCCCGTGCCGCTCTGATCGAAGCGTTGGAAGCCCAGGGAAACGCTGCCGAGGCACTACGTGCCTATGAGGACCTGCGGGTTCTGCTGAGGGAAGAACTCGGGACATTCCCCTCCCCCGAACTGAACGCGATTCACGAGCGGCTGCTCGGTGCCCATGAAAAGTCCGGATCAAACGGGAAGCCGGACCCGCCGGCCCCCGCCACAACCGTCCGGATAGCCGCCACTCCAAAGTCGATCGGTTTGGAAATAGACCCCAGGATTGATGGCCGTGATCTGGTCGGCAGGGAAAGGACCCTCAAACGGCTGCGAAGCGAATTGGATCTGACCGTCGCCGGTGAGCTTCGGATCGCCCTGCTTGCGGGGGAAGGCGGGGTCGGCAAGACCCGGCTTGCCGCCGAACTGGCGGCAAGCCGGGATGACATCACCGTCCTTTACGGGCGTGCCGAACCAGACGAAGTGCGTCCTTTCAGCATCTGGTCGGGGCTGCTGCGCTCAGCGATGAGGCAGGCCGGTGACATCGACCCTGACCAGATCGTGGGCGGCGACGGCCCCACCCTGGCCCGTGTGTTGCCTGAACTGGCCAGACGCCTGAATCTGCCGGCTCCCGGCCCGACGTCAGACCTGGAATCCGAACGGCAGGCACTGTTCGGTGCTGTACTCCGGATGATCGGCCGGTTCTCGGCCCGGCATCCGATGCTGATCATCCTCGACGACCTGCATTGGGCCGACCGATCCACCTTGAGGCTCCTCTCCAGCCTGGCGGGGGACAACCCGCCGCAGGGAATCCTCGCGCTCGGCATCTACCGTGACACGGAGCTGACTTCCGACAGCCAGCTGCCGGAAACGCTTAGCCAGCTTCAGCGCCGCCTGCCTACCACCCGGCTCCAGGTGGAAGCTCTGGACGACGATGAAGTCAGGAACCTGATCTCCGGACGTCTCGACGAGAGCCTTGCCCCGCTGATTCGGGATCAAACCGGCGGCAATCCGTTCTTCATCGAGCAACTGGTCCGGAACCTGGAGGAATCCGGCGAGCAGCGTCCATCCTCGGTTCCGCCGGAGATCCGCGAAATCATTACCCAGCGAGTGGCCCGCTTGCCCGAAGGTGGACTTGAACTACTCGGAAGGGCAGCCCTGATCGGCCGCGATTTCGATCTGGCGATTCTCGAACGGACCACCAACGATGATGAAGACCGGATCATCGCTTTGCTTGATTCGGCTGTTGCCGCCGGGTTGCTTGATGAATCCGGCTCGACGCCTGGACGTTATGCCTTCGTCCATGCGCTGGTCCGGAGCTCACTCGGGGACAGTTTCAGCCTGACCCGCCGTGCTGCGATTCACCGCCGGATAGGTGAAGCAATCGAACACCGCAACCAGAGCCGTTTCGGCCATCAAAGCGACCGGGACCTGCCGACCCTGGCCTGGCATTTCACCAATGCCGGGCCTTCGGAAGCAGACCGGGCGATCAACTACGCAACGCTCGCAGCCAGGCAGGCCGAGGACCGGCTCGCCTATGACGAAGCGGTGGGCTTTTACGACGGTGCCATAGCTGCCTGCCGGGCCGACGAGCCGGTCGACAACGGACTCCTGGCAGAGCTGCTGCTCAGCCGGGCCGAAGCCGAGTGGCGAATGGGACGTCTGCCTCAGTCCGCATTGACCTTTCTCGAAGCGACCGAGGCGGCCCGGGATTCCGGCCTGCCGGATCTTTTCGCCAGGGCCGCGAACGGGGTCAGCTGGGGCAGCTGGGAGACATTCGATTCGGTCCGCCAGACGCCAATCTCACTGCTTGAAGAAGCGCTGGACATGCTCGGGCCGGATGACAATCCGCTGCGGGCTGCCGCCCTGGCCAACCTCGCCCACCTGACCTACTTCAACGGGGATTCCTCGAAGCGGGCGATAGAGATGACCGACGAGGCGTTCGCGATGGCCGGGCGCCTCGATGACGCGACCCTTTTTACAGTCCTGACCGCATCCCACTTCTACCTGCTGGAACGCTGCGAGCCCGAATTCCGCCTCGAAGTCGCAGACCGGGCAGTCGCAATCGCTGAAGAATCGGCAGACCGGGAAGACCTGGCAGAAGCCCTGGCGCTCCGGGCGGTGATGCTTGTCAATGCGGGCAAGGGAGCTGAGGCAGCAGCCGATGTCGCCCGGCACGGCGCTCTGAGCACCACCCTCCCCCAGGTCCGGAACACCAATTACTCACTCCAGGCGGTTCAGTGCTTCCTCCACGGGAGATGGGATGAAGGCGAGCGTCTCACGCGTGAATGCCTGGCCCTCGAAGACGTTCCGCCATCAGCCCGGATCGCGATAACCGACGCCATGCACTACATGTACCTGGCCCATCGGGGGAGGCTCGGCGAGGCGATCGACATCCTCGAACTCGAGGCCGCAATTTCAGCTGAGTGGGATACCTGGCCGGCCTGGGAAGTCGGAGTCGCCTACGGCTACTGGCAGGCCGGGGACCAAAGCAAGGCGAAGGAACTTCTGGACGAGATCGACTACGTAAACCTCGAGTCGGTAGCCCAGATGGAACTGCTCCGACCTGTCTTCTGCGGTGTCGCGACGATGCTGGCGGCCGAGATGGACGACGAAGCCGGAGCCCGTCGCCTGACCGACCTGATGGAGGAAATGGAGGATCTCTGGACGATCTTCGGCCCGGGCGCAGCGACTTTCGGGCCGGTCCCTCTGCTCAAGGGTGAGATGTATCTGATCCAGCGGCGTGATCGCGAGGCAGCCACGGCCCTCGAGAATGCCGTCATCACCTGCCAGGAAATGAACGCGGGCCCGTTCCTTGCCAGGGCAAGACTGGGACTCGCCGAGGCCCTGGCCCGGATCGGCAATCCCGACGGACCGGAGCGGACCGCGGAGATCAAGGAAGCTGGACTGGCTGCCGCAAGGGAGCTGAAAATGGTCCCGTTACTCACCCGGTACGAATAGCCACAAGCCAGAGCCGGTCAACCCGGCCACTATTTCACTGGACCCGCCCGTCGAGTCCCGGACTTGTGTAACTGACGGATTCCTTTGACAGGTCGTTGAGACCCGACCAGCCTGCTTCCTAGTGCAGCCCGGGACCGGAGCGCTGCCACTCAACCTGGCCCCTGCCTTCGGCTTCCGAGCGACCCTCGACGTCATCCCAGGAATGGAGCATCTGCTTGAGCCGGGTCACACCCTCCGGGTCATGGGCAGCAATCCTGCCGGCCAGCTCAAGCGCGGTATTTTCAGTTGCGGCGCCGGGAGCGACCTGGCTGACAAGTCCCATCCGGAGGGCTTCGTCGACCTTGACCGTGTTTGAGGAGAGCAGCAGGTACTTCGCGTGGCCCAGACCACAGAGGGTAACCAGACGGGCCGGACCGACGGGAACCCCCAGTGCTGCCCCGGGGAACCGCATCTGAAGGTTCGAACCACCGATCCGGATATCGCATGCGACAGCGATCTCGGCGCCGCCACCAACCGTGTAGCCGTGGCAGGCAGCGACCGTCGGCTTTGGGAACTGGACCACCGCGTCATAGACGTCGGCGAAGAGCTGCATCTTGTTGACCTTCGCGTCGGCGTCGATGTCTTCCTTTATGTCGGCGCCGGCCGAAAACGCCATGTAATCGGTGGAAGAAAACACCAGCGCCCGAACGTTGTCGTCGGCCTTCGCATCCGAAATGTGCCCGAGCAGTTCAACCAGCATTTCCGTGTTGATCGCGTTCATCGCCGTGGGACGATCAAGCTGTATCAGGGCAACGCCCCGGTCATCGACTTCGTATTTGGTCAGGCTCACGTTACCTCGGTTCGTTTCAGTTCTCGCCGGTCTCACCGGCTGCGATTCTCTCGACAAGTCTCTCTGTCTCCCGGGCTGCATCGTCGATCAGACCCTCGACGAGCTCGTTGCTCTCCGAGAACTTTCCCAGCACGTAGCCGGCAACACGTTCGGGGTCAGTTGAATCCGGCCGGTCAACTCCGATCCGGACCCTCCAGAAGTCGGCGCTTCCGAACCCTCCCTTCAGGCTCTTCACCCCGTTGTGGCCTGCTGCACCACCACCCATCCGGGTGCGGATCTCACCAAACGGCAGGTCGATCTCGTCGTAGACGGCGATCACCCGCTCCAGAGGGATTTTCCTGGAACCTCGTGCCGGGCCGGCCGACTTGCCCGATTCGTTCATGAAAGTGAGGGGTGTCATCAGCACTACGCGGGGGCCGCCCGGACGGATCCGCCCTTCGGTGATCCGGGCGTTGTATTTCTCCTTCGCCCGCGGCAGGTCCCAACGCTCGGCCAGAAGCGCCGCAACCATGAAACCGGCGTTGTGGCGGCTGCGCTCATACTCCCGCCCGGGGTTTCCGAGCCCAACGATCAGGATCGGGCTGTCGGCCCCTTCGCCGGGGTCGCTACGGCGCAGGAACGACAGGACCTACTCCTCGTCGGAGGAGTCTTCGCCCGCGTCGCCCTCGGCAGCGTCGTCGCCTTCTTCGCCACCTTCGCCGACCACTTCGGGCTCGGCTTCGAGATCGTCCTCTGGCTCGGCTTCGACGCGCGGCGGTGAGAGCGTGACGATGGTGACTTCGGTGGGATCTTCGGCGATCAGCTCAACACCTTCGGGGGCAGTGAGGTCCTCGAGGGTCAATGTGTCGTTGATCTCCAGTTCGGAGACATCGAGAGTCAACGAGTCTGGGATCTCCGTCGGCAGCGCCTCGACGGTGACTTCGCGGGTGACGTGCTCAAGTACGCCGCCCTGCTTGACACCCGGGCTGACGTCATCACCGGTCAGTTCAACCGTGACCTCAGCCTGAATCGCCTGGTTGAGATCGACCTGCTGGAGGTCAAGGTGCTGAAGGTCACCACGGACCGGATGATGCTGCTGCTCCTTGACGACGACCGGAATCGCATCCGATCCTTCAACCTGGAGATCGAACAGCGCATGGCCTTCACCCAGAATGATCCGGGCGTCACGACTCTCGACCTGGAATGTGGTCGCTTCCTTGCCATCCGAGTAGACGACGCCGGGAACTTTGCCGTCACGACGCAGGCGACGGGAGATTCGGGTACCGAATTCGGAGCGGGTAGTGGCGGTAAGCGTTGCGCGTTCTGAAGACATTGGACAGAACAGGATAGGGAAAGACGTACGCTTGAGGCATGGCGGACGATTCCAGGATTCCCAAGGGGCGCCTCCGCCGCTCCGTGAAGCTCGGTTCGGCGATCGGTTCTTCGGGTGCAAGATACGCCGGAACCAAGGCGTCAAGCCTGGTTCGCAGTGGAGATTCCAGCAAGGAGAAGCTGGATGAACGACATGCCGAGACAGCCGCAAAAATGGTCGCCACTCTCGGCCAGATGAAAGGGGCTGCGATGAAAGTCGGACAATTCGCGTCTTTCATCGACACCGACTTCATCCCTGAGGAATATCGCGAGATATATCAGGAGCAGCTCTCGAAGCTGCGTAGTGAAGCGCCATCGATGCCGTGGGACGATGTGGCCAAGGTGCTCGAGGAGGAGTACGACGGTCAACCGGTGGAACAGCTTTTCGACTCGATCGAACGCGAGGCTTTCGCCGCCGCTTCGATCGGCCAGGTGCACCGCGGCCGCCTGATCGATGGCCGGGAGGTAGCGGTGAAGATCCAGTACCCGGGTATCGCAGAGGCCTTGGAATCCGACCTCAAGAACGCAGGAATGCTGGTCCGGATGGCACGTGCGCTCGCCCCGGGCCTCGATGCCCGCGAGGTCACCCGGGAGCTGCGCGAGAGGGTGCTGGAAGAACTCGACTACGAGTACGAGGCCCAGAACCAGCGCTCATTCGCGAGGGCCTACCGGGGCCACCCTTTTATCTATGTGCCTGATGTGATCACCCGGCTTTCCCGTCGCCGGGTGCTGGTCACCGAGCTGGTGGACGGGATCGGTTTCGAAGAGATCCTGGAGCTGGACCAGGCCGAGCGCAGCCGATTCGGCGAGATCATTTTCCGGGGCAGTTTCGGTTCGATCTACCACCTTCAACATTTCAATGCCGATCCCCACCCCGGCAACTACCTGCTGATGGAGGATGGCCGGGTTGCGTTCCTGGACTTCGGGATGACCAAGAAGCTGGACCGGGAACAGATCGAGCTGGATCAAAGGGCGGTCGACGCCGCGGTTCGCAACGACCCTGAGGGCCTCCGCGATGCACTCCACGACCTTGGTTTCATCAAGAAGCCCTCGAAGCTCGACGCCGAACACCTGATGAATCACGTCAAGTCGATCGGTGGCTGGTACATGGAGGACGCTGAGATAGAACTTGACGGCGAGCGGGTGATGAAGGTAATCGAGTCCACTCATGACCCGAGGTCGGAGTACTTCGACCTGATGCGCCGGGAGTCGATCCCGGCAGACGAGCTGATGGGACGCCGCATGGAGATTGGCGTTCTCGCAGTCCTCAGCCGGCTGAAAGCGAAGAGGAACTGGCACCGGATAATGCGCGAGTGGGTCTATGCCGACCCGCCGGCGACCGACCTCGGCAAAGAAGAATGGGCGTATTTCGAGGAGCGCGGGATCTTCCAGGTACCGGGAATCAGACATCCGGAGAGTGGCGCGTCCGGGTCGGTGCGGTGATCCCGCAGTATTTCGGGGGTGATTCCGCAGTGTTTCGCGGGTGATCCCGCAGTATTTCGCGCGGGACCGGGAGCCGGTCAGCCTGCCGCCCTGCCTTCGACTCCAACTTTGATCAGGCAACCCGCCTTGTCCGGATCTCGGACCTCGAAATCCCGAAGGCGGAACCCGGAATCGATCGACGCGAGCAAACCCCGGGTGAATCCGCGGTGCATCGCGCAGACCACATCGCTGTTCTCTCGCGCCGCTTTCCGGTAGGGGCATCGCCCGAGCCGGCAGGTGAATCCTTCTTCGGCGTCGTCGACTGTAGCTACGAAACCAAGCCGGTTCAGGACCCCCAGGAATGCCATCTTCGGGTTCTCCCCTTCCCCGACCGGCATCGCCAGCCCGGCTTCTTCGCCAACGGATTCAATCCGTTCCAGATTGGACCGGTCTGACGGAAATGCCCGCGCGAGCCAGGCCGCCAGGGCACCCTCTCCACTACTGTCGCCCAGCGCCAGAGCCGCTTCGATTCCGGTCCCGGTCGAATTGACCATCCACTCGTCGCGGGGTCGGCCCCGTCGGCTGGAGCTGCGGCCGCGGTCGACCAGACCTGCTTTCCACAGGCGCTCAAGGTGATTGCGAACCCCATTCGGATGGAGGCCGGTCAGCTCCGCGAGTTCCCCGGTCGCGATCGGCTCGTCCGCTTCCCGAAGGAGGGCGAAAAGCCGGGCTCTGGTCGGTTGTGAAAGCACCAGCTGGATCTCGTAGGCGTCCGCGCCTTCAGTTCTCATGTCCGTCATTCTCAACCATGGCGTCCCGGAGGGCCGAGCAGAAGTGCTGCGACGACCGAGCGGATGACCAATCCGACCAGGATGACAGCTACAAGCAGCACCAGGAATGAGGCGAGGCCCACCAGGCGATCGCCGGTCACCGCTTCTGCCACCGCGAGAAGCCCTATCGCTCCGACTGCTGCTGATGCCAGGAGCCGGTCTTGTAACTGGTTGGGAGTGGTGGCCGGCCTGCCCAGATCCCGGACCCTCACAACAACCGAAAGCAGGTGAAGCATGGACCCGATGACCGTGAGGCCGACCCAGCCGGCCAGCAGCAGGACCGCGAGCGTGACCCGGTCATCTCCGAAGAGGGGAGCAAGCGAATGGTCAGCCGCAGAGACCAGACCGAAGAGAAGCCCAAGTGGGAGGAAGGCCTGTGACCAGATCACCAGTCGCGCCGGCAGGGTGAGTGGCACCTTTGATTCCGACCCGGAGGCGATCAGGTTGGTCGCGAGCAGTCCCGCTCCGACCACCAGGAGTGACCAGCCGAGAAGAACGAGGGCTCCCAGACTGAACGCGTAGCCGATGGCCGTCACACCGCAGCCCGCCGACCAGAAGGCAAAAGTGGCCGGCTGAAGCCGTGGGAACCTGAGTCTTGTCTGGGTCAGCGAAGGCGCAAACGTGTGAAGAGTGCCGACGATAGCCCCGCCAAGCCAGCCGCCAAGGTTGAAAGCCAGGTGAGCTCCGAGCAGTGATCCATGGCTCCAGGCGAAATGAACGGTCAGCATCAGACCGACCGCGATTCCAAGGACCAGCCACAGTGCCGATGCCGCGTACCAGCGGCTGGCCCACGGAGCACGTTGCAGGGAACGGGAATGAAGCCCTGCGAGCGACCTGGCATAGAGCAAGAGGGCCGTGAGCAGCAGGACCACGCCGATTGTGGCCAGCCAGTCGGCGTCGGTCGAGACTCCCGTCACCACACAGGCGGCACCGGCGGTCCAGCAGGTGATCTGTACGGCGACCATCCGGCGGGAGGGTGGCGAGGTAGCGAGGAAGGCCGTAACGAAAAACTGGCTCACGCCGAGGATCAGGAGTGACACGCCACCCAGCAGAACGAGATGGATCGCTGCCCACGTGGATGAACCCCAGTCAACGATAATTCCGATCAGGGCTGTGGCTGCGGCCACGCTGGCGACAACCACGGCGGCGGCCAGATATGCCAGAGCCAGATCCGTAGGTCGCATCGACCCTTCGTTCATGTGAATAGTTTACACATGGTAGTATGTAAATTCGTTTTCCGTCGGTAAGGAGCCGCATGACGTACGTGATCAATGAACCCTGCATCGGCGTGAAGGACAACTCCTGCGTGGAAGTCTGTCCCGTCGATTGCATCCATCCCACCCCGGACGAAGCAGAGTGGGAATCGGTCGATCAGCTCTTCATCGACCCCGACGAATGCATTGACTGCGATGCCTGTGTCGAGGCCTGTCCGGTTGATGCGATCACCCCCGAGGACATGGTTCCGCCCGAGTGGCAGCGTTTCATCGAATTGAACGCGAACTACTTCAAGAGCTGAGCAGCCCGCTCAAGAGTTGAACAGCCTGGGATCGTTGGAACAGACCCCGTCGACCCCGAGATCAGCCAGGGACTCGATCCGCTCCGGTTCATCCACAGTCCATACATAGAGCTTCTTCCCGGCTCCGTGGACAGTCTCTACCAGCCTCGGCGTGACAACACCGAAGAATGCCCAAACCGAATCGGTCTCCAACTCTGCAAGTCGCCGACGGACCTGACCGGGCATCCGAACGCGGACGGAAGCAAGACCCATGGCCAGGGCGGGCCGGATCACCTTCGGCATTCCGAGCCAGTCCCGGGTTACCTTCGGGACCGTCCAGCCGAGACTGAGCCCCGAACCGATGCCCTCCTGCTCCTTGATCGCACCGATGCGCTTCAAGGTGGAGACCTCCATGGTCGAAACCATGCTTCGCTCCACGAGTCCGTGGCGTCGAACCGCCTCGACTACTTCATCATCGCGACCCGGCAGCTTGATGTCCAGGTTGATTCGAACCTGATCGAGTGGCGGTCTGGTGAAAGCCTCAAGCGCTGATTCAAGCGTCAGCCGTTCACCTTTCGCGTCCGCCTTGGCCGACGCATGCCAGTCATGTGCAACGACAAGTTCTGTCCGGTTGGCTGGATCGATTGAAGGGTGGCCTTCTTCATCCCAGAGCACATCGAACTCGATCACGTCCACCCCCGTCTCGACCGCCTTCCGGAAGGAGGAGACCGTGTTGCCGGGAGTCAGGGCATCCGCACCCTTGTGACCGATTCGAAGCATTGACCCACCCTACGAAACCGGGCCGGGCGACTCCCGAAACAACCCCTCAGGAACCAATGTGTTCGGAGTCGGGCAGCCGGGCCGAGTTGACAAGCCTTTCGACGCCGTCGACATCGCGGACAGCCCCCGTGTCGGCCGAGGTGGCCATCATCGCGTATGCCCTGAGGGCCGGGGAGACCACCCGCTCACGGTCAACCGGCTTGTAGCCGCCGTTTGCCTCGATCAAGTCGCGCCTGGCAGCCAGTGTTTGATCATCAACCTCGAGTGAAATCTTCCGGTTGGGAATGTCGATCGCGATCGTGTCTCCGTTCTCGACCAGAGCGATCGCCCCGCCAGCCGCCGCTTCCGGGGAGGCGTGACCGATCGAGAGTCCGGACGTTCCACCGGAGAAGCGCCCATCGGTCAGAAGCGCACATTCCTTGCCCAGCCCGAGTCCTTTCAGATACGAGGTCGGGTAGAGCATCTCCTGCATCCCGGGGCCACCGCGTGGACCTTCGTAGCGGATCACCACCACATCGCCGGCCTTGACCCGGCCGCTGAGGATCGAATCAACCGCGTCGTCCTGGGATTCGACGACGAAGGCCGGACCGCTGAATTCAAGGATCGATTCATCGACCCCGGCGGTCTTCACCACACAGCCACGTTCAGCGATGTTGCCGTAGAGGATGGCGAGGCCACCGTCGGTCGAGTAGGCGTGCTCGAGGTCGTGGATGCAGCCTTCGGCGGCATCCACATCGAGCGATTCCCACCGTTCGGACTGGGAGAAGGCCGTGGCCGAACGCACGCAGCCCGGCGCCGCGTGGAAGAGTTCGATCGCGATCTCGGCCGGTTTCGGTCCGCGAATGTCCCAGGTACCGAGCCAGGTATCGATGTTCGGGGAGTGAACCGTATGGACATCTTCGTGTAGCAGCCCGCCACGGCGCAGCTCACCGAGTATGGCCGGTATTCCGCCGGCCCGGTGGATGTCCTCCATCAGATACTCACCATTCGGGGCCACCTTGCAGAGGCAGGGCACCCGCCTCGACAGCTCGTCGATGTCGCTCATCTCGAAATCGACACCCGCTTCGCGGGCCGCGGCCAGCAGATGCAGAACCGTGTTGGTCGAGCCGCCCATGGCGATGTCCAGGGTCATTGCGTTCTCGAAAGCGTCACGGGTGGCGATCGAGCGGGGCAGGACGGACTCGTCATCTTCGCCGTAGTACTTGCCGGCAATCTCGACCGCGGTGCGGCCGGCCGCCTCGTAGAGCTCCTTGCGGGCAGTGTGGGTGGCCAGGGTCGAGCCGTTGCCGGGCAGCGAGAGGCCAAGCGCCTCGGTCAGGCAGTTCATCGAGTTGGCGGTGAACATGCCGGAGCAGGAGCCGCAGGTCGGGCAGGCATTCTCTTCGATGATCGCCATGTCTTCATCACTGACTTCATCGGCGACGGCGTCGGCGATCGCCGAGATCAGGTTGACCCGCTTTCGCACGGTGCCGTCGACCAGAGTCGCGGTGCCGCCTTCCATCGGGCCACCGGAAACGAAGACCGCCGGGATGTTGAGTCTGAGAGCGGCGTTCAGCATCCCCGGGGTGATCTTGTCGCAGTTGGAGATACAGACCATCGCGTCGGCGCAGTGGGCGTTCACCATGTACTCGACGCTGTCGGAGATCAGGTCTCGGGAGGGCAGCGAATAGAGCATGCCGCCGTGACCCATCGCGATGCCGTCATCGACCGCGATCGTGTTGAACTCGAGCGGGACACCGCCGGCCTTCTTGATCGCCTCGGAAACCACCTCCCCGACCGGCTTGAGATGGGTGTGGCCGGGAACGAACTGGGTGTACGAGTTGGCAACCGCGATGATCGGCTTGCCGAAGTCCTCGCTGGCTACACCGGAAGCGCGCAGAAGGGCGCGGGCACCAGCCATGTTGCGGCCATGAGTAACGGTCTTCGATCTGAGCGGCGGCATGGGCTGCAGATTACTCTCAGCTCAGCCCGAGCCGGACCCTGAGACCCTGCGGGCTTCAGAAAGCCGGCGATCAACCCGAACCGGGCCTCGCCGTTGAATCTGGACTGAAGAAGCGAGTGCTATATGGCCGATTCTTCACTCAAGTTGCCTCTGAGTCGATCTGGCCTGATCCGGAGCTCCCTTGGCCTGGCCCGGAGCTCCCTTGGCTAGAAGAGCTGGTTTTCGCCGGCGAAGATTTCGCTCACCGAGTCATCGGTGAAGATTCGGCGGATCGAGTCGGCGAGCGTACCGGCAGTGCTGAGGACGTGAATGTTGTCCGGAGCACCCGGGCGGAGCGGGATCGTGTCGGTGACGACGATCTTCTCGAGGCCCGAGTTCTCGTAGGGCAGGCGCTCGAATGCAGGTCCGGAAAAAACACCGTGGGTGGCGCAGGCGATCACCGACTTGGCACCCTCGTCGAGAACGGTGCGGGCGGCCGCGCAGAGGGTCCCGGCCGTATCGATCATGTCGTCGGAGATGATCGCGACCTTGTCCTTGACATCGCCGACGACATAGCCGATCTCGGCAACCTGCTGCCTTGGCCGTTCCTTCTCCATGATCGCCCACTCCGTCCCTACCTTGCGGGCGAAGTTCCGTGCCGCTTTGGCACGACCCGCATCCGGGGAGACGATCACCAGTTCCTCGGGCTGATACTGGTCAGCAAACCACTGAGTCAGCATCGGCTGCGCGGTCATGTGGTCGACCGGGATTGTGAAGAAACCCTGGATCTGGCCGGCGTGGAGATCCATGGTCAGGACCCGGTCAATACCGACCGCCTCAAGCGACCTTGCGACGACCCGGGAAGTGATCGGTTCGCGCGGCGCCGACTTCTTGTCCTGGCGGGCGTACCCGAACCAGGGCATGACAGCAATGATCCGGTGTGCCGAGGCACCCTGGGCGGCATCGGCCATGATCATTAGTTCCATCAGGGCGTCGTTCGGAGTCATGTCCGTTTCGACATTCGCGCAAGTGGACTGGACGAGAAAAACATCGGCGCCCCGGATCGATTCCTCGAACCGACCGTAGATCTCGCCGTCCGAAAAAGTCTTCAGGGTGACGTCACCAACCGAAAGCGAAAGCTTGCCGGCGATCTTCGCGGCGAGGTCCTGAGACGAGCGACCGCCGAAGACCATTGCCCGCTTTGAATAGTCATGCGGAATGGTTGTGGCAACTGAAGCCTCGGTAACGGTCACTGACTGGATTCCCCTTCTTCATTGCGGGCAGCGAGCCGCCCGGCGTAATCATCAACGTTTCTCTGGTCGTTCCTGCTGACCGACAAAGCACCGGGCGGAATGCTCTCCCGGATCACGGCGCCGGCGCCAGTGTACGCACCATCCCCGACTTCCACCGGGGCCACAAGCATCGTGTCCACCCCGATCCTCACATTCGAGCCGATCTTGGTCCGGTGCTTTTCCCTGCCGTCGTAGTTGGCGGTGATCGTTCCGGCGCCGAGATTGGACCCGTCGCCGATGTCTGCGTCGCCTACATACGAAAGGTGAGGGATCTTGGAGCCGGCACCGACATTGGAATTCTTGACCTCCACGAAAGTGCCCGCCCGGGCTCCGTCGGCAAGCTTGGCACCAGGACGCAGATAGGCGAAGGGCCCAACCGAGCAGCCCTCCCCAAGTTCACAGAGGTTCACATACGAGTGGATGACCTCGCTGCGATCACCGATCCCGGAATCGATCACGGTCGAATGCGGACCGACCACAGTGCTCTCGCCGAGCTCGGTTGCCCCGCGCAGGGAAGTGCCCGGTTCGATCCGGCTGTCCTGGCCGATGGTCACTCCGGCATCAATCCAGGTAGTAGCCGGATCGACGATTGTCACCCCGGCCAGCATGTGTCGTTCAAGGATTCGTTGACGGGCCTCCGCCTCAACCACTGACAGGTCGGACCGGTTGTTCACTCCGAGGTTGATCGCCGGGTCCTTCGATACATGGGCAGTTACCAGCTCGCCACGGGAACGCATCACAGCGATCACATCGGTCAGGTAATACTCGCCCTGCGCGTTGTCACTGGAAAGCTCACCCAGCGCCCAGGCGAGCGACTCCCCGTCAAAAACGTATGTGCCCGAATTGATCTCGCGGATCGCGAGTTCTTCCCGGGTGGCGTCGCCGTCGGCTTTCGCTTCAACGATCTTTCGGATCGTCCCGTCCCCGCCCCTGACAATCCGCCCATAGGAACCCGGGTCATCGAGAACTGCGGTCATCACGGTTGCCGAAGCACCGCTTTCATCCTGTGAAGCAAGCAGACCGGTGATCACATCGGAGGAAATCAGTGGCACGTCACCCGAAAGAACAAGCACCCGCGGCGACTCGCGCACGATTTCAAGTGCCGATCGGACCGCCCCTCCAGTCCCGTTCGATTCCGGCTGTTCGATCGTTTCGACACCGTCCGGCAGGGCGTCCCCGAGGTTGCGGTCAGGAGAGACGATCACCGCTACCCGATCGGCACCGGCCTGCCGGGCAGCAAGGATCGGCCAGGCAATCATCGGACGTCCGCAGACGGGATGGAGAACCTTGGGCAGGGACGAGCGCATGCGCGTGCCCTGACCTGCCGCCATGATCAGCGCTGTTACGGGGGCCCCGGTCACTGGGGGGATTCTAGATGCTGGGGTTCAGTCTGGCCAAGAACCCTTGATAAACGCGGCCGACGGCTCTAGCGGAGACCGTCGTCAAGAGAATCGGAGAGCTGACCAAGATCCTTCGAGAAAAGAATCAGGGTCCAGCCGGTGAAGATCAGGTCGATCCCGACCAGAAGACCGATCGCCCAGTCCGCCGAGGTCGGATAATCGATCCAGAAGATGGCGCCGATGATGATCCCCAGTAGGCCGTTGACGGCCAGCCATCCGGCACCGGGCAGACCGCGACGCGTGAAGGCAACCATCAGGCGGGAGAACCCCATGACCAGGAAGTAAATGATCAAAAGCAGGGTGAGGGCTTTCATCCCTTTGTCCGGATTGACCAGCAGGAAGACGCCGGCCACTAGCGTGAGCAAAGCCCAGAATGCCCGGATAATCACGTGAAGCGCCCCCGGGGCGCTGAAAGCCCAGGCGAAAACGAAGACGGAAGCCACGACCAGGATCCAGCCGATCAGCACGGTGATTCCCCATGACGCTAGAGCCGGCACGAGAATCGCAAAAGCCCCCAGCAGCATCAGCACAATGCCGAAACCGACCAGGAAACCAGAACCACGGCTGTCCTTCACTTCACTTCCTGAGCTTTCCATGGCATCAGCATAGCTCCGACGCCGGAACCCTCCGCGGCGATAGAGTGCTCCGGCATTCCGGGGTGGTGTAATCGGTAGCACACCGGGTTTTGGTCCCGGCAGTGGAGGTTCGAGTCCTCCCTCCGGAGCTGGCTTGGCCGCAGGCCGGGCGGGACATACCCGCCTTCGCAGCTCAACCCGCCCCGACGATGCGAAAAGGCGGCCACTGCGGAGCCGGGTCCTGTTCGACAGCGAGCCAACCGGTTCTTCATCGTCGAACGCAAGGGCAGGGTTCGAACGCAAGGGCAGGGTTCGAACTCGAAGGCAGGGTTCGAAAGGGGCGTGAAGTAGTCCGACTTCGCAACTTGTTGGGAACAGTCGCGTTCTATAAGGTGGCCGTGCCCCAGGACAGTTTATGGAGCAGGGAAACCAGGAGAGAACCGGAGAACCAATGCGCAAGCTTGCAGTACTGCTCGCAGTAGCGGGTACTTTCTTTGCCGTGTAAGTCGCTCAGGCGGCACCGCCCACCTCGATCTTCAACTCACAGGTGGCATGCGGACAGGTGACAACGCAAGGCAATGTCTCGACTTCACTCGACCAGACCTGGTGCGGCACGATCCGCCCCTGGGCGACCAATGTCAATGGTGGCTCCGACAGCACCAAGGGAGACAACATCTCCGCCCAGACGACCCCGATGCTCACTGACCTCAGGTCGACTGTCCAGAGCTTCGACGGCGTACCGATCGATGTCAACGTCGCCTTTCCGGACGAAGGGGTTCACGGTCCCGCTCCTTACCCGCTGGTGATGATGTTCCACGGCTATGGCGGTCAGCGCCTCAGCTTCAACTCGATGCAGCGCTGGCTGGACGACGGCTACGCCGTATTGACCCAGACAAACCGCGGCTTTCACCAGTCCTGTGGTTCGGTCGGGTCGAAAGCTGCCGACCCGGATTGCCTGACCAAGGGCTTCGTCCGTCTGGACGACACCCGCTACGAAGTTCGTGACGCCCAGCTTTTCGCTGGCATGCTCGTTGACGAAGGCCTGGTTTCCCCTGGCCGGATCGCCGCCACCGGCGGCTCCTACGGCGGTGGCATGTCAATGGCCCTCGCCGCTCTCAAGAACCGGATCATGGACACCGACGGCACCTACAAGCCGTGGGTCAGCCCGGTCAACGAAACTCCGATCAGCCTCGCGGTCGCTACACCGAACATTCCGTGGACTGACCTCGCATACTCACTGGTCCCCAACGGCAGCAACATCGACTACATCAAGGACGCCTCGTACTACGGGCGGTTTGGTGTCATGAAGCAGTCCTACGTCAATGGCCTCTACCTGAGCGGGCTCGGCGCGCCTGGTTATTACACCCCGCCCGGCGAACAACCGCAAGCGGACCTGGCCGGCTGGAAGGCCTTCATGGATGCAGGCGAGCCCTATGACGCAACCGCCCCGGCCACACAGATGCTGGACGAAATCACCAAACATCATTCGTCCTACTACATCGATCACAGCCAGGCTCCGGCCCCGCTCCTGATCAGCTCGGGCTTCACCGACGACCTGTTCCCGGCCAATGAAGCCACCCGGTATTACAACCGGACCCGGGCGCAGTTCCCGAACGCGCCACTCTCCCTTTTCTTCGGTTCCTTCGGCCATATGCGCGGCCAGAATGGTTCGGAGGTATCGGGGGCCCTGAACGCCCTGGAGAAGCAGTGGATCGATTACTACCTCAAGGACATCGGCAGCAAGCCGGCCTCCAACGTGACGACCTGGACCCAGGTCTGCCCGGATGGGGCGACCGACGCAGGTCCGTTCACGACCGGTGACTGGGTTTCCCAGTCACCGGGCGAAATCCGCGTCCTTGACAAGAGTGCCACCCAGACGGTAGCCGCCGATGGTGGTGACCGCAGCAACGGTGCTCTCTTCAATCCGGCACCGAGCGGAACTGCCTGTACGGCCGGAACTGGAGCACTCGAGCCCGGCACCGCCAACTACGAAACGCAGCCCGCCCCTGCTGGCGGGTACACCGTGATGGGTTCGCCGACGGTGATCGCCAAGATCACCCAGGAAGGCAGCAGTTCTCAGCTGTCAGCCCGTCTGGTTGACGTCTCGGCCGATGGTGCCACAAAGACCCTCGTCAACCGTGGAATCTGGCGTCCGACCGGCAGCGGCTTCCAGGTCTTCCAGTTGTACCCGAACGGCTGGCACGTCGACGCGGGCCACAAGCTGCGGCTTGAACTGCTCCCGTTCGACGGCGGCAACATCGATCCGACCCTTGGCCTGCTCAGCAACTTCAGCCGTCCGTCGAACAACCAGCGGCCCGCCACAATTGAATACATGGACCTGCGGATTCCGGTCAGGGAAGCCCCGGGAGCATTGGATGGCCTGGTCACGGCCCCGGCCAAGCGTGTCCTGCCTGACCGGCCGGGCGTCGAGCTGGCGGTCGGCAATGAATCGATCGGCTCTGAATCAATGGCAGCGTATGTATCTGCAAACTATCCCTGCCCGACGGGCACGACGGGTCCCGGCGGAGGCAACTGCACGCCGAATACGACCCCGGATCCGCCCGTGACCGGTGATCTGGCCCTGGCCGGCAAACTGACCGTGAAGGGCAAGCATCTGACCGTGAAGCTGACCTGCAGGATCGGCAATGACACCTGCCGCAGGGCGAACCTGGTCATCAAGGGTGCTCCGAAGAAAGGCAAGAAGGGCAAGGGCATCCTGATCGTCAAGAAGAGCGGTCTCGCCGCAAATCCAGGCCAGACGAAAACATTCCGGATCAAGCTGACAAGCAAGGCCCGGAAGTTCTTCCGTGACCGCGCGCTCCGCAAGCGCGGCAAGGTGAGGACCGTTCGCGGACCGAAGTCACTCCGCAGCAAGGTCACGATCAACGGAAAGAGCGCCGGCTTCAAGGCGGTCAAGCGGGTCGGCAAAGTCAAGTAGTCCGTCCAGGGGGATGCACCTCCCCTCCCCGTCCCCGAGAGGGCCCCGATCTGCGGGGCCCTCTCGTGTTTGCGGGGCTTCTGGTGCTCGGTGATAACCTGACTCGGCAGGGGCGAGCCATTTGGCCCACTCCTGTGTTCAAAGGGAAGCCGCAGGGAGCGGCGCAAAACAACTAGGGAGATACAGGGACCAGATGCGAAAGCTCGTCGTCATCCTCGCTGCAATGTTCATGCTTGTCGTAGTGCCATCGGCAAGCGCCGAAATCACATCGGTATTCGACGGGCACATCCCGTGCAACACCAAACCAAGCGGGGTTCGCGAATGCGCCGGACCGGGTGGACCCGATGCCAACGCGCCGGCCAATACGGTCCGGAGCTACGACGGCACACCGATCGACATCAACGTGGCCTTCCCCAGTGAGGCACAGTTCGGCCCTCCCCCTTACCCGCTTGCCATGTACTTCCACGGCTTCGGCGGAGGCAAGGAAGGTTTCGGTGGTGACCTCAAGCGCTTCACTGACGCCGGCATGGCCGCCTTCTCGATGACCGAGCGTGGCTTCAAGAAGTCCTGCGGCAAGGCCGATGCCATCGCCGCCCTGAACGCGGTCAATCCCGGAGCATGCGACAAGGGCTTCATTCACCTCATGGACACCCGATACGAGGTCCGCGACGCCCAGTTCCTGGTCAGCAAGCTGGCCGACCAGGGCCTGATCAAGCCAAAGAAGATCGGCACCGTCGGTGCTTCCTATGGCGGCGCAAAGTCAATGTCCCTCGCCGCCTTGAAGAACCGGGTGATGCTCCCCGACGGCTCACTCGCTCCCTGGAAGAGCCCGGGCGGAATCGACATGGAGATCGCGGTCTCGGCCCCGATCGTTCCGCCCACCGACTTTGCCTACTCACTCGTGCCGAACGGCCGTACCCTGGATTACGTGGTTGACTCCCCGTACCTGGGGCCTGATGGAAAGGCCCCCTACGGAGTCATGAAGTCCGCAATCATCAACGCCCTGTTCGGCGCCGGTGATTCATTCAGCGGCCAGAACGGAACCGATTTCGATCCTCTCTTCGATGTGGTCGGCTGGCGGGGCTTGATGTCCCAGGGCGAGCCGTATGACTCGGCTGGTGGCCAGGTGATGGTCCATGAGATGACCACCCATCACTCTTCGTATTACATCGACCACAGTCAGGCACCTGCTCCGCTGATCATTGCGGAAGGACTGACCGACGATCTCTTCCCAATCGATGAAGCGATCCGGTTCTACAACCGGACCAAACATGAGTTCCCCGACTCCACGGTCGGTCTGCTCTTCGCTGACATCGGCCACCCTCGTGCGCCCCTGAGCGGCGAGAACAGCCAGGGACGCCCCGCCGACCAGGACATGGGCTACGAGGTAGTCCAGAAATGGTTCGAGTACTACCTGCTCGACCAGGGTGCCAAGCCCGATGCGGGAGTGATTGCCAAATCACAGGTCTGTCCGTATGAAGAACCGTCGGGCGGCCCCTACGCGGCTTCGAGCTGGGCCGCATTCGCACCCGGCGAGATCCGGGTCAGTGATCCCGCGACCAGGGTGATCGAAAAGGGTGCCGGCGACAACACGGTCGCTGGCGGCTTCACCACCCTCTTCGACGGCTGCAGCCAGCAGCTTGTGACAGAGGAACCGGGCACCGTCAGCTATGACTTCCCGGTCACCCCGGCCGGCGGCTTCACCCTCGGTGGCGCCCCGACCGTGATCGCCGATGTCTCGGTGGCCAACGGCGGAGCTTCACAGATCGCGGCCCGGTTGCTTGAGATCTCGGGCGGACAGGAGCGGATCATCGCCCGCGGTGTTTACCGTCCCGATCCGAGTGGCCGCCAGGTAATTCAGCTCCACGGCAACGTTTACCATTTCGCGGCCGGCACCCAGGCCCGGCTTCAGCTGCTGCCGAAGGACGGCGACCCGAATCTGAGCGCGGTCGCCTATGTCCGGCCATCCAATGACCAGCAGGATGTGACAATCAGCAACGTTGAGGTTCGCCTGCCGGTCCGTGAAGCTCCGGGAGCGTTGAACGGCATGGTCCAGGCTCCCGCCCCGAAGGTTCTGCCCAAGGGCTACGAACTGGCTGACGATTACGCCGCCATCGGCGGAGTCGCGCCAGATGGGGCGCCTGCGCCAGCAGCGAAGGCGACAGTCAAGGGCAAGACCCTCAAACTCCAGATGAACTGCGGCAACGTCAATCTCTGCCGATCGGTCAACGTGGAGATCAAGGGCAGCAAGAAGCCCCTGCGCAACGTCCGGATCGCCACGAAGACCGCCGTCACAGTCACCGGCGGCAAGGCGACGGTGACCTTCAAACTGACGAAGAAGGCCCGCAAGGCATTCGCGAACCGGAAGAAACGGAAAGTGATCCGTCGCGGTGGCAAGAAGAAGGTCAAGAAGGTAGTTGTCAAGGGACTCAAGAAAACTGGCGCAAAGGTCATCGTCCGTGGCTGGGATTCCCCCAGGACCAGCAAGCTGACGATCACCCGCACCGGCAAGGTCAGGTAGCACCCGGATTGCTTGAAGCCCGGCGCCGGGTGTTACCCGCGCCGGGCTTCCAGCTACTTGCGTTCTTTGGAGCGACCCCGGGGTGAGGCGATGCCCAGGACTCTCATTGCCTTGATGCCGAGACCGAGGCGTTCGCGGCCCTCGGTAGCGGTGGCATCATGCCCGGAGAGGTCCCGAACCCGTTCGAGGCGGTAGCGGATCGTGTGTCGGTGGGTGAACATCTGCTTCGCGGTAGCCGGCACGTTGGCATCGCTGTCCAGATAGTTCTCGACCGTAGCGACCAGATCGGTCTCGTACTGGTCGTCATAAGCGACCAGAGGCTCCACCGTCTCCGCGTAAAAGCTGTGGAGTTCCTCGGTGCTGGTGCCCAGCAGGAGACGGTAGGCACCCGTGTCTTCAAAGGCAATCGGCGACCGCCCTTCGGCCTCCCCCACGTTCAGGGCGAGCCGGGCTTCACGGATCGCCCGTTCGATCTGTTCGGGACCGGTGGCCAGACGGGATCGGGAGATCGTCACGGTGAGCCCGGCCAGTGACCGTGGCAGCTCCCGCTCAAGCGCCTCTTCGATTTTGGTCAGACGCTCCTCTTCACTCGTGGGGATGAGGATCCCGACCAGTGCCCCCTCCTCCGATTCTCCCATCCCGGCGATCGCTCCGGATGCGACGGCACGGATAGTTCGCAGTGTCATGTCGAGTACCCGGGAACGCCAGTCACCTTCCTGGGCTGAACCCGCGTGTGCCCGCACCATAAGCACGCCCCCGCCACGGGAAAGGTCACAACCCACGCCCTCGGCCCCGGCGAGGATGTCCTCGGTGGCAGTGATCGAGGAGGCCAGCAGCGCCTGGACGAATTCTGTGACAGCCCCTTCGTTTCCCCATTCATCTGACCGCGCGCGTTCAATTTCCAGGGCCGCGAAAGCAGCCATCACTTCGATCGTGTCGCTGTCCACCTCACCGCCGATGAATCTGGCCTCGCCGACCGAAGTGTCGCCGAGCACGAGATCGACCGAGCCAACTCCCTTGCCGTTAGCGGTCAGCTTCTTTTCCTGGGCCTGGGTGGCACCGGCGACGGCCAGCACGATGCCTGACCGGTCCAGAAACGCAACCGGCATGCCCATCACATCCGACGCAGCCCGGGCCAGGCCGGGCAGACCCCGGCCCGCGAGGACCGGGCTTGCCAGCCTCGCCGGTGCTGTGGCCTTGGACTTGGCGGCCGGACTCAACCGTCCGAGAACGGATTGATTCCGGTCACGTCATTTGAGACCAGGACCCATGCCAGGCCCGCAAGTACACCGATGGTCACCAGGCCCCCGAGGATCATCAACGAGAGGAATCCGGCTGCAAAACGCTCATGCCAGCGGCCAAACGAACTGATCGCGGGCACGAGAATCAGCCCGACGAAAGCGGCCAGACTGACCAGCCCCGCGGCCCCGAAATACCAGACATTGGTTGAGACGGCGATCACCATCGGGTTAATTTTTGCGCAACTGGCCGGTCAGAAGGGCTGCGACCGCAAAAAGCGCGAAACAAAGTGCTCCCAGGGACCAGCCCCCGAAGACGTCACTCATGTAGTGAACCTGAAGGTAGACACGGCTCAGGCCAACCAGAACCGTGAGCAGGACTCCAGCCCCAACCAGCACTGCTTTGCGCGCCATGTCGGGCCTGAGACGAACCGCGATGGTCACCGCCAGCCAGACGTAGAAGACCGAATGGGCGGCGTGACCCGAGGGGTAGGAGTTGCCCGGAACGTCGATCAGAGCCTGCTCCGGGCGGGGCCTGCCGACCGCCTCCTTGATCACATCGACCCCGATGAAGATCGAAATCGAAGAGAGCGCCAGCACCGCGAACTCCGCCCAGCGGCCGTTCAGCGCGAGAACGGAGGCCGTAACCACGATCAATGGCAGAAGCACCACCGTTGAACCGAGATAGGTGAAGACTTTCGTGAAGCTGGTCAACCAGTCGCTTTGAATGAATCCAGCGACGTCGAAAGCCCTCAGATCGCCAGGGGTGGGTCCGCCGTCCCCGGAAATGATCGCGGCGTAGGCGATAAGAACGAAAGACGACACCGCGATGATTGCGAAGAGAGTTGTGACTTCCAGGCCGAAGGTGCCGCCGGGTGTGAACCGGTCCTGAAGCCAGCGGAGTTCGGTTTCGTAGCGCCGGCCAAGACGAACGATCCACGCCGTGAACCAGTGGCTGTCCATCCACCTGACGGTGCTTGCCCTGTTCTCCGGCTCACGCAGGTACTTCCAGGCAAAGTAGGACACCAGTGAAACTCCGAGCATCGTGCCGATGACCAGCGCGGCCAGTCCCACGTATTCAGCCGCAGCCTCGATACTGCGGGCGAAGAAATACCCGGCAAGAATGTGAAGGGTGATCTGAAGGCCGGCCCCGAGGATGCTGTACGGGGCAAAGGCCCGGTATTTCATCCCGGAACTGCCAGCCACAAACGGGGCGAGGGCTCTCACCAGGCCAATGAACCGGCCGATCAGAACTGTCTTGCCTCCGTGCTTGTCGAAATACTCCTCGACCTGTTCGTATCGCTCGCGGGAGATGCCGACACGGCTGCCGTGCCTGAGGATGAAACCGCGACCCAGCCGGTGACCGAGATAGAAACTGGTCGAATCACCAAGGAAGGCCATGACCCAGGCGATGCCGATCAGCAGGAAGACGTTGATCACGCCCTGTCCGGCCACCGCGCCACCAATCAGCATCGCGGTTTCGCCGGGAACCAGCAGACCGACGAATGCGCCGGTCTCCAGGAAAGCGAGCAGGCCGACCACCAGGTAAGTCCAGGCTCCGAGGAAGTTCGCGAACTCGTCCAGGAGGTGCTGCAGATCGAACTCGGGGAAGAACTTCCGGTAGAGGATGAAGATGACCAGCGCTCCGGCCCCCACTCCCAGCAACGCGAGGCGCTTGCCGTTCTTTGTCTCAGGCACCTTGATCATTGGTGGATCCTCAGCTGACGCCGCCCTGACAGACGATCGCCGGGGCGCCAATTTCCTCCCCGGCGGCTTCGGCAGAATGCCGGTCCGGGAAAATACCGAAGGCGGTGGGCCCGGTGCCGGTCATGCCGGTGAACCCGGCCCCGGCCGAAGCTAGCCGTTCCTTTGCGAGGCCGATTTCCGGCATCAGTGAAATCGCCGCGGGTTCAAGGTCATTGACCAGAAGCGCCGGGTAGGCGAGCGGCGAGACTCCGTTGGTGGCCACCGCCCAAAGTCTTCCCGAGATCCCGTCGATCTCTTCCTGGCTTCTCCCCAGCTTCAGCCGGTCGGCTTCATCGAACACGGCCCGGGTCGAGAGGCCAGTCGTGAAAGGCATGAGGACTATCCAGTGTTCGGCGGGCAGAGGCAGAGTGGTCAGTTTTTGACCGACCCCTTCAACCAGGAGTGGCTTCGGGTTGAGTTGGGAAGGAACATCGGCCCCGAGCAGCAGCGCCAGTCCGGCCAGGTCCGTCACTTCGCCGGCCCCGAGTCTGAGGATCGCCGCCGCATCGGCACTGCCACCACCGAGACCGGCCTGGACCGGGATCCGTTTTTCGATTTCGACTTTCAGCAAGGGAAGCGAAAAGCCTTCGGAGCGCATCATCCGAAGTGCCTGGCTGACCAGGTTCTCTCCATCCACAGCGGGGCAGATCACCTGGTCGACCAATGCCCGGGGGCCCCCTTCGGAAACCGTGATCCGGTCGGCCAGGGTCAGCGGCTCGAAAATCGACGTCAGTTCATGAAGCCCATCTTTACGGCGCGGACCCAGGTAAAGGCAAAGGTTGAGTTTGGCCGGAGCCTCCAGCTTCAGCGGCAGCTTCAGTTCTGATTCGGTTTCAGCCATCGGGAGAAAGCTCAATCATCCCGGAAAGCCTGTCGAACTGGTCGGGCGAAAGCGCCTCTGCTCTCACCTGCTGGTCTATCCCCGCTTGCTCCAGTGCTTCCCGCACCGCTTTGAACGTGCCCGGAATCGCCAGGTCAACCGAACGGGCCATCGCCTTGCGGCGGTGGGCGAATCCGGCCCGGACCAGCCGTCGTGTCGCCAGGTCAGGACCGGGGCCGGTGCGACGGATCTCGATAATGGCCGAATCCACTCGCGGTTGCGGTTTGAACACCGTGCGGCTTACCTTTCGGACCTGCCGGACCTCCCCGGTCAGCTGGATCAGAACCGAGGGAGCCCCGTAAGTTCTGGAGCCCGGCCCGGCCCGCAGGCGGTCCCCGATCTCCTTTTGAACCATGACTGTCCAATGCCTGATCCCGGGCAGTTCAAAAGCCGTCTCCATGATCACCGGGGTCGCCACCGAATAGGGCAGGTTCGCGACCATCGCAGTCGGGGCCGGTTCGAGACCGGCGAAGTCGAATTTCACCGCATCAGCCCAGATCAGATTCACGTTCGGCCGGGCCATCACCCCGGAAAGCCCGGGTTCGAGGTCACGATCGAGTTCGATCACATGAACCTGGGCGGCAACGTCGGCGAGTCGCTCGGTCAACACTCCTTCACCCGCCCCGACCTCCAGAACCACATCGTCGGCTGCAACCCCGGAGTCCCTGACAATGGCCTCCAGCAGGTTGGGGTCGGCCAGGAAATTCTGGCCGAGTTTCACCATCCGAAAAGCTGGCCCGCGTTTTCGGTGACCTGAGCTTCGAGTTCGGTGTAGGACACCCCCCGGACTTCCGCCACCTGCTCGGCGGTTTCGACGACATAAGCGGGCTGGTTTCGATCACGCCGCCGCGACTGGGGAGTGAGATAGGGCGCATCGGTCTCGACCAGGATCCGCTGATCCGGGACTCTTGCGGCCGCTTCCCGCAGGTCCGCATTTGCCGGGTACGTGACATTGCCCGCGAAGGAGCAGTACCAGTCACGTTCAGCCGCCCGTTCAACCCACTCCGGGGCGGAGAAGCAATGGAGGATCACGGTCAGATCGGGAAACTCCTCGAGGGTCGCGAAAACCTCGGAAACAGCCTCCTCGCTGCCCTGCCGGTCACGAACGTGAATGACCAGAGGCAGCTCGAGACGGGCGGCGATATCCGCCTGGGCGATGAAAGCCCGACGCTGCGAGTCCGGATCTGCCGTATCCCGGAAGAAATCGAGTCCGGTCTCGCCGATCGCCACGACCTTCGGGTCCGAAGCGAGCTCCTCGATGTCAGCTGCCGCCGCCTGATCGAATCCGTCGGCATCGTTCGGGTGGCGACCGATCGCCGCGTACAGCCCTTCAAAGTCGTTGCAGATCTGAATCTGCTCGCGGTTCGTTGCTTCGTCCAGCCCGACCGTGAGGATCTTCTCCACTCCGGCCTCGCGGGCGGCCCCGATCACCGTTTCCGGTGAGTCGGGACAGCGCGAGACATGGGCATGCGAGTCGATCAAGCGATCTGCCTAGCGGCGGAAGAGGAAGGACTTCGTCTGTTTGCGGACCGTACCGTTGGAGACGTTGGTCGCCGTGACCTCAACCTTGAGCCGGGAAAAGCGGAAATGATTCTTCAGCAGGGTCACTCCGTAGTTGGTGAGGATCATCCCGGTGATCCAGCCGCTACCCGCCGAGAGGCTGCGGCCACCCTTGACCGAAGAGGTACCGACCGGCGTGATCAGGGTCACCTTGACTTTGGCGTCGCAGTCCTTCGAGCAGCTGACAATGACTTTCAGTTTCTTGGCCACCTGCACCCTGGTACCGGCGAATGGAGCAACCTTGATCTTCAATGGGGCCGCGGAAACTGTGGCTCCACCGGCCGTCGCTGCCGGAGCCGTGAAGGCAGCGCCCAGCGCAACAATTGCAGCCACAACAAACCCTGCGAAAAATTTCCTGGTGATGTTCATGTTCCGATCCTAGAGCTTGGGGAAGAGAGGATTGATCTTCTTTGTCGCGGCACCCCCGGGACGGCTCCCGAAATCAGCGAGCACCAGGTCCCCTTCACCCAGCGCATCAAGGAGAGTCCCTGTTGAAGCGGGCAGAAACGGGTGAAGCAACAGGGTGAGAACCCGCAGGCCCTCGATCAGGTTGTAGAGCACCTGGTCCAGCCTGGCAGCGTCGCCTTCGTCCCTGGCCAGAACCCAGGGCTGGGTTTCCTCGACATAGCGGTTGAGTCGCCTGACAAGAACCCAGATCTCCTCCAGTGCCTGGCTGAGCTGGGCGGCATCGAGCAGCGCTCCAACCCGGTCAGGAATGCCGTTGAAATCACTGGTCAGCAGCGGGTCGGGATCAGCTTCGGGCTGAATGCCATCCCGGTATCGATCGACCATCGACAGACTGCGGGAAGCGAGGTTGCCGAAATCGTTCGCCAGTTCCGACTCGTAGCGGGTCTCGAAACCCTCGGTCGAAATCGAACCATCCTGACCGAATGAGACCTCCCGGAAGCAGTAGAAGCGCAACGCATCGGCGCCGAACTTCTCGATCACCTCGAAGGGATCGAGCACATTGCCGAGTGATTTGGACATCTTCTTGTCACCCATCAGCAGGAACCCGTGAATGAAGATGCGTTGAGGCACCTCGATCCCGGCGGCGAGCAGGAAGGCAGGCCAGTAGACGGTGTGGAACTTGAGAATGTCCTTGGCGATCACATGCCAGGAGGCTGGCCAGTAGCGATCGGTCAGGTCTTCGCCTTCGCGGGCATAGCCGAGCGCCGTGTAGTAGTTGAGCAGGGCATCGAACCAGACATACATGACCTGGTCCGGGTCCCATGTCAACGGCACGCCCCAGGAGAGTTGAGAGCGGGAAAGCGAAACGTCCTTGAGACCCTGGCGGATGAAGGCGAGCGCTTCGTTGCGCCGGAAGTCGGGCTGAATCATTCCCGGGTTCTCTTCATACATCCGTTCGAGTTCTTCCTGGAAGGCCGACAGCTTGAAGAACCAGTTGTTCTCCTGCTCACGGTCGAGCGGGATCTCATGGATCAGGCAGGTGTCATCGGGCCCGATCTCGTTTTCGTTCTTGAAATCGGCACAGCGCGGGCAATACCAGCCCTCGTAGGTGCCTTCGTACACGTAGCCGTTCTCCTTGACCTGGTCCACTACCGACTGGACCCTTTCGATATGTCCGGAATCGGTCGTGCGAATGAAGAAGTCATTGGTGGCATCGACCCTGGCGACCATGTCCCGGAAGCTCTCGGCGCTCCGGTCAACCAGCTCCTGGGGCGTCACCCCCTGCTTCTCGGCGGCCTGGGCGATCGGCTCGCCATGCTCATCGGTCCCGGTGAGGAAAAAGACATCCTCCCCGCGCTGGCGCATGTGACGGGCCAGGATGTCGGCAGCCATGGTCGAGTAGGCATGGCCAAGATGGGGCGCGCCATTGCCGTAGTAGATCGGTGTGGTGACGTAGAAACTCAAGGTCCGTCCAGCATAGGGCCGCTCAGACCAGAGCAGCTTCGACCGCAGCGGCAAACAGCTCCCCGCCGGGAATCTCCAGGTCTTTCGCGAGTTCCAGATAGAAGCTCGGCTCGGTCACTTCGACCTCCATCAGGACAGCTTCCCCCTCCGGGGAGCAGACCATGTCGATACGTGCGTAGAGCGGCATCGCGCCGAAACGGCGGGCAAGCCAGGCAACCGTCTCAGCACCGAGTTCCATTTCCCCACCGGTTGGCTCGCAGAGGCTCATCAGGTCCTCGTCGAACATGCCGGACGCCACCTTCGTTCCTGGATGGACCGGTGCGACCCCGGATTCCGGCAGAAACGCCTTCTTCTTCAACGCATAGGCGAACCTGCCACCGAAGAAAACCATGGCCGTCTCGCCCTGATCGTCAATCCACGGAATGTACGGCTGGATCATCGCTATCTCGTCCTGCTCGCCGAGTTTGCCCAGCAGGGCAATCCCATCCTCGTGATTCGATTCGTCAAAGACTCCGGTGTCCCGGGCCCCGGCGCCAGAGACGGGCTTGATCACCACCTTGCCTCCGAAGGGCGGGGCTGTGCCTCCGGGGGCAACCAGGGCGGTCGGTGGTACCGGCAGCCCCGCAGCGTCGAGTTCGGCCAGATAACGCTTGTCGGTGTTCCAGCGGACCATCGCCGGCACGTTGCGAAGCTTTTCCGGGCCGACCCGGTCCGTCCAGACCAGGAACTCCTCGAGATGGTCCGTGTAATCCCAGGTTGACCTGATTACTGCCAGATCGAAGCTTTGCCAGTCGGCACCAGGGTCATCCCAGGCCACGAACCGGACGTCGATTCCCCGGGTGGACAGGACCTCCGCTGATTGAAGATCGTCCTCCCATTGCGCCATCCGCGGTTCGCAGGTGACGTAGGCGACCCGTGGGCCGGAGCTCATCGCCTGGGTTCCCGGCCAGTCAGTGCCTTGTAGAGATCATTTGCCCTGGTCCCGGTCAGCGAGGCGACAACCGTCGCTGCTGCCCGGGGGCGGGCACCGGACTTGACGAGCTGCTTCAGAGCTTCAACCGCGAAGGCAATGTCCTGCCCGTGGCCGACAGCCTCTGCCGGGGCTATGACCAGAACGATCTCCCCTTTCACTTCCCCCTTGAATTTCATCGCGAGTTCACCCAGGGTTCCCCGGCTGATCTCCTCATGCATCTTGGTCATTTCCCGGCAAACTGCCGCCTGGCGATCCGGGGCGAGTTGCGCGAGTGCGGCCAGGGAGTTGGAGATGCGCCGGGGCGATTCGAATGCGACCACGGTCTCGGCCGAGTTCAGCACCCGCTCCATTTCTGCCGAGCGTTTCGGCAGGAAACCTTCGAAACGCCAACGGTCGGTCGGCAGCCCGGAAGCGACCAGAGCGACCGGTATCGCAGAGGGCCCAGGCAGCACCTCGACTTCGATTTCCCGGTCGATGCATGCGCGGATGAGCCGATAGCCGGGATCCGAGACAGCCGGCATACCCGCATCGGACACAAGCGCGATCTTGTCGCCTCGCTCCATTCGCTTGACCAGCTCGACTGCCCGTGATGCCTCATTGCCTTCATGGTTGGATACGAGCCGTGGTTTCGGCCGGATCTCCAGCCTTTCCAGCAGGCGGCCGGTCCGTCGCGTGTCCTCGCAGGCGATGAAGTCGGCCGAGACGAGCGCTTCGCGAACCCGATCGCTGACGTCATCCATGTTGCCAATCGGGGTGGGGCAGACGGTCAGGCGGCCGGGCATCAGGCAGCCTCTGCTTCCATCCGGCCGTAGGCGGCGGCCCCGATCATGCCGGCGGCCGGGCCCAGGCTGGCCGCCACGACCGGGGTTGCATTCATCGGATTCAGGGCGTATCTCTCGATTTCCTCCTGGGCCGGGGCGATCAGCAGGTCACCGAATGCGATCGCTCCACCTCCGAGAAGGATCATCTCGGGCTGAAAGATGTTCGCCATCGAGACGAGTGCCTGACCGAGGTAATGGCCGGCCTTGCCGACCGCGGCGATCGCTGCTTCGTCACCTTGTCTGGCTGCTTCGTTCACGGCTTTCGCGTCAATCTCCCTGCCTTCGGCCAGCATCCGGCCGAGCAGCGAACCGGGATTGGCTTGCGCCTCGTCGCGGCCATGGCGGCCGATGGCAGTACCGGACGCCATCGTTTCAACACAACCCCGGTTGGGGCAGTTCTTCTGGCATGGATACCCGTCTATGTCCACCACGACATGGCCGAGTTCGGCCCCGGCTCCGGTTGAACCGCGAAAGATCTCGCCGTTCAGCCAGACTCCCCCTCCGATTCCGGTACCAATGGTCAGGAGCAGAGCGGTCCGGGCCCCACGGGCGGCGCCGTAGAGCGCTTCGGCAAGCATCGCCAGATTGCCGTCATTCTCGATTGCCACCGGCAGTCCGACCAGCTCGGTCAGCCGGTCCCGGATCGGTACGTCTTCAAGATCAAGATTCACCGTGCTGATCACTCGCCCGCTCTCGTGATCGAGGGTTGCCGGAATCCCGACCCCGACAGCTGAAGCCTCCGGGCAGGCCTCGCGGGCCTTGCCGATCTGCTGCGAAAGCAGGGTCACGACATCTTCCTGCGAATAACCTTTGGAAGGTACTTCTTCATTCCACAGGGTTCCCGGGCGCCCGTCAACGACACCGACGGCAAGCTTTGTCCCGCCCAGGTCAGCCCCGATCGTCTGCAAGTGTTCCATCAGTAACCATTCTTAGCTCTTCATGTCTTCAGCTGGAAAAAACCCCGATCCGGACCGACCGGAATACAACGTCTATCGCTCGCGCCGTGGCTTTTTCTCCCGGTTACGCAAGCCGGACCTCGAATCCCTGAGCGGAAAAGAGAGGCGCGGAGCGGAGCGGGAGCGTGCATCCAGGGCTGATCGGCAGGACCTACCCTACGAAGTCCACCGCGGCGGCTCCGGCCGGGGTGGGGGCCGGGGCGGAAGTTCCCGCTTTCGTGACCGCCTTTCGGGCCGTTCCGGAGGCCGCAAAAGCGGGCGCCGGGGCGGGCGTCGGTGGTTAAAGTGGATCCTCGTTGCCTGCCTCGGATGGTTCGCCCTGAGCGCACTTGCCTTCGCCGTTTCGGCCCAGCTCCAGTCGATGAAGCTCGACGGGGACGCAAGCGCCGCGCTGGGCGGAAATCCGTGGCTCCTGACCAGCCCCCAGAACATCCTGATCATCGGCACAGATTCCAGGCCACCGGACACGCTGGAGCCAGGTGCGGCCGAGGAGGAACGCTGTTACGAACAACAGGCCGAGGGGCAGGCCCCGCGTGATGGCTGCCCGGGCGCGCGGGCGGACACCCTGATGGTGGTCCGGGCCGGCGGGGCCAAGTTCAAGAAGCTCGGAATTCCGCGTGACAGTTACGCCGAGATCCCCGGTCACGGTTCCGAGAAGATCAACGGTGCCTATGCGTACGGTGGAGCCGCGCTCCAGGTCGAGACGGTCGAGAACTTCCTAGGGATCCAGATCGACCACATCGTGATCCTCAACTTCACCGGTTTCGAGGACTTCATCGACGCGATCGGCGGAGTCAAGGTTGACGTGCCGGTCAGGCTTTGCGCGGATATCTCTGGCGGAAAGGCGAATGGCGGCTGGTCGATCGACCTGAAGCAGGGTTCGAACACGCTCGATGGGGAAACCGCTCTGGCCTATGCCCGGACCCGCAAGCCGAGCCCCTGCCCAGGCGCCGGCTCAAGCGCCTTCACCGAGGGCTACGACGACCTCGACCGGGCAGCCGCCCAGCAGCTGGTGATGAACGGAATCAAGCAGCGCCTCACCGACCCGCTTCGCCTTCCCTACAACTTCATCAAGGGTCCGATAATCGGCTGGACCGCGCCAAAGGCCTTCGTCTCCAACATGGGGTTCTTTACTCTCCCCCAGCTCGCTCTTTCCACCGTCTTCGCCGGTTCTTCGCAACCGGATGTGCTGATCCCCTCCGGCAACGGGCCGGGAGGCAGCCTCGAAATCCCGGAATCAGAACGCCAGCGCGCCGCCGCCGCACTCGAAGGTTGATCGCGATCGAAATGCAGGGCGGGGGCGTCGACCCTCAGACCGGCGGGGTGAGGGCATTGAGTCCCATCGCCTCCGCTGCGTCACGCTGACGATCATCGAAGGTGACGAACTGACATTCCGATGGAAGGATCCTTAGCGCAGCAAGGTGAATTGCATCCAGGGTCCTGACCCTGAAATCGCGACCGATTTCGACTGCCCGGACGATGCAATCAGCATCAATCGGGACCAACTGAAACGCGTCGAGGTCGCGAGCCAATACTGCGTCGGCTTCCGACACGCGACCAGTCGGCTCCAGCGACTTGGCCACCGCAATCGGGACCTCTGCCGCCAACAGAGTTGAGCCTGTCCACACCGGATCCCGGTCCATCAGGTCCAGGAGCCATTCGGTGTGCTCCTCTTCCCGGTATCGCTTGACTAGAGCCGAGGCATCGAAGGCCAGCATCAGATCTTCTCCTCGCGAAGTTCGGCCAGTACCTCACTGGTGGGTCGCCCCCCGGCGATCGGCTTCGGGCGGGGTGGCCGGGGTTCGTTGGCCTTGGGGCCGGGGATCACCCTGCCAGTTCGAATCAGCTCATCGAGAGTCAGGTCTTGCTGCTCGATGACGAATGGAGAAAGGACCGCTCTTGGCTCACCGTCGATCGTGACAACCACCGGTTGACCGGCAGCCGCCCGTTTAACGTGATTACTCAGGTCCGCGCGCAGTTCCCTGATGCCGATTCGATTCATGATTCAAGTGTACACCACGGTACACCCAGAATTATTCGGAGCTTGAGGAGTCCGACGTGGCCTTGGATCCTGAATCCGAGGAGCCGGAGGAGCTGGAGCCCGAACCGGTTTCTCCCGAGCCGGAAGAGCCGGAGTCGGAACTAGATGCCGAGCCAGAATTCGAGGTGCTCGAATCCTCCTTCGCGGATTCGGCTGCAGCCTTGGCCTTGTTGCCTTTGCGGGTGCCGTAGTCGGTGTTGTGGAAGCCGGAACCCTTGAAGTGAATGGCAGGCGAATGCAGGACCTTCTGGACCGGAGCTCCGCATTCGATGCATTCGGTCAGGGCGTCCTCCGACATCGGCTGGATGACTTCGAAGAGGTGGCCGTTCTCGCAGCGGTATTCGTAAATCGGCATTGCGTCCGTGATTATCGCAGCGCGCCGCTCTCTCCGTCCCTATACCTTTCGACCAATGAGCGACTACGCCACTGACAAGAACGAAGAAGTGACCATGGAGGAGATTGTTGCGCTGGCCAAGCGCCGCGGTTTCGTCTTCCCGTCCTCGGAGATCTATGGCGGCCTCGGTTCGACCTATGACTACGGTCATTACGGGGTCCTGCTCAAGAACAACGTCAAGAACGAGTGGTGGAATTCAATGCTGGTTCAGCGCGATGACATCGTCGCCCTGGACTCGGCGATCCTCCAGCACCCGAAGGTCTGGGAGGCCTCCGGGCACCTGGCCGGCTTCACCGACCCGCTGGTCCAGTGTCTCGGGGACTGCAAGCGCCGCTGGCGGGAGGACCATCTGCGTGAGGCGAACGTCGAAAAGGGCGGCAGCTACGACGACCCGATCGTCTGCCCCGAATGTGGCGGCGAGCTTTCTCCGCCGCGTAATTTCAACCTGATGTTTGAAACCCACATGGGCCCGGTCGCAGATGACGGCAACAGCGTCTACCTGCGACCCGAAACGGCCCAGGGGATTTTCATCAACTTCAAGAACGTGCTCAATTTCGCCCGCAAGAAGCCACCTTTCGGGATCGCCCAGGTCGGCAAATCCTTCCGCAACGAAATCACCCCGGGCAACTTCATTTTCCGCACCCGCGAGTTCGAGCAGATGGAGATGGAATTCTTCGTGCCTCCGGCCGAAGCCCAGGAGTGGTGGGAAAGGTGGGTCGAGATCAGGCACAACTGGTACCTCGAACTCGGGATCCGCCCTGACTTCCTGATGATCCGTCCCCATGAGTCAGATGAGCTGTCGCATTACTCGTCGGGAACCTCGGATGTCGAGTACCTCTTCCCGATCGGTTGGTCGGAACTCGAAGGGATCGCCAACCGCGGCAACTTCGACCTGACCCAGCATCAGGAACATTCCGGCGAAAAGCTCGAGTTCTTCGACCAGCAGACCGGCGAGCGTTACCTGCCGCATGTGATTGAGCCGGCCGCCGGCGCCGACCGGGCCGCCCTTGCCTTCCTCGTTGACTCCTACACAGTCGAAGAGGTCGAGGGTCGCGAGCGCACCGTGCTGCAGCTCCACCCGCGGCTTGCCCCGGTCAAGGTCGCGGTGATGCCGCTGTTCAACAAGGAAGGGATGCCGGAGACCGCCCAGGAAATCAACAAGGCCCTCCGCAAGGCCGGCATCCAGACCGAGTACGACACCGGTGGCTCAATCGGCAAGCGTTACCGTCGTCAGGACGAGATCGGCACCCCCTGGGGGATCACGGTCGACTTCGACACCAAAGACGACGGCCAGGTCACCCTGCGTGACCGCGACTCGCTTGAACAGGTCCGGGTCCCGATCGAGGGCCTGCCCGAACTGATCGCGGGCAAACTCGCCGAACCCTGGAAGTCCCCCAAACTGGGTTGAACCCAACGCTGATTGGCTGACCCTGACGAATACGGGCCCAAACGTCAGGGTCGGGGTTCGTCCCTAACGGTCCTTTTCCAGAATCGCTGACCGTGGCCGGTGTCGAGGCATTCGCGCCCTCTGATCGCCTCTGGCAGGGGTCGTGGAAATTGAGCCAGGGCAGCCGCCTGCCATAGTCCACGCATGAGGCCAGGACCCACCGAAAGCACAGCTGACGATGACCTCACCTACGGTGCCGTTCACCTGAACGTGACCGATCTGGATCGCTCGCTGGTCTTCTGGCGAGACCTGATCGGCCTAACAGAACTGGGGCGGGATGAACCCGGCCAGGGCCCGGCAAACGAAACAGGCATGGTGCGGCTGGGTGTGAACGATGCCGAACTGGTCGTGCTCCACCCGGGGGCGGTCAGGCCCGTCCAGCGCGGGTATTCGGCGCTTTACCACCTGGCGATCCACATGCCCTCCGAGGCGGAATTCGCCAGGATCCTCAGCCGGCTGTTCGCTGCCCGCTATCCGCATGCCCCAACCGACCACATCACCCATTGGGCGACCTACCTTGATGACCCGGACGGAATCAACCTCGAGATTGCCTTTGAGACGATCGACCGGGTCAGAAGCCTCGAAATCGTCGGCGGTCGTCCGCAGATAATTGACACCGAAGGTCGGCGCCATGACATGACCGAACCGCTCGGACTGGAAGAAGTCTTCTCCTTCCGCGAAGACGATGACGACTCGAAGCCACTGCCGGAAGGGTGCCGGATCGGACACGTTCACCTTTATGTCGGTGACATCGAAGCCGCGCAGTCGTTCTACGAAGGGGTCGGCTTCACTCCGCATATGGACGCCACCGGCATCGGCTTCGCCGACATGTCGCTCGGCGGCACCTTCCCCCACCGGATTGCGGTCAACACCTGGCAGGGCGTCGGTGCGCCGCAGGCCCCGGAGGCAACGGCAGGGATGCGCCACTTTGAACTTGTCGACCCGGAAGGGACAACTCCGGTGCGGGAACTCACTGACCCTTCGGGGAACTCCCTGGTCGTGAAACCCGCGGTCTGACTCGTTGGAACTGAATTGCGCGCGGTCGGCCAGGTCACGGCGGTGAGATAGTGGGTCCGTGAAATCGACCTTTGATGCCCGCCTTTCCTCGCTTCGGTTTGCTTCGCTGAGGATTGTCCAGATCTGCCTGGCCGCGGGTGTTGCCTGGCTGATCGCCACCAGAGTATTCGGTCACGAAGAACCATTTTTCGCCCCGATCTCCGTGGTGCTGGTGCTTGGACTGGCGATTGAACGCCGTGGCCGCCGGGCCTACGAGATCGCTCTCGGCGTGGCCCTCGGAATCGCGATCGCCGATCTGATCGTGATGGGCGTGGGCACGGGCACCTGGCAGCTGATGCTGATAATCGGGCTGGCGATGTCAGCGGCAGTGCTTTCCGGTGGCGGGGTGATGCTGGTCAATCAGGCTGCGATCTCCGGGGTTCTGGTCGCAACTCTCCCGGCCCCGGACCTGATCGACTCGACCCACCGTTTCGTCGATGCTCTGCTCGGAGGGGGAATCGCCCTGACCGCGAATGCACTAACCCCGGTTGAGCCGGTGCGACTGGTCCGCCGCTACCTGGAACCGCTGCTTGCCAGGCTTTCCGGGACCCTGGTTGACATCGCCGACGCACTCGATCACCACAGCCGCGAGGAGATCGTCGCCGCACTCGAACGGGCCCGTGGCCTGGACCCCGCCGTCCGGGAAATGAAGATCGCGGTCGAGGCCAGCCAGGAGACGATTTCGCTGGCCCCGACCCGGCGCAGGTTCAGGGGCCGGGTCGACCAGCTCGCCGCGGCGGCAGAACCGATTGATCTGATGATTCGCAACACCCGGGTGTTGGCCCGCGCCTGCCAACGGGCAATCGACCTCGACGAGCATGTCCCCCCGAATGTGGTCGATGCGATCCGCGATCTGGCCACATCGGTGTCTTCGCTGGACCGGCATCTGGGTGGCGCGCCAGTCCGATCTGCCACGCGGGAGTCGGCACTTCGAGCCGCCGCGAGGGCGACAGCGGCGTTAGAGGAAACCTCGAATCTCTCGGTCAGCGTGATCGTCGGCCAGGTTCGATCGGCTGCGACCGATCTTCTGCTCGGCCTCGGCATGACGAACGAGGAAGCGGTGGAGCAGGTCCGCTCGGCCCGGGAGCGGCTGGGCGTCTGAACGGCTACATGGCTGTGAGGCCCGCCGCTTTCCCTCCTCGCCTGTTCATCGTTCGGGCGAGGACCAGCGTTCCCCGGCTGAGGCTCGTTCCATCCCGACCCAGGCGAATTCCATGACCATCTCCAGGACCTGCTGACGGGGGACTTCCCGGTGTTCATCCCACCAGTTGGCGACGGCGGTGACCGACCCCATCAGCTGCCTTGATGTCGCGTCAAGGACGAGGTCGAAGGCGGCTCCTTCCGGCAGCGACGAGGCCGGCATTTCCGGGGCCATCAGGGCTCCGATGATCCTTGCCACCTCCTCGAACAGCCGGTCGAAAGTCTCTGAGACATCATCGCTCGCCCGGTGTCGGATCAGCAGCCTCCAGGCATCGCGGCGTTCCTCGACGAAGGCCAGGAACCCGTCGAGCCCGGCGACAAGCCTGGCCTCGCTCTGGCCACCCGCCGCCGTCGCGGCGGCGAGCACCCGACCGAGCAGATCCCCGATCCAGGTCTCGAGGATCTCCCGGTAGAGGTCGCGCTTGGACGGGAAGTGCTCATAGATCAGGGCCTTCGATATTCCGGCCCGATCGGCAACTTCGTCAAGGGTTGTCTCCTGGTATCCGCCTTCGGCAAAGGCGTCCAGGCCCGCTTCGAGGATCAGCTTGCGCCGCTCGGCGGCCGGCAGCCGGCGGCGAACCACGGGTTGCCCATCATGCATGCTTTCTTCCGCTTCTCCCACGTCCACAATTCTAGTAACTGACTGACCAGTCAGTTACTATGCGCGGGTAGTCGAAACGAGGAGAAGCACATGTCAGTCGCGCAAACCGAGCCAGGCAGCAACCGGACCGGGACTATTTCCTATATGGATCTCTACCGCCGCTGGGAAGAGGGAAACTGGAGCGTGATGGAGCTTGATTTCTCCGCCGACCGGGTCGGCTGGGAAGCCCTCACCGAGCTGCAGCGCAGTTCTGCCCTGTGGATGTACTCGATGTTCTTCTACGGCGAGGATTCAGTCGCCGACAATCTTTCCCCCTACATCGATGCCGCTCCGACCGAGGAGCAGGCCTATTTCCTCACCACCCAGCAGGTTGACGAGGCCCGCCACGCTGTTCTTTTCCATCGCTTCTTCAATGAGGTTCTGGAGGTCGAAGGAAGTATCGGTAGCACACTCGAAGCCACGCTTCCTCAGCTCAACTGGGGCTATCGTGGTGTCTTCGACCGGCTCGACCGAATGGCCGACGAACTCCGTGCCGACCGTTCACTCCCCCGGTTCGCACAGGCGATCACGCTCTACCACCTGGTCGTTGAAGGCACACTCGCCCAACCCGGCCAGCATTACATCGAAGACTTCTTCAACAAGGACGGTGGAATGCCCGGCTTCAGCGCCGGGATGGTCAACGTCTCCCGCGACGAACAGCGTCACATCGGCTTCGGAGTGAAGACCCTCTCCGAGATCGTCCCGCAATCGGAGGAATGCAAGGCGGCGATCGTTGAGCTATTTCGCGAGATCAACCGGTACTCAGTCGGGGTCTTCTGCCCGCCCGCCTTCGACCGCTCATACACCGAATGCTGGGGTTTCTCACTGGAGGACATCTACGCCTTCGGCCTGAAGCTGGTTCGTCAGCGCTGGAAGACGATTGGCTTCCCGCTTGAGGAGATGCCCGACGACATCTGGCCCTTTGACCATTCTCTGAGTGCCGAAGAGATCGCGAAGTCACAGGTGAAGCTGCTACTTGCCGGGGTCACCGGTGCTCCCCATCCTTCGCCCGATTCCTCGCCCGAAATCCAGGGGCTGCTCTTCGACATGACCACCAGGCGGGCCAGAACCGACGAAGCCGGGAAGGGACCTTTCAAGGTCCAGTGGGACTTCACTGACGCCACCCCCTGGAACGTGGTCGTGGACAACGGATCGACCCGGGCAGATCCGGGCAGTATTTCCGATCCGGACCTCACCCTGAAGACGAGCTGGACCGAGTGGGTCGGCATCGCGCTCAACAACCGGAACCCGTTGCGGGCGATCGCCGAGCGTCGCTTGACACCGAAAGGTTCACCCCGGGCGCTCAACACCTTCCGGAAAGTTTTTCCTCCAATTTGATTTTCACCGCAACCCTTCCCGGTCACGACTGTTTACAGAAGCAGTCCGCGTGCCAGGGAGGGATGCACGGCAGGGGACTTATCGAAGTAAAGGGAGGTGGTGAGGCCAGAACCTCACCACCTTGCCTATTCCTCCAAACCGTCGTCTGAAGCGGCCGCACCGGTGATCACCAGATCAACCGTTCCGCGGACGAACTCCTCATCAACCGGCAGGTCCGAAAAGAGCAACCGCAGGTAGAGCGGGCCTATGAAGGTCCCCAGCACTGCGGCCGGGTCCAGACCGGACCGGAACTCGCCTCGCTCGATCGCCCGTTCGATCACCTTCTCACCTTGACGGAACCGGCTCTGCCAGACCCGGATCGTCACCCCGGCGATTTCCGGAGAGCGACTCGAATCAGCCAGCAGCGTACGAATGAACTCCCGCCTGCCGGGACCGTCAATCGTCGAAGCGATGCTGTTCAGCAGTTGCAGCATGTCTTCGCGCGCAGACCCGGTGTCAGGCATTTGGACTTCTTCGCCGACTTCTTCCAGCAAGGCTTCGGCGACGAGGTCATCGAGTTCAGGCCAGCGACGATGGACCGTGCTGCGATGAACACCCGCCCGGCTCGCGATCCGGGCGGTGCTCAATCCGCTGTAGCCGTGCTCGACCAGCTCCTTCCGAGTCGCCTCGAGCACCGACACTTTGACCTTGGCGCTGCGGCCACCAGTACGCACGGTGCCTGGTCGCCTGGTTTCCGCCTGAGTCATGGGGTCTGAATCTACTCCGCGAGCAGGTCGAGGACCTCATCGGCAGTCACCCCGAGGCGTTCCTCGACGGTCCGGTCGGCCCGGGTCAGCGCCGACTCGAGGGTCGAGGACACCGGGGCCGGACCGAGCAGAATCAGGGCTGCCTCACCTGACTCAAGGGTGTCGCCGAGCTCCTTGACTTTCCTGCGGGGCATCCCTTTGATCAGGTACGCCATGCCGCCGGCCCGGGTCGCGTTCATGGTTGCTGTCACGGGCATCACCGGCGGCAGGAGCACTCCGGCAAGGGCCCCGGCGGCAAACCCGCGCCAGACACCCTGAACGGTACGGTGCTCCCGCTTTCGGAGATGGACCGTGCCATCCTGGCCCTTATAGACGAGGGCTGCGTCAAGCGGGTCGATGCTGCCTTCCTGGACCAGGCGCTTGACCTCCTTGAAGTCGGAGCGGGCATCCTCGACCGACGTGAACCCGGCGATGTATGCGTAAACCGGATCGGCACTCATTTGGCGACCGCCGCGACAGGCATTCCGTTGACCGGAGCCTCAAGAGAGACTTCCGCCGAGGCGTTCATGGTCCGGCCTGCCTCGAGACGGGCAACCGCATCCGGGTCATGGGCCGGGAGCAGAATCGAAGGTTCGGCCTCGCCAATTGCCTTGATTCCGCGCTGGCTCGCCAGTGAAGTCTCGACGCTGTAGGTGACGCCGTCAACAGCATCATCCATCAGGTTGCGCTCTCGATAGGTGAGATCACCGGCCAGAATGTAGGTGTGGTCGATCCCCCGGGCGATCACGCAGACGTGGCCCTCCATATGGCCCGGTGTTTCAACGATCCTGATCGCTCCGTCGCTGGTCAACGAGGCTGAACGCTGGAAGGGCCCGACCGGCCCGGCGTCATAGACGAACGGCTTGGGGTCGAACCACCTTGGCCAGGTCCTGGGCACGGCGCCGATCAGTCCGCGCTTGCGCCTCGCTGCCTTCAACCCGGCCGGGTCGGCCAGGATCTCGGTGTGGGGAAAATGGTTGAGTCCCCCCGTATGGTCGTGGTGCATGTGGGTCATGACCACGGCTTTCAGGTCCTTCGCAGCATCAACTCCCAGCCCCGTGAGCTGAGGGCCGACTTCCTCTTCCGGGGCGACCCGGATCTGGACTTCCTTCTGGAAGAAGGGGTTGAGCTTCGGCAGCCAATCCTTCTCCGAGTTGTGGGCGGAGTCGCCGGTGTCAACCAGGAAGTTGCCTTCGGGATGTTCAACGAGGTATGCGTAGATCGGCAGCGGACCGGCCCATTCCTTGTCCATCATGATTCCGATCTTCCGCCGGGTCGGACCCCATTCGGCTGGCCCGATTTCCTGTTTCGTGTGGCAGTTGGCAGTTCCGGTCTGGATCGCGGTGACCTTGATCTCGGCCCGGTTCCCTTCCTGCCAGTCAGTGGTTCGATTCGACATCGTCTTGCTCCTTTAAATCCGTTGACATTTCTTACCGCAACAGCTTGTTGCGTTAGTTGTAGCAGAGATTCACAGCTAACGCAACTATTTGTTGCGTTAGAAATGGGGCATGGAGAAGTGGCCGCCGAAAGACGGCTCCGTCATGTCGAACAGAAATTCCCCTAGCGGGAGAGGTTCTTGATCTTCCGGGCGGCTTTGGCCCGGTCGTTCTTGTCGAGATCCACCTTGCGGAGACGGATCGACTCCGGCGTAATCTCAACGCATTCGTCGGAGCGGAGGAACTCGATCGCAGACTCAAGCGTGAGCGTCTTCGGCGGGGTCAGGCGAACCAGCACATCGGATGTCGACGAACGCATGTTGGTCAGCTGTTTCTCCTTGACCGCGTTCACATCAAGATCATTCGCCCTGGCGTGCTCGCCGACGATCATGCCTTCATAAACTTCCTCGCCGGGGCCGATGAACATGGCCCCCCGCTCCTGCAAGCCGAACAGAGCGAAGCTGGCCGAAGCACCCTTGCGGTCCGCGACCAGTGAGCCCGTCGCCCGGGTCGAGATCTCCCCCGCCCAGGGCTCCCAGCCCTCGAAGATGCTGTGCAGAATGCCGGTGCCTCTGGTCTCGGTCAGGAACTCGGTTCGAAAACCGACCAGGCCGCGGGCAGGGATCACATAGTCAAGCCTGGTCCAGCTATCGGACTGGGCAGTCATGTTCTCCATCCGACCCTTGCGGGCAGCCAGTAGCTGGGTTACCGAACCGACGTGTTCCTCCGGCACATCGATCACCAGCCGTTCCATCGGCTCATGCATGGTGCCATCGACTTCCCGGGTCAGGACCCGGGGCTGACCTGCGGTCAGCTCAAAACCTTCGCGGCGCATCATTTCCAGCAGCACGACCAGCTGAAGCTCACCGCGCCCCTGAACTTCCCACGCGTCTGGCCGCTCGGTCGGCAGCACACGGATCGCCACATTGCCGAGCAGTTCCTGGTCGAGCCGGTTCTGGATCTGCCGGGCAGTGACCTTGTCTCCATCACGGCCGGCCAGTGGTGAAGTGTTGATTCCGATCACGATCGAGAGCGAAGGCTCGTCAACCTCGATCACCGGCATCGGTCGCGGATCCTCGGTGTCGGAGAGGGTCTCCCCGATCGTCACTTCGGGAATCCCGGCCACCGCGATGATCTCGCCAGGCCCGGCTTCATCGGCCGGGACCCTCTCAAGGGCTTCGGTGATGAAAAGTTCCGAAACGCCGGCCCGCTCGACACTGCCATCAGCGCGACACCAGGCAACCTGGGAGCCGGCCCTGATCGTGCCCTGGATCACCCGGCAAAGCGCGAGACGACCGAGGTAGGGCGAAGCATCGAGATTCGTGACCCAGGCCTGGAGTGGATGCCCCTCCTCGTATTCAGGGGCCGGAATGTGCTCGACCATCAGGTCCAGCAGGGGCTTCAGATCCTCCCCTTCCTCGCCTTCGGTCAGCGAGGCCCATCCCTCTTTTCCGTTCGTGTAGACGATCGGGAACTCGATCTGCTCTCCGTCGGCACCCAGGTCCATGAAAAGCTCGTAAACCTCGTCCACGACTTCACCGATCCGGGCGTCGGGACGGTCGACCTTGTTGACCACCAGAATTACCGGCAGACCACCTTCCAATGCCTTGCCGAGCACGAAACGGGTCTGTGGCAACGGTCCTTCCGAGGCATCTACGAGCAGCACAACTCCGTCGACCATGGTCAGGCCACGTTCCACTTCGCCACCGAAATCGGCGTGGCCGGGGGTGTCGATGATGTTCAGCTTTACGTCGCCGTACTGGACCGCAGTGTTCTTGGCGAGAATCGTGATGCCTTTCTCGCGCTCCAGATCCATCGAGTCCATGACCCGTTCGTTGACGTCCTGGCCCTGCCGGAAAGCACCGGATTGCCAGAGCATCGCGTCAACCAGCGTTGTCTTGCCGTGGTCGACGTGAGCCACGATCGCCACATTTCTTATGTCATCCCTGCGGGCCAAAGGGTTCGGGAGTCTAAGGGAGCGAACCATCCAGCGCCGTTCCACCCTTCATCACCCGTCAAATCACGGGGCTCATCCAGCCGACCACGGCCCTGGACGGGACACGCCCAGCCGGATGCCGGGACCACACGCAAGACCCGGAAGCCGTGGCGCACGGAGAGCGTCACCCGGCCAGCCAGATACAACCCGGCTGAATACCGCACACCTACTCCGGTGATACCTGCCACGCCTCGCGGCGCGACACAAGAACTATTCGGCTACGGGAGTTCCGTTGGTCTGGGCTGCTTCGGGGCTCGTAGTCGAGGTGTAAACGAACTCTTCCTCGGCTCCGAAGATCGCGTCAAGCAGGCTCTTGCGAGCGGACTCGCTGAACACCAGAACCAGACCACCGGTCAGCAGACCGACCGCAAACAGATTGCGAAAGGTATGGCGCTTTTTCTTCGGCGGCTCCTTGATCCGTTCCGCTGCCTCACGCAACGAAGCCGCGGCGCTCTGAAGCTCCCGCTTCACCCTCTTGTCCTGGGTTACGGATTCGACTGCCGAGGACCGGTTCGACTGGATCCGATGAAACGCTTTGCGACCGGCCATGGCCGCAGCGATCAGGCTCGCCCGGAGTTCCTCATCCTCTATCAGGCGACGGACATGCTGGTTCTCCCGCGCCGACGAGTACGCCTTGGCGGCCTTGCCCGAGATGTTCTCTGTTCCCATGTGCTCCTCGCTTGATCAGATAGTTGTTACCCGAGAATACCGGTACCCCGCTCCTGACAAAGCCAAGCGGTGAATCAGCCGCGCAGGTTCCCCTCCAGCGCGACGGCCAGGGCGTCACCTACTTTTTCCGCGTAGCGGAACTCGACGTCGGCCCTTTCGTGCTCCGGGATTTCCTCTACATCGCCTTCGTTGCGACTCGGCAGGATGATCAGCTTGATACCCGCACGCTGGGCAGCGAGTGACTTTTCCTTGACTCCTCCGATGGGCAGAACCTGGCCGGTGAGAGTGACCTCTCCGGTCATCGCGACGTCATTTCGCACCGGACGCCCGGTAATCAATGAAACCAGAGCAACGGTGATTGCCACCCCGGCTGACGGGCCATCTTTCGGGACCGCCCCGGCGGGCACATGAATGTGCAGGTCATTCTCAGCGAACCAGTGCTCGTCGAGTCCCGGGGCCAGATCACGGGCATTCGTCCGCACATAGGAAAGGGCAGCCTGAGCCGATTCACGCATCACATCCCCAAGCTGGCCTGTAATCACCAGCTTGCCGTTGCCGGGCATCGCCGTCGCCTCTATGAAGAGGACATCACCACCGGTCGGAGTCCAGGCAAGGCCGGTCGAAACCCCGGGGACCCTGGTCCGGCGACGGGTTTCAGAGAAGACCCGGCGACGGCCGAGCAGCTCCCGCACCTTCTTGCCGGAAACCTTGACCTTCTTCACGTTGCTGCCACCCTCGGCGACCATGCGGGCAACCTTCCGGCAAACCGTTCCGATTTCCCGTTCGAGGCTCCTTACCCCGGCTTCCCGGGTGTACTCCTCGATGATCGCGGTCAGGGCCGGGTCGGTGAACGAGATCTGGGAGGACTTCAGACCGTTGTCCCGGATCTGCCTTGGCACCAGATACCGCCGCGCAATGTGGCGCTTCTCATCGGCCGTGTAACCGGCCAGCTGAATCACTTCCATCCGGTCACGGAGCGGACCGGGGATCGTGTCCAGCACATTCGCCGTGGCGATGAACATGACCTCGGAGACATCGAAGGGCATGTCAAGGTAGTGGTCACGAAAAGCATCGTTCTGGGCAGGATCCAGCACCTCGAGCATGGCCGAGGATGGGTCACCGCGGAAGTCCGAACCCATCTTGTCGAGCTCGTCGATCATGAAGACAGGGTTCTTCGAACCCGCGTCGCGGAGCGCCCGGATTATCGTGCCGGGCATCGCCCCGATGTAGGTGCGGCGGTGTCCGCGGATCTCGGCTTCATCCCTTACGCCACCAACCGAGATCCGTTCGAATTCACGGCCGAGCGCCCGGGCAATCGACTGGCCGAGGCTGGTCTTGCCGACCCCCGGAGGACCGACAAAGCAGAGAATCGGCCCGGGTGAGTCCGGGTTGAGTTTGCGGACCGCCAGATACTCAAGGATGCGGTCCTTGATCAGCTCCATGTCGTAATGGTCCGTGTCGAGGACTTCGTGAGCATGTTCGATGTTCAGATTGTCTTCAGTCCTCTTCGACCAGGGCAGCTCGACAAGCCATTCGAGATAGGTCCGGATCACCCCGTGCTCGGCTGCGGCGGGCGGAAGCTTTTCCAGTCGCGACAGTTCGCGTTCAGCGGCCTGATGGGCGTGCTCGGGCAGCTGCGCCGCCTCGATCCGTTCACGCAACTCGTTGATCTCTGCGGTCTGTTCGTCCTCTTCGCCCAGCTCGGCCTGGATTGCCTTGAGTTGCTCGCGAAGGAAATATTCGCGTTGCCCCTTGTCGATCGAGGACTGAACCTCGGACTGGATCTGCGATCCGAGTTGGATCACTTCGAGTTCACGGGCGAGAATTTCGGAGAGCATCCGCAGCCGGCGGGCCACGTCAACCTCTTCGAGCAGCAGCTGCTTTTCCTCGGTCGAAATCCGGAGGGCCCCGGCGATCAAATGTGAGAGAGCCGATGGTTCATCGATGTTGGTGACCGCGAGCTGGAGCTCCTCCGGCAGATACGGAATCTGTTCGATGATGTCGGAGAAGGTTTTCTGCACATTGCGGGTCAGCGCCTCCAATTCCGGACTTTCCTCGACGATGTCCGGCATCTCGGTGATGCGGGCGACCAGATAGGGCTTTTCGGTCACGTAGTCATCCAGCTTCACCCGCTGGCTGCCCTGAACCAGAATCCGGATCGTCCCGTCCGGTACTTTGAGCATCCGGGTGACGACGCCGACTACACCGACGCCATGAAGCTGGTCTGGTGAAGGTGTGTCCTCCTCCGGATCCCTTGACGCGACCATGACCAGCATGCGGTTGCCGGCGAGGACATCGTCGACAAGTTTTATCGAGCGTTCCTGTCCGACCCCGAGCGGTGCGAGCGTATCCGGGTAGGCGACCGTGTCCCTCAACGGCAGGACAGGCATCGCTTCCGGGAGATCCTGGCTGTCCCGAATCGCTTCCTCTACATCGTCTCCTTCGACGACTTCAAGGACTGGAACGCTCTGGCTGCCGTCAGCCATCGATTTCCCGCTTCTTGCGAGCCCGGTCGACCGGGACCTGACGAGTCACTTCGGGTTCATCGCGCAACGGCAGTTCGACCCTGAGCACCCCATCCTCATATGTCGCACTGGCCCGGTCGGAGTCGACATCCACCTGCAGTTCGACGACGTGGCGGAACGGGCCGGTTTGAATTTCGACCTGCTGGTAGACCCGTCCTTCGGTTTCCTGAACCGGGCGTTCGCCGACGATCGTCAGCTGTCGTCCACTTACCTCGATTCCAATCGTTGAAAGCTCGATGCCGGCCAGGTCGCATTTGACGACTGCCCGCTGTGGATCACCGCTGTAATACACATCGACATTGGGTGAAAATCCACTGGTCCGGCGGCCGACGTAGGTCGCTCTGCCCCAGCTTCCGCTGAGCATTTCGTCCATCTCCCGCCGCATACGGGCGAAATTTGCGAAGAGGTCTCGTTCAGACATGTCGTCGAAGCTTAGTAACGGATGCCTGTCGGCTCAAACTTCGATCTCGAGTCCTTCGAATGCGACCTGCACCGGCCCACTGTAGGTCGATCTGGCCTCAGCCACTGCCCACTCCGGTTCAAGCTCATCCGAGATGTGGGTCAGAACGAGTTGCTTCGCCCGGGCCTGCTCGGCGTGCTCGCCAGCTTCGGCCGGTGTCAGGTGCCCCCTGATTCCGGTTCGCTCGGGTCTTGGCAGGGTTGATTCGGCGACCAGCAGTTCGGCGTCTTCCGCGAAATCAATCAAGGCGTCGTTCGGACAGCAGTCCGCCCCGTAGACGAGCCGCCCTTCGCCCGACCCGGTCACCGATATCGCGAAGGTCCTCACGTAGTGAGGCACTTCGCGGAATTCGATGGTCAAGGGTCCGATCTCGATCCCTTCGTTCGGGTCGTATTCATGGGTTTCGAAAGCATGCTCGAAGTGGCTGCCGAGACTCCAGGTGTCGTCAAGGTCGCTGAGGAACTGATGCGATCCGGGCGGGCCGTAGAGTTTCGGTCGGGCCGGTGTGTCGGTTCCGGGCCAGGGATCTATCGGGACCGGTTGCTGCCGAGGTGCGAATCGCAGCGCGAACCCGAAGGGGATGAGATCAGCGAAGTGATCTGCATGCAGATGCGAGATCACGATTGCGTCGATATCAACGTAATCGTGGTATTTGCGCAGCTTCCCGAAAACCCCGTTGCCGCAGTCGAGCAGGACCGTCGTGTCACCTTCGGTGACCAGGTAACCGCTGCAGGCGCCATCCACATCCTGCCAGGCGGGTGACTTGCCGAGTACGGTGAAGTTCATGACCGAAGACCGAATCCGTTCATCGGACTGATGCTACTCCGCGAAACCAAAAGCGGAACCCACCGGACCTTCGGTGAATGTTTATGGACGAACGGACCTACGTCGGCATCCGGCGCAGACCGGAAGCAGAGTTGATCTCGCGGTCCGCCCAGCGCGGGGGTCTGAGCAGCAGCATCGGCTGGCGCGGTGGCACGAGACCCTCGGGACGACTTTCGCGGAAGGTGCCGCAGGGCTCCTCGAGGTCCAGAGCACAGAGCATCTTCTGGCGGAAGTAGCAGTCGTCACATGAGGGAGGTTTCTTTCCGGAGCGAGGCACCGCGGGACATCCAAGCAGGGCGGACGTGAACGGGTCGGTCGTGTTTCCGCAAATCGCAGGAATCTTGATTTACAACTCTGCAACAAGGCCCGCATTTTGCGGGTCCCCGGTCGGCCAAGGGGGGCGAACCCCCTCGGCCTGAAAGCTGATGCACCATCACGCAGATCACATGGCCGCACAGGTCCGGCAGCACATCCAGATTGGGCAGCGCATCCGGATTGAAGATTGGAGCGCTATATGGCCGATTCTTCAATCTCGCTGAGCCAAGGCGGCGCCAAGGTGCGGAACGCGGGGCGCCCGGGGCGGGTCCGGGCCGAGCGGGGCACGGGGTGGGTCCGATTCGTTCTCAGGGGCCGATGCTGACCGGCCGGTGCTGAGGGGTTTGCCGAGGGGCCGGTGCTGACCGACCCCTCGGTCGCTGCTAGTACCGGTAGTGCTCGGGCTTGTATGGACCGTCTACCTCTACCCCGATGTAGGCAGCCTGGTCCGGCGTGAGCCTGGTCAGATCCGCTCCAACCGCATCCAGGTGGAGGCGGGCGACCTTCTCGTCGAGATGCTTGGGCAGCACGAAAACACCAAGCTCATAGTCGCCGGCCTTCGCGTAGAGCTCGATCTGCGCGATCACCTGATTGGTGAACGAGTTCGACATCACGAAGCTCGGATGTCCGGTCGCATTACCGAGGTTGAGCAACCGGCCTTCAGAGAGAACGATGATCGAGTGGCCGTCAGAGAAACGGTATTCATGAACCTGCGGCTTGATCTCGATCTTCTCGATGCCGGGGATTGCCTCAAGCCCGACCATGTCGATCTCGTTGTCGAAATGGCCGATGTTGCCGACTATCGCCTGATGCTTCATCTTCGACATGTCATCCGAAGTGATGATGTCCTTGTTGCCTGTAGTGGTGATGAAAATGTCAGCCGTACCGACCACATCCTCAAGGCGCCGGACCTCGTAACCCTGCATCGACGCCTGGAGCGCGCAGATCGGATCGATCTCGGTGACGATCACCCTCGCACCCTGCCCACGAAGTGACTCGGCACAGCCCTTCCCGACGTCGCCGAAACCGCAAATCACTGCGGCCTTGCCGGCGATCATCACGTCGGTTGCGCGATTGATGCCATCGATCAGCGAGTGGCGGCAGCCGTAAAGGTTGTCGAATTTCGACTTGGTAACCGAGTCGTTGACGTTGATTGCGGGGAAGAGCAGCTCGCCCTTCTCCATCATCTCGTAGAGACGGTGAACGCCTGTGGTGGTCTCTTCCGTCACACCCTTGATGCCCTTGGCGATCTGCGTCCACTTCCCGGAATCAGCGGCCAGTGAATCCTTCAGGGTCTGCAGGACGATCCGAAACTCCTCGGAGTCGGCACTTGCCGGGTCCGGAACGGCGCCCGCCTTCTCGAATTCGACTCCCTTGTGGATAAGCAGCGTAGCGTCGCCACCATCGTCGAGCAGCATGTTCGGACCGATCGAACCGTCAGCACCGGCCTCGGGCCAGGTGAGCGCCTGCTCCGTGCACCACCAGTACTCCTCGAGGGTCTCGCCCTTCCAGGCATAGACCGGGATCCCCTGCGGATCTTCGGGCGTTCCATTCGGGCCGACCGCGATCGCTGCTGCCGCGTGATCCTGGGTTGAAAAAATATTGCAGCTCGCCCAGCGAACATCGGCGCCGAGTTCGACCAGGGTTTCGATCAACACCGCAGTCTGGATGGTCATATGAAGTGATCCGGTAATCCGGGCTCCCGCCAGCGGCTGCGAATCCGCGAACTCGCGTCGGGTCGCCATCAGACCAGGCATTTCATGTTCGGCCAGACGGATTTCCTTGCGGCCATAATCGGCGAGGGCGAGGTCGGCGACCTTGAAATCCCGGGTTGCTGTGGCGGTATTACTCATAGTGACTGCGTTTCTCCTTCGGTACGGGGACCGATCACGCTACCATTCCATGCGGTATGGGATCGTCAGAACGCACCGAACGACTCGCCGCATCACCCGACCTTTTCGAGAACCGTTTCCTCAATTTCTTCTCGAGAGTCCATCCGGTCGTGCCGATTTTGATTTTTGGCCCGATCATCGCTTTTCTGATCTGGCTGGGTGTCGATCGCGGACTTTCCGTCCTCTCGACAATCGGACTTTTCGTGGGCGGGCTGGCTTTCTGGACCCTCTCCGAATACTGGCTTCACCGGCTGCTCTTCCACTGGACCCCGAAGTTCAAGGGCGGCGACAAGATCAATTTCATCATTCACGGCGTCCATCACGACCACCCGAATGACAAAATGCGCCTGGTGATGCCGCCGGCGGCGAGTCTCCCGCTGGCCCTGATCTTCTATGCGGCGTTCATGCTGATTCTTGGCTCCCCGCATGGCTTTGTGGCTTTCGCGGGTTTCCTGACCGGGTATCTCGCCTACGACTACACGCACTACTACCTGCATCACTTCGCACCGAAGTCAAAGGTCGGCAAGAGTGTCCGTGAGCACCACATGCGCCACCACTTTCAGGACCACCACTTCGGCTACGGTGTGTCAACCCCGTTCTGGGATTACATCTTCCGCACCGTCCCCCGGTCACGTAAAGCCGATCGCGACTCCTGAGTCCGCGACTGGTCACGGAGAGGCCTCAGTTTCAGCAATCCGGGCTGTCCGCGGGAATTGCGTGGACACTCCCCGCGGGGGGTTTCCCAGCGGTACTTCCGGCGGGCAGGACCTCCCGGCGACAGTCCCGGCGAGGGCGGCCTTTCCGGTGAAACTCCCGTCGAATATTCGCGCTTTCAAGCGAAACTTTCGCTGTTTTGCCGGGTTATTGAGCCGTACAGTTCATAGCCAGTTCTGACCGGCATCTTCGATCCTCAACGGATCGGCCTTGCCTACGGTGGAAGACAGGGGGTCCGAAGCCGTCGCATGTCAGCCTCAAGGTTGCTGCGTTGCCGTTTCAGATCAGGGTCGTCGGGAGCGGCTCTGGTTCGGCGAATCAACAACGCAAGGAACCATCTCATGACCCTCCGTACTGCCCCTGCCGTCAAGGCAGCTGTTTTCACCGCCACAATGGCCCTGATCGCGTTCATGGCCACAGTGGCCGCTCTCGTGTTGACACCAGCAGCAGGCGCAACGTCTCCCGCGACCAACTGCGCCCTGAATCCGCTTGGTGCCGCTTCGGGTTACACCGAGTTCATCCGGACCACTGGTTCACGCGGCGCGGAATCTGAAGGAGCGATCGCCTATGGAGGCGACCTCACCGCTTCCGGAATGACGGTCGGCACGCATTTGTCTGATCCCCCATACGGAAAGACCTACCCGACCCTTGTCGTGAACGGAGCGTCGCAGTCGTTCAACCTGCAGCAGGGCAGCGCCTGGACTCCGGGCCTTACCGGGTCGATCAATTACAACGGTGGTGGTTCACAGCTCGCTTCGGCCCCGATCAACTTCCCGACTGCGTTCAACTACCTGACCGGCAAGTCAGCCGACTGGGCGACCGCAACTCCGACCGGGTCATCCCAGGTGATCAACACCGGCAACATGCCGAATCCGGCCGGCATCGCCCTGGGCGGCAACGCGCTCTACCTGAAGGGCACCGACTCCACCCTGAACGTCTTCTCTGTCACCCCGGCAATGTTGAGTGGCAACGTCGCGGTACTGATCGAGGTTCCTGTCGGAGCGACGGCATTGATCAATGTTTCAGGCACCAGCGTCCAGATCGACGGCAACATGTACTTCCGTCAGGGAATCGGCGGCACCTGGACCCAGGCCCAGGATTCGGCGGCAGCCACCCAGAACCAGAAGACCCTCTGGAACTTCAGCGAAGCGACATACGTCAAGTTGAACTCCGGTTCGGCGTTCGCCGGCACGATTCTCGCCCCGAAGTCGAAGGTCGCCGTCGGCAACATCGGCCACAGCATCGGACAGGTCATTGCCAAGAGCTTCCAGTCCGACCGCGAGACTCACCATGCGCTGTTCAGCGGCTGCCTGCCGGATACGACTGTCGGCCCGACCGGTCCAACCGGCCCGACCGGTCCGACTTCCCCTACCGGCCCGACCGGCCCGACTTCCCCCACCGGCCCGACCGGTCCGACCGATCCCGGCAAGCCCAAACTCCTGTTCAGCAAGTTCGCTGACCAGTACGAGGTCGTCGAGGGTGGCCACGTGACATTCAAACTCTCGATCAAGAACCAGGGCACAGCAAGTTCCAGCGATGTAGTGATCACCGATGATGTCCCGGCCGGACTCGCGATCATCGAAGTGGATTCGCCCTGCACCGTGAGCGGCCAGAGTGTCACCTGTGTCGCCGGCACTGTCGCCCCCGGCCAAACGATGACTTACAAGGTCAAGGTCAAAACAACCCTGCCATCCGCAGGTGTCAGCACTCAAAACGAACAGCTGACCATCTACAAGGTCGAGAAGCAGATCTCGATGCAGCCAGGCAACACCGTCAACGAGTCGATCGCCTGCAATCCGGGTGACATCATCTCCGACGCTGCGGTCCGGATCGATCACATCGACCAGGGCACCGGCGATGCCAACGACATCGAAATTCACAGGCTCGAGTCCGATACCAGCGGCAGCTACCAGACCAGGGTGACCAACCATGCGAATGGCCAGGCCCAGCTCAAGTTGTTCGCTGTCTGCCTGCCGGGCAAGACCACGGACGGTCGCAGCCTCACGGTCAGTCCGCCCGTCAACCAGACGGTCGTCCTGAACCCCGGCATCCATGACATCAGCCTGAACTGCCCGGCTGGCTCAACCCCGGTCGCCCCCGGCATTGATATTTCCGGTGGCCGTGCCCTGATTCTGGCCAACGCACCGGTCGGCGAGACCGGCCGCAAACTGACGCTGAAGATCAGCGGTGGCAGCACCACGGTCAAGGCCAGCATTCGCTGCCTGTCAAACAAGACGAGCGAGCTGAACGGAGCCAGTTCCTGGCTGCACTTCAACACGATCACCAAGCCGATCCAGGTTGGCGCGGGCGAGAAGGCCACTGAATCACTTATCTGTGGCGAAAACGGCAAAGGAATAGTCGGCGGGTGGGAATTCGACGACGGTCTGGTGCCGCTGGGTAACGACCCGCAGCCGAAGAGCCGTGTGTTCTATGTCTGGAACGCGACCTCGCATCCCCTGACCGGCAAGCTTTATCTGCTGTGTCTGGAGGCCCGAACCGACAGCTCGGCCACGGTAAACGAGCACACCTACGTCAACAAGGCCACGGTCAGCACGTCCACGACCCAGGGCCCGGGCGCCGTCCTCAGTGACAGCGCGTCGATCAAGGTGACCAGGGCCACGGCTGCCCCGGCCCCCTCGATCTACAGCGCCAGAATCACCGGACGCAGCCTGCTGGTCGGACTTCGGTCAGCAACCCGTTCCGGCCAGGTCAAGGTGAACCTCCCCGGCAGAAGCAGGGCGATCGGCAAGGGCCGGTTCCACCTGAGCAAGGCCGGCAAGGGCATGGTCCGCGTGAAGATTGCCCGCAAGGCAGCGCGCACACTTCGCAAGGGGAAGATCAAGCGGGTGAAGGTCAAGGTCACATCGGCCAATGGCAAGTCCCGCGTGAAGACGATTCGCATCAAGCGCTAGCGGGCGAGGCGCCCGCCTGAAAAGTCAGGAAGGGCTTCGGTCCCGGCGACGGCCGGGGCCCTTTCTGGTCAGACCCGGTTGGGCGGCTCTCGACCTTCGAGCACCGCGGTCACGTTGGCCGCGACGATCCGTGCCATCTCATCCCGGGAACGGTAGGTGGCAGAACCGATGTGAGGGGCCAGAGCGACCCGTGGTGCGGTCAGGAAACCGGGATCCAGCGCGGGCTCGCCTTCGAAAACGTCGAGTCCGGCAGCGCCGAGTCGGTCTTCTTCGAGCGCATGGATGAGTGCCTTCGAATCGATCAGGGTGCCGCGACCGGTATTGACCAGAACAGCAGTCGGTTTCATCAGCCCGAGCGCCTGCTCATCGATCAGGTGACGGGTTCCGGCTCCCCCCGGCAGGTGAAGGCTGATCAGATCGGAGCGGCTGAGCAATTCGTCCAGATCAACCCGCTCTGCCGCATGCCGGGACTCAAGTTCGGACTTCGGGGACCGTGAGGTGTAAAGACGATCGCCACCGAATCCCGACACCAGTTCCATGAAGCGGGCACCGATCCGTCCCGCGCCTACCACGCCAATTGTCGCCCCACTCAACTCGAAACCCCGCCAGCGACGCGGATCCCAGCCCTTCCATCTCCCCGCGCGCAGGTCCTCTTCTGCCTGGGGCAGGTCGCGGGCGGCGGCCATGGCAAGAGCCAGAGCGAGCTCCGCGGTGGCGTTGGTAAGGGCGTCGGGAGTGTTGGTGACCGTCACGCCGCGGGAAGCGCTGGCTTCAAGGTCGACGTTGTCATAGCCCACGCCGTAATTGGCGACCACTTTCAGCCCGGGGCCAGCCGCATCGAGCAGCTCACCGTCGACCGAAAAGGTCAGGTCGCTCACCAGTGCGTCTGCCCCCTTTGCTGCAGCAAGCATCTCGGGCCTGGTCGCGTCGAGACCGAGAGACTCGACCTCGAATCGCTCCTCCAGTTGCTCGCGGCCCGCCGCAAGCAGCTCCCGCAATATGACGATTCTCGATTTCTCGCTCACAAGACGGACGCTACAGGTAGTCGACGGTGCCATGACGAGGCACAAAGATCTTGTGGAGTACGCGAAAGTTCCTGTTACTCTGGATGTTCAAGTCACCGGTGGAAATTCTTGTTTCCCGCCGCAAATGCTCGAATCCTCCAAGGGAGATCAACATGACCAGCAGGTATGGGACGGCTTCAGGGAGCCTTCAGACTTCGGACTTTGCGCGACTGCGCCGACTTGCCGGGATGCTCTCCCTGCTGATCATGGCCGGGCTTGTCTGGGCCTCAAACCCGGCTTCGGCCGCTTCGCTTCAGGTCGAGACAACCGGCACCGACGCGCCCGGCTGTGGCCCTGTCATGACCCCCTGTCAGACGATCAGCTATGCGGTCAACCTGGCTCTGGCAGGTGACACGGTCAATGTCGGGCCCGGCACGTTCGTTGAAACCCCGAACGGCGTAAAAATCACCAAGGCGTTGACGCTGCGCGGGACCAGTAACGGCAGCGCACAGACCACCATCAGTGGAGGTCTCTCAACGACAGCTACCACCCCGGGGACCATTTCAGTGACTGCGCCGGGTGATGTCACAGTTCGTAACTTCAATGTTGAATCTTTTGTCTCGGTAGGTGCACCGAACCCCGCCATTGCCAACAAGGCCGGGCTGTACGTAAGATCGCCCCTGGCCGGCGGACCTTACAAGTACACTTTCCGCGAACTGCAACTCGATGGATCCAATGGGGGTTCCAGCGTCGGTGTCAGGTTGCGGAGTTTCACCGGCGGGCAGAGTGCCGAAGTCCTGTTTACGGGCGGGTCCGTTTGTGGCCAGACCCAGAACGGGTTCCTGGTCGAGAATGCCACCCGCGCGCAAACCGTGCGCAACAGTCTGATCTGTCAGGGGACCTCCGGCCCGGTCGCCTATTTCAACCTCCAGGGAGACATAACCAACGGCGCGGACAACTCGGATGTAGCCCAGCAATCCCTGATCGACAACACGGTCCTCGGTTCCGGCATCTTTTTCGCCGCGAATGTGAGCTGGGGGTCTCCCCAGGCCCCAGGTTTCAATCAGCCGGTTGTCCGCGGAAACAGCATCGTCCTCAACAGTGCTGGCGGACCAGCGATCCAGATGACCACGGGCCAGTACGCGAACAATTACCGCGGTGCGATCAACGAGCCTGAGATCACCGGCAACTCGATTACTTCTCCGAACTCGACCGGGACCGGCATCCAGATTTCGGGACTGGTCCGGGAAGCGTTCATCGCGGACAATATTTCGCAGGGCGTACCGACCTTCCTCCAGGCCGACCGTGTCGCATCGGTCACCCCCGGTGAATTTCTCGACCCGAACGGTACCTCCGTTCACAGGAACCGGATCACCGAAGCCAGCCCGTCCCTTGCCGTGAACAACCAGACACCGGTGACGATCGATGCCCGCCAGAACTGGTGGGGCTGCAATGAGGGACCCAATTACAACGACAATGGCAATCCTTCGCCCCCTCACCGCCCGGGAACGATTCCGGAGTGCGCGGGAATCAACCAGGCCATGGCCGGTGGCGATGTCTACTTCGAGGAGTGGCTGCGGGGCATCACCGGGCCTACAGGCACGACCGGAGCTACTGGCACGACCGGCCCGATCGGTCCTACCGGTGCCACGGGTACGACCGGCGGGGACGGCGCGACAGGAGCAACCGGGTCCACCGGAGACCAGGGAGCCAACGGATCGCCAGGCCCGAGTGGCAGTGTGGGACCGGCTGGCCCGACCGGCCCCGCCGGCAGCACCGTCGTGCTTCGGCCCCGGGTCACCAAGGTCGCGCAGGGCCCGGTCAGGGTCGGAGGTGCTCGCAGTTTCAGACTCGCCAATGTCCTCTGTCGCGAGGCTCATTGCCGGATCCGAAACGTATCCGTGCGTCTCACGATCCGCAGCAGGGTCTTCTGGGGCACCGCGAGATTCGACTCGTCCAGGTTCCGCGCCGGCCAGATCCGATCGGTGAGCGTGGTAGTCCCACAGCGGGTCTTCCAGCGGATACCCAAGGGTCACAAAGTCGGGCTTGCTACCGCATCGATCCTGGTTTCCAACGGCAAGGGTCGCGTGATGAACCGGACGGTGTCGGTCGGCATCGGTCGCTAGCCCTGCCGGCCCCGTTCGCAACCGGTCCTTTGGATCGGATGACGGTCACTTCCTGACCGTCACAAATCGGCCTCAAGGGCCGATGGTAAAGGCGAAATCGATTTCGGAGTCGACCGGGAGTCCGCCAGTGCTGGAGAACATGACCAGCTCACTTGCCGGGGATATAACCGCGTTTGTGGAGGTTTCGTTGCAGGCGGTCGAAAGACCGCCCACGACACAGCCCAGGACGAGGCTACCGTCATCGGTCAAATAGATCGCCCGGACGTTGCCCACGCCCGGGGCTGTCCCCAACCGTACCGCCAGGTTCCGGGCAGTTACAGGAACGGCCGGCGAGATCGTGGTCACCCCGATCTTGGCAGCTGAAGCGGAACTGACTCCGGAGGTCGCGAAGTACTGGGGGAAAAAGGTGAGATAGGAGTGACCGTTCATCACCGCCGAGCTGCTAACCCCGTCGTTTCCGGTGGCACCCGTCGTGCCGGTGGGTCCGATCGACCCGTTCGCCCCCGTCGCTCCGTCAGACCCATCTGCGCCGGCGGCCCGGGTAGCGCCAGCAGGGCCAATCGGTCCGGTGACGCCAGCAGGGCCAATCGGTCCGGTGACGCCAGCCGCGCCGGTGGGCCCGGGGGCTCCGGTAGCCCCGACAGGGCCGGCTGAGCCGACGGCACCGTCTGTTCCTGGCAGGCCCGCAGGACCGGTCGCCCCGCGAGGCAACTGACCCCTCCGGAAATCAACTGCCAGCAAGGAGCGGTTCTTTACCTTCTTGCTGGTCACCGCGTTCTTCTTCAACTGCTTGGTGCCGACCGAGTTCTTCGGAATCTGGATCGCGGCATAGGAAGCACCACCCAGCGCGATGAACAGCGCCAGCGTGGCTACAACCTCCGCATACGATGGCCGACGCAGCTTCCTCGCCAGACCTTCAACCTTCCTCCGCATGAAACGACTCTATCCGGGGAAACGTCGAAACACGAACAAGGCGCGGAATCTCCCGAAAACCGGAGACCCGCGCCCTGTTCAGGAACGCCTCTGGGCTCTGCGGGCTAGATCAGCCCGAGACCAGCTACCGCGTCACGCTCCTCCGAGAGCTCTTTCACGTTGGCATCGATCTTCTCGCGGGAGAAGTCGTCGATCTCGAGACCCTCGACAATCGAGTATTCGCCACCTGAGCAGGTAACCGGGAAGCCGGCAATGATGCCTTCCGGCACACCGTAGGAACCGTCCGACGGGATACCCATCGAAACCCAGTCGCCTTCTGGGGTGCCCAGCACCCAGTCGTGGATGTGATCGATTGCCGCATTGGCGGCAGAAGCTGCGCTGGAAGACCCACGGGCGTCGATTACTTCAGCACCGCGTTTGGCAACCCGGGGAATGAACTCCTCGCGGACCCAGACCTGATCGTCAACAAGGACCGGTGCGTGGCTGCCGTCGACCAGGGCGTTGGTGATGTCGGGGTACTGGGTGGCGGAGTGGTTGCCCCACACAATCATTCGTTTGACTTCCGAAACTGACCGGCCCAGCTTGTTTGCGAGCTGCGCGATCGCCCGGTTGTGGTCGAGCCGCATCATCGCGGTGAAGCGTTCCTTCGGAACGTCGGGAGCGGCCGAAGCGGCAATCAGGGCGTTGGTGTTGGCCGGGTTGCCGACCACCAGAATCTTCACGTCATCGGCGGCGCCAGCATTGATCGCCTCGCCCTGCGGCTTGAAGATCCCACCGTTGGCTTCAAGCAGGTCGGCCCGTTCCATTCCCGGTCCACGGGGACGGGCACCGACCAGGAGGCCGATGTTGGTGCCCTCGAAAGCTTCCTTCGGATCGTCGGAAATGCTGATCTTTTCGAGCAGCGGGAAGGCACAGTCGTCGAGCTCCATTGCGGTGCCTTCGGCGGCCTTGACGGCAGCCGGGATCTCCAGCAGGCTGAGGTGGACCTTGGTGTCGGGACCCAGCATCTGGCCGCTGGCGATCCGGAAAAGCAGGGCGTAGCCGATCTGGCCGGCAGCGCCGGTCACGGTTACCTTCACGGGGGTGCTCACAGGGGTTACTCCTAGATCGTTTGGGGTCGCTTCAAGTTCGCCCGATCCTAGATGATCGACCAAGCCGCGGAGCTCTGCGACAGACAGGAGAGTCAGGCCTTGGTGACCGTTACGAGTCCTGCGAGTAATCGCTCGAAGATGACCCCGGCCCGTTCGCGTGCCTGTTTCTTGTTGTCCGAGTCGACAACCAGCAGACCTCCTTCGATAAGGACAGCAACCCAGATGGCGGCTGCCACATCCGGGTCGACTTCATCCATCTCGCCCTGTTCGACCGCAGCCTCAAAGAGAGCTCTGATCACCGCGACGCCTCGCTCCCCGGCCAATTCACGCCAGCGCTCGAAGCCCAGCACCCGTCGAGCCTGGGTGAGGCTGATCTTCACGAAGTCGGTGTCACCCGCACTTTCGATCAGGTATCCGAGACTGCCCGACCGAATGATTTCCCGCGGGGTGTCCCCGGTCGCATGCTTCACGAGACGGCTGACCGATTCATCCTCAACCTCGATATACACGGCTTCGAACAGATGGACCTTGCTCGGGAAGTGGTGGTAAATGGCTCCCTTGCTCACACCCGATCGTTGGAGAATCTGATCGGTCGTGGTGGCCTCGAAACCCTTGCTCGCGAACAGTTCTCGAGCTGCCGCAATAATCGCGTCCCGGGCACCCTCGGAAGGGCGACCCGGGCCTCGCTTGCTTTTCCTTCCCACCCCCATTAGATTACAGACTATCGGTCGGTAATCGGCCGACGCCGCCAATCCGGCGGAATCGGAGAGGAAGTTTGATGAACACCTACATGATCCGCAGGCGCGAGGCCTGGAGTACACCGGCCGAGCTCGAATCCGCAGCGACCCGGTCGACGGCGGTCGCCGAGGACGAATTTCCCGACCGAATCAGGTGGATCCGCAGTTATGTCGTGGAAGAAACCGACGGCAATCTCGGAACGATCTGCATCTACGAAGCCAGCGACCCCGACGCCGTCCGGGACCATGCCGCAAAAGTCGGCATGCCGGTCGACGAGGTGCTCGCGGTCGCGGACACGGTCATAGTCCGTCCCGACCCTCAGACCCAGTCTGCCTGACATTCGGCGCCCGAAGAAGGCGCTGGCGATCAGGCCATCGCCTTCTGAAGGTTTTCGTCGATCGAAGCGAGGAATTCCTGGGTGGTCTGCCATTCCTGGTCGGGTCCGACGAGGAGAGCGAGATCCTTGGTCATTTTCCCGGACTCGACAGTTTCAATACATACCTTTTCGAGATTCTCGCCAAATCCGGTGACTTCGGGAGTTCCGTCCATCCGGCCGCGGGCCGCGATACCCCGGGTCCAGGCGAAGATAGACGCGATCGGATTGGTTGAGGTCGGGTTGCCCTTCTGGTGCTCGCGGTAGTGGCGGGTCACCGTGCCATGTGCGGCCTCGGCCTCGACGGTTTTGCCGTCCGGTGTCATCAGGACCGAAGTCATAAGGCCGAGCGAGCCGAAGCCCTGGGCGACCGTGTCCGATTGAACATCACCGTCATAGTTCTTGCAGGCCCAGACATAGCCACCCTCCCACTTCAAGGCGGAGGCAACCATGTCGTCGATCAGCCGGTGCTCATAGGTGATCCCCGCTGCCTCGAAATCAGCTTTGAACTCATCATCGAAAATTTCCTGGAAAAGGATCATGAACCGGCCGTCGTAGCGCTTCATGATCGTGTTCTTGGTCGACATGTAGACCGGGTAGCCCCGCTCGAGGCCGTAACGAAAGGAGGCCCGGGCGAAATCACGGATCGAGTCGTCGTGGTTGTACATCGCCATCGCGACTCCACCACCCGGGAAGTCATGGACATGCATCTCGATCGGTTCTCCCTCGTCCTTCGGAGTGAAGGTCATGGTCAGGGTCCCCTCACCCTCAACCACCATGTCGGTGGCGCGGTACTGATCCCCGAAGGCGTGACGGCCAATGATGATCGGCTTGGTCCAGCCCGGCACCAGACGCGGCACATTCGAAATCACGATCGGTTCGCGGAAGATCACGCCGCCGAGGATGTTGCGAATCGTGCCGTTCGGCGAGCGGTACATCTCCTTCAGGCCAAACTCTTCCACCCGGGCCTCATCGGGGGTGATCGTCGCGCACTTGACTCCGACCCCGTATTCCTTGATCGCGTTGGCCGAGTCGACGGTGATCTGGTCGTCGGTCGCATCGCGACTCTCGATCCCGAGGTCGTAGTACTTCAGGTCGACGTCCAGGTAGGGAAGGATCAGCTGATCCTTGATGAACGACCAGATGATGCGGGTCATCTCGTCGCCATCCAGCTCGACGATCGGATTGGTCACTTTGATCTTCGACACGGCTGGTACTTCCCTTCGATATTCGGCTGAGGCTCTTGCAGGAACCGATGCTATAGAGCGAAACCCTTTCGGGGTGTGAACAGGTAGTTCACCACCACCAATCCGGCCGGGGCTGTGCGACCATGTCTTCATGCCGGAAACAGCCTCAGATCCGTCGCACGTGACCCATTCGGTCTTCAACCAGTCCACCCCTCTGGAGAACATCAACCTCTACGAGATTGACCGTCCGCTCCAGGAAGCGGTAAGACGTGAAGGCGCGGGCTGGGCCGAGGACCGGATCCGCGCCCTGGGCGAGATCTGCGGCCGACCCGATATCCAGCTTGCCGGACGGGACGCAAACGAGTTCCCGCCACGACTGAAGGCCTTCGATCAGTTCGGCAACCGGATCGATGAGGTCGAGTTTCACCCCGCCTGGCACCAGCTGATGAACCTCGGCATCGAGCATGACCTCCACGCCCTGCCGTGGCGTGAGCCCGGGGTCGGGGCAAATGTCGCCCGGGCTGCCCTGTTCAGCCAGCTGACCCAGGTTGAGGCAGGGGTCGGATGTCCGATCTCAATGACCTTTTCGGTAATTCCCTCGCTCCGCAACCAGCCCGATGTGGCTGCCGAGTGGGAGCCACGGTTCACTTCTCTGAAATACGAAGGCAAGTTGATGCCACCTGACCAGAAACCCGGTTGTCTGGCCGGCATGGCGATGACCGAGAAGCAGGGAGGCTCCGATGTGCGGGCTAACACCACCCGGGCGGTCGCGCTGAACGGCGGTGGTCCCGGAGCCGAATATGAGATCACCGGCCACAAGTGGTTCTGTTCTGCCCCGATGTGTGACGCCTTCCTTGTGCTGGCCCAGACCGATGCCGGAATTTCCTGCTTTCTGTTGCCTCGCTTCACTCCCGATGGTGATCGCAACCGTTTCCATGTGCAGCGGCTGAAAGACAAGCTCGGCAACAAGTCGAATGCTTCGTCGGAAGTCGAGTTCCGTGGTGCCTGGGCCCGGATGGTCGGTGAGGACGGCCGTGGTGTCCGCACGATCATCGAGATGGTCAGTCACACCAGGCTCGACTGCACAATTGGCTCCAGCGCCGGGATGCGCAATGTCGTCGCCCGGGCGATTCATCATGCCCAGGGGCGCTCGGCCTTCGGCAAGCTGCTGGTTGATCAGCCGCTGATGCAGAACGTGCTGGCCGACCTGGCGATCGAATCGGAAGCAGCGACCGCCTCGGTGATGCGCCTTGCCCGCGCATATGACGAAGCCGCCGCCGGCGATGAAAGCGCCGCGCTGCTCCAGCGTCTCGCCACCCCGGTCCTCAAGTACTGGACCTGCAAGCGTGCCCCCTGGCATGCGGCCGAGGCACTCGAATGCTTCGGCGGTAACGGCTACGCCGAAGAATCGGGCATGCCGCGGATCTTCCGCGAAAGTCCACTGATGTCGATCTGGGAGGGCTCGGGCAATGTTCAGTGCCTCGACGCGCTCCGGGCCATGGTCAAGAGCCCGGCTTCTTACGAAGCATTCTTCGCCGAAGTCGGCGAGGCTTCCGGGTCCGATCCCCGGCTCGACGCCTTCATCCAGAAAGTCCAGAAGTCGGTAACCGGGGATCCGGAAACCCTCGAGGTCCGGGCCCGACGGGTCGTTGAAGGCATGGCCCTGGCCTTCCAGGCTTCATTGCTGGTCCGTCACGGTGACCCGGCAGTCGCCGACGCCTTCTGCGCCTCCCGCCTCGGAGGCGACTGGGGCGAAGCCTTCGGCACCCTCCCTGCAGGAACTGACTTCAAGCGAATCATCGAGCGCTCCGCACCCCCAGCCTGAACGGCGAACCGCTCCCGGAACCAACCTGCTGGTAGCTACATCTGGCTCATTCGGGTTGGGGGTCGCCGGTGAATTTGGGTCCGGGGCGTTCCATGATCCGGAATGAGGGCTTCTGGAACCCGAGTTCGCCGTACATGTCGTGGGCGTCGACGGTGCCGAGGAGCCAGCGGAGACCTTTGAGCGGGCTGCCGTCAACCATCTCGCGGACGAGTTCCCTCCCCAGGCCGCGGCCGCGATGGCTTTCCAGCACAAAGACATCGCAGAGATAAGCGAAGACAACCTCATCCGAGGCGGCGCGGCAGTAGCCGACCGTGGAGCCATCCGGCGCGTACAGCCCCACCACCCTGGCAGCTTCACGGAAAGTCTTTTCAATCAGGCTCCTTGACCGGCCCTTCGACCAGTAGGCCTCTTTCCCGAGGAAGTCACAGACCACGTCAAGGTCGATCCGGGTCGGATCATCGTCCAGTTCGTAACCACCTTCAAGTTCATGCTTCACCCGGTAAGAGTCGCACGGGGTCTCATCACATGTGGCCATGGGTCCGGGCGGGCCGGGCCAAAGCGGAGTGATTCTGCCGCGGCCTTCGTGGAACTGAGAACCTAGGCGAAACGACCCGAACAAGGAGAACCATGGCCGAGCACGGTCTCAGCAACCACCACAGCAGCACCCTCGCCGAAATTTTCGACCACCAGAAGCACGCGATCGAGTGGCGCAAGGTCGAGTCGCTGCTGAAAGCGGTCGGTACGGTGAGCCAGGCACACAACGGCCATCTCAAAGTTGAAGTCGGCCCTGAAACCGAGACCTTCCATGTTCCCCACGGCAAAGAGATCAACCAGCAACAGATCGTTGACCTGCGCCGGATGCTGACCGAAGCCGGCTACGGACCGGACGGCACAGCGGTCGAAGACAAACGCGACCGTGACTACGGCGACAACCGTTGGGGTGACCCCGCGAAGGAAGGCTGAGCTTCACCCCGGCAGGCCGGCTGGATTTCAGATCCAGCCGGTGGCCAGCCGGCGGGTCATCGCTTCAGCCAGGCGAATTCCATCTTCGACCGTGTTGAAATCGACGTTGCCGGAAACATCATTCGGCCAGTGGTAATTGGCCGGCTGCTTGTGTTCAGTGCATGAGCAGATCGAAACCACCGGATAACCGGCGGCCAGCGCCTCCAGCCCGTCGGTGCCATTCCTGATCCGGAGGTTTTCCATCAACGAAATGTCTTCCGTGGCAGCGGTCTGATCGGCCAGATCGAGTGCCTTTGCCGGATACTCGAACATTTTCAGGAATCCCTCGCCCCTCAAAACGGTGAGGTGTGGAGAGCCGATCGTGTCCATGTTGATGAAGAATGTGGAATCGGTCGGCAACACCGGGAAATGGCGTTCGCCGAATGCTTTCATTCCCTCGCTGAATGATTCCTCCGAACCCGTCGAAAGCAGGATCAGCCGTAGATCCGGCGGAGGATCAGCGAGGAAACGACGGGCCAGGTCAAGCAGGGCGATGACCGCGGTTCCGTTGTCATTGGCCCCCGGCACGACTTTGCGAAGTCCGATGTCCACCATCGAGGCGGTTGAACCGGCAGACAGAAGCGCTCCTGCGGTTGAAACCTTCCTGTTTCCCAGAACCGCCCCGACCGCGCTGAGCAGCGGGCCACCGATCACCGGTGCCATCAACATCGGTGACGTGTCGAGATGCCTGAAGACCCCCGTCTTCGAGACCAGACCGGGGATGCCGGGATGAAAGACCAGCCCGGCATTCGCCGCGTCGTGGTGAGAAACCAGCACGACAGTACGTTCAGCTTCAGGGTCACCGAGTTCACAGACGACGTTGAAAGTCTCCCGTTTCGGAAGCACCTTCCTCAGATACCTCGGCCGGGGAGGGAAATCCGAGGCGATCGCGGCCACCCCGGCCGCACCGAGAAACGCGCCGGTAGCCCGCTTTCCCCTGCGGGCTGCGAGACCACCGGCCACGCCGAGGGTGGTGCCGATCCCGATCGGCCACCAGTAAGTGCCATGGGCATATTCGGTTTCGATTCTCGCTTCGGCCCCCAGCTTTGCGAATTCGCCAGTCAGCCATTCGGCAGCCTGTCTTTCACCGGTTGAGGCCGAGGGCCGATCGATCCTCTCAAGCGTTTCGAGCAGTCCGCGCAGCCACGCGTGGTCTGCATCGTTGCGGGACAAAGGGGAGGCTGCTGTCGTCTCGCTTGGCATGGAAAAGGTCAAGATACCCACTCTGCTGCACCGCCCAGGTGATGCATCTCCGTACGATGGGGGTCGTGTTCGCTGGTGGAAACTCCATAACCCTCTTCCGCGTGGCCGGAATCAGAATCGCGGTCGACTGGTCCTGGTTTCTCTTTCTGTTCATCGTCATCTTCTGGCTTTCCGGCTTTTTTGGTGACCTGCTGGGCAACCCCGGCGGCATCGAGCCCTATATCTGGGCCGTGGTCAGTGCCGCCGGCTTCTTCGCGTCCATACTGCTTCACGAACTCGGCCATGCCTTTGCCGCGCGTCGGGCCGGGATCGGGATCAGCACGATCCGGCTCTGGCTGTTTGGCGGAGTGGCGGAGATGCAGCAGGAATCCGACAGTCCCGGCACCGAGTTCAAGGTCGCGATCGCCGGCCCGGTCGTAACCGCGTTGATCGCGGTGGCAATGATCGCGATCGGCATCCAGGCCCAGGGAATCGAGGGCTTCCGGGACGCAGTCGAGATGCGAATCACCCCGGACACCAACGGCCCGATCGCCGTCGTCGCCTGGCTCGCGGCGGTGAATGTGCTGGTACTGGGCTTCAACCTTCTGCCTGCGTTCCCCATGGATGGGGGCCGGATCGTTCGGGCGATTGCCTGGAAGATCACCGGCAAGCGTGGTTCCGCGACCCGTTTTGCTGCTGGTCTGGGACGAATCTTCGGTTTCCTGTTCATCGGTCTCGGGATCCTCTGGGCGCTCAACGGGAACGTTTTCAGCGGACTCTGGCTGGCGATGATCGGATTTCTGGTCAATGGTGCCGCACGGTCGGCATCGAAGAGCACCCTCAGCGAAAAACTGGAACAGGTGACCGTCTCCCAGGTAATGGATTCGGAACCCGTAGCGATCCCGGGAAGCCTCGACACCAGTCGGGCACTCGAGGAATACTTTCTGCGGTTCGGATGGTCCTGGTTTCCCGTTGTTGATGACGCCGGCGCTTTCATCGGGATGGCGCTCCGGGACAATTTCGAAGCCGTTCCCGAGATTGAACGCGCGAACACACCAGTCGCCTCCCTGGTCGAACGGGACCCCGGTTTTTCGGTCGCTTCCACCGCCCGCCTCGACACCCTGCTTGGCAATCCGAATCTGCGCCGGTTCGGTGCCCTGATGGTGCTTGACGAGGCCGGTTCCCTGGCCGGGGTGGTCACCGTGGAACAGGTCGGAAGGGCCCTCAGGGCCTGACCTTGACCTGACCGCATCCGGCGTGGCCAATACATAGACTCGGCATCTGGCACTGGCAATAGCAACATTTCTCATCGCCCTCGCCCTAATCGCGAGTGAGCGGGTTCACCGCACGAAAGTTGCTCTGCTCGGAGCCGCCGTGGTCATCCTCTTCGTCGGTGATTACAACGAGGAACTCGCCATCCACTCGATCGAGTTCGCGACCCTTGGTCTGCTGGCAGGAATGATGATCCTGGTTTACCTGACCCAGCAAAGCGGAATCTACGACTTCATTGCCGTGAAAGCCGGACAGTTCTCCCGCGGGGATCCCTTCCGGCTGGTGGTGATGATGGTGATCGTGGTCGCAGTGCTCTCCGGGTTCCTCGACAACCTCACGACGATCCTGCTCGTGGTCCCGATCACCTTCCTGCTTGCCGACACTCTGGACATCAACCCAATGCCACTGCTTCTGATTGAAGTGATGGCGGCGAATATCGGTGGTGCCGCGACCCTGATCGGCGACCCGCCAAACATCATGATCGGCGATGTGGCCGGTCTCAGCTTCAATGACTTCCTGATCAACAATCTGCCCGGCGTCTACGTGATCCTCGGAGTGGTCACCGTGGGTCTCTACCTGGCTTTCCGCAAACAGATCCAGGTGGCGGATGAAAACAGGAAGTACGTGATGGAACTTGACGCTGCCGCCTCCATCCGCGACAGGAACGAACTGAAACGGACCATGCCGGTACTGATTGGCACGATCATCCTCTTCTTCCTCCACCAGTACATCCACATTGAACCCGCAACAGTCGCTCTCACCGGTGCCGCGGTCGCGCTGATGGTCACCAGGATCCCGATCGAGGAAGCACTCGAAAAGATCGAATGGACCACGCTGTTCTTCTTCATGGGACTTTTTGTGATGGTCGGGGCACTGGAGGTCACCGGAGCGATCGGGAAGCTGGCCGAAGGGATCACAAGCGTCACCCAGGGTGACCGCAACGCGGAGCTGGTCGGGATCATCTGGACCTCTTCGCTGGTCGGCGGCATCGTCGACAACATCCCGCTGACCGCAGCGATGATCCCGGTCGTGGAAGACATCCAGGGAAATTCAGCCGACAATGCCTACTGGTGGGCGCTCTCGCTCGGTGCCTGCTTCGGAGGCAACCTGACCTTGATCTCCGCGGCCTGCAACGTGGCTGCGGCAGGTATGGCGGAACGGGCCGGACAACCGATCGGTTTCTGGCAGTTCCTCAAGGTCGGTTTCCCGGTAACCCTCGCGACCACGATGATGGCAACCGCCTACATATTGCTGAGGTACGGGTAAATGTCCACGAAACCGGCTAGTTTCTTCGGGGTGGTGAGTTGGCAGACCACATAGTCAGATCAGTCATCAGGGAAGTAAAGCCCCTGCTGACGACCGACCCGGTGGGGTACGCGGCACGACTCGTGATCGAGTCCGGGCTTCCAGCCCTGCCCGTGGTTGACGAGGACGGCAACTACGCGGGGTTGTTCGGTGAACGGGAGTTCATGACCGCGGTTTTCCCCGGTTATGTCGGCACGCTGATGTCCGCGCGCATGATCCGCCGCTCCCTCGACGAAACGATCGAACGCCGGATAGGCAGCCAGGAAGAACCGGTCAAGGGATACCTGACATCTGACCCGGTTCTGGTCGAAGACGACTACGCCGACACCCAGTTGGCCGAGACTTTCCTCCACCACCGGGTGATGGTGGTCCCGATCGCGACCGAAGGCAAGGTCCACGCGGTTGTCCCCCGCAGTGACTTCTTCCAGGCACTCTACGAACGGATCGCCGACATCGCCGAGGATTTCGGCGACTGAATCCCGATGATCCGGCTGCCCGCTCTGCTGGCCTGGCTGGCCGTACTCGCGGTTTCATTCATGCTGCCGGTCCCGGCGAAGGCGAGCGTCGGTGACGGCTACCTCCGCATCGGACCGGCCACCCGAAGCCAGGTCGCAATCGAAGCGAGCCGACGGAAAGCGTCGGGGAATAGCCGGCCGGCTTTCATAAAAGTCGGTGATTCCAATCTGGCGAATCACTACTCGATGTACGGGCTCGGCTGCTACCGCTTTCGCCCGGCCGGCCTCCGCCCGTCGCTGGTTTCGCTTGTGGGCAGGTACCGGCGGGTCCGGCTGCCGATCGGGGATCCGACCTCGACCAGCCCCAACTGCAATACGGGCCCCTCAGCCAACTCCTTCAGCCGTTTTTCGTTCGCGGCCCGGGGCGGGATGACCGCCGCCTACCCGTTTGTGACCGGCGCAGAGGCAGGCTTTCCCTGCGAGGCGAGCACCCTGACTTGTGAGATCAACGCCGTGAAGCCGCGTTACGCACTGATCGGTTTCGGCACCAACGAAGCACAGTTCGCTGCCGGGACCACGATGTCTGACGGTGAACTCGCTGCCTTCGCCCTCGAGCTGGAAGGGATTGTCCGGACCACGAGGGCGAGCGGAGTCACACCGGTCCTGATCACTGCTCCGTTCGCTGTAGACACAACATTCACGATCACTGCAGGCCTCCCCGGACGCGTTGTCGTGGTCAACCGGGTGATCCGTCAGCTCGCGCAGTCCCGACGGGTTCCCCTGATCGATCTCTGGTTCGCCCAGAAGCAGGTGATCGGTCCGGCCAGGAGGTACGGCCTGACCTTTGATGGAGTCCACCTTTCCTCACCGCCCGCCGCCGACCCGTGGCCGGGATCAGTCAACCTCAGTGAGGCAAACCGGCTTCGGTACGGAATGAACCTCCGTAACTACCTTGTGCTTGTCGCCCTGGAGAAACTCGACGGGATCCCGCCGGCAGGCAGGAAGAAACCCGGGCGGCTACTTCAACCAGCCGTTACTGACCAGTAGTTCAGCGACCTGGACGGCGTTGGTCGCGGCGCCCTTGCGGAGGTTGTCGCCGGCCAGCCAGAGGTTCAGCGTCTTCTCCTGCCCGGGATCGCGGCGAATCCTGCCGACCAGAGTTTCGTCGGTTCCGGCTGCGTCAATTGCCGTCGGGTATTCGCCCAGGGCCGGGTTGTCAACCACTTTCACGTTTTCTGCCGCGGACAGGATCTCCCGGGCACGGTCCGGACTGAGATCCTCACGGGTCTCGATATTGAGCGATTCCGAATGGCCGGTGAAAACAGGAACCCGGGCGCAGGTGGCGGAGATCTTCACCTCTTCACCGAGACCGAGGATCTTGCGGGTCTCGGCCATCACCTTGCGTTCCTCCGTGGTGTAGTCATCCCCGTCCTTGAACGTCTCGACCTGGGGGATCACATTGAAGGCAATCTGGTGCGGGTAAACCTTCGGATCATCGATTTCCTCACCATTGAGAACCTGCCCGGCCTGCTCGGTCAGCTCAGCGATCGCCTTCTGGCCGGTACCGGAAACCGCCTGGTAGCTGGAGATAATCAGGCGTTCGAGCCCGGCTTCACGGTGAATTGGCGCCAACACCAGCATCATCACCATGGTGGTGCAGTTCGGGTTGGCGATGATCCCCTTGTGGTTCTGTGCCGCTTCGGGATTGACCTCGGCCACGACAAGAGGCACGTCCTCGTGCATACGCCAGTAGGAGGTGTTGTCAACCACCACTGCGCCCGCTTCTGAGAACTTCGGTGCCCATTCGGCGCTGACCGACCCTCCGGCCGATGAAATCAGGATGTGGATCCCCTGAATGCTCCGGTCGTCAGGAACCACACAGGTGAGTTCGCCGTCGCCAAAGGGCACCAGCTTGCCGGCCGAGCGTTCGGAGGCGAAAGCAATCACTTCGGAGGCAGGGAAGTTCCGCTCGGCGAGGATCTCGAGGATGGTTGAGCCAACCGCCCCAGTGGCGCCCAGGACCCCGACTCTGTAGCCGGACCCGCTCATGCTTCCGCCAGGATCTGGTCTTCGCCGAGCTCGAATGCGGAATGGAGCGAACGCACCGCATCCGGGACCTGGTCGGCCTGAATGACGCAGGAGATCCGGATTGAGGAAGTCGAGATCATTTCGATGTTGATCTCCTTCTCGCCCAGAACTTCAAACACTTTGGCGGCGACACCGGGGTGGCTCCGCATGCCGGCACCGACGATCGAGACCTTGCCGATCTGCTCGTCGGTGCGTACTTCCTGGCTGATTGAACCGAGACCGGCGATCGCGTCCTTCGCGATCTGGAGGTCACCGCTCTCGACCGTGAATGAAAGATCAGCCAGAGCCCCCTCGTGGACCGGCTCATTCTGGATGATCACATCGACGTTGACGTTCGATTCCGCCAGGGCGCTGAAGATCCGCCCGGCGATTCCGGGTTCGTCCTTGACCCCGATAACCGTGACGCGGGCTTCGTCGGTCGAATGGGTGACGGCTGTGATGATCGGTCGTTCCATGGTTTCGCTTTCGGGAAGTACGAGGGTACCGGGCAGGTCCTCGAAGCTGCTGCGGCAGTGAATCGGAATGTTGTAGTTGCGGGCGTATTCCACCGCCCGGAGTTGCAGAACGCCAGCACCAGACGATGCCATATCCAGCATCTCTTCGAAGGAGACAACCGGAAGTTTGCGGGCATCCGGGACGATCCGCGGATCAGCGCTGAAAACCCCGGTCACGTCCGTGTAGATCTCGCAGACCGATGCTCCGAGAGCCGCCGCCAAGGCGACCGCCGTGGTGTCCGACCCTCCACGGCCGAGCGTGGTGACATCCCTGCTTTCAGTCGAAACTCCCTGGAAGCCGGCTACGAGAACAATTTTGTCCTCGGCCAGGCCTTCGCGGATCCGGTCGGCCTTCACATCGATGATCTTCGCCTTGGTATGTGACGAGTCGGTGACAATGCCTGCCTGCGATCCGGTCAGCGAGACCGCTTTGTGACCCATGTCGTTGATAGCCATCGCGGCGAGAGCGCAGGAAATCCGTTCCCCGGTGGAGAGCAGCATGTCCATCTCGCGCGGGTCGGGACGATCGGAGATCTCATAGGCGGACTGGACCAGTTCATCGGTGGTCTTGCCGCGGGCCGAAAGCACCGCCACAACACTGTTCCCCGCTTCGCGGGCAGCCACCATCCGGCGAGCCGCACGCTTGATTTCTTCCGGCCCGGCAACCGAGGTGCCGCCGAACTTCATTACGACGATGTCGTCTCTTTCAGGCATCGCCCCTGAGCATACGGATCGTCGCGCGAGCGAGTCCCCAAGCGGCTTACAATATTCTCAACGGCGTGACTTCTGAGGGAATCGACGCGACCGGAACCACCCCGACAGATTTCGAGAAGGACACTGCCGCCAAGCCGCTGGGTGAAGGCCGTTATGAGATCAACCTGAGCGACCGCTGGTGGATCGGCCGCGGACCCAACGGCGGCTACGTCGCCGCACTCATGCTCCGGGCGATGACCGCCGAGGTCGATTCGACCCGCTCCGGCCAGCCACTCCCTGCCCGGTCTCTGACCGTCCACTTTCTGCTGCCGCCGTCGACCGGACCGGCCCGGGTCGAGGTCACCATCGAACATGCCGGTCATGTGACCGCATTTCTTTCCGCTCGTCTGGTCCAGGACGGTGAGGTCAAAGCGAAAGCGATGTCAGTTTTTTCCGGCGAACGCGAGGGCCCCGCTTTCAACCAGTCCAAGATGCCGGATGCCCCGGCCCCGGACGATCTCGAGGAAATGGATACCGAGCAGGCTCCCGTCGCGGTTTTCGGTCGTTACCGGGCCAAGTTCATCGAGGGATTTCCCGGCGAGGCTCGAGAGCGGGCCGAGACCATGGGCTGGATTCGCCTGCGGGACGAACAGGCGGTTGATCCGGTGCTCGCAGCAGCTGTGCTGGACGTCTGGTATCCCGCGCCTTTCGTGGTCTTCAAGAAGCCGCCCTTTGCCCCCACCCTCGAATACACGGTCCACTTCCCCCGCACGATCCCCGGACCCTGCCCGCCGGACTGGAATCTGATCCGGCTTACCGCCGAGGAAAGCGCGGAAGGCCACTTCTCGGAGGACGCCGAGCTCTGGAGCCGGGACGGCAAACTACTCGCCAAGGCCCGCCAGATGGCCCTGCTGCGCCACCGCAAGGGCTAATCTCTCCAACCAGGTGCCGTCGCCGGACGGGTTTGGCCAATCCGATGCCGCCAGGCCATCCACCCCGGGACGGTGTCACGACTTGGGTATCGAAATCCGAACCAAAATCGTGACACCGTTCGGTGAGGGCGCGCGCCGGGACCGCCGGATCGAACTCCCTGGACGGAACTGCGGCCGAGCATGGCCCGACCGAGGGTGGCTAGACGGAACTGCGGCCGAGCATTGCCCGGCCCAGGGTGGCTAGACGGAACTGCGGCCGAGCATGGCCCGACCGAGGGTGACCTCGTCAGCGTGCTCAAGGTCGGCCCCGACCGGAAGGCCCGCCGCCAGCCGGGTCACGGCGGTCTGCCCGCGAATCAGGTCCGCGATATGCGAAGCGGTCGCCTCGCCGGTGGTGGTCGGGTTGGTCGCGAGAATCACCTCATCGACTCCCTGGTCCTCGACCCGGCGCCTGAGTTCAGCGATCCGCAGATCTTCAGCGTCGATTCCATCGATCGGAGAAAGCGCCCCGCCGAGCACGTGGTAGAGGCCGCGATACTCGTGGGTTCGTTCAAGCGGGATCACATCCGCGGGCTCTTCCACCACACAAATCAGAGATTCATCGCGTGAACTGTCGTCGCAGATCCGGCATCGTGGCCCTTCGGCCAGGTTGAAGCAGACCTCGCAGAGACCGACTTTCTCCTTCACTTCGACGATTGCTTCCGCGAGACTCCGGGCATCCGACTCGTCGGAACGCAGGATGTGAAATGCGAGCCTCTGGGCGGTTCGCCGGCCGATCCCCGGCAGCTGCGAAAGCTCGGCGGTGAGACGGGCGAGCGGTGCGGGACCTTCGCTCATCCACCGAGCCCGGGCATGCCGGGCATGTTCGGCATCTGGGGCATTTTCGATTCGGCCAGTTGCTGGGCTGAACGAATCGCCTCGTTTATCGCTGCCTGGACCATCTCGGCCAACATGTCGGCATCCTCAGGATCAACCGCGTCCGGGTCGATCACGATGTCCTGGACCACCAGGTCGCCACTCATCTTCACCTTGACCATGCCGCCACCGGCGCTGGCTTCGACCACTTCGTCCTTGAGCGATTCCTGGGCCTGCTCCATGTCAGCCTGCATCTGCTGAGCCTGTTTGAGCAACCTGTTCATGTCCATACCGCCGGGCATGCCGCCCATTCCCTTGCGTGCCATCAGATGACCTCCTCTGCGTTGAAATCGGATTTGACCCGGGCGACGAAATCCTGCTCATCCATGACTTCGGATTCCGGCTCGGGGGCCGGGACCCCGGATTCGAGACTTGTGTATTCGATCGCGTACCGGTCACCGGTCACGGACTGGACCGCATCCGCCATCTGCTGCCGGCATTCCGTGCGTTCGGCATTGCGCCGGTTGAACCCCGCATCAGCCGGGAAACCGACGGTGAGTTTCGACTCGTCGAGGCCGACCGGCCGGGTACCGTCGAAGTACGAAGCGACCATGCCCGAAACCGCAGCCCCGAGTGAATCAAGGACGGCAGGCCAGACCTGCTGAAGCCGGTCAAGATCAAAGGGTTCGGGACCGTCGGCAGCCGGGGCGTCCTGCACTGGTGCGGATTCGATATCCGGTGCATGCCCGGGCTCCGGAGATGGTTCGCCGGGCGGGCGCGAATCCTCTCCGGCGGTTGCAGCCGGTGGCGTCGGGGGTTCCGGCGGAACTCCCTGCTCGAGCCGTTCCAGCCGGCGGGCGAGGCCTTCGCTTGACGGGTCAAAGTCAGGTCGGGCGGCCTTCAACAGAGCAACTTCGACTGCCAGGCGAGCCTCGTCTCCGTCCCGGATCAGCCTCAGCGCATCCGCGAGTTCGTCAATCGTGCGAATCAGGTTTGCCGGGCCGATCGCCTTCGCCTGCCGGACCAGCCGGTCCGGGTCGGATGCGGTGACCGCGAAAGCCTCCGGGATCTCCCCGGTGGTCCGGGTTACCAGCAGGACACGAAGGTGCCCGAGCAGGTCCCGCGCAAAACGGGCCGGATCACGGCCCGAGCGGGCGACCTGCTCAACCAACCCGAGCACCCCGGCAGTGTCACCTTCGATGACCTTGTCGACAACCCCGAAGAGCAGGTCGCTGTCGGCGGCGCCGAGCACCTCGAGGACACTGTCGAGGGATATTTCACTGCCGCTGAAAGAAACCAGCTGATCAAGGGTCCCGAGTGCATCCCGGAAGCTGCCCGATGCCGACCGGCTGATCATTGATATAGCCGGCCCCTCGATCGTGATCTGCTCGGCCTCCGACACCCGCCTCAGAACCTCGGAAAGCTGTTCGATCGAAGGCCGCTGGAAATCGAAACGCTGGCAGCGGTCGGCGATGGTCGGCATCACCTTGTGGGCTTCCGTCGTGGCGAGGATGAAAACGGTGTTCGGGGGTGGCTCCTCCAGAGTCTTGAGGAACGCGTTCCAGGCTTCCTTGGTGAGCATGTGGGCCTCGTCAAGGATGTAGACCTTCCAGCTACCGGCCGTCGGCGCGTAGGCAACCCGGTCGCGAAGTTCCCGGATGTCATCGACCGAACGGTTCGAAGCGGCATCCATCTCGATCACATCAACCGAATTTCCGGCCGCGATCGTCCGGCAGGATTCACAGGTCCCGCAGGGAGTGAGGGTCGGACCACCGTTGGCGCAGTTCAGTGAGGCCGCGAGAATCTTGGCCATTGATGTCTTTCCGGTGCCGCGCGAACCGACGAACAGGTAGGCGTGATGGACCTTGTCCTGGGTGATCGCGTTGGACAGGGTCCTCACGACATGCTGCTGGCCGACCACCTGATCAAAGGAGTGAGGGCGATGTCGTCTGTAAAGAGAGGTGGATTCGCTCATGCGGGACTGCCAGTCTAGCCGCCTCATGTGACAGGCTTTGCGTCCCGATGACGTCATCGAACCGACTCCGGTCCTGGGGGCCACCACTCGCCTTCATCGCCGTTGTCTCGGCGGTCCTCCTGGCGATCTTCCCGAAGGGCTTTCCGAACTACGACACGATCTACTACCTGCTCTGGGGCCGTGAGATCGCGGATGGGCTCAGCCCGGACTACGGAGCCCCGCTCGCTCCGACCCCGCACCCGCTCTATGACCTGCTGGGCGCGATCGTCTCCCCCCTCGGTGACGGCTCGATCACCGTCGCCGTCGTACTCGCCTATGTCTCGCTGGGCCTCCTCGCCTGGCTGGTCTACCGGCTCGGTGAGGAATGGTTCGACCGGCCAATCGGGTTCCTTGCCGCTTTCCTGGTGATGACCAGCGCGCCCGTTCTTTCCAACGGCCTGCGCGCCTACATCGACATCCCGTACATGGTGCTCTGCCTGGCCGCGCTCCTGATCGAGACGAAAAGGCCGAAGGCCGGCTGGCCGGTGCTGGCCCTCCTCGCCCTGGCCGGCCTGCTCCGGCCCGAAGCCTGGCTCTTTGCCGGTTTCTACTTCCTCTGGCTGGCCCTCGATTTTCACCTGGCGCCAAAAGACGGCCCCGACGATTCAGCGCCAGACCGCCGGGCAGGTGTGAATCTTGGCCGCTTGCGGATCCAGCTGCGCGAAAGCGGCATCGACCGCAATCTGGTCCTGATGGCCTGCCTGACTGCGGCAGGGCCGGTGATCTGGGTGCTCTTCGACCTGGTAACCACCTCGAATCCGCTCTATTCGTTCACCGGCACCCGGGAAACGGTCGAGACCCTGGAGCGGGACACCGGCCCGCTGGATGTGATCATCTACGGCCCGCGCCGGCTCGGTGAGGTAATGCAGTGGCCCGGCATGGTCGGTGCCCTGTTCGGCGTACTCCTCACTCTCCGAGCGATGCCGAAACGGGCCTCGATCGGGGTGATTAGCGCCGTCCTGGCTCTGATCGCCTTCGCCCTGATGGGTGCCTCCGGACTCGCGATCATCCCCCGCTACACGATGCTCGCCGCGGCGATCCTCTTCATCTTCACCGCAGCCGCCGTGCTCGGCTGGCGGCTCCTCGAACCCGGCCACAAGCTGCGGCGTATCTGGCAGGTCGCGGCCGCGATCACGGTCGCACTCTGGCTGGTCTGGCTTCCGAACCAGTACGACTTGCTGAAGACGGTCGACACCGATCTGAGCGACCAGGCCCTGGTCGAGAGCGACCTGGAAGCAATGGTTGATGATGGAGCCTTCGCGGGTCCCGGTGGGGAGCAGGTCGCCTGCCTGCCGATCTCGGTTCCCAACCACCGGGCGGTCCCGCGGCTCGCCTTCTGGCTGGAGGTCCGGCCTTCCGAGGTGATTTCGGTCGCAGCCGAAGAGCAGCCCTCCGATGGCCTGTTCCTGGCACCGGCCCGTGACTTCACGGTCGAGAACTTCATCCTTGATCCCGGTGACGAGACCAGGACGACCACTGAACCGCCGCATGGTTTCGAGGAAGTGGCGCGCAACCGGTCCTGGGTTCTCTACTCGAATTGCGCCGGTGGCGCCGGGAACGGCAGCATCGCGCCGACCACGAGTCCCTGACCGGTCATGTGGTGGAAGGCCGTCAAGATCGGTGCGATCGCCAGCGGCGTGATCGTCATGCTCGCCTTCATCGGGCTGTTGGTCATGGTCACCCGTCCTGCTCTGCTGGTCGGGGTCGACGGTTCGGCGCTCGCCTATTCGATCGGCGACGGTGAGGCGAGCAGCGGAGACTGCAACCGGTCGACGGGTGGCGACTGGCGCTGCCACTTACTCGGCGGGGAAGTTTCCGGAAGATTCGACGTAAACGTGAACTGGATGGGCTGCTGGACGGCCACCCTCGACCGGGCTTCCCCCGGGGCAAACCCTCCCGGGCAGCTTGATGGCTGCATCCAGCTCGGTGATGTGATCACCACCGAGAGCCTCAGCGATTGATCAAGCCGGCAACTGGCAGATGATCACGTAGCGCAGCACCGCGGCGACCTGTTCCGGGGTCCGGGCGGTGAGATGCGTTCGCTTATGTGGCCAACCTACCCGAGCCGTTCCAAAGGCAATAAATGGACCGTGCAACCGCCTTCGAAACGAAGTCATCGGACGTTTTCATCAAGTTCGGCTCGGGTTAGGCTGACCCGCGGCACCCGTAGTTTCCGCTTAAGGCTGCTTCCTTCCGGACCTGACCTGATTCACGGGCTTGCGTCGCGCGGGACCTGACCGTCAACACCTCCCTTGGTGCACTGACCCCGATGGCCAGACCCTCAGAACGGCATTCGGCCTTGCTAAAGCGGATTGCAAGTGACAGGGCACCGCTGACTCCCCGCCTAGCACGGTCCGGGCCGGACTTTACCGACCCGTGGGAGGCGGCGTCAAACGGACCGGCCCACGAGTAGAGTCCGGTCATGTCGATCACGACCGAAGAAGTTCAGTTTCAAAGTGGGGGTGAGCGGTGTTCGGGCACCTTGTTCCTCCCGGAAAGCGACAGCAGCCCGTTCCCCGCGGTTGTGCTTGCCCATGGTTTCACTGCCACCCGCAGGGATGGCCTGCCTGCTTTCGCGGAGCGGTTCGCCGGTGAGGGCTTCGCCGCCCTGACCTTCGACTACCGTGGTTTCGGTGACAGCGAGGGCAGCGAGCGTCAGGTGCTCGAGATTGACCGCGAGCTAGAGGATGTCGGGGCAGCAATCGATTTCATCCGGAGCCGGGCAGGTATCGATCCGGACCGGGTTGCGCTTTGGGGAACGTCCTTGGGCGGCGGTCTCGCCTTCGAAACGGCAGCGAAGGACCCGGCGCTTACCTGTGTGATCGCACAGGTCCCGTTCTCCGATGGCTTCTCGATGCTCGGCGCTGTGCCGCCACTTGCCGCCGCTCGCCTCACGGCCAGGGCGGTCAAGGACAAGATCGCCGCCCGGCTCGGCCGGTCCCGGGTGTTGATCCCCGCCGCGGGCCCGCCCGGATCACTCGCGGCGATGTCCAGCGCCGACGCGCTGCCCGGGTTCCAGTCGATCACCCCGCCCGACTCAAGCCACGAGAACCGGGTTTCGGCAGCGGTCACGCTGGACATCCTCAAGTGGCGCCCGGGCCGCCGGGCAGCAACGATCAGCAGCCCCCTGCTGGTACAGGTCGCCGACCGGGACCTTGATACGCCCCCTGCCCCGGCCGCCAAGGCTGCCGGTCTGGCCCCGAAATGCGAAACCAGGCACTATGACTGCGGTCATTTTGACGTCTACAACCCGCCCTGGTTCGATCAGGTGGTTTCCGACCAGATCGCGTTCCTGAGGCGCCACCTGTCGTGACTGGACAGCCTTTCCGGCAGCCGGACATCCCGGGCTGACCCGGGCCGCTACCGGAGGTTCCTGCGCCGCGGCTGGCCAAGCCAGCCGAATCCACCCCGGATCGCGAGTCCATTTACAATGCCCGCTCCCGGGCGCGTAGCTCAGCGGGAGAGCGCTCGCTTCACACGCGAGAGGTCGCTGGTTCGACCCCAGCCGTGCCCATTAACTCCAGAGGCTGGCTATTGGCGCGGCGATTATTTTCTCTTCCAGCTGGAAGACCATGGGCCCGGTGTGGAACACGACTCCGGCGACGAAGCGGTCGCCGACCTGATCCCTCAGCCAGGCGAGATGCTTCGAATCCGATCTGGTTGGTGTGGCGCCGGCCTTGATCTCGAAACCAAGCAAGCGCCCACCTCCGAGTTCGACAACAAGATCGATTTCCTGACGCCCTTCCTTGGTTCGGAGGTGATAGAGGCGAGGCCGACTTTCCGAGATGGCGAGCTCGGGGCGCAGCTGGGCCACCACAAAGGTGTCGATGATGCGACCCAGCAGATTCCCATCGGCCAATACCCCATCCGAATCCAGGTTGAGAACCGCACCAACCAGCGACGGATCCACCACGTACCTCTTCGATTGCTTCACCAATCGACTGAAGCGGTTGGATGACCAGGCTGGTACCTGGTCGATCACCATCAGCCGGTCGAGCAGGTCGTCGTATGCCTCACCTGTCTGCTTTGAGACCGAGGCCGTTTCGTATATCTGCCGGTGATCCACAACTCCGGCGGTGTTGAGGGCACAGGACTCGAAATACCGCCGAACACGCTCCGGGCCGATGCGCCGTCCGGAACCACCTCCGGGGGTCAGCTCAACGTCATGGGTCACGAGGTTCTCGATGTAGCTCTCCAGCCAGCTCCTTCTCGATCGACCAGAGGTGTCGAGGGCAGCTGTGGGAAATCCCCCGCGCAAGGCCAGATCGATGTAATCGCGCAGGTCCGGCGCTACCTTGGGCGAGGGGATCAGTTCGCCGGCAGCCAGCCGATCCAGGAAAGCCCTTCCCCCCACACGCCCTTCCAGTTCGCGAACCGAGAGCGGAAAGAGACTCACCCGTTGCACACGTCCCGTGCCAGGGTAGACGCCGCTGTGCCAATCGGCACATACCGATCCGCTGAGATAGAAACGGTTCGCTCCGTCGCCTCTGTCGATCGATCTCTTCACGGCGGCGAAAACTTCGGGGACCAGCTGCCACTCGTCCAGAAGCACCGGTTCCTCGAAAGCTCGAAGTGCAACATCGGGGTCTGCCTGAAATGCGGCTGCCTCGGCCGCCCGATCCAGCCTGACCACGGAACTCGCCCGTCGGGTCAAAGTGGTGGTTTTGCCAACAGCCCGCGGACCGACGACCATCAGCCCAGGAAGCTGCTGCAGCAGCTCATCAAGCTGTCGATCAACCATCCTGGGCAGATAGTCTCGCCGATTACCATCCATCTGAACCAGCTTATACTATCCACTTGGACCACCCAATATCATCCAACTGGACCAGCGGGGTCGCTCTTTGCCAGACGATCTCCCAAGGCAGACCCAACCAGCCAGGGGTTCGACGTAGGATCGGTTCAGGTCCGCTACTAACGGAGGCTCCATGACTGACTCACCCACCACCGTCAGCAACATCGGTGTTGCGATGTTCACCGTTTCAAACCAGGACGACGCGATCGCTTTCTACACGGAGAAGCTCGACTTCGAGCTTCGGGCCGATATCGCCTTCGGTCCTGATCAGGAAATGCGCTGGGTTGAAGTTGCCCCGCGCGGATCAACTGCCAGGCTCGCCTTGAACCACCCGATGGGCGATGAACCCGGTGGCAGCTCGATCGGTGTTGAAACAGCCGACGTGCCGGCGGAGCATGCGCGGCTGACCGCGATCGGTGGCATTGATCTCGATCCGGAACCGATGCAGAATCCCGGTGCTCCGTTGATGTTCATGCTCCGGGACCCGGATCACAACACGGTCGTCGTAGTCGAAACACCCGATTCGCAGGATTGAGCCTGAGCATCCGGATTGAGTCCGGGCGCCCCGGGCTGATTACGGGGCCGCCGTACGGCAGGTTTCGGTTCAGGTCGAAGTGATTTCCGCGCCGGTTCGGCAGCGGTCTTACCCTGCTGGCTCGATGGATGGATTGAGTGAAGATTTCAGCGGGCTGCCCGACTACAAGACGCGCAGCGAACGTCAGGCCGAACGCCGTGACAGGAAGTTCGCCGAACACCGGGTCAACCCGCATCGCGGAAGACGCACCCGGATCGCAATCGTCGGTGCTTTCGTCATCAGTCTGATCCTTGCGGCAGTCCTGCTTGTCATTGCTTACGCCCCGGCACCATTCATCGGGGTCAGCGCATCGGCGCTCTCAAAATCGGTCGGAACAGCAAACGGCACCAGTTGCCACCCGAACACAGGTGGCTGGATCTGCACCCTGGGTGAACGCGGCGAGTCCGCCCGCTACCAGATCAGTTCCGACTGGGCAGGCTGCTGGGCCGGGAAGCGAATTGGTGGGCCTGGCAAGGCATCGCAGCCAAAAGAGATCAGCGGCTGCGTGAGCCTGCTGAATCACTTGACCTCAGGGTAATCAGGGACCGGTGATCTCTTCGAGAACGCTCTCGGGGACTTCCATGTCGGCGTAAACCGCGCTCTTCTTGAGTTGGGGCTGGGTCAGACGCACCGGACTGATGTAACCGGTCACCCGGTCCATCGGGACCGTGATTCGCTGGACCCGGTTGCCGATATTGCCCTCGATCGAACCGACAGCCTGGCCGCTGGTCCGGTCGATCTTTTCGACAATCCCGATATGGGAGGTTCCGTAGGTAACCAGATAGCCGGGCACCGCCCGATACGAGAAGTAGCCGTTCTCGGTCGCCCAGTTGGTCAGGTCCCGGACCTGCACCGCCACCATGGTTCCGTCAAACGCCTTCCAGAGAATGCTGGCGCCAAGGTAGGAATCAAACCCGACCTTGTTCCAGATCCAGGTCGAGAAAGCCGCGCACCATTGGTCTTTGATGCTGTATGGCGCGATCTTTCCTTTCCCGTTTCGGTACCGCGGAACGTTGTTTCCACGACGTTCGGACACATTGCGGGAAAGCTCACGCCGGGCCAGCGGCAGGATCTTTTTTATGTTCGGAGAAGAAGCCGGTCCGGGCAGGGCAATGCCGCCACCGCTGAAGGAAGCGGCATTGGCAGAGGCGGGTACAACCACTGCGACGGCGGCCAGTAAAAGGGCCAGCCGGACTTTTCCGGGGAACGCGGACATCAGAACTGAGCCTGACAGGGTAAAGGGATACCCGTGTATTTGTCCACCTCAATGCGAAATGCCGTGCAGGAGAGTTTGCTCAGGGGGCGAGCCTTGTGATGCCCCAATGCCCCGTAGCCGTTTCCTCCTCGTAGAGGAAACGATCGTGAAGCCGGGCGCCGCGGCCCTGCCAGAACTCGATCTCGATTGGTGAGATCAGGTAGCCACCCCAATGCTCCGGACGGGGAACGTCACCATCACCGAACTTACTGACGACCTCCTCTGCCAACTGCTCGAGTGACTCGCGACCGTCCGGCAAAGGATGGCTCTGGGGCGAAGCCCAGGCCCCGATCCGGCTTTCCCGGTCCCGGGTTGCGAAGTACTCGTCAGACGCTTCCGGGGCAAGCCGCTGGACTCTGCCCCTGACCCTGACCTGACGGTCGAGAGGCGGCCAGAAGAACACGAGGGCAGCAAGGCCGGTCGCATCAAGCTGGCTGGCCTTGACCCCCCCGTAATTGGTGAAGAACCGGAAACCGTCGGGGCCAACTCCCTTCAAAAGGACCATTCGGGCATCCGGCCTCCCCCCGCCGTCAACGGTGGCGAGAGTCATTGCCTCCGGAAGCGGCATGACCCCGGCCGCTTCGTCAAACCAGTTCTGGAACTGAGCGATCGGATCGGGGTCCAGATCAGCGCTGGCGAGGGGCTGCCGCTGAGGGGAAGGAAACGACACGGGCCAAGCCTAGCGAGGCCCGGCCCGTGACTACGGCCTTGTCGGGATCGCTTGCCGCTTCGCCTGTCGGCAGTCAGAATCTGCCGTCAATGGGCTCAGGCCCCCGCTGCCTGAAGTTCAAACAGTTGACCCGCGGCGTTTGGCTTTCAGTTACCCGTCTAGTTCAGGGTCGGGTCATCCGGCATGGTCGCGAGCAAAACGAAATCCCCGCCGGGTCGCCGCACCACCTCCGCCCAGAGGTCACCCTCAGAGAAAACATCCTCCGGATTGAAGTCAGAGACGATCCACGAATCACGCTCGACCTCGGCCTCGAGCTGGCCGGGACCCCAGCCGGCATGACCTACGAAAACCCTGGCCCTTGAAAACTCCGCGTCACCATCAGGGTCCACCACTCCGATACTCCCGTCGACCAGACCCGCTGAATGCTGCGGATCGTCGAAATCCCCCAGGACAACAATCGAGTCCGGTCCGACCGGTCCACCGACCCAGAGCGGCGCCCCCTGCTCGACGAGCGGACCAAGATCAGGAACCAGTTCCGCCACTTCGGTGTCTGCCCGTCGATTCAGGATCACCCCGAATGCACCCTGTTCAGTGTGCTCTACGACCAGGACGACGGTGCGCCGGAAGAAATCAAAAAGGCTCGGCGCGGCTACCAGCAAACGTCCCTTGAGCGACTCCATGTACCGACTATAGGACCCGGTTCGGCGCGTGAACAGACCGGCCCTCGACCAAGGCGCGGAAAGCGGGATGGTGACTGATCCTGTAGCCTCCTTCGCCGCACTATGGGTAGATACACAGGACCAAAAGAAAAGCTTTCGCGCCGTGAAGGCGTAGATCTCGGACTCAAGGGTGAACGCGCCCTTGGCGGCAAAAGCGCCATGGAGCGGCGCCCATACCCGCCCGGCCAGCATGGCCGCGGCCGTCGTCGTGCCTCCGAGTTTTCGGTCCGAATGCGGGCCAAGCAGCGCGCCAAGTCGATGTACGGCCTGCGCGAGAAGCAGTTCGCGAAGCTCTTCGATCGCGCCAACCGCGAAGAAGGCATGGCCGGCGAGAACCTCATGCGCCACCTCGAGGCACGGCTTGACAACGTGGTCTACCGCCTCGGCCTGGCATCAACCCGTGCCCAGGCTCGCCAGTTTGTCGTCCACCAGCACATCACCGTAAACGGCAAGCGTCTCGACCGGCCCTCGTACGAGGTGACGGCCGGTGACGAGATCGCCGTCAAGCCGGGCTCGGCGATCGAGCCGATGGCCCGCCAGTCAACCGAGTCGGCCGGACCGACCCCGGCCTGGCTACTCGCCGATCATGACGGCCTCAAGGGCACGGTCAATCGCCTGCCCGATCGGAGCGACATCGCCGCACCGATCGAAGAGCGTCTGATTGTCGAGCATTACTCGCGGTAGCAAGTAGTCGGGCGGAGTCCTGCCCACCCTCCCAGGCTCACCCGCCAGTTCACGAAAGCAACGATTGGATGAACTGGCTCCGGTGGGTGGCAACACCTGCCTGGCCAGTTTGAATTGCTTATTCTGAGCCGGTGAGCTGGCCCTTTGCCAGTTCAAGGGCCACGGTCAACAGACCGACCACCGAGAGCGGATCGGATGAGTCAGAGACGAGCTGGACATGCATCGTCTGCTCCTCCGGTCCGGCGTCCTCGCTGAGGACCGCCGAGATCACCAGCTGATCCAGCCGCGCCCCAGGAGTGTCGCGTTCGACCTGCTCCATAAGTTCCTGGGCGAGAGCCCCGATTCTTGCCGACGGCGACTGCTCCGGTTCAATACTCATGCAGTCACCCTACCGGCGATACCCGGACAGGCCGCGTTCCGGAAAGCCACGAATACAATGCCGCTGTGATGCGCCTCCGCGCCGCCACCGTGGCGGCGACAATCTGCCTGGCCCTGATGGCCTCGATTCTCCCTGCCGCAGGAGCGGCCGTTGAACCCACGGGCGAATCCTCGAATACAGCGATCCTGGTTCTGATTCCGCAGGACACCGAGTCCCCACCCTCGTACAGCGAAGAGATCCTTGAGGGTTTCACGGCAATCCCCGAACTGTCCATCGGCCTGTCGAGTGTCACCCAGGGTTCCTACCGTCGTGAGCAGGCTCTGCTTGACATCAGCCAGGGAGCCAGGGTTTCCAGGTCCACCTATGACCCGTCGGAGGTTCCGCCGGTCGGGCTCGCCCGAATGGTCGGTGGCAGCGGTTCAGTAGAAGGCTGGGAGGCAATTCTCGAGCGGGCAGAAACAGCCCCCCAGACCATCGAGCCCGGACTGCTTGCCAGTTCGATCCCGGAAGGCGCTGCCTACGTGGGTGATGCCACGAAGCTCCAGGAGACGGTGATTCCCGCCACCGACCGGCTCGGGTATGTCTCCTCACTGGCCCTGGCCGACACCAGCGACACGGCGCGCCGGGCGATCAGGCAATCCCACCGGTACAGACTGGTCGTCGTGGCCACATCACCCGGCCGCGACGGCTTGAGGGAGCTCGAACAGATCGTTGAGCTGCGACGGCCCGGCCAGCTGGTGATCGCCACCCAGACTCCGCCTCTGGCCCCGATCCTTCCCCTGCTGCCGATCGCGACAGCCGGACTCGAAGGGACCAGCGCCGGCGGACTCACCTCCGACACCACGAACCTGCCAAATCTGGTCGCCGGTATCGACATCGCCCCTACGATTCTCGACCACCTCGGCATACCGGTTCCGGACGAAATGACCGGCAAGGCGTTCCGGTCCGAAGGTGACCGGCAGCCGGAGGAGCTCACACCGTTCCGTGACCGGCTCGATGAGCTCGGGCCACGCCGGACAACCGCCATCGCATTCGTTTTCGTTGCCTGGCTTCTGGTCTACCTGGCAGCCGGGGCATTTGCCGGCCGGGAGAGGATCGCCGCCCCGGTGAGGCGCATCGGCGGCCTTTCGATTCTCTGGATTCCGACCGTTATCCTCGTGCCCGCCGCGATCGGCAATCCCACCGCCGAGGCCGAATATGCGCTGATCGCCGGTCTCGCACTGGTACTCGGGGTCATCTCGGACCGTCTCCTGCGCTGGCCCCGGGCCACGCTCCTCCCGGCGGCAATTGGTCTCGGCGTGATCACCATCGATCTGGCCCTCGGTTCCGAGCTCATCACCAGGTCCATACTCGGCCCGAATCCCGGTTACGGCTCCCGCTTCTACGGGATCGGCAACGAACTGAAACCAGCGCTCATGGTCCTGCTGCTGGCGGGCCTTGCGGCAATCCTGAGCGGCCGGCCAAAAACCAGTCGTAACGCCCTGATCGTCCTGCTCAGCGGCCTTGTGCTCGGTGTCATTCTCGGTTCCGGGAGGCTCGGAGCCGGGGTCGGGGCGGCGATCATCGTCGCCTCGGCCACCGCTGTCGCGGCGATGATGATGCTGCCCGGCCGCTGGGGCTGGAAGCGGGTCGTGATTCTCTGTGCCGCGCCGGTAGCGGGCCTGATCCTCCTGGCCGGGCTTGACCTGGCGACAGCCGGTGGCCAAGGTCACTACAGCGGCGTGCTTTCCGGTGGCGGCGACGGACTGCTCCAGGACATTCAGCGGCGTACCACCCTCGCCTGGCAGCAACTCTGGAAGGGCAACATGCCCCTGGTCACTCTCGCCTGCCTGCTTGCCGCCGCCTTCGCGATCCGCAACCGGGCGATGTTCCGGCCCTGGGCAGGACCGATCTGGCCGGCAGCACTTGTCGGCGGACTGGCGGGCGGACTTATCGGTTCAGTGACGGAAGATTCGGGGCCACTCCTGATTGTGGTTGCGACGATCACCCTGACCGGGGTCTGCTCGTATCTGCTCGGGCGTCCGGAGGAAGCAGCGCTACCATCAGACCGGAAACCCCGAAGACAGGAGTGAAAGTGCCCGTAACCGGAACCGATTTCGTGACCCTTGCAACCCAGGACATCGAGAAAGCCAGGACCTTCTACCGGGAAACTCTCGGACTCGAGGAATCAGGACAATGGGGTGAAATGCCGGCCTTCGAGTTCGAAACCGGGAACCTGACCATCGCGGTTATGGACCCGTCCGCCTTCGGCATGCCTTTCGCTCCCTCTGGTGGCAGCAGCGTGGTGCTTCGGGTAGATGACTTCGAAGCTTCGCGGGCCGACCTCGAAAGCAAAGGGGTCGAATTTGTCACCGACACAATCGACAGCGGTGTCTGCAACCAGGCATATTTCAAGGACCCCGACGGCAACGTTCTCGGCATACACAACCGCTACGGGCCCAGATAGCAAGAAGCCCCGGAATCCGGGGCTGAACGCCGATTCTTGATTCATGGTGTGCAGACCAGACAGCCTGCTCAAACCGTTCATCTCGAAGAAGCTTCAAGAAGCGCAAGTCAAGCGGAGGGGGTGGGATTCGAACCCACGGTACCCCGAAAGGCACAACAGTTTTCGAGACTGCCCGATTCAACCACTCTCGCACCCCTCCGGGGGTGAACCAGAAGGCTAGCGGCTCGGGCCTCACGGGGGCGCCTTCGGCAGCTCGTCTCGGGTAGCCTTCCCATTCCCCGGAGAGGTGTCCGAGCGGCTTAAGGAGCGCGATTGGAAATCGCGTGGGCGGGATCTCTCGCCTCGTGGGTTCGAATCCCACCCTCTCCGTGCTCAGCAGAGTTATCCGGCGGGCAACAGACGACCACTGTGGCCGGACCGTCCACCCAGCCAACAAAGGATGGCCGGGTACTGAATCCGGCGGCCAGGAAAGCCCCTCAGGGCCTGCGTCTGCCCGAGAAGAACTCCCTGAGCAGGTCCCCACACTCCCGTTCCAAAAGTCCTGACTCAACTTCGGGACGGTGGTTCAGAGCTTCCTCACCAAGGACGTCCAGGATCGAGCCCGCCGCTCCGGCTTTCGGGTCTGAAGCGCCGAACACCACGCGGGGTATGCGCGCGAGGACGATTGCCCCGGCACACATCGCACAGGGTTCGAGCGTGACATAGAGGGTCGTTTCCGGCAGCCTCCAGCCACCCATGACCGCGGCCGCCTGGCGAATCGCGATCAGCTCCGCATGTGCGGTCGGATCACGGTCGATCTCTCGACGGTTCCCGGCTTTGGCGATAACTTCTCCCCCGCGTGCAATCAACGCACCAATCGGAACATCACCATGGACCTCGGCCTCCCGGGCTGCCTCAATCGCAATCCGCATCAGGGCTTCATCAGCCTCCGGCGAAGAGGAGAAACCCGGATCCTGTTCGGAAATCACCGGTTCAGAGTAAGCCATCGGGAAGGTCCTGATCAATCCGCCAGCAACCCGGAGACAAAAGCGGTGTTCTAGATACGCCGGAACATTCCGGACCATCCCTTGAACCGTTCAGCCCACCTCAGCCTCGCGCCAATCTGCGCCTTGCTGGCCGCAGCAACCGCGGCCGTACTGCTGCTGCCCTCATCCGCTCCCGCTGTACCTACGGAACCGGAAAGTGCGGTCGTATCCGGCCAGGAAACCACCACGCTGAGCACAGGCCAGGTCGCTGTGGCCGGGGAGGTACTGGTCGCCTACGAAAGCCAGACCACTCCGGCGACCATCCAGATCCCGGAGGCCGCTGACCCGCACCTGGCAGCCATGAACATCGAGGATTCACCGAAAGTCCGCTACGCCACGCCGAACTACATCGCCAGCACTTCGAACTGGTTGCCGAATGATCCCGGGGTGAACCCCGGCCGCAAGGGCAACCGCTCGGGCTGGCGTTCGAAACAATGGAACTTCCTTCCCTGCCTCAGCCTCTGTAACCCTTTGAGCAGGCAGTCAGGCCCCGAATCGAGAGGCGGAATGAACGTGATTCGGGCCTGGCAGCACCTCCGCAAGATCAAGCGTGCAGGAGCGGCCGGGGTGAAGATCGCCGTGCTCGACACCGGTATCGCCTACCGGAACAAGGGCCAGAGGTTCAAACGCAGTCCGGACTTCGCCGCAGACCGTTTCCTGCCCGGCTATGACTTCGTCGACCGTGATCCGTACCCCCTTGACCAGAATGGTCACGGTACCCATGTGGCCTCTACCATCGGTGAACAGACCGACAACAAGCGGGCTTTGACCGGGATCGCCTACCGCGCGAAGCTGATCCCCGTCCGGGTGATGGATGCGAACGGCGACGGAAACACCGAGGACATCGCCGCGGGAATCCGCTGGGCCGCGAACCACGGCGCGCGGGTCATCACCATGTCCCTCAACTTCGCCTGCGGTGTCAAGGTGCCGCCGGTCGAGGAAGCGCTCATGCATGCCTGGCGAAAAGGCGTCGTTCTCGTGGGTTCTTCCGGCAACCGCGGAAATGAAACCTGCCCCTCGCTGCCAGCCACCGCACCCGAAGTGATCTCGGTCGGCGGCAGCACCGAAGCCGGCTGCGTCGCGAGCTACACCTTCCAGAGCAGCGAGATCGACCTGGCCGCGCCCGGTGGCGGAACCAGCCGGGACTGTCCCTTCATCTCCCGCAACCGGTCAATCATGCAACTCGGGATGATCGCCCGCGACCCCACCTGGTTCGGGATCGAACCAGGCTGGATCGGAACCTCGATGGCCGCGGCCCATGTGGCCGGCGCGGCGGCATCGGTGATTGCCTCCGGCGTGCTCGGGAAGCGAACCGGGCCGGGCCGGGTTACCCGCAGGCTGATTGACACAGCCCGGCTTCCTGCCTACGCGGCCGGGGACCCGGCCTCCGGCTTCGGTGCCGGAATCATCAACCTCGGCCGGGCCACCAACCCGAAAGTGAAAACGAGCTGAAACTGCGGGGCCAGACTCGCGGGGAACCGGTCAGCCGGCCCTCATGAGCCTGCCGCATCGCTGGACTTCAGGTCGTGCGAGCGATGAAGACGCTGCAGGGCGCGTGATGGGACACCTTGTTCGGCACTGACCCGAGCAGGAAACGACGGGCACCCGTCATTCCTTTGTTGCCCACCACGATCAGGTCGGCACCCGTGTCCTCGGCGACCCCGAGGATCGCGTCGGCGGGATCACCATCAAGAGCATGACGTTTGATCTCGACATCGAACTCGGCCGCTATGGCCGCGGCACCATCAAGAGCGAAGTTGACATCCTCCCGGGGACCGAACTCGTGGGAGACATCGGCCGGGGCACCGCTTGCTTCGTCCTTGCTGCGGCGTGAAGGGACCGGCTCATAGGCGCTCACGACTTCCAGCTCCGCGCCGGACAACTGGGCCAGCGTCGCTGCCTGGCGGATCGCAGCCCGGGCTGAATCTGATCCGTCAGTACCAACAACTATGCGCTTGAACAGGGACATCGGTCTCCTATCTTCGTGGACGTAAGCGGCATCCTACCTCCGCCTCCGGAGTTATCTGGGAAACTCCTGCTTCGGCAAACCCTCGAATCCCGGTCCGAACAGCTCGGTCGGGGTGGAAGCAAGTTGTATCGATCCGATGATCACAGAAGCGACCAGAAAAAGGCAGATCACGATCATCAGGATTCTCCAGTTGAGCGGCACACACCGGAGCGTAGAAGAATGAAGGACGACATGACGACGGGAGCCAACAAGTGAACGACTCGACAGCAGTGCCAGAAGGACTGGTCGAAGTTGCCGACGGCGTATGGCTACTCGCCGGCGACCTCAAGAAAGCGATGAACATCTACTTCGTTCGGGGACCCGGGGGCGAGATAGTCCAGTTCGATGCGGGCACCAGCGCGATGACAAAGGAGAACCTCAGGGTAGTCCGGGAGTTCGGTGGCATCGAAAGGGTTGTACTCGGCCATGCCCATGCGGACCACCGGGGCACCGCCCCCGGGCTCGGAGTTCCTGTCCACTGCCATCCCGACGAGGTCGCTGACGCGACCTCGGACCGGGCGATCGCGCCGTACATGAACCTGAAAGAGCTCCCCTTCGCCCCGGTGCGATGGATCTACCCCTTCCTTCTCCGACGCTGGGACGGTGGCCCGGTCGAAATTGCAGGGACCCTCCAGGAAGGCGACGAAGTCGCCGGGTTCAAAGTGATCCACTTCCCCGGACACGCCCCGGGCATGATCGGACTCTGGCGTGAATCCGATCAGGTCGCGTTGGTCAGCGACACGGTCTACTTTGTCGACTCGGCAAGACTGAAGCCACTACCGGATGGCGAAGCCTCAGTGCCGCATCCGGCCTGGGCGTGGAACCACGAAATGGCCAAGGAATCAGTCCGGAAGCTGGCCGGGCTGAAGCCGAAGGTCGTGCTTGCCGGCCATGAACACCCCCTGAAGGGCGATGACCTGACCGATGTCCTGATGCGCGCCGCCGACCGCCACTGATCAAGGAGATTCACCGCCGGAATGCCTGAAACCCTGCTCACAATGCTGCTGATCACCGCGGCTTCACTGGTGATCGGCCGGGCAGTGACCCGTGCCTGCGGCCAGAAGAAATGGTGGGGCATCGAACCGGCGGTCGGATTCGCCACCCTGATGGCGATCGAAGGATTGCTGGCGCGGATTCCCGGCAACCGCACCGCCCTGATCCTCGGACTGGTGGTGCTGGCCGGGTTCAGCATCTGGGTGCTGAGACGCCCCACCCGTGATGACTTGCCCGCCTCCTCCCTTTTCTGGGTGGTTGGACTGATCGCGATCCTTCTGCTGTCGATCCCGTTTGCGGTCACTGGTCACTGGGGCCTCTTGGGGATGGGCTACAACAACGATCTCGGACTGCACCTCGCCTGGACCGAATGGCTCCGCTCCGGTTTCGGCACGGAACCAAGTGATGGCTATCCGCTCGGGCCACATGGCCTGACAGCTGCGATCTCATACATTCCGGGCCTTTCGCTGGGCAAGGCTTTCATCGGCCAGGTCATGGCGATTGCGGTGCTCAGTGTGATGACCGCCTGGGCTGCAGTGGAGCCGCTCGGCCGCTGGCGCCGGCTGCTCGCCGCCCTGCTGGTGGGCCTGCCATACCTGATGGTTTCCTTTTACGCCCAGGCTGCCTTCAAAGAACTGGCTGCAGCGATGTTCCTGCTGGCTTTCCTGATCGCCCTCCCGCGTCTCTCACCGCTGCCCGCAGCAAACCGCTTCCGGGCGGTGACTCCACTCATCCTGCTGATGCTGGGGATAATTTTCACGTACAGCTTCCCTGGCCTCGCCTGGCCTTTCGCAGCCCTGGTCGCCTGGTTCCTCAGCGACCCTGCGTTCAGGGCGAAGCTGAGGCCGGACGCGATCTGGAACTCGCTGAAGAAACCATTGATCGCCGTTGGTGCTGTGCTTGTTCTGGGACTGCTTGCGGTGCTGGCCTTCCTCGGTCCCTTCGGTTTCGGTGACGCTTTCTCGGAGGTAGCCACATCGGATGCCTTCGGACCGGTTTCGGCGCTGGAAGGTCTGGGGATCTGGCTTACCCCCGATTACCGCCTGGCCGGCGACATGGACACCCCGCTGCCGGCGCTGCTCGGGGCGATATCCGTGCTGGCGCTCCTGGTCTCGCTGTGGTGGTGGCGCAAGCAGCCTCGTTCTCCCTACCCGCTTGGCTTCCTGGCCTGCGCTGCTTTGTATGCGATTTCCCTCCCCTGGGTCGGTGACTACTCGCTCGCGAAAGCGTTGGTGATTGCCGCTCCGGTAACCATGGTTGTGATCCTGACCGCACTGCTCAGCGGTCCCGCCGGTGGCTGGAAACCCAGCCAGGGCATGGATTTCGGTGCCTGGGTGACTCTCGCAGCCCTTTTCGTGGTGGGGGCGATCGGTTCGAGTCTGATTGTGCTCCGGGATGCCGCTGTTTCCCCGCCAGGTCAGGCGCGCCAGCTCGGCCAGTTCCGAAAAGAGCTGGAAGGCAAGACCGTACTTTTCGCCGACCAGGACCGTTTCGCTCCCTATTACCTCACCGGGGCAAAGGTCGGGGTGCCACTCGACGAGTTCCCGGACCCGCTGGTCATCGAGAATGAACGCAAGCCTTTCCAGGGTGACAACGGCCAGGGAGTGATCGATTTTGATTCCTTCGACGCCGAGACCTTCAACAACTTCGAATACGTGATCACCACGTCGGCTGGCTTCCAGAGCAAAGCGCCGCCTTTCTACGAAGAGGTTGACCGCAGCAACTCGTACATCCTCTGGAAGCGGACCGGGGAACCCGTGAACCGGCCAATCCTCAGTGAAAGCACCCTGCCAGCCAGACTCGTGGACTGCGCCGGGCCAGGTGGCCAGTACTTCTCGACCGAGGTAGATGGCACCGCCACGATTTTCCCGCCTACGGTCATGGCCCTGCGTTCGGAGTGGACCCCTTCACCCGATCTCGGTGGTGGTGAATCAGCCAGTCTCACTCTTGACCTGATGCCGGGACGCTGGTGGATTTCGCTCCAGTTCTTCACCCCGATCGGGTTCACGTTGACTACCGATCACGGCTTCGAACGCAAGTTCCGGCCCTCCCTGGACGGTCAGCGCCTCTCCAACCAGGAGACCGGGAGCAACGGACAGTTCTGGCCGGCAGGCGTGTTCATCGTGAAGAAAGCCGGCCCGGTCAAGTTCACGGTCACAACTCGGGATGCCTCGCTGCTTCAGCGGCTTACCGGCTATTCCCGGACCACCAAACTCGGCCGAATCGCCGCAATGAAGGGAATCGGCCGCCAGCGGATCGAAATGAGCGAGATCTGCAACCAGTGGGTCGACTTCTTCCGACGGGTACCGACGAGTCGCTTCCGCCAGAAAGAAACCCGGCAAAACGAAACCGACCGGGAGCGGCGTATGGAGCAAGCGGCCGACTTCAACGCGATCCGGGGCGACGGACAGCTGGAAGACTGAACTCCGTTCCGGCGGGCGGCGGCCTGAGCCCGTCCCGTCTCAAGCCGGGGCGTCGAGCACGAGCAAGGTCGAGCGGCCGTCAGGCCTGACCGGCAATGCCTCGGTTGCAAGGTGGATCTTGGCGGGCATGGTGCCGGACTGCGGAATTACGGCTGCCAGCGGAAAGGCACCCTCCGGAATCGTCTCGCCAGGCTCCAGAACGGAAACCGGTTCGCCGTCGGAAAGGCGACGCTGAATTGAGGATTCGGTATCTCCATCACGGAAAAGCTCAAGTGCTTCCGAGTTGACGATCGGAGCCCGGTCGGAAGGAGACCGGCGCCGGTACACCTGGTTCGCATGGAAGTCCTCTGCCAGATGAAACGAAAGCAGCTGATTGAGGCTGTCATCATCGCTCACCACGGCAACTGCAGCGACATCTTCAAGGAGTGAACCCGGTCCGTGATCCTCCGGGTCGATCGGGCCTCCGAAGGTCACCAGCCCATGGCTAGACGCCGCTTGTGCTTCCTCGACCGATTCCGTCCAGACGATCACTTCAGCACCGGCCCGGGTCAGCCCCTCACCGACACCTAGCGCCCAGGGTGGCGCTCCGACAAGCAGGAGTGTCGGGCGGTGCTCATTCGAGATTCCGAGTATCCGGGCCAGTGGCGGGGTGACCAGCGCGTAGTAAAAGACCGTGCCGATGATGACCATGAAAGTGACGGGGATGATCATCTCCGCACCGTCCACACCCTGCTGGGTCAGGTCGAGCCCGAACGCAGAAGCGGTCGAGGCAGCGACGATGCCCCGTGGCGCCATCGAGCCGAAGAAGACCTTCTCCTTCCAGCTGAACGGAAGGCCGGTCAGCGTCAGGGCCGCGAGGGGACGAGCGATGAAGATCAAAACCGCCAGGACGAGCAGGGCTTTCCAGCCAAGGTCGATGACCTCGCCCATGTCCACATTCGCCGCCAGCAGCACAAAAAGGATTCCGACAAGGATCGGGACCAGCGTTTCCTTGAACTCCGCTACCTGATCGATCCTCGCACGGCGCTGATTGGCGAGGGCGATGCCCATCACGATCGTGGCAACCAGCCCCGAGTCCGAAAGGATGGAATCCGCAGCGGCGAAACTTGCGACGACCATCATCAGGGTCGCCGCGACCTTGTCCCGGCCGGCCAGCCGTTTGGTTTTCAGGATAGGAATCATCGCCAGGGCGCAGATCACCCCGACCACCCCGCCGACCCCCAGGGAAGCGATCAACTCCCCGAGGTGGAACTGCCCGCCACCACTGTTGGCGAAGGACCCGAATATGACCACCGCGATGATCGCCCCGATCGGATCGATCAGGATCCCCTCCCATTTCAGGACATTTCGTACCTTCGCGGTAGGCCCGATGAAGCTGAGAATCGGCAGGACAACTGTCGGTCCGGAGACGATGACGGTTGCCCCGATCAGGATCGCGACAGGATGCGGCACATCCAGAAGCAAGGCGATCGAAACGGTGGCGAGAAACCAGGTGATGATCACACCGATTGTGATCAACCGGATGACTGCTCCTTTAACGCCGTCGCCGAGCTCCTCCCGTTTGAGGCCGAGTGCCCCCTCGAAAAGGATGATGCCGACTGCGATCTGAACTGCCGGGGAAAGTGCCGGGCCGAGGAGCTTGCCGGGGTCAATCAGCCCAAGGCCGGAAACACCAACCGCCACACCAACCACGAGAAGCGGAACGATCGGCGGCACCCGCATCCAGGTTGCAGACAGCCTGGCCAGCACCGACAGGATGACGACCATGCTGAGGCCGAGCAGTGCGTCATCCATCGTTTCGGGTCCTGCCGAGATTGCCGACGATCACCGCGACCACGGTCACCACATAGATCTGACCGATCAGTCCCTCGGCCGCGGTCAGCGAACGGCCGATACTCGTGGCGGGGGTCAAGTCTCCGATACCCATCGTCGTGATGGTAGTCAGGCTGTAATAGAGGTAGTTGCTCAGTTTGTCCCAGGAAGCTCCCTGGGTGAAGAAAGGATCCCCGCTGATCGAGGAGATCGCGGCGAAAGCCGAAGCGAAGGCGAGGCACATAAGCAGGTAGATGCAGATGACCCCCAGCATCGTCTGGGTAGTGATCTTGCCGACTTCCCGGACCTGCCTGACCAGACCCAGGGCGATTACCGGTGTGGCGATGAGTACGAGCAGGAATGTGGCCAGGTGGGCGAAGTCCCCGGCGACATCAACGGTGAGCAGGGCCTCGACCCACGAGGCCGCGATGATTATCCCGAACAGCACCCCGACCGCCACCCGGACCCGGGTGTGCGGCCGGGCGGCCCGGACCGAAGCAAACAATGCGAAAGCCTGGAGGTTCAGAGCGATGACTTCGGCCCACTTTCCCGCAGGTGCGGCCATGATGAAGATCATCGAAAGGAGGATCAGGAGTAGCGGAGGGCCGTAACGCTTGGCGCCCAGGTCACGGATTCTGCTCAAGAGGCGGTCTCCCGATCGGGCATATCGATATCGGTGACAACCGTGGTGTTCGGATTCTCCACTCTTCCCGCCGGAATCGATTTGTCACCCGCGTAGAGCTTCCCCACGGCCTCCTCCTTGCCGTCACCGGTGATCAGGAAAAGCACCATCCGGGCCCGGTTGATCGCCCTGTAGGTGAGCGACATCCTCCTGGTGCCCTGGTATTCACCGGCGGTGATCGCCACAAGCCGATCCGTCACCTCGAGGATCGGGTCGTCCGGGATCAGCGAAGCCGTGTGGCCGTCGGGACCGAGTCCGAGATGGATCAAGTCGAACCGGTCCGGAAGCGAGTACTCGTACCCCGCGGCGGCGGTAGGCAGGTCAGCCGCCCCGACCGGCATCGGGCGTATCGCCGCCTGGCAGATAAGCGGAAGCGTCAGGACCAGGTGAGTGAGGTTTCGCTGCCTGCTGCCGGTCGGAGCGATCCGCTCGTCGACCTGGAAAAGCGAAGTCCGGCTCCAGTTCAGGCTGGAGCCGGCCAGGAGCTCAAGCATCCGCCAGGGGGTGGTGCCGCCGCTTACGGCAAGGTTGAACCGGCCCCGGTCCGCAATCGCTTTTTCGGCGGCAAGTTCAACGATCCGGGCTGCTTCCACGGCCGCGGATTCGGGGTCTGGGACGAGCCGCGAGACCAATCAGCCCCCCTTGTCCTCCGCGGGCTTTTCATCGTGTCCGCCGAATTGCTTGCGCATCGCGGAAAGAACCTTGTCCCCGAAATCACCCAGGCCACGAGAATAGAACCGCTCGTGGAGAGCGGCGGTGAGGACCGGGGTCGGGATGCCTTCGTCAATCGCGGCGATTGAGGTCCAGCGACCCTCACCGGAATCGGAAACCCGCCCTGAAAACTCCTCCAGTTGGGGTGATTCGGCCATCGCTGCTGCTGTCAGATCAAGCAGCCAGGAGCCCACCACACTCCCGCGCCGCCAGACTTCCGCAACCTGTGCCACGTCAATCTCGTACTGGTAGTACTCAGGGCTTTCCATCGGTGCGGTCTCGGCGTCGCCGTCTCGCTGCCGGAGCCCGGCGTTGGCACCCTTGATCACATTCAGGCCCTCGGCGATCGCGGCCATCATCCCGTATTCAATGCCATTGTGGACCATTTTCACGAAATGGCCTGCGCCGGCCGGTCCGCAGTAGAGGTAGCCGTTCTCGGCTGGTGAAGGATCACCTTCCAGCCCCGGTGTCCGCTCCGCCTCCCCGACTCCCGGGGCCAGGGTTGCAAAGATCGGTTCCAGTCGCCTGTATGCCGCTTCCGGTCCGCCGATCATCAGGCAGTAGCCGCGTTCGAGTCCGAAAACCCCGCCGGAGGTCCCGCAGTCGAGATGGTCAATCCCTTCCTTGCCCAGTTCCGCCGCAAAATGAATGTCATCCCGGTAGTAGGTGTTGCCGCCATCGATGATCGCGTCACCGGGTTCGAGTTCGGCTGCCACCTTGCGGATGGTGTCACGGGTTATCTCGCCGGCCGGGACCATGATCCAGACCGCACGGGGCGCCGCTAGTTTCGAGGCAAGCTCGGCCAGGTCGGACGCCGGGTCGGCACCTTCACCCGCCAGGCCCTCTGCTACCGAAGGGTTCACGTCATAGACGACGCACCTGTGTCCGTCTCGCATCAGTCTCCGAGCGATATTCGCCCCCATACGTCCAAGCCCGACGATCCCGATTTCCATTCCGCCATATTAGAACCCGGGCAACAAGCATGGCCAGAACTCAGAGTCGAGTTGAGGCCAACGGCAGGCGTCCGACATGATTTCCCGGTGAAAAATGCACGGAAATCAGGCCCGGCCTGCCGCGGGGCGGGTACGCTCCCCACCATGAACAAGAGCACCGAACGGGTAGACACTGACGCGCTGGTCATTTTCGGCATCACCGGGGATCTTGCGAAAAAGATGACTTTCCGGGCCCTCTACCGGCTTGAGTTGCGAGGCAAGCTTGACTGTCCGATCATCGGCGTGGGCCGAAATCAGGACTGGCACCACGAAACGATGAAGAAGCGTGCGGAGGAATCGATCCGGGGTTCGGTTGACGATTTTGACCGAGAGACGTTCCAGAGACTCGCCGACCGGATGCGCTTCGTCAACGGGAACTTCGATGACGACTCGCTCTACCAGAGACTTGCCGGCGAACTGACCGATTGCCATCAGCCGCTCTTTTATCTCGAGGTCCCGCCGCCGCTCTTCTCGGGCGTAATTCACGGCCTAGCACGCGCCGGACTCACCGCGAATGCCCGGGTGATCCTCGAGAAGCCGTTCGGCCATGACTCAAAGTCAGCGAGGGCGCTTCAGACCGACCTGACTCAGGTGCTGAAGGAAAGCCAGATCCTCCGGATCGACCATTACCTCGGCAAGGAACCGGTGATGGACATCACCTACCTGCGTTTCGCCAACGCCCTGCTCGAACCCGTCTGGAACAGGAATTACGTCTCCTATGTGCAGATGACAATGAGCGAGAACTTCGGGGTCGAGGACCGCGGCCGCTTCTACGAGGGCGTAGGGGCTATCCGTGATGTGGTCCAGAACCACATGCTGCAGGTACTCGCATTGCTGGCGATGGAACCGCCGAACGCAAACCAGCATGACTCGATCCGGGCCAAGAAACTGGAGCTCTTCGAGGCCATCCGCTCCGCCGACCCGGAAAGATGCATTCGCGGTCAGTACATCGGCTACCGGGATATTCCCGATGTGGCTGATGACTCCCAGGTCGAAACCTATGCCGCCCTGGAACTCGCTATCGACAACTGGCGCTGGTCGGGTGTTCCCTTCTACCTGCGGACCGGCAAGAATCTGCCGGTCAAGCACACCGAGGTCCGGGTCGTTTTCAACCGTCCTCCACATACCGGTGTCGGCATGAAGTCCCACAAGCCACCCCGAAACCAGATGGTGGTCCGGATTGACCCCGTGCCCGGCGCAAGGATGGGTTTCGTGGCGAAGGCGGCCGGAGTCGAGGACTTCGAGGAAGCCGATCTCGACGTGCTGTTCGAGAAGGAACCCGGTGCCGAACCAGAACCGTATGAACGCCTGCTCGATGATGCGATCCACGGGCGCTATGACCTCTTCACCAAATTCAGCATGGTCGAGGAAACCTGGCGGATCGTGGAGCCCCTGCTTGACAATCCACCCCCGGTAGAGCCGTACGAGATCGGCAGTTGGGGCCCGGAAGCTGCCAACCGTCTGGTCAAGGGCGTTTGTGAGTGGGACAGCCCCTGGCGACCGACTGATGATGCCCGGAAGCACATGCTGCTCGGTGGCTGAGGATCAGCCGCGAATTCGGACCTTCAACGCCACGCGACCCTGAGACGTGCTTCACAGGTAGGATTCCCCGGATATGTCTGAGATCCTGAACATCCTGGTTGAAGTCCCCAAGGGCTCCCGCAACAAGTACGAATACGACTCTGAACTGGGCGCGATCAAGCTCGATCGTTTCCTTTTCTCTTCAATGGTTTATCCCGTTGACTACGGCATGGTGCCGAATACGCTGGGTGCCGATGGCGACCCGCTTGACGCCATGGTCTGTGTTTCGGAGCCGACTTTTCCGGGTTGCATCATCCCTTCGATTCCGCTCGGTCTTTTCCGGATGACCGATGACGGCGAACTGGACGACAAGATCCTCTGCGTCCCGGCCGATGACCCGAACTGGAACTACATCTCATCCCTGGATGAACTCTCGAATCAGCTCAAGGAAGAGATCTCCCATTTCTTCGCCGTCTACAAGCAGCCTGAAGGGAAACATGTAGAGGTCGACGGCTGGTACCCGCTCGAGTCCGCTCTGGAAGTTCTGGAGCTGAGCCGCGAACGTTTCGGCTCCGGCGAACCTGCCTAGAAGAACCACCGGATGTAGTCCCGCTCGAGCGTTTCTTGCGTCGAGTGGGTGGGGGTGGGCTTTTCAGCGATCGCCGATCGGGCCTGCCCGGTTTGCCTATCCCCCGTTGGCCGCCTTGGCGGCCAACTGACCGCAGGCAGCATCGATGTCACGGCCGCGGGTCAGACGGACCGTGGCGTGGACCCCACGGGTGATCAGCGTTTCCCGGAACCGGTCGATCACTGCGCGGGGGGAGCCCTGGTAGCCGGTGCCTGACGGGTTGTAGGGGATCAGATTCACCTTGAAATCATTCTTCGGCAGCAGCAGATCAGCCAGTTCATGGGCGATCTCAACCGAATCGTTTACCCCGTCCAGCATCAGATACTCGATAAAGACTTTGCGTTTGCGGGTGTGCCGCCACTCGCGGCAGGCGGCGACTACTTCCTCCATCGGATACCGGTCGTTGACCGGCATGATTTCTGAACGCAGGCGATCATTCGGTGCGTGGAGAGAGAGCGCAAGGCGGACCGCAGGACCTTCGTTGGTCATCCGGACGATTCCCGGGAGCCAGCCGACCGTTGAAACGGTTGTGTGTGAATTGGCAATCCCGATCGCGGGCAGACGCTCACATACCGCAAGCACATTGTCGAGATTCATCATCGGCTCACCCATTCCCATGAAAACCGTGTGATTGACCGGTCCGATCCGGCGAAAGTGAAGGGCCTGATCGAGAATTTCCGATTCAGTCAGGTTGCGTCCGAACTTCATTGTTCCGGTCGCGCAGAAGGTGCAGGTAAGGGGACAGCCGGACTGGCTGGACAGGCAGAGCGAACGACGGCCGTCGCGGTAGCGCATCAGCACCGCTTCTACGGGACGGTTGTCGGCGGTCATGAAAAGTGCCTTCTCGGTCCCATCAACCGACTTTGCCGAAGCGTCCACAGCGAGCGTGGATATCGGCAGCTTCTCGGTGAGTTCTCCCCGCAGGCCGGATGGAAGATTGGTCATTTCCTCGAACGATCCGGCGCCACGCGCCAGCCACTCCCAGACCTGTCCGGTCCGGTAGGAAGGCTGACCGAGGCCGGCCATGGTTTCTTCAAGCGATTCGAGGTCCACGACACAAGTGTGCCATGAAGTTCTGTTCAGCCTGACTTCAGCCAGTCACGGATCTCTTCCCCGTGGGCGTCCTCGGCCGGGGGTGGAAGACGTGTTTCGGCCGGGGTACGGTCAAGGAGGATCGGCGAGGCCGGTGTACGAACCCCGTCGATTTCATCAATCGGGTCCAGACCCAGCTCTTCGGCCACGGCGAAGCCACCTTCGATCGTGTTCACCGGACCGGCCGGCACTCCGGCCTCATGGAGGGCATCCACCCATTCCCCGACCGGTCGGGCGGCGAAAAGCAGATTGAGTTCCGCTTCCAGCTCGACCCGGTTTTCCACCCGGTCGGGGTTGTCGGCGTAACGGGGGTCATCGGCGAGTTCCGGCTCACCCAGGACCTCGCAGAGGCTTCGGAACTGGTGTTCGTTGCCGACACAGATCATTACCGGGCCGTCAGCTGCAGTGAAGGTGGTAAACGGTTCGATGCTCGGATGGATGTTTCCAAGCCGGACCGGCAACACCCCGGTGTTGAGCCAGGCGGCAGCCTGGTTTTCCAGGGCAGCCAGAGCTGAACCAAGGAGATTGGATTCCACCTTCTGACCGAGCCCGGACTTCCGTCTTTCCTCCAGGGCGACCAGCACGCCGACGGTCGCGTTCAGTCCGGCAATCACGTCGACCAGGGCCACCCCGACCTTGCTCGGATCCCCTTCCACGGGACCCGTCACCGACATCATTCCGCTCATCGCCTGAACCAGCGGGTCATAGCCGGGCAGTCCAGCCCCGCCCTTTGACCCAAAGCCGCTGATCGAGCAGTAGACCAGACCAGGGTTTGAGGCCGACATTTCGTCATATCCAAGACCGAGCCGGTCCATTGTTCCGGGCCGGAAGTTCTCGATCAGCACATCGGCCCGCCGCACCAGCTCCCGAGCGAGCGCCAGGTCCTCCGGGTCCTTCAGGTTCAGCTCGACCGACCGCTTGTTCCGGTTGACGGCAAGGAAGAAGGTCGCGCGGCCTTCCGGATCCACCGGCGGTGACCAGGCTCTGGTCTCATCGCCTCCGGGCGGCTCCACCTTGATCACATCAGCCCCGAAATCAGCAAGGGTCATCGAAACAAGAGGGCCAGCCAGAACCCGGCTGAAGTCGGCTACTAGGAGTCCTTCGAGGGCAGTCACGTCCCGCATCATCCCGTCCGGGAGGTACCGGGTCCAGTCCTCCGGCCCTGGTTCGGTATTTATCCGCAGTCAGTCCTGGTCGGTCTCCGGATCGGTTTCCTGGTCGGTTTCCGGGTCGGGATCCCGGGGAGCCCTGAGCCACTCCCGGATCTCACCGCCGTGATCGTCGAGCCCGGGAGGCGCAAGCCGGACTTCCGCCGGGCTTGCCGAGAGACCGATCGGCGACGAGGTAGTTCGGGTGCCTTCAATCTCCGTTACCGGGTCCAGCCCGAGCGATTCGGCGAGCCCGAATCCGGCGCCGATGTCATTCACCGGACCGGCCGGTACACCGGCCTCGTTCAGGGCTTCGGACCAGTACTCAACGGAATCGAGGCAGAGTCGCTGCTCAAGTTCAGCCCGCAGGGCTTCCCGGTTTTCAACCCGCGCCAGGTTGCTGGTGAAGCGGGTGTCTTCCGCCAGCGTCGGAGCGCCGATGGTCACCACCAGCTGGCGGAACTGACGATCGTTGCCAGCGCAGATCATGATTGGTCCGGTCGCCGTGGGAAAAGTGGAAAACGGTTCGATGCTCGGGTGGACGTTGCCTAGCCGGCCGGGCGAGTGACCGGTGTTGAGGAACGCGGAACTCTGGTTGGCGAGAGCAGCGAGGGCAGACGAGAGCAGATTGACTTCAACCCGCTGGCCTTCACGCAGGGTCTTTCGGTCATGCAGCGCGGCGAGGATGCCGGTCGTCGCGTTGAGCCCGGCGATCACATCGACCAGGGCAACGCCGACCTTGCTGGCTTCACCATCTGGTGGGCCGGTCACCGACATCATCCCGCTGAGAGCCTGAATCAGAGGGTCATAGCCCGGCATTTCCGCCCCAGCTCCTTCACCAAACCCGGTGATCGAGCAGTAGACAAGTGCCGGGTGAGCGGCATGGACGCTTTCCCAGTCCAGACCGAATCGGGCCATTGTGCCGGGCCTGAAGTTCTCGATCAGCACATCTGCTCTCATTGCCAGTTCGAAGGCGAGGGCGCGGTCCCCTTCATCCTTGAGATCCAGAGTCATCGACCGCTTGTTGCGATTCACGGTCTGGAAGTAGGTCGACCTTCCCCGACTGTCCACCGGCGGTTGCCACGAGCGGGTCTCGTCACCGCCCGGTGGCTCTACCTTGATCACGTTCGCCCCGAGATCACCAAGGTTCATTGCCGCGAGTGGACCGGCCAGGACCCGGCTGAAGTCAGCCACGATTACGCCCGAGAGTGCGCTCATGGTTGCATTGTCACCGATGAGCCAACCCGCGACAGTCACCACCCCTGCGCCAGGAGCCGGATCGTCGGCAGCTCTCTCGGTCCGGGGACTGACCAAACGCTACCCAGATGGAACTCTCGCCCTGGAGGATCTCGACCTCGACATCCCGGCGGGCAGCTTTTTCGGTCTGCTTGGCCCGAATGGGGCGGGTAAGACCACCCTGATCGGCGCCGTATGCAATCTGATCCGGATGACGTCGGGTGAGATAGCTGTCTTCGGCCAGCCCGGGAACGGGATGGCGGCCCGCCGCATGATCGGGATAGCCGAACAGGAGCCCAACCTCGACAAGTTCCTCACGGTATTCGAAACCCTGCTTTACCACGGTGGGTACTACGGAATGGGCGGCCGGGAAGCTGCCGAACGAGCCGAACAGATGATCGACGCTTTTGACCTGCGGGCCAAGCGCGATGTCGAGGCACCGAAACTCTCAGGCGGCATGCGCCGGCGGCTTCTCCTTGCCCGGGCCCTGCTTCACCGGCCCCGCCTGGTCATCCTCGACGAGCCCACGGCCGGCGTGGATCTTGAGCTGAGGCATGAGCTGTGGCAGTACATCCGCGCGCTTCACGCGCAGGGAACGACGATTCTGCTCACCACCCACTACCTCGAAGAAGCAGAAGCTCTCTGCGACGAGATCGCGCTGATCAGCGATGGACGGATCGTTGCCCGGGACTCGTCGGAAGGCCTGAAGCTGGCCCATGGGGTCAACAGTCTGGAAGAGGTGTACCTGAGGACCGTGGCAGGGGGGAGAGCCGCAATGACCGAGCGAGAGGTCAACGGTTCCGAATCGTCTGGCAGCGACCCGGAGCAGAGTTCTTGAACCCTCTGCCGCCGGTTGATGTCGAGCCTCATCCCTGGAGAGGACTTGCGTGGCTGACCCGGCGGGAATGCCACAGGGTCCTGAAGCTCTGGAAGCAGACCATCCTTGCCCCGGTGATCTCCTCGCTGCTGTTCATTATCGTCTTCGGGCTTTCCCTCGGGAACAGCATCGCCGAAGTGAACGGCTTCGAGTACCAGATCTTCATCGTGCCTGGACTTATCGCGATGGCCATGGCCCAGTCCGCGTATTCAAACAACTCGAGCACGATCTTCCAGGCCCGCAACGACCGCTACCTCGATGACATCCTTTCGGCCCCGATGAGTGCCTGGCAGGTCCATCTCGGCTATCTGGCGGGCGGAGCGATGCGCGCCCTGATCATCGGAGTGGTACTTGCCGGTCTGGCCTTGCCGCTCACCGGAGCGCCACTGGAACGGCCCCTCGAACTGGTTCTGGCGGTGGTACTGACCATCGCCGGGTTCGGGGCTTTGGGGATCATCGTGGGTATCTATGCCCAGTCCTGGGACAACCAGTCGTTCATCAACAACATTGTGATTCTGCCG
>WPCI01016588.1_pt1 | contig 107110 bp, 109 predicted proteins | sample 5399871 | NCBI WGS metagenome assembly WPCI01 (sample SAMN12869469, study PRJNA574797) | sludge metagenome | isolation source: wastewater treatment of pH7 | place: China:Beijing | collected 2019-05-20
TGGTATGTGAATAAAGATAGACAAGCATATTTGCAAAGAATAAGCAGAAATATGTTACAATAGAAAAAAATCGAACGAGGTGGTTGTTACGATGCGATCGAAGCGAGAACAAGCCATTTTAGACAATATAAAAGAATGGGAATCGCAATTAGTTGAGCAAGAAGCGACTGATTTTCAAAAACTGTTTGATAAATGGGTACATAATACAATTGCGAAACTACCTGAGAAAAAACGAAAAGATTTCTTTACGAAAGCAGATGGATGGCTCTTTCATTTGCATGCATTGATTCAAAGTTCACAATCACAGTTAGAGGCGCGTAATCGTATTTTAGGAACATCGAGATTATTTGATGAATCGATTGAGCAACTAGAGGATTTAAAAGCATTATCTATTGATCAATTAACATACATAGCAGAGCAGCAAACAGCACGCCATCGCCTATATTCATTCGTACAAGGCGGAGCAACGGGTGCTGGAGGTTTATTATTATTAACAGCTGATTTTCCTGTTATGATTGCGTTAAATGTGAAGGCTGTCCAACTTATTGCAACGTCATTTGGGCATGATGTGAACAAGCCTTATGAAATGATGCTTGCGTTAAAGGTATTTCATGCGTCATTACTACCAGGAAGACTTCAGCAATACGCATGGTACAATTTACTGCAAGAGCTAGAACAAGAAGATTCCTTCTTCTACGAAGGAGATGAAGCGGTGTTACAACCAGCTTCGACTGAAATTATTTTAAAACAAATTTTGAAAACATTTTCGATTTATGCTCTTCGTCGTAAATTATTCCAAGGTATTCCGGTAATTGGAATGGCAATCGGGTCTACAGTGAATTATCGTTTAACAAGAAACGTTACTGAATTTGCAAATAGATTTTATCAAGTGCGCCACATAGTCGAGAAGGAAAAAAGAGCATAAAAAAAGCGAGAGGCCGAAGCCTTTCGCTTTTTTAATTTGTTGCATGCTTTTTGGACATTGGAATAGATACTGGCTGCTTTTCTTCTGCTTTTTCTGTTTTTGGATAATAAATTAAATCCAATGTTTTTGCCTGTACGGCAATCGAAAGAATAGTAAAAGCAATTTCTGTCCAATTTAAATAATATAATGAAAGCGCAAGAACAATCGCGTCAAAGACGAAGAAAATTTGCCCAATTGTAAAACGTGTTTTTTTACTTAATACAATTGTTAAAATATCGTCCCCACCGGTTGCACCGCCAAATCGCAATATAAAACCGAGTCCAATACCAGCTAACGCACCGCCAACTACTGCAGCTATAAATAAATTGTTTGATAAATCGACCGTAAATGGAGAATAATTTTCCATAAGAGAATAAAATACTCCGAATGAAATTGAACCTAAGAATGAATAGCCAACCATTTTTCTACCTAACAATGAAGCGCATAGTAGAATAATTGGGATATCCATCATTACAGTTGAAATAGATGGTGAAATATCATAAAAATTTTGGATGAATAGTGCAATACCTACAAAGCCACCTTCTGTTAAGTGGTTTTGGAAGTGAATGTGATATAGCGCTGCTGCTAAAATAAATGAACCGATTAAAACCATAAAAATTTCTTTAATAATTTGTCGACTTTGGATGTTCCTCATCGTTATTCCTTCTTTCCGTAGTTAGTAGTCCTTTTTGTGTTGTAAACTAACTACGAGCTCACATGTAGCTTTCAGTTAGTTTACGAAAAAACTAACTACGCTATATGTCGCTGAAGAAATAACGAATAATCCTCTCGTCCATCAATTCTCCCTACTTTCGTTTTAGTTTAAGTCTTAAAACGACTAAACAAAACGTGGAGTAGGATTCTTCATTTAGCAATCCTACTCTTCTTTGTTTTGTTTAGCTAGTAACAATTAAGCCCTAAACAAAACGCTATGTGTAAGAAGAGTCTTTTTTTTGCCAAATTATCCTTCGGGCAATCATAATTTCCCCACTCTCGTATTTTTTTCGCTAGACTAAAGTATCTGAGCTGGAAAATACGCTACGTGTATGATTCGTCAATACGATGCCACATGCTCCTTCGAGCGATCATGATATCAAAATCCCTTCCTTCAAGATTTATATTATTATATCATACTTTCAAAAAATGTATGCGGATGGAAACCGACAATAAACGGAGGAAATCTACAAAAATTGTTATGTTTAAATATTTTTGTAGAAAAGCCTAAGTTATTTTGGAGAATTGGACCGTTTTTTTAGTTTGTCCAATAAGTAAGAAAAGAAGAGTTTCTATTCAGTTGTATTTTTATCTTTAAAAAACGCATCCCAGCTAATCACACTTAAAAAAGTTAAAGCGATAATAACGAAAGCGCGCATAAGTGTAAGGCCTCCTTTTGTACATAGTATATGAATCATTTACTTTATAATGTGTCATTTTTTTACAAGTTTTAACTATTATGAGAGTATATTAATATAGATAGATGAAGAGGAGAGTGAGAATATGCTAAAAGACATGTTTAAAAGAAAAGAGTTAATATGCGTTTCATGTCAGAAAAAGATTCAATATGAAGAAGAGCTTGTTGCTTTTGTAAAGTTGCCGAAAGAAAGAAGTATATTAGTTGGTCCATTTGATGTGTGTTTGGCAAAAACAGCACAAGAAATATATTGTAAATCGTGTTACGACAAAAAAGCATGACCCAAAGTAATTGAGGGGCATGCTTTTTTTATTGGTGTGCTTTCCCCTCAGATACATTTTGAGTGAGTCGATACCAAAGCCAAAGGTCATTAATGATGGAAGCGAGATCGGCAATTTCTGAATTCAGTTTGCAAGAAATTTCGAAGTCTTCTTCGTTATTTAAATGATGCTGTTTTGCATTAATATAATGTTCGAGTTCTTTTATACGATCAGGAATCTTTCCGCGAACTTGTTCCCATTTTAATAAAATCGCATGTTGCATTTTTTCGGGGATATCTTCCCAGTCTTCTTGTAAATGCGGAATTTCAATTCCGAGATGTTCATCGTATAAGAAATACTTTTCCATAAGTTCACCCCCGTTTTCCTGCTTATATTGTACAAAAAAACAGAAAGAAGTTCGACGAAATTGTTTGAAAAAATTTGAAAATGACTCTTGATACATTTTGTAAAAGGTGTTAAAGTGTGAATTATTATAAAAGAAAGTGAATATTTATTCTTTAGGGGGATGCAAAATGGAGAAGAAAAAAGTTGTATTAGCATATTCTGGAGGCCTTGATACTTCCGTTGCAATTAAATGGTTACAAGAGAAGAATTATGATATTATTGCGCTTTGTTTAGACTTAGGGGAAGGTAAAGACTTAGCATTTGTAAAAGAAAAAGCACTTTCAGTAGGTGCAATTAAATCATATATGATTGATGTTCAAGAAGAATTTGCAAACGAATATGCATTGATGGCGATGCAAGCACACACGTTATATGAAGGGAAATATCCTCTCGTTTCGGCGTTATCTCGTCCACTTATCGCAAAGAAATTAGTAGAGATTGCAGAACAAGAAGGAGCGACTGCAGTGGCACACGGATGTACAGGGAAAGGGAATGATCAAGTTCGTTTTGAAGTTTCTATTCAAGCGTTAAATCCTTACTTAGAAGTGATTGCGCCTGTACGTGAATGGAAATGGTCACGTGAAGAAGAAATTGCCTATGCAAAAGAAAACGATGTACCAATTCCGATTAATTTAGACAGCCCATTTTCAATCGATCAAAACTTATGGGGACGCAGTAATGAATGTGGCATTTTAGAAGATCCATGGGCAGCACCGCCAGAAGATGCATATGAGATGACATTAGCATTAGAAGATACACCGAATAAACCAGAGTTTGTAGAAATCGGCTTTGAAGCAGGCGTACCGACGACTTTAAATGGTACTGCATACCCACTTTCAGAACTTATTAAAACGTTAAATGCATTTGCTGGAAAACATGGCGTTGGACGTATCGATCACGTAGAAAATCGTCTTGTCGGTATTAAATCGCGTGAAGTATACGAATGCCCAGCAGCAATGACATTAATTACGGCGCATAAAGAACTTGAAGATTTAACACTCGTAAAAGAAGTAGCACATTTTAAACCGATGATTGAGCAAAAAATAACAGAGCTTATTTATAACGGTTTATGGTTCTCGCCTTTAAAACAAGCGCTTCATGCTTTCTTACAAGAAACGCAAAAGAATGTAACAGGCATGGTGCGTGTGAAATTATTTAAAGGTCATGCAATTGTAGAAGGACGTAAATCTGAGTACTCTTTATACGATGAAAAATTAGCAACGTATACTGCTCAGGATGAATTTAATCATGATGCAGCAGTTGGATTCATTTCATTATTCGGTTTACCGACGAAAGTATACAGCCAAGTGAATCAAAAGAAGGTGGAAGCGTGAGCAAACTTTGGGGCGGACGTTTTACAGAAGAAGCGGAAGCGTGGGTTGAAGAGTTCGGGGCATCCATTTCCTTCGATCAACAATTAGTAAATCAAGATATAAACGGGAGTATTGCGCACGTAACGATGCTAGCAAAGCAAGGCATCGTTACGAAAGAAGAAGCAGAGAAAATAAAGATAGGTCTTCAATATTTATTAGAAGAAGCGAAACAAAATAAATTGCATTTTTCCGTTGAAGCGGAAGACATTCATTTAAATATCGAAAAGATGTTAATTGAAAAAATCGGTGAAGTAGGCGGGAAACTTCATACTGGCCGAAGTCGTAACGATCAAGTAGCGACAGATATGCACTTATATTTAAATGAAAAAGTAGAGCATATTATAAAAGCTACAAAACAATTGCAAACTGTTCTTGTTCATCAAGCAGAAAATAATATTGAAACGATTATGCCTGGCTATACGCACTTACAGCGTGCCCAGCCAATTTCATTTGCGCATCATATTCTCGCTTATTTTTGGATGTTAGAGCGCGATGTGAATCGTTATGAAGATTCATTAAAGCGTATTAACATTTCACCATTAGGAGCAGGAGCGTTAGCTGGGACAACATTCCCGATTGACCGAGAATATAGTGCGGAGCTTCTTGGATTTAATGGAATCTATGAAAATAGTTTAGATGCAGTAAGCGATCGCGATTTCATATTGGAGTTCCTCAGTAACTCATCTATGCTTATGATGCACTTATCACGCTTTTGCGAAGAACTTATTTTATGGAGTAGCCAAGAGTTTCAATTTATTGAAATGAGCGATCAATACGCAACGGGAAGCAGCATTATGCCGCAAAAGAAAAATCCAGATATGGCGGAACTTATTCGTGGTAAAACAGGCAGAGTGTACGGTAATTTATTTAGCTTACTTACAGTAATGAAAGGATTGCCGCTCGCTTACAATAAAGACTTGCAAGAAGATAAAGAAGGAATGTTTGATACAGTAAAAACAGTAGAAGGATGCCTTCATATTATGGCAGGCATGCTAGAGACGATGACTGTCAACAAAGAAAAAATGGGGCAAGCTGTAACGCAAGATTTCTCTAACGCAACAGAAATTGCTGACTACTTAGCAAACAAAGGACTACCATTCCGTCAAGCTCATGAAATTGTTGGAAAGCTAGTGCTGCACTGTACACAAAAAGGAATTTATTTAGTAGATGTACCACTTGAAACGTATAAAGAAATGAGCTCGTTATTTGAAGAAGATTTGTATGAAGTGCTGTCACCATATGCAGCTGTAAAGCGTCGTAACAGTGCTGGCGGGACTGGATTTGAGCAAATTGAAAAAGCTTTGGAGAAGGCGAAGGGATTGGTTGGAGAGTTTGTAGGAATTAAATGATGTATGAGATAGAAGGTAAGGTGCTTTTTTAGAAAGCACCTTATCTTTTTATATTTAGATTTTCAGGGGAGTATCTATCATTTCATAATTATTTTTCATAATCATAAAATGATGTTTCTCATGTATCGCTAATAGTTGAATAGATTGAATCAAATTAGGATAGTGAGCAATTGGATCTAAAAATACGATATGCCCTGCAACATTTTCTTCTATATTTTGAACGAGTTTTTTTATTTCATTTGTTTCACGTGTAAGTAATTCTTCTAATTGAGTTACATTCATAGATTGATAGACTTTTTTTGAAGGGATTAAAATCCAAGGTGCTTTCATTCCTTTGCCATGCTTTTCTTTATATTCGGCATAAATGTCATGTATTTCAGTGGAAAATGAGGCATTTTTTCTTAGCTTTGCATAAGGGATAAGGGTGAATGAGAATTTAATCGCTACTTTGAGCATTTTTGCAATTAAATATAAGTGATAAAAATGCTCCCCAATAGACCATTTTCCATTCTGCGGGCGATACCATAGTTGTTCTTGAGATAGTGAATGGAGATGAGGAAGGAACTCGTTCCTTTGTACATGTAATGTTTGAAAATGTTTTGAGATATTTTCGGATTTCATATTTTGACACCCTCCACATTTTTCCTAATTATAGCATTTTTCGTGTGGATGTAGGTAGGCCTAGAGCAATTTGCTCTAGGCCTAAAATGTATCGATTAATCATACTTATGTCGATCTTCCGTAATTCGAATATACTCAATATCCATCAAATCTCTAAGCAGTGCACCGTTACTTAGTTCAACTCCATGTTTCTCTTTAAAATGAGTACGAATCGTATCTAACATTTCGATTTCTTTCCCATTCACATCTAAAATAATACGTTCAGAATCATCCATGTGGCATCCTCCTTTTTTAAACATATATATTTTGTCCGTCTATTTCTAAAAAATGTATGTTAACCTAATGTTAGGAAATAAGAAGGGGATGGAAAATGAGACGTATTTATTTTATAGGGTTAATTTTGTATACGCTAATTGTATTGCACGTTGCATTCCCAAATATCTTTTCATTTGAGGATGTAGAAACAGTACATATCGGGATATTTATCTTTATTCTATTTGTAGTAGACTGCTGTATTTCGATATGGCTTTCGAAAAGAAAACCTGTACAAGATAAAAAAGAAATGGAACGAAAAAAGAGAAAACGTTCATTTTGGATAACGACGTATTGTTTTTCTTTAGTGATTGCCGCTGCTTGTTTTAGTGAACATATTCCATTAGAAAGAGTAAATATTGGATTTGGAGCGTTCGTATTTGCATACTATTTTTTCATGCATTTTCTTCCTTATATGAAAGAAAAGCGAGGAGAAGGGGAAGATCCGCTTGTAGAAGAAGCGAGAGAACAAGAGCATAAGAGAATAGAAGGAGATATACAGAAACTTGGGGAACAAAAATGGTATTTGAAATCTAAAATTATATATGTTCTTTGCTTTATTACGCCGCCAATCGGTTATTTGTATGTATTCTGCCTTCGTAAAAAAATGACAGAAGATGCAAGGCAATCTTATTTAACAGTAGCTACGATTATGATGGCATTATGGTCTTTGAAGTTTCTTCCGCCTTATGTGTTGGCGATTGCTATTGTTGTGGTAGTTTGTCTTGTATTTATAGTGAAGTATCTCACATAGAAGAGTTAAAAAGCATAACCCCGTACTAAATTTAGTGCGGGGTTATGCTTTTTTGACCTTGATAAAAAAATGATTCTTAGCACAGTACCAAACTTTATATCTTTACAATTATTTTTAGAGATTTAAATCATTTTCTTCGTTTTTGAGGACAAGTAATTTTTTAGAGAAATGGTTATGAACCTTGTATTTATGTTAATTAAATTTTCAAGATTAGTAAGAAATTTAGAGGATAAGTAGTTTAATATATTTTTATAAATATTAAAAGAAAATAATTTAGCTTCATTGATAGTTTCGGATATTGTCGTATAACCAGCTTCATGCACCTTTATATTTTACTAAAATTGTGATTTAATATTCTATAACATAGTTAACTCATAGGAAATGTGAGTTTTAAAAAGATTACTGTTTAAAAAAACAAACAGTAATAAAAAAAAATAACTATTCATTTTTTTTTATTGATAAAGTTAAAATGAAATGGTAAGATATTACCAACAGATTGAATTTACTGAAAAAATTTAATCTTAAATCAAATGCTAGGAGGGATTCTAATGAATGCTGTATTAAACTTACAAAAAATTAGTGCTAAAGTTGAAGAAAAAGGTATTATTTATACTCGTAAATGCAAATACGAAGGTTAATTTAAAAGAAATTACTAATAAATCAAATACTAGGAGAGATTCTAATGAATGCTGTATTAAACCTACAAAAAATGAATGTAGAAGTTGAGAAAAAAGGTATCATTATTACTAAAAGATGCAAAATGGCTGATTAATAGAGTGAAAATGGATAGATATTGATCTATCCATTTTTTCTATAATTTTTTTGGAGGAATTCAGATGGGGAATTATCAAAATATATCTTTTAAAAAAGCTGAAGAAAAGGATTTAGATTTTCTTTTTAAATTATATACATCAGATGAAGTTGTGGAGCAGGCATTAAGTCCAGACATTAAGTTAAATAACCCTGAAAATTTATTAGATACGATAGAATTTTTAAGAGACGAATCTAATGGAGCCCTTTATATTGTTAAAAATCATACTAAACCCATTGGTGTTGGTATAATTTACGATTACTCCAAGTTTCATCAAAGGGCAAAAATTGGAATATCTTTATTGAAAGACTGCACTAACGAAGGATTTGGAAGCGTAATTTTTAATTTTTTAATGGAGAAGTTAAAAGAAAAAGAAGCTATTATTAAAATTTCAGCAGAGGTATTTGAATATAATCCACTTGCAATACGATTTATAGAAAAAAAAGGGTTTATAAATGAATGTACTTTTCAAAAACATATAAAGAAAAATAATCAATTTTATGACTTTAAAATATATTCTACTTGGTTAACTTAAAGTTAAAATGCATAAGAAAAAATATAGAAAGTAGTGTGAATAATTTGAATGAACGGGATTTATCGCAAATGAATGATTCTTTTTTTTATTATAGTCAAAATAATAAAACGGAAAAAAATATATATATAAAAAACTCGTTTATGAAAGATGTATCTTGTGATTATAATTTCTTCACTCAATTTGATTTGTCGCTTAAACCATTACCTAGACAGGGCTGGAAAATACACATTTCCTGTTACTATGATAACTATCAAGATATATTAAATATAGTTAGTGATTATTGTTTTAGAAATAAAATTACATTTAAATACATAAATAACACGAATATTCTTTTTTCTCTTCTTGAGAAATCTGCTAATAGATTTAGTGCTGGTAAATACATTACAATTTATCCAGATGATGAAAAAAGCTTCAAATACATATTGGAATCTTTATATGATGAATTAAAATTATTTAATGGTCCATACATATTGACTGATAAAAGATATCTTGACGCAAAAGTTATATATTATAGATATGGTTTAATTAATCCTCAAAGTGATTCCTATCAAGATTATTTAATTGGTCCTGATGGAGAGACAATAAAGGATCTAAAAGACTGTTACTATTTTCAGCCCGATTTTGTTACCCCTCCTTTTAGTGAGGAGCTGATACAGGAACCTAAATATTTATCTAAAAAGTATTTAGTTGAAAGTGCTATAAATATTAATAATAGTGGAGGAATATATATAGCTTATGCAAAAGAGATGCATAAAAAAGTGGTCTTAAAAGAAGCACGTCCATACGTTGGAATTTCAGAAGAACTAACAAGTATATATTTTCGGAAGAATGAGAAAAGAAATCTTGGAATATTGGCTTCGTCTCCTTATACTCCTAATATAATAGATGAATTTTGGGAGTGGGAACATTACTATATAGCTCTAGAATATATTGAAGGTATTAATTTCAGTGATTATGCTGCATCAGCTGGACCAGCGGTGATGCATAAAGAAAATAAACAAGAACTTATTCATTGTTATAAAAAAATTAAAGAAATATTTATAAATATTTTAAAAGCGGTTATTGAATTTCATAAATCTGAAATAGTATTAGGAGATATTTCTTCTGATAATATAATAGTAAATAATACGAGTATTACTTTTATTGATCTAGAAGATGCACAATTAATTGATAAAAAGCCTCAATTTAATGCGAAAACAGTTGGATTTTATAATGAGGGAATAGATGAATTAAGCCTTAAAAATCAGGATAAACAAAAGTTAGGATATTTATTCTTAAATATGTTTAGTAATAGTAATAAACTGCTCTATTTAGATCGAACCGGAGGGATGACAGATCGTATTTTCCAATCCTTTGCTATTGAATATCAAGTACCGAAAATTTTTGTGGAAATCATAAATCTGCTGATAAAGTCTAAAAATATTGAGCTTGAATATGTCTTGAAGTTACTTGAAAATGATAATTTAAAAGTTACATATGATAATGCTATCAAAAAAGAAATTTATCCCTGTTTATCAGAAGAAATTAATAGCTTAAAGAAAACTATCCAATACCACTATAATAAACATAGCAAAGCTTTTTATCCTATTAATTCTCCTGAGAAAAATGATTATAGTTTATTATACGGATATCCATTAATATCCTTAATGGGTGGAATTCATATTTCAGAAGAAAATCATATGAAGGATCAAATTTTAAAAATTAATGATATAAGTCTAGCTAATGGTATTTCTGGATACCTATTTTACAAGTCTTTAATCGGTCAATTCAAGGATATTGAAAGCTATATAAAAAAAATTGATAATGAAATTAAACATTTATCTGATATAAATATACGCAATGGTTTATGTGGTATTGGTATTACTTACTTACACATGTATAAAAAATCACAAGATAAATCATTTCTTACTAAAGCTATAGATTTAGAAAAAAGGATTCAGAAATTAGTTATCTCTGAACTTGAAAAAGACTTAATAGGAATAAACTTAGGATTGTTAGATGGATTGACGGGGGTTGCATATTTCTATACATATTTATATGAATTTACTTTAGAAACTAAATATTTAGTTTTATCTGAATCTCTTATAAAAAAAATACTGTCTCATAAAAAAAATATTTTTAAGGGAATTTCACTTCCAATTAAATCCAATTCAAATGTTTTTTCACCATATTTAGCCAATGGTGGAGCCGGATTAGTAAAAACAATAATAAGGCATTTGAACTATAGTACTGCAAGTAAAGATGTATTTGAAAAATATCTACTCCTACTCTTGGATGGAATAGATAGTAAATTCGCCTCTAACCCGTCATACTTCTATGGATTAGCTGGTATTGGCGATGCTTTTCTTGATGCTTACCATTATTTTAATAATGAATTATATCTACAAAAAGCATATGAAATATTCCAGAGTATACAATCATTTAAGGTGCCATTTGAAGGGAATCATTATTATCCAGGAGTTGACTTACTGAATTTAGGTTTGGATTTTGAAAAAGGATTAGCGGGTATTCTCTATTTTTATAAAAAATTAAATCAAACAATGAAATCTAAAGATAATTCTTTATTACAAAATACTTCCTGTTGATTATACATAATATTCATATATAACTTTCTATACTAATAGACTGGATGATAAGTAATAATCGAGAGGAGAAAGCCGGATGGTATTAGATACCATCCGGCTTTCTCCTCTATATGAAAGGATTTTAAATATATTTTCAACTAAGAAATAATCTTGTTACCTTTACGTAACACACTTTTCTCTAAGATTAATCTTCTTTCTTTTTTTAAGAGTTGATAGGTAGAAAGATTTACTGTTAGAATTATCGAGATTCCTACAGAAATAAATATCATATTAGGATTTATCTTTTCAAAAAGAATACCAAAAATAACTATTCCTAGCGGATTAAACAATTGAACGGAAGTAAAAAATATACTAAAAACCCTTCCTTTAAATTCTTCTTTAATAGTTTTATGTAAGATGACCATAATTGGTATATTTACACTTGTAGTTATACCTCCAATTAAGGCATTTATTATAAAATAGTATACAGTTATCCATGTATTATTTAACGAGAATAGGAAAGGAATACTTATTAAAGATACTAATATGCCAATACCGATAATACCAAGTTGTAAGTTTCCTAAAGGATCTTCTATATCTTTTCTTATACTCATAATAATACCGGCAATAAATATCCCAATTGCGATTCCTGATTCAATTAATCCATATTGAATATCGTTGACCTGAAAGGTTTTAATTGCTACAAAAGGTAACCCTATAAACAAAGCAGTAATGAATAAGTTAACAAATACCGCCATACCAATAACAAATTTAATAATAGAATTTCCCCTAATATAATTCATACCTGAAAGAAAAGATAACCAAATGCCCTCTTCATTTTTTTCGTATTCAGTGGATTCGTTAACACTTTTATTAAAGTTAAAATTAATAATGATATTAACAACAAAAGAAAGTGCTTCTGTAAAAATTATTGTTAATACAAATGAAGGGAATTCTTGGTAGGCATACAACAAACTGCCGAACACTGGTGCTAAAATCATAGATAAAGATGATGATACTTGTAGAAAGGAATTAGTCCTCTGAATATCTTTATTAAAGACAAGTGAACTAATGGAAGCGTTAAATGCAACGCTTAAAAATTTATCACACGTATGTAAAACAATTAATAATAATATAGTTGTAATATACATATATGAATCAAATGATTTTGAAAAAATAAAAAAGAATATCAATGATAATATGCTTAATATTTGAGCTCCTTGTACAATTATTTTACGGTTTAATTTATCGACCGTATATCCCACTAAGGGGGTTAGTAGAAGGGATATTAAAGGTCCAATCAATATTGTTATCCCAAAACTTAATGCAGATCCAGTTTCTTTTAAGACAAATAAACCTATACCAAATGAAAACACTTGGCTACCAAAATTACTAATAAAGTGGCTTGTTAATACTTTTATTATTTGAAATAAAGATGATTTTTTCAAAACACATGTCCCCTTCGTTTTAGTTCTTATACTGTTTATTTTTTTTGTTACAGTAAAAAAAAATAAACTGTATATTAAAAATTAAAAGTACTTATATAAGTACTTCTAATCTACTTTTGTTAAAGAAATATGCATTTGTATTTTAGAATCATTTTGAGATGATTTTTCTTCAAAATTTTTGCAAAGCTGTTTAAGGGATTCATAAAATTCTTCAGCTAGACTCTCACCAAATTGAACGTTGAATGCTTTAATAAAATTATTATTAGATTCATTTTGTTTAAGTAGCAAATCAGGAGAAGCGATGATGGATTGAGCAATTGGCTGATAAAACATTTGTATGAAATTTCGGACTTGTTCAGTTTTGACTACTTCTATTAAACCGTTTTTTTCCAATTCTTTTAAATGATAATGAATTTTAGAACGTGGAACTTCAAGTTCATCACTCAACATTTGGCTTGTTAGAGGTTTTATACCAATTAGGTGTATAATTTTCACTCGGAGAGGATCGCTAATACTTTTAAGTTGTTCTAAGCTATCTATCATGTAAATTTCTTTCATTAATAATACCATCCTTCCAATTTTTTTTAGTATATCATCAACTTTCATAACAGTCAATTTTTTTAAACAGTAACGTTTTTTTTTGTGGTTTTAATAGACTATACATATCACATCTATATGAATTTCACGACTTATTAAAATGAGATATTTTCAGTTATGGTTATTAATCATTTTAGAGTACCACTACATCACTATCAAATAAAGAAACACGTTCTTTCCCAAAATGGTAAAAATGAACTTTGGTTGTATAAGAAACAAAAAAATTCATTTGATTTAGTATTTCTTTGTTATTTTAGTCGTTCATAACTCCTTCTAATATTAGTATGAATGATGATCTTTATTCAGAAAATAGAGCGGATTAAAAAGCACTAAATGTAGTAATAAACAAGCGATAAAAGCATAAAAAAATAGACGTATCTAAAACATTGTTAGATACGCCTTAAAAATATATTGTAAAATAACATGTGTTGTCGTGTAATTTAGCGTATTTATCTTTAATTCCTTTAGATTCAGTATTACAAATTTGATTTGAAGTTTTATTTATAAATTAAAGCTCACCTTGCTCCTCATCACCACGAACAACAAGGACATCGCATTTCGCATAGCGAATAATATGTTCAGAGACGCTACCAATTAGGAAACGCTCAACAGCATTTAAACCAGTTGCACCACACATAATTAAATCTACTTTATGATTTGGAGCGATTTCTTTTGAAATTTTTGATTTAGGATTACCAAATTCTAATACAGTTTCAATTTTTTCAAGGCCAGCTTCAAGCGCAGTTTTTTTGTAGTCTTCTAATAAGTCTTCTGCAAATAGATTTGCACGTTCAGCAATTGCACGGCTATAAGCTTCTACTGCTGAGTATGCTTTTACATCAACGATATGAGCAATAGTTAATGTTGCATTGTTGCGTTTTGCGACTTGAATTGCTTTTTTAAAGGCTTTTTCTGCTTCTTTAGAACCATCCACCGCGATTAAAATATTTGTATATGTATTATTCATAGTAAATTCCTCCCAATCATTTTTATTACCGTTTACAACTTTATTATAAAACAAATTTTGGTAATGTGCTTGTCGGAAACGTTACAGAATTTCGAAAACTCTGTTTTGATTCATTTTAGTTGTAATTGGTGCGAGAACTTGTTACATATGAACTATAGCAATTTAAAAGGGGGCCGTTTTGTGAGACACGCGCTCATTACAGCCGGTACGAAAGGTTTAGGAAAGCAAGTAACAGAAAAATTATTGGCTAAAGGCTATTCAGTAACAGTAACATATCATAGCGATATCACGGCTATGGAAAAGATGAAAGAAACATATAAAAATATGGAAGAGCGTCTACAATTCGTACAAGCGGATGTCACGAAAAAGGAAGATTTACATAAAATAGTAGAAGAAGCGATAAGCCGTTTTGGCAAAATCGATTTCTTAGTTAATAATGCTGGTCCATATGTATTTGAACGAAAAAAGTTAGTCGATTATGAAGAAGATGAATGGAATGAAATGATTCAGGGTAATTTAACAGCGGTGTTTCATTTGTTGAAACTTGTCGTTCCGATTATGAGAAAACAGAACTTTGGCCGTATTATTAATTACGGATTTCAAGGGGCGGATAGCGCACCGGGATGGATTTATCGTTCAGCTTTTGCCGCAGCGAAAGTAGGACTTGTTTCATTAACGAAAACAGTGGCTTACGAAGAAGCTGAATATGGTATTACTGCAAACATGGTATGTCCTGGTGATATTATTGGTGAAATGAAAGAAGCGACGATTCAAGAAGCACGTCAGTTGAAAGAACGTAACACACCAGTTGGTAGATCTGGAACAGGTGAAGATATTGCAAGAACGATTGCGTTTTTATGTGAGGACGATTCCGATATGATTACCGGTACAATTATTGAAGTGACTGGTGCAGTTGATGTTATTCATAGACATCGATAGAGAAAAATAAAGAGAAGTTTCGAATAATTGGACAGTTTATCCTTTATGCAAAGAGGTGCGGATAATACTGTCCTTTAATATAAAATTAAATCTATCGGAAAACTTGTATTATTTTTTGTCAAATATTGAGATATTATGTTAAAATATAAGAGCGTAGAAAGCGCTTTAAAAAATGATTCAGGGGTCATTTCATAACTCAAGGGGGAACTAATAATGCGTATCGGTATTCCAACAGAAATTAAAAACAATGAAAACCGCGTGGCAATGACGCCAGCGGGAGCAGTACATTTAGTACAAAATGGTCATGAAGTTTTTGTTCAAAAAGGAGCAGGTTTAGGATCTGGCTTTACGGATGAAGAATACGTACAAGCTGGTGCGAAACTTGTTGAAACTGCTGAAGAAGCATGGAATCAAGATATGGTTATGAAGGTAAAAGAGCCAGTAGCAAGTGAATACGGTTATTTCCGTGAAGGTTTAATTTTATTCACATACTTACACTTAGCTCCAGAACCAGAATTAACGAAAGCATTAATTGATAACAAAGTTGTATCAATTGCATACGAAACAGTACAATTAGACAATCGTTCATTACCATTACTTGCACCTATGAGTGAAGTAGCAGGTCGTATGTCTGCACAAATCGGTGCACAATTCCTTGAGAAAAACAAGGGTGGTAAAGGTATTTTACTTGCAGGCGTTCCAGGGGTAAAACGCGGCAAAGTAACAATTATCGGTGGTGGTCAAGCTGGTACAAACGCAGCGAAGATTGCAGTAGGTTTAGGTGCAGATGTAACAATCATTGACTTAAGTGCAGAACGTCTTCGTCAACTAGATGACATTTTCGGTAACCAAGTAAAAACGTTAATGTCTAATCCATACAACATCGCAGAAGCTGTAAAAGAATCTGATCTTGTTATTGGTGCAGTATTAATTCCAGGTGCAAAAGCGCCAAAACTTGTAACAGAAGAAATGATTCAATCAATGGAACCAGGTTCTGTCGTTGTAGATATCGCGATTGACCAAGGTGGTATTTTCGAAACAACTGACCGTATTACAACTCATGACAACCCAACTTACGAAAAACATGGCGTTGTTCATTATGCAGTTGCTAATATGCCAGGTGCGGTTCCACGTACATCAACTCTTGCATTAACAAATGTAACAGTACCATATGCAGTACAAATTGCGAACAAAGGCTACAAAGATGCTTGCTTAGGCAACACTGCATTACTAAAAGGTATTAACACATTAGATGGATACGTAACATTCGAAGCAGTTGCAGAAGCTCACGGTTTACAATACGCTGATGCGAAAGAGCTTCTTGAAAAAGCTCCTGCTTTATCATAATTAAAATATATGTAGCCTTCCTTTTTTTAGGAGGGCTTTTATTTAAAATAAAAATATCTTATAATATAAATAATGAGAAATTAGGATAAGAATGGGAGGCACGACATGGGGTATATTTATGATATTTTGTCATCTGTTTTGCTTATAGCAGGAATTATTACAATGATTTTAGGTAAAAAGAAGAATAATCCGAAACTAAGAGGTATTGGTATTGGAATTGTAACCGCAGTACTTATTATTGGATTGCCTGATTTTGCAAAAGGTTATATGAAAGGTGTACTTTCTGCTGGAGATAGTACATTTCCGATAAAATAAAAAAAGATCTTTAATTTTTCTTATAGTTAGGAAAGATTAGGGATCTTTTTTGATTTCAGAATATGGGATTTTTTTCTTGTTAGTAAAATACCTCTTATGCTAATTTTAAGATAAGTATATAAAGGGGTGTAAAGGGGAGAGATTCTATGGAAAAAATAAATTTAATAGAGCTAACAAAAGACATTCAAGATCAACATAAAAACTTCGTCGTTTCAAATGTAAATAGTCATTGTTTACGAATCGCTGTGTTTACTGGTGAATATGATTGGCACTATCATTCTAATTCAGATGAATTATTTATTGTGTTAGAGGGAGAATTACTTATTGATTTTGAAGATGGAGAAACAGCGGTATTAAAGCCAAATGATTCTATTTTAATTCCAGCATGTACGATTCATAGAACGAGAGCATTAAAGAGAACGGTAAATCTTTGTTTTGAACATATAGAGGCGGATACGATTAAAGTGGAGCAATTATGAAAAAATTATCTGTAGCCGAGTATAGAAAGATCTTTCCGATTTTAGAAAGTCATACAAAAACGACAACGTTTGCTTATGCGGTATGTGATCAAGTAATAGATGGTGAGGTTTTTGCAAACGAGAAATTAACAGCAGGACTAATTCGTACAGTTAACGGTATTTATTATGTATTTGGTCATACGGATGATCAAAATTATAACGAAGATTTATTTTCGTTTATAAAAAAGGCTATTGAAAAAACAGAGAAGAGATTTACATTGTTCTCTTCGAGTGACGAGTGGGAAATGATGATAGAAGAACGTTTTAGTCATGTACTTCGAAACATTCCGCGAATGAAATTTCAAAGCGTAACCTTTGAAGAGAGAAAACGAGATTGTAACAAAAATATATATGAAGTGAAGCGTATTGATAGAAGAGATATAGAACGAAGCGGTGAATTTACAGAGGAGTACTACAAAGAATATTGGGGATCAAAAGAAACGTTTTTAAACGGTGGTTTTGGATTTTGTATAGAACTAGAGGGAATAATTGTAGCGGAATGTGTTTCAATATTTAGTGGGAACGGATTTGCTGAAATTGATATTGTGACGCATAAAGCATATCAAGGGAAAGGATTAGCCCAAGCTGTTGCAGCAAGTTTTATTGAACATTGCATACAAAATGATATTATACCGTGCTGGGATTGTTATGTAGACAATATTCCTTCGCAAAAATTAGCTAGTAAATTAAGTTTTTATAATCCAATAGAATATAGATTGTTTGTACGTAAGAAAAAGGGGGAACGAAAATGAATGTGGAGTTAACGAGATTTAAAGTGAAACAAGATAAAAGTCATCGTGTAGATGAATGGATGCAGCTTCTGAATGACAATATGAAAGAAGTACTTTTGACATTAAACGACGAAAAGATGTACGTTGAGACAATTTTCCGGGAAATAAGAGATGGGGAAGAGTACTTATATTGGTATTCTGTGCAAGGAGAAGGCGGGGCTCTTGTCGAAAATTCTCATCATGAAATTGATAAAAAGCACTTGGAATTTTGGTATGAGTGTATTGATGAAGAAGTACCGTCTGTTGATATGAAAACAGAAGTCGTTATGATTCAAGATGTTGTGAAGGACGCGATGAAATAATAGAATAGTATTTTTGAGAGAAGCACATCAAAATGGATGTGCTTTTTATTATTAAAATTTTTTTAAGAAAAGCTGTATACATTTTACGCTCTCAAACGTTGAGTATATAGAAAGGAGAGCTAGATGAGCCATGATACATTTGAATCGTTATTAATAGAGAAGTCAAAAGCTGTGTTTGGATACTTAATTAAGATTGGAGCAAATAGAAAAGAAGCAGAAGATATTGTACAAGATACGTTGTATAAAGCTTTATTGCTTATGGAGGAAATACCGTTAGAACATTTAACACCGTGGCTCTTTAGAGTTGCGATCAATCAGCACCGAGATTTACACCGAAAAGAAAAAAGACTAAATCCAATTGCGATTGAATCTGTCGTTCTTATTGGTCAAAAGTCATTAGATGAAGTGCTTTTAACAAGTGAACTACAAGGCGAGGTACAAGAAATATTGGAGACGATGACGGAGGAATATCGCCATATTTTACTGTTGAAATATGAATATGAACTATCTTATAAGGAAATTGCCATTTTATTAAATATGAAAGAAGAAACAGTGAAAACAAGTTTGTACCGTGCAAGGAATCAATTTAAAAAATTGTATAGGAGGAGAAATGATGAGTCGGAAGGACTTTGATTTGAATATGGATGATAAACAGATGAAAGCTTTGATGAAGAGAGCGAAGAGGAAGCAGTTTTGGAGAAATCTAGTAATCTCAGTAGTTGTGACAGTAGTCTTGATTGTAGGTGGTATTAGTTTATTAATTTATTTTAATGAAAAGAATAAGCAGGAAATGGATCAGAGAGTATATTTCAGACACAGTGTTCAAGGGCCTAATATTATTTTTAATGGACATACAAAGTTAAGCATGGGAATAGCTAGCGGTACAATGATGTACAGTTCCTATAAAAACATTCAAGGACAACCAGTTAAATGGATTGATGAAATTTATGAGTATTCGATTTTTGGTTACAGTCAAAAAAATGATAATGGAAATACAGGTTTAGAAGAAGAGAATATAAATAAACAATCAGAATTTGCTACAAGGCAAGATTACAATAGACAGACAATGCAAAGAGAAATGCGGTTTTATTTACCTTTTGTAAAGTATTTAAACTATGTGAATGATTTAGAGAGAATTAGTGAATTGCAGAATAAAGTCGCAGAGGTAGCTCTATCTTTTGATAAGGCATATACAGCGGAGGAAGTAGTAAAAATGCTCCCTGAAGGAATACGACCTGTGTGGCTTTGGGTAGATACATATGATGAAACGAAAGCAGAGACGTATACTGGGTTAACGGATCCTGAAACTGGAGCAGTGTTAAATGCAGAGGTATCAATGAACATTTTTGGCTTTGAGGGTAGTTATGCTGATAAGAAGGAAGACGAGTACAAGGATATTGAAGGGAACTCAATGGGGTTTATTGATGCTATGAAATCTTTAAGCGAAAATAAAGGGGGATATCAAGAATATTTTAGGGAAAATTATAATGAAATGAAAAACTTCGAACCGAAAGACCTACCAATATACGGTGTAGTCGTAACAGGCAAAACAGAGGATTTACAAAGTTTACAAGGAGCACCATATATTAAGGCTGCTGTTAGAGGTGTAACAGTTGAGAAATATTAATTACAGTCTATTAATGTGAATAATCAGAAAATTTATGTTATAATATATGAAAAGGAGGTTCATATGAGGCAAATACATGGAGCAATTTATATTTACATAACAATGTTTTTCGTGGCGATATCTTATGGATTAGGGCACGTGTATTCGCATCCTATACTAACTTTTTTAAGCGGAGCATGTATGGCGTTTGCGCTTCTTGTCCACCTTTTCTCAGTTTGGATCGTGAAATTTCAATTAAATATTAGTGAAATAGAAGAAGGCACTTTTTAAGTGGCCTTCTTTTTCATTAGTATTTTCTTTTTAGGAAGCTGCTCGATTTGGTATGTTACTTTTTCTAGCGAGAGCAAAAGTTGGACGGGACAATATAAAGGCCATATTAAGGATGACAGTGAAGATGGAATGTTTACATTTCGGTATAAGGGCGGAGATGGAAATACAGAATTTAAAAATTTAGAGATTGCTATTAATGGAGCCTTTAGCACAATGACACAAACGTCAGAAAATCATAAAGGAGCAAAGATTGAAATGAAGTCTTCTTGTGTAAGTTGTGCACCTCTATCTAAAGATGAACCGATAGAGATTGTGATTAAATGGGATGATAAGTATGAAGAGAAGATGGTTTTAAATCGGAAATAGCATAGAGTGAGGGGGTGAAAATGAATAAGAATAAGAATAAGAGAGTTTCTATGTATATATTTTTTAGTATATTTCTACTCGTATTATCAGCGTGTACTACAAAACAAGTAGAGGTAAAAAAAGTACCTGAAGAAGGGTATATCATAGTAAGAAATGATGCGGTATTTTTTGTCGGTGATAGAATGTTTCATACAAAAGTAGAGTTGCAACATTATATGGAAAAACAAATGAATAAAGAGCATCCATCAGATATAGTGTTGAGTTTTAAGGATAAAGACGCATATAATCAATTAAAAACAGGGGATAAAATAAAAGTATGGTCTTCTCAAACGCTTGAGAGTTATCCAGCGAAAATGATAGTAGAGAAATTTGAAATAGTAGAGAAATAAAAAGGCAGCAATTAAGCTGCCTTTTTATTATTTTACAAATTGTAATTCTTTCGGGAATTTCGTTAAAATTTCTGATCCGTCTTTTGTGATATAAATATCATCTTCAATACGAACACCACCTACGTTTGGTACGTAAATACCTGGCTCGATTGTGAAGACCATACCTTCTTTTAATGGAGATTCGTTGCCAGCTTTTACATCTGGATATTCATGTACGCTAATTCCAAGTCCGTGACCAAGACGGTGCGGGAAGAAGTCGCCGTAACCTGCATCTGCGATAACAGAACGAGCAGCGTTGTCGATTGTGCCAAGCGTAACACCTGGTTTACATGCTTCAACTGCTTGTAGTTGTCCAGCAAGTACAGTGTTGTAAATACGAGTTTGTTCTTCAGAAATCTCGCCGAATGCTACTGTACGTGTAATGTCAGAGCAATAGCCATCAATGATTACGCCTAAATCAAATAGTACGAAATCGCCGCGTTTCATTTTGTTTGCACCTGGAATACCGTGTGGAAGAGCAGAGTTTGCACCAGCTAATACCATCGTATCAAATGACATTTTATGTATGCCTTTTGTTTTTAATTCGTGTTCAATAATTGCTAATACTTCTAGTTCGCTACGATCTTCTTTAATTGCATTTACACCAACTTCAACAGCATAGTCTGCCATTTTAGCTGCTTCGCGTAAAATAGAAAGTTCTTTTTCGTCTTTAATTAAACGAAGTTCACGAACTTTTTCCTCAGCTGACGTGAAAGCTGCATTTGGGAATAATTTTGTTAATTCTTCGTAGCGCTCTACGTTTAAATGTTCTTTTTCAATTGCAACTGCATTTGCATTGATACCGCGGTCTTTAATTGCTTTTGCAATCATATCCCATGGTCTGTCAGTATCAGTAAATCCGATAATTTCATGTGCCCAGCCAGCGTTACGTGCTTGGCCTTCTTCCATTTTAGGGCAAATTAAAATAGGTTCTTTTTCTTGGAATACAAACATACCAAGAAGTCTTTCGTGTGGTTCACAGTGGAAGTTTGTCATGTAGAAGACGTTTGGTGTAGAAGTTAAGAACGCAGCTTCTACGTTTTTTTCTTTTAGCCATTGCATTAAATTTTCTAATCTAGCATTCATCGATTGGCACCCCCGAGATATTTAATTACAAATATAACTTTAACTCGGAAGAAAGCGTTATGACAAGTAAATAGATGTTAGAAAAGACAGGGAATTGAAAAATCATGTAGAATAAAAAGTGAGAATGTGAATAGGGGAGGAATGTAATAATGAAAGTATCTTATCATGGGCATTCAGTTGTAAAGATTGAAACGAATGGAAAAGTGATTGTAATTGATCCATTTTTAACGGGAAATCCGAAAACAGATTTAAAGGCTGAAGATGTAAAAGTAGATGCGATTCTTTTATCCCACGGTCATGGTGATCATGTTGGAGATACAGTAGAGCTTGCGAAGAAAAATAATGCAGTTGTAGTGGCGCCATTTGAACTAGCGACATTTTTAAGTTGGCAAGGTGTAAAAACACATCCGATGCATATTGGTGGTTCACATGAATTTGACTTCGGAAAAGTGAAGTTTACACAAGCATTCCACGGCTCTAGTTATATTGATGAAGAAAATAAGACGATTACATATACAGGTATGCCAGCGGGTATTTTATTTACAGCAGAAGAGAAAACTGTGTATCATGCAGGGGATACTGCTCTATTCTCTGATATGAAACTAATTGGGGAACTCAATAACGTTGATGTAGCATTTTTACCAATTGGTGATAATTTCACGATGGGACCAGAAGATGCTGTTTTAGCAGCAAAATGGGTTCAAGCGAAAACTGTTGTACCGATGCATTACAATACGTTCCCGGTTATTGAACAAGATCCATATCAATTTGTAGAAAAGCTACAAAATTGTACAGGGAAAGTATTAGAAGCTGGAGAAAGTATTACACTATAGAAAAGAAACCCTTCATTTGAAAAGACAAGTGAAGGGTTTTTTACGTGTGTAGGACAGCTTTTAAAGGTTGTACTTGTTTTGATGATTCTTTTCTTTTTGGAAGTGGCTGTTCAGGTGTTTCATTCAATTCCATTGCAACTTTTTTCCCGTCTACGAAAGCTAACAATACAGCACCTACAACTTCTAATAATTTTTTCATCATGTATCCGCTCCTTTGTTTCATTTCTTGTCTTCATTGTATATGGAAGTGGCTGGACAAACTATCGAACGAGATGACAATACCATTACATTGTTGTAATAGAAGAAGTGGTGTAATGTAAGGTGTATTTTGTTATAAAAAAAATAGTACAGATATACAAAGAGAGAGTGTAACAGTTTTGAAAATATAGTATACTGAAAATACAACACATGAAGAATTTAGGGAAAAGAAAGTATGGTGAAACCTTTTGGCTACCAAGCATAACCAAATTTTAGAACATATTAATAGCCTGCCAGTAGGGCATAAAATTTCTGTAAGGCAAATTGCAAAAGATTTGAGTGTAAGTGAAGGTACAGCTTATCGTGCAATTAAAGATGCAGAAAATAAAGGGTATGTTAGTACGATTGAACGTGTCGGAACAATTCGAATTGAACAAAAGAAGAAAGAAAATATTGAAAAGCTGACATATGCAGAAGTCGTTAACATTGTCGATGGTCAAGTACTTGGAGGCAGAGAAGGACTACATAAAACGTTAAATAAATTCGTAATCGGAGCAATGAAATTAGAAGCGATGATGCGCTATACAGAAGCTGGAAACTTACTTATTGTCGGTAATCGTACGAACGCACATCAATTAGCGTTAGAAACCGGAGCTGCGGTGTTAATTACGGGCGGATTTGATACGGAAGATCATGTGAAGAAATTAGCAGATGAATTAAAACTGCCGATTATTTCAAGTAGTTACGATACATTTACAGTTGCAACGTTAATTAACCGTGCGATTTACGATCAGCTTATTAAGAAAGAAATTGTACTCGTTGAAGATATTTTAACGCCAATTGAAGAAACGTTATATTTAAAGCCAGATGATACAGTGCAGCAATGGCATGCGTATAACGAAGAGACGATGCACGGAAGATATCCGATTGTTGATGAAAATAAAAAGGTATTAGGTATTGTAACTTCAAAAGATATGATCGGTGTAGCGAAAGAAACACCAATTGATAAAGTGATGACAAAACATCCGATTACGGTAAATGGAAAAATGTCTGTCGCAGCTGCGGCACGTATGATGGTGTGGGAAGGTATTGAGTTACTTCCAGTTGTTGATGAAGGAAATAAGTTGCAAGGTATTATTAGCCGTCAAGATGTACTTCAGGCGTTGCAAATGATTCAGCGTCAACCGCAAGTCGGTGAAACAATTGATGATATTGTAACGAATCAATTTATGACGCCGAAAGAAGCGAAAAATGAGCATCTATATCAATTTTCAGTGACACCGCAAATGACGAATTCAATCGGAACGTTATCTTACGGTGTATTTGCAACGATTGTGACAGAAGCAACGAATCGCGTTATTCGTGCGCAAAAGAAGAGCGATTTAATTGTTGAGAACTTAACAATTTATTTCGTAAAACCAGTTCAAATTGATAATGTTGTATCGGTTCATCCGAAAGTATTAGAAATTGGACGTAAATTTGGTAAGGTTGATGTAGAAGTGCATCATGAAGGTAATGTTGTTGGGAAAGCATTACTTATGGTGCAATTGATCGATAAATAAAAAGATGGAGCAAGCCGCTTTGGTTTGTTCCATTTTTTTTAAGAAGGTATAGTAGAGCTTTTTAAAATTTAGTTATCAACTGAATCTATTATGTTTTGAATTGCAAAAGAAAAAGGTAAATTACGTTCTGTTTCATATTTATAAATAGAAGCGTGTAATCATTTGCAGATGCTCGAACAATAATTGTGGAGGTGTCGAATGGGAGTCATATTTTTCTTTTTAGGTTTCATACTTGTAATTACTGTTCATGTGATAACTCATAGAATAATGGATTTAAGTAAAAAGAAATTGTATGTAATAAGTTTGATTTTCGCTATTATTTGTTCCTTTATCCCTACAACTGGAGAAAATAAGAGCGATTTTCTTTACTTTGGTGTACCAGCTGAAACATTTGTTTATTATGGCGGATGGGAATTTTTATTTAATCCATTAGGTTTTTTCTTTAACTTTATTTTGTTTTATTGGATTTTGAAGCTATTACTTAAGTTCGGTCAGAGTTTTGGGAGAGAAGTGAAAAAATAGCAGGATATGTATCGGTGCGGATAGAAAATTGGTGATTAGTCGATAAGAAAGTTTCATTGTTGTATGGGGGAAATATTTCAGAAGCAGCCATTCGACTTGGAACTGCTTCAAGAATCTTTTATATGGCAGGGAAAATACCATTAAGACTTGATATTGAACCTATTAAAAAGAATCCTGATTATTTCATTCGCCGATATATTCAGTATGCGGAAGAGGAGTTATGCAGTAAGACAATTGTCTGATAAAAAACAGAATATTAATTCATTTGGATTCTAGACTATGTTATAATTTAATTGTAAGAAAATGGATTCCTGAAAGGTGGTATGCATGATGTCATCAACAGTACTCTTTTTTGGTAGTATCGCACTATTTTACTTCCTTGTGATGATACCGATTCAATATTTATACTTACAAGGTTTACATGAAAAAAAGAAAAAAACAGGATTATCTCAGCGAGAGCTATATGAAAAAATGTCTTTTGGGGAAGAACAATTACATCTCCATGTGCAAGGCAATCCATTCAATATTCCTTCTGCGTTTGTCGCATATATGATTTTAAAAGTTAGAGGACGTAAAAAAGCATCACAATGTTGATGCTTTTTTACGTTGCTTCATAAGCTTCGGCTTCTTCAACTGCTAATGGTAAGAAATGTTTGTATTGGCGAAATCCATTAAAGGCACTTGCACTGCCAAATAGAACGAATAAGATACCAACGATAATACGAGCGGTTGAAAGTTCTAAAAAGAATTGGTTTATCCCGAAGAATAAGACGAATGAACCGAGTGCCATTGCGGATTTTCCTGAGAGCCAACCTTTCTCCATTGGGCGGTTTGTACGAAAGTATTTTGTTTTGTAGAAGAGGTACAACATAAATGAGACGATAATACAGAAGACTAATACTGGCATCATGCACACTCCCATCGCTTTATGAAAAAATAGTAGAGAAAAAAGAAATATCTAAACTTTCTAATTTTTATTATAAAGCAATTGTTCGCATGTATGAAATACTTTCCGTTATAATGGAGGATAAAGTGAGACTTTCATTAGTGTAGGGATGTTTCCGCGCTAATGATTAGCCCACATTCATTGGGCTTTTACTGCACGTTGAAGTGAAGAAGTTGAATAAAAAGGAGATTATACATATGCATGAGCAAATTTTAGGAGCAATTAAAGAGTTTGATACAATTATTATTCATCGTCATGTGCGTCCGGATCCAGATGCGTTAGGTTCACAGGGCGGTCTTAGTACAATTCTACAAGAATCGTTTCCAGAGAAAAATATTTATACGGTTGGGTACAATGAACCGTCATTAGCATATTTACGAGTAATGGATGATATTGAAGATAGTATATACGAAAATGCGCTCGTTATCGTTTGTGATACAGCAAACCAAGAACGTGTTGACGATCAACGCTATACAAAAGGGAAGATGTTAATCAAAATTGATCATCATCCAAATGAAGATCCATACGGAGACATTACGTGGGTAGATACGACAGCAAGTTCTACAAGTGAAATGATTTATGAGTTTTATAATTATGGAAAAGATAAAGGATTAAAAATAACGAAAGAAGCAGCTCGTCTTATTTTAGCGGGTATTGTTGGGGATACAGGTCGTTTCTTATTCCCGAATACAACAGCAAAAACACTTCGTTACGTAAGTGAGCTTGTTGACATGGGTGTGAAATTCACAGATTTATACAATGAAATGTATAAGACAAAAGAAAAAATCGCTCGTTTAAACGGTTATATTTTACAAAACTTTACGATGGTAGAAGAAGGAGCAGCTTACATTAAATTAACGAAAGAAGTATTAGAAGAGTTTGATGTACTTCCTTCTGAGGCATCCGGCGTTGTTGGAGCACTTGGTAATATTGATGGATTAAAGGCATGGGTTCTATTTTTAGAGGAAGACGATGTGATTCGTGTTCGCCTTCGTTCAAAAGGACCAGTTATAAATAAATTAGCAATGCAATATAACGGCGGAGGACATCCGATGGCTTCTGGTGCAAAAGCATCTTCTTGGGAAGAAGCGGATCGTCTATTTGCTGATTTACGTGAGATTTGTAAATAAGAAATTATATGTTAGAACGAAAAGAAGGAGTGGCGCTAAACCCCTCCTTCTTTATTTTTCTTTCTCTATCGTAATGCTAATTTCAAGCACGGTATCGAAAGATATTGTATCGACTTTAAAACGGTATAGCCGATCGTAATGTTTGTACGTCTTGTTTTCGATTACCTTTTTGAGTAGGTCTTTATTTTTTGCGATACTTTGTATGTTTTTCGTTAAAAGATGCTGGAGGTCATTATGGATAGATGTAGTCATATTTTCGAGTGTAAGATTGTCTAAATCGTATTTTTCTCGATTTATAAGTTTTATTTTAATCTCTTGAATGGTTAAGAGCCGTTTATTTTCAGTATTTAATTTTTCTTGATCTTCGAGAAGGACGTGGAGCTTTGCTTCTTGTTTTTCTATAATTTCTCTTTGTTCTGCTATTTTACTAGCTTGTTCTTCTTGAAAAACACCGTATATGTACAAAAAAATAAACCAGCTCAACACGCCTCCAACAGCAGCCCCAGCTAAAACTAAATACCATCTTTTTGCTGTATTGGCACTTGGTACTCTCATACATGTTCCTGCGTTAGCCATTTAATAATAATAAGACCGGTTTGCATACCACCCGTTGCGAAAAAAATAAGGAGAATTTGTTTTACGATATCTTTCATATCCCCGCCAAAGAAACTTCTTTCAAAGCTATAAAAAGTATCAAATGTTCCGCCGATCGCTGCAACGAGTGCCCAAATTCTTAAATTTTGGGCGAATTGATTAATGTACGTTAGAGTTGGTTTTCCGATAAGAAACGCACCAAATCCACCAATTAATGAACCACCAAGTATAACCCCAAAGGCAATAAAATAACTAATAATAAGCAGAGAGAAAAAAGTATGTTCTCTTACATCCATCGTCATTCCCCTTTCTTCTTCATATATATGGACAAAGTATAAGAAGTATGTTTTGATTTCCGCTTTCCTCTTCACCTATAATAAAAGTAGTCAAATAGGTAAAGAGAGGGTACAACAGTGAAGTTTGTGCATTTACAATGTCAAACCGTTTTTAGTTTATTAAAAAGTGCTTGTAAAATTGATGAACTTGTAGTTAGGGCGAAAGAGCTCGGTTATTCATCACTTGCTATTACGGATGAAAATGTTATGTATGGCGTGATTCCGTTTTATAAAGCATGTAAGAAACATGGTATACATCCTATTATCGGCTTAACAGCTTCTATTTTTAGTGAAGAAGAAGAAAAGTCTTATCCGCTTGTCTTACTTGCTGAAAATGAAATAGGTTATCAAAATTTATTAAAGATTTCTAGTAGCATTATGACGAAGTCAAAAGAAGGTATTCCGAAGAAATGGCTTGCGCATTATGCGAAAGGGCTAATTGCAATTTCACCAGGGAAAGATGGAGAAATTGAACAATTATTATTAGAAAACAAAGAAAGTCAGGCTGAAGAAGTAGCTCGTGCATATCAAAATATGTTCGGCAATTTTTATATGAGTTTACAGCATCATGCGATTCAAGATGAACTGCTTCTGCAAGAAAAATTACCTGCATTTATGAATAGGGTAAATATTCCGGTTGTAGCGACGAACGATGTACGCTACATCAATCAAAGTGATGCACTTGTTCATGAATGTTTATTATCTGTTGAAAGTGGAACGAAAATGACAGATCCCGATAGGCCGAGGCTGAAAACAGATCAATATTATTTAAAATCATCAGATGAAATGGAAGCCCTATTTTCTCACGTAGAAGAAGCGATTTATAACACAGTAGAAATTGCAGAACGTTGCAGAGTAGAAATACCGTTTCATGTAAATCAATTACCGAAATTCCCTGTTCCATCTAACGAGACGAATGATATGTATTTGCGCCGCGTTTGTGAAGAGGGATTACAGAAACGTTATGGTACGCCGAAAGAAGTACATATAAACCGTTTGAATCATGAATTAAACGTTATTTCTAGTATGGGGTTTAGTGATTATTTCCTCATCGTATGGGATTTTATGAAGTATGCGCATGAAAATCATATATTAACAGGACCAGGCCGTGGATCGGCGGCTGGCTCACTCGTTTCTTACGTATTAGAAATTACAGATATTGATCCAATTGAATACGATCTATTATTTGAAAGATTTTTAAACCCCGAACGTGTGACACTTCCAGATATTGATATCGATTTTCCGGATATAAGACGTGATGAGATGATTCGATATGTGAAAGATAAATATGGTCAGCTTCGTGTTGCGCAAATTGTAACGTTTGGGACGCTTGCAGCGAAAGCGGCAATTAGAGATATTGCGCGTGTAATGGGGCTTCCGCCGAGAGATATTGATATATTCTCAAAACTTATTCCATCAAAGCTTGGGATAACGTTAAAAGATGCTTATGAAGAGTCGCAATCGCTTCGTGAGTTTATTCAAGGAAATCTTTTACATGAGCGTGTATTTGAGATTGCAAAACGTGTAGAAGGCTTACCGCGTCATACGTCTATTCATGCAGCTGGCGTTATTATGAGTCAAGAACCGTTAACGGGAAGTGTAGCGATTCAAGAAGGGCATAACGATGTGTATGTTACGCAATACCCAGCTGATGCGTTAGAAGAACTTGGGTTGCTCAAGATGGACTTTTTAGGATTACGTAATTTAACGTTACTTGAAAATATTATAAAGTTTATCGTGCAAAAAACAGGGAAAGAAATCGATATAAGAAATTTACCACTTCAAGATGAAAAGACGTTCCAATTGTTAGGTAGAGGGGATACAACAGGTGTATTCCAGCTTGAATCAGGTGGTATGCGAAATGTACTTCGCGGGTTAAAGCCGAATGAATTTGAAGATATTGTCGCTGTTAACTCGTTATATAGACCAGGACCGATGGAACAAATTCCAACCTTTATTGAATCAAAGCATGGAAAAAGAAAAATTGAATATATACATCCGGACTTAAAACCGATTTTAGAAAGAACATACGGTGTAATTGTATACCAAGAACAAATTATGCAAATTGCGTCGAAGTTAGCGGGCTTCTCGCTCGGAGAAGCAGATTTATTACGCCGTGCAGTTAGTAAAAAAAATCGTGATATTTTAGACCAGGAACGTAAGCATTTTGTGCAAGGTTGTTTACAAAATGGTTATGACGAGACATCTGCAGAGAAAATTTACGATTTAATTGTAAGATTCGCAAATTACGGTTTTAACCGAAGTCACGCTGTAGCCTACAGTATGATTGGATATCAGCTTGCCTATTTAAAAGCGAATTATACGTTGGAATTTATGACGGCGCTATTATCGAGTGCAATTGGAAATGAAGATAAGATTGTGCAGTATATACGAGAAACGAAGCGAAAAGGTTTTCATGTTTTGCCGCCGTCTCTTCAGAGAAGTGGTTACAATTTCCAAATAGAAGGAAATGCGATACGTTACAGCTTACTTTCCATTCGAAACATCGGAATGGCTACAGTGACAGCATTAATCGAAGAACGAGAGAAAAAAATGTTTGAAGATTTATTTGAATTTTGTCTGCGCATGCCATCAAAGTTTGTAACAGAGCGAAATTTAGAGGCGTTCGTCTGGTCTGGGTGTTTTGACGATTTCGGTGTTTCGAGAACGAATTTATGGAAAAGTCTTAAAGGAGCGTTAGAGTATGCCAATCTTGCACGTGATTTAGGAGATGCTGTTCCGAAATCAAAATACGTACAAGGAGAAGAGCTCTCTTTTATTGAACAGTTAAATAAAGAGAAGGAAGTACTAGGTTTTTATTTATCAAGCTATCCGACAGCGCAGTATGTGAAGTTAGCGAAAGAATTAGAAATTCCAACTCTCGCTCAGGCGATGCGACATAAGAAAAAAGTACAAAGAGCTATCGTGTACATAACAAGCGTGAGAGTGATTCGTACGAAAAAGTTGCAAAAGATGGCATTTATTACATTTTGTGATCAAAATGATGAAATGGAAGCAGTTCTTTTCCCCGAAACGTATATACATTTCTCAGATAAGTTACAAGAAGGAGCAATTGTTTTAGTTGACGGCATGATTGAGCTTAGAAATCATAAGCTGCAATGGATTGTAAATGGACTATATCCGTTAGAAGAAATGGATGTGTATGAAGAAAAGAAAGATGCGTCTGTTTACGTGAAATTGCCGTCTCAATATGAGAAAAAGCTTTTAAATCAGGTTACTAAAATATTGTTTGACTATTCGGGTTTTGCGAAAGTACTAATTTATTATGAAAAGGAACATAAAATGGTACAATTATCACGAAGTTTATCGATTCATCCAAGTGAAGAATGTTTAGGAGCACTTCGTGAAATTGTCGGGGAAGAAAATGTGGTTGTGAAAATATAATGGACAATTTCCCTACACTTCGATTATTATAGTAGTAGTGTTCGTGGTCAGACCACTTGGAGAAATTGATATCAGCAAGAATAATTTGAGGAGAGTGGATAGTTTGTCAACACTTCGTGAAGAAGCACTTCACATGCATAAAGTGCATCAAGGAAAATTAGAAACTGTATCAAAAGTAAAAGTAGAAAATGCAAAAGATTTAAGTCTTGCATATTCTCCAGGGGTTGCAGAACCTTGTAAAGAAATTTATGACGATAAAAGTAAGGTATATGAATATACGATGAAGGGAAATATGGTAGCAGTTGTGACTGATGGAACGGCTGTACTTGGTCTTGGTAACATCGGACCTGAAGCATCTCTTCCAGTAATGGAAGGTAAAGCTGTATTATTCAAGAGCTTTGCTGGTGTAGATGCATTCCCAATTGCCTTAAATACAAACGATGTAGATAAAATTGTTGAAACTGTAAAATTAATGGAGCCAACTTTTGGCGGCGTTAACTTAGAGGATATCGCAGCACCAAACTGCTTCATTATTGAAGAACGTTTGAAAAAAGAAACAAATATTCCTATCTTCCATGATGATCAACACGGAACAGCTATCGTAACAGTAGCGGGTCTTGTGAACGCGCTAAAACTAGTTGGAAAGAAAATGTCTGACATTAAAGTTGTCGCAAATGGCGCAGGTGCAGCAGGTATTGCAATTATTAAGCTTTTATATCGCTATGGCGTACGCGACATTATTATGTGTGACCGTAAAGGGGCAATCTATGAAGGTCGTCCTACAGGTATGAATCCGGTGAAGGATGAAGTTGCAAAATATACAAATAAGAATCGTATCGAAGGTTCTTTAGCTGATGTTGTACAAGGTGCGGACGTATTCATTGGTGTATCTGCAGAAGGTGCATTAACAGAAGAAATGGTTCGTACAATGAATGACGATGCAATTATTTTTGCAATGGCGAATCCAGTTCCAGAAATTATGCCAGAATTGGCAAAAGCAGCGGGCGCAGCTGTTGTTGGAACGGGTCGTTCTGACTTCGCAAACCAAGTAAATAATGTACTAGCGTTCCCTGGTATTTTCCGCGGTGCACTTGACGTACATGCGACACAAATTAATGAAGAAATGAAGATGGCAGCTGTACAGGCTATTGCTGAGCTTGTAGCAGAAGATGAGTTAAATGCAGACTATATCATTCCAGCACCGTTTGATGCGCGTGTAGCGCCTCAAGTGGCAGCTTACGTTGCGAAAGCTGCAATGGAGACAGGAGTAGCTCGCCGTCAAGTAGATCCAAATGAAGTTGCTGAGAAAACAAAACAATTAGCGCTGATTGGTAAAGAATAAGCGAGGAATTTCCATTGACATCATCAAATACAAAAGTATATCTCGAAATTGTAAAAAAAATCCGTTCCATTATGGAAGAGGATGGATTGGTAGCAGGGGATCGTTTGCCGTCTGAGCGTGAGTTAAGTTCACGTTTAAATGTAGGGCGTTCCTCTGTAAGAGAAGCGTTGCGTGCTTTAGAACTTGTAGGATTAATTGAAACGAGACGTGGTGAAGGGACATTTATTCGAAACTTTTACGATAACGGTCTTGTACAATTGATTGCTCCGTTCTTGCTGCAAGATGAGAAAACAATTCGTGATTTATTACAAACAAAACGATTGCTTGAGAAAGATATGATTCGAATTGTATGTAATTTACCGAAAGAAACGTTTTCTAAAGTGCTAAGTAAATTACATCAAGTGCTTGAAGGAAATGAAAACTCAATTCCAATGCTTCACCAAACGTTCTTTAAAACACTTATTGAACAAGTCGATAATTATTTACTATATCGCATTTGGATGATCGTAAATGATTACGTATCAACGCTTTCTTGTAAAGTTTCAGGAGATTCTATCGATATGTATAGAAAGCTTTATGCTACTTTGGAAGAAAAACAAGAAAATGATGCACTAAAAATTTACGATGAATTAGTAGAGAATATACAGTTTCACTCGTAATGTATAAAATTTGTCGAAATGACCATGACACGTTATGACAAACATTCTATCGCGTAGCGGTTAAAGTTAAACGTAAAGAGTGAGGTTATTAGACAGATTGAGAAGATAAGGCTAACATCAAACTTTGGTGTTAGCCCAATTTTCTTCTTGCGCTAACCTTAGCTCTCAACGAAGGGGGTCAAATTGTGCTAAGAGATTTATTCGTGAAAAAGAAAAAGTACGCTGCAATACCTTCAGAACAAGTACGAAAAGATGTACCAGACGGCGTTATGACAAAATGTCCGAAATGTAAAAAAATCATGTATACGAAAGAGCTTCTAAAAAATTTAAAAGTATGTGTGAATTGTGGATATCATCATCCTATGAATGCATGGGAACGTCTTGATAGTATATTGGACGAAGGGTCATTCCGTGAGTATGACAAAGAAATGGTTTCATTAAATCCACTCGAGTTTCCAGATTATGAAGAGAAACTAGAGAGCGATCGTAAGAAGACTGACTTGAACGAAGCGGTTGTAACTGGTGAAGGAACAATTGATGACATGCTTGTTGTTGTTGCAGTAATGGATTCTCGTTTTCGAATGGGGAGCATGGGCTCTGTTGTAGGAGAAAAAATTGCCCGTGCGGTTGAAAAGGCGTACGACTTACAAGTTCCATTTATTATCTTTACTGCTTCGGGTGGTGCCCGTATGCAAGAAGGGATATTAAGTTTAATGCAAATGGCAAAAACAAGCGTAGCTTTGAAAAAGCATAGTAATGCAGGAGGATTATTTATTTCTGTTATGACTCACCCAACGACGGGCGGGGTTTCAGCGAGTTTCGCTTCACTTGGTGATTATAATCTTGCAGAACCAGGGGCGCTGATCGGATTTGCTGGTAGACGTGTAATTGAACAAACGGTGCGTGAGAAACTACCGGAAGATTTCCAAACGGCAGAATTCTTACTAGAACATGGTCAATTAGATGCGGTGGTACATCGTGATGATATGAGAGAATCGCTTCGTAAGATTTTAGAAGTTCATCAAGGAGGGGAAATGGCTGTATGGCAGAGCTAGAATTTGAGAAACCAGTTGTTGAGCTAAGAAATAAGATTCGTGAACTGAAAGACTATACGAAAAACAGCCAGATGGACTTCAGTGAGGAGATTCGTATTTTGGAAGACAAGCTAGAAAATTTAGAGGAAGATATATACGGCAATATGAAAGTATGGGACCGTGTTCAAATTGCTCGTCATGCAGAACGACCGACAACGCTCGATTATATTGAGCACTTATTTACTGATTTTTTTGAATGTCATGGAGATCGTCTATTTGGCGATGATGCAGCGATTGTCGGCGGCATTGCGAAGTATAAAGGGATGCCTGTAACTGTAATCGGGCATCAACGCGGAAAAGATACGAAAGAAAATATTCGCCGTAATTTTGGGATGCCTCACCCAGAAGGATATCGAAAAGCATTGCGTTTAATGAAGCAGGCGGAAAAGTTCAATCGTCCAATTATTTGTTTTATTGATACGAAAGGAGCTTATCCTGGTAAAGCTGCTGAAGAACGTGGTCAAAGTGAAGCGATCGCCCGCAATTTATTTGAAATGGCAGGCTTAACGGTGCCTGTTATTTGTATCGTTATCGGCGAAGGTGGTAGTGGTGGTGCACTAGGTCTTGGAGTAGGAGATTACATTCATATGCTAGAAAATTCCACTTATTCTGTTATTACGCCAGAGGGTGCAGCGGCAATTCTTTGGAAAGATGCAGGAAAAGCAAAGGAAGCTGCAGAGGCGATGAGAATTACAGCAGCAGATTTGAAAGAATTAGGTGTAATTGACGAAATTATTCCAGAGGCAAAAGGTGGAGCACACCGTAATGTTTTGAAACAGTCAGAAAATATAGATTTAATGCTTAGAAAAACTTTTGAACAATTAAACGGAATTTCGAAAGATGAATTAATCGAAAAACGTTATGAAAAATATATGAAAATTGGGCAAGTTTCGTTTTCAAACGCTTCCATTTGGATAAAATAAGAAAAGCGTGCGTTCCACTTCGCGAATGCACGTTTTTATTATGAAAAGACACATCTTCTCCATTGTATTTTTATATTTTTTCGTGTTATTTTATTATAAGGCAAATAATCTTTATGAGGTGAGTACAAATGAAACGTATTGGTGTATTAACAAGTGGTGGAGATTCACCTGGTATGAATGCTGCCATTCGTGCAGTTGTTCGTAAAGCGATTTTCCATGATATTGAAGTATATGGTATTTACCATGGATACGCTGGATTAATTTCTGGTCACATTGAAAAATTAGAACTAGGTTCTGTTGGCGATATTATCCACCGCGGTGGTACGAAATTATATACAGCAAGATGTCCTGAGTTTAAAGACCCAGAAGTACGACTAAAAGGTATCGAGCAATTAAAGAAACACGGTATCGAAGGACTTGTTGTTATTGGTGGAGATGGTTCTTACCAAGGCGCTAAAAAATTAACTGAACAAGGATTCCCATGTGTTGGTGTACCAGGTACAATTGACAATGATATCCCTGGAACAGACTTCACAATTGGTTTCGATACAGCTTTAAACACTGTTATTGATGCAATTGATAAAATTCGTGACACAGCTACATCTCATGAACGTACATATGTTATCGAAGTAATGGGACGTCACGCTGGTGATATCGCATTATGGGCTGGTTTAGCTGATGGTGCGGAAACAATCTTAATTCCAGAAGAAGAGTATGACATGGAAGATGTTATCGCTCGTCTGAAGCGCGGTAGTGAACGTGGTAAAAAACACAGTATTATCGTTGTAGCTGAAGGTGTTGGAAGTGCAATTGACATCGGTAAGCACATTGAAGAAGCAACAAACTTTGATACTCGCGTAACTGTATTAGGTCACGTACAACGTGGTGGATCACCAAGTGCACAAGACCGTGTATTAGCAAGCCGTCTTGGTGCAAGAGCAGTTGAATTATTAATTGCTGGTAAAGGTGGACGTTGTGTCGGTATTCAAGATAACAAACTTGTTGATCATGATATTATCGAAGCGTTAGCTCAAAAGCATACAATCGATAAAGATATGTATCAATTATCTAAAGAATTATCCATCTAATCGGCGTAATGTCGGATATTTGGGAACGGTTTCATAATTTTCGGAGGTGCAATATGCGTAAAACTAAAATTGTATGTACTATAGGTCCTGCTAGTGAAAGTATTGAAAAATTAGAGCAATTAATCGAAGCAGGTATGAACGTTGCTCGTTTAAACTTCTCTCATGGTAGCCATGAAGAACACGGCGCTCGTATTAAAAACATTCGTGAAGCTTCAAAGAAAACTGGTAAAACAGTTGGTATCTTACTTGATACAAAAGGTCCAGAAATCCGTACTCACGACTTCGTAGACGGACAAGCTGAGCTTGTAACAGGTGCAGAAGTAGTTATTTCTACTGAGCAAGTATTAGGTACTGCAGAGAAGTTCTCTGTATCTTATGCTGGTCTTTATGACGATGTAAACCCAGGTTCTCGTATTCTAATCGATGACGGTCTTATCGAGCTAGAAGTAATCGAAAAAGCTGACGGAAACATCCGTACAAAAGTTCTTAACAGCGGAACTGTAAAAAATAAAAAAGGTGTTAACGTACCAAACGTAAGCATTAAGCTTCCTGGTATCACTGAAAAAGACGTAAAAGATATCATCTTCGGTATCGAGCAAAAAGTTGATTTCATCGCAGCTTCATTCGTACGTAAAGCAGCTGACGTATTAGAAATCCGTGAATTACTAGAAGAGCATAACGCTCAATACATCCAAATCGTACCAAAAATCGAAAACCAAGAGGGTATCGACAACATCGATTCAATCTTAGAGGTTTCTGACGGTTTAATGGTAGCTCGTGGTGATATGGGTGTAGAAATTCCACCAGAAGAAGTACCATTAGTACAAAAACGTCTAATCAAAAAATGTAACGTGTTAGGTAAACCAGTTATTACTGCAACACAAATGTTAGATTCTATGCAACGTAACCCACGTCCAACTCGTGCGGAAGCAAGTGACGTAGCTAACGCAATCTTCGATGGTACAGACGCAATCATGCTTTCAGGTGAAACAGCTGCTGGACAATACCCAGTAGAAGCAGTAACAATGATGGCTAACATTGCAGTACGTGTTGAAAAATCATTACAATATGAAGATATGTTCAAAAAACGTATTAAAGAGTTCACTCCAACAATTACAGATGCAATTAGCCAATCTGTTGCGCATACAGCACTTGCTCTTGATGTAGCTGCAATCGTAGCTCCAACAGAAAGTGGATATACTGCGAAAATGATCTCTAAATACCGTCCAAAATCTCCAATCGTAGCTGTAACATCTGACGAGCAAGTAGGACGTCGTCTTGCACTTGTTTGGGGTGTACAAGCATTTATGGCTGAGAAGCGCGCAGCTTCTACTGACGAAATGTTAGATACAGCGATTCAAACAGGTATGGATGCAGGTCTAATCGGACTTGGAGACACTGTAGTAATCACTGCTGGTGTTCCGGTTGCTGAAACTGGTACAACAAACTTAATGAAAATCCACGTTGTTGGTGAAGAAGTTGCTAAAGGGCAAGGGATCGGTCGTAAAGCTGCAAAAGGTAAAGTAGTTGTAGCGAAAACAGCTGCTGAAGCTGTAGAAAACGTAAACGAAGGTGATATCCTTGTTACAACAAGCACTGATAAAGATATGATTCCTGCAATTGAAAAAGCTGCTGCTCTAGTTGTAGAAGAAGGCGGCCTAACAAGCCATGCGGCTGTTGTAGGTGTATCAATCGGTATTCCTGTTATCGTTGGTGTAAACGGCGTAACAGCAACTTTAAAAAATGGCCAAGAAGTAACAGTTGATGCAGCACGCGGAATTGTTTATAATGGACATGCGGAAGTGCTATAAGTAATACGGAGAGAAGGATCGGAGTCCTTCTCTTTTTTTTTACACAAAAATGAGGTGAAACTAGCTTTAAACGTCTGAAATTGCTTTTAAAAGCTGTTTATTATGAAGTTTGATGGGAAAGTGCGTTTAGCTTTTATATGGTGTATATGGACGTTGTGAGGGTGTTTAAAGTGATAGGATATGAAAGGAGTGTAGAGCTATGAAGTGGTTACTATTCTTGTTTATATTAATACCGGCTATTGAGATTACAGTCTTAATTGGATCGAGTCATGTAATAGGTTTGTGGTCTACGTTCGCTATGATCGTATTTACAGGCGTTGTAGGTGTGTATTTGGCGAAAAGACAAGGGTTTAAAGTACTTGGAGAGATTCAATCTAAGTTGAATAGAGGAGAAATGCCAGGAGCAGCGGTTTTAGATGGTATTTTTATCTTTGTAGGGGGTATTCTTTTAGTGCTTCCTGGATATGTAACGGATATAATAGGTTTCATCTTTGTTATCCCTATGACGAGGGCTTTATTGAAGCCGTTTGTTATGAAGTGGATGGAATGGAAGTTTAGAAAAAACTCAACTATTATTGTGCAGAAATAGTGCTTAGATTATAGCGATCTAAGCACTATTTTTTTGTCTGTAAAAGGATGAGAGAGTGGTTAAAGTTCAGTTAATGAAAGATGTGTTTTAATATGCGGCGAATGTGACGGTTAATAATCGATGGGGATAGGATCCTTGTAGATTAAAGTTTTACTTTGTTGTATTTGTTGTGTATTTTTTCGATTTGAGGAGTTATTAGCTCTTAATCAGTGTGTTTAAAGTGGGAATCTGAACTTAAGATTGTTTTTGTATGTAAAAGAATGAATTGGAATGAAAAAAGTTAAATAAGGGCAGGGAAATGGTCAGTTTAAGTCTCATTCTGCGCTATTTTGTATATTTATTCATTTACATAAAAAGTAATAAATGTAAGTAATAATTATAAAATTAATAGAATAAATATGTAAAAACACCACGAAATATGCGTTTTTTATGCAAAAAAACAAGAGAATTATCTTTTTTGAGTGCAATTCTCTTGTTTTATGTAATGAGTATGAAAAATAAGTACAAGGAATAATCAGTGGGAATTTCCCACTGATTACATGTAAGTTTTTGGTTGTGTATGAATTAGAAACTATTATTTTGAAGGTGAGCCTTTAATATATTTCCATAAATCATGGAATACACGAGCTTTGTGTAATGTATTAAGTAGTACTAAGGTGACTGGACCGATGATTAATCCTAAGAAGCCAAAGAGCTTAAAGCCGACAAATAGAGCAATCAGTGTTGCTAATGGATCAAGGCCGATATTAGATGAAAGTACCTTCGGCTCCATAATTTGTCTTTGGACAATCACGACGATGTATAAAATGAGAAGACCGATGGCGAAAGCAGTGTCGCCAGTGAAAAATACGTATATAACCCAAGGAACGAAGACAGCTCCTGTTCCTAAATACGGGAGTAAATCTACAACCCCTGTAATAATCGCGATAGTAATGGCGTATGGTACGCGTAATATTAAAAGTCCGATTAGTACAATAACAGTTGTCATAGATACGAGTGTAAGTTGCGCTTTAACAAAACCGAATAAAGCTTTTCTTAAATCCACAAAAATAGTTTTTCCATAGCCATGAACACGGTTGGGCAAAAACTTTCTTACTTTCTGAGCAAGACGATGCCAATCGTAACTAATGAAGAAAGTGGCTAATAAAACGAATACAAGTACAGTTAAAGTAGTTGGTAGTGCACTAATAAAATTTGTTAACCCGCTTATAATAGCGGTTAAAAGTTCTTTCATTTGCGTCGTTGCTTCGGTTCCTAAGTTTTGAATGTTTTGTGTAATCGTATAGCGCTGCGGTTCCCCAAGATGATTAAATTTAGAGATTAAATCATCGTAGAGAGGCATAATATGATTAAGTGCAAACTGCTGAGCGAATGCAACGATATCCGGAAATTTTACTGTAACAAGTTGTAGTAAGTATGTTGTGGCAGATATTGCTTCTGTTACAAGATATGTAACGAGTCCGACGATAGCTCCAAATACGAGAATTAAGCTAACGAGTACTGCGAGTGCGCGAGGAAATTGTAGTTTTTGATTCAGGAAATTGACGACAGGATTAATTAAATAAGCAAATGCGAAAGCGATAATAAAAGGATAGATAAGTCCTGACATATATAGTAATGCATAGAACCCGGCTACCGTCGCTACAATGACAAATACGAGTCGCAATATCATATATAGTAAGTTTCGATTCAAAGATGTATACCTCCCATTCCAATTTGGATTATCCTAATTCGTTCAACTTATAACGAGTGTGCCCCACTGATTAAAGTTTCACTTTATGTTATAGTGGAATGATGGATTTTCCTGCTTTTTCAGTATGTGAGTGACTGTGAAAGCTTGGTGTTGATGCTTCTACTATATGGTAAAAACTTCATTTTCTCTTCTTTTTATTTTACCTGTTTCTAATTAGAAAAGAAAGGAGAGACGCCCGTTTTTTAAAATGTATACATGCTTGCATTTGGATGGTGAAAGTCTCAGTTTGTCATTTTAAAATGCGTAAAAAAATGAAGTGATTCATGTTGAATAGGCATCGATATAGCATGTATAACGATAGGTTTAAAGGTATTTTTGTTTGGAAATGAGTTCATTATTTTCAGAAAGGAAGTGCAAACATGATTAGTCAGTCAACGTTATTTTTATTCATACTACTTATTATAGGGCTTATTGCGAAAAACCAATCGCTTACTGTAGCTATTGGTGTGTTATTTCTATTAAAATTTACATTTCTAGGGGATAAAGTCTTTCCTTATCTACAAACGAAAGGGATTAACCTCGGTGTTACGGTTATTACAATAGCAGTACTCGTACCGATTGCGACGGGGGAAATAGGGTTTAAGCAACTTGGAGAAGCAGCGAAATCGTATTATGCATGGATTGCTTTAGCTTCAGGGGTAGCAGTTGCTCTGTTAGCAAAAGGTGGCGTACAATTATTAACGACAGATCCTCATATTACAACTGCGCTCGTTTTCGGGACAATTATAGCAGTTGCTTTATTTAATGGGGTCGCTGTAGGTCCATTAATTGGGGCTGGAATTGCCTATGCAGTAATGAGTATTATACAGATGTTTAAATAAGGAATTTTATAGTAATATAAAATTTTTGAATTCTTTCTGTTCACAAAAGTCAGATAATTGTTTATAATAGGATTAGAAACTTTGAAAAGTTACATAACAGCAGAGACTTTACACCAGATAAAATAAAAACAACATAAAACAATTTTATAATGATATTGTTTTATGTTGTTTTTATCATAAAACTCTTCGGAATTCATTTTCCTCACTAACTTGTTGTTTTGAGCGTGAGGATTCGGGGAGACATTCACGCTCATGCTTTCCATGTAGACAATGGACAATAAGAGGGGAACATCGCAACAAATTTGCATGATCGTGCATTTTGCTTGCCTAAAGAGTGAACGGGCGTTCATAATTCAAAAGGGGAGCAAATAGATATAAGGAGCAAGGTTGGGAGAATTTTCAGGAAAAGGAGAGAATGTCATGACTGTTATTCGAGGTTTAGAAGGGGTAGTAGCAACAACATCATCTGTGAGCTCTATTATTGATGATACATTAACTTATGTTGGGTATAATATTGATGATTTAGCTGAGAATGCTACATTTGAAGAAGTAGTGTACTTATTATGGCATCGCAAGCTTCCTAACGAGCAAGAACTAGCGAAATTTAATGAGATTGTATCGGAATACTATAAAGTTCCAGGTGAGATTTTAGCATATTTGAAACAAGTAGATTTAAAAATCGCACATCCGATGTCTGTTTTACGAACTGCAATTTCCATGCTATCATTATACGATGAGAGCGCTGAAATTATGGATGAAAAGTCCAATTATTTGAAAGCGGTTAAATTACAGGCTCAAGTGGGTACTTTAGTTGCTGCTTATGCAAGAATCCGTAAAGGTTTAGATGTTGTTGAGCCTAGAAATGATTTATCATTAGCTGCAAACTTCTTGTACATGTTAAATGATCGCGAGCCAAATGAAGTTGAAATTGAAGCTTTTGATAAGGCGCTTGTACTTCACGCAGATCATGAGTTAAACGCTTCTACATTTACTGCACGCGTTTGTGTAGCTACACTTTCAGATGTATATTCTGGCATTACAGCAGCAATCGGTGCGTTAAAAGGTCCTCTTCACGGTGGGGCAAATGAAAATGTAATGAAGATGTTAACTGAAATTGGCGAAGAAGAAAATGTAGAATCATATATTCATAATGCTCTTCAAAATAAAGTGAAAATCATGGGCTTTGGCCACCGTGTATATGAGCAGGGTGATCCGCGTGCAAAACATTTACGCGAAATGTCTAAGAGATTATGCGTGCTTTTAGGAGAAGAGAAATGGTATAATATGTCTATCAAAATTGAAGACATTGTAACAAAAGAAAAAGGTCTTCCACCAAATGTTGATTTCTATTCAGCTTCTGTATACCATTGTTTAGGAATTGACCATGACTTATTTACACCTATTTTTGCAATTAGCCGTATGTCAGGCTGGTTAGCTCATATTCTAGAACAATATGAAAATAACCGTTTAATCCGTCCGCGTGCTGATTATAATGGACCAACACATCAAGTGTATGTTCCAATTGCACAACGATAAGCGAATAACACTATTTTGATAGTGAAAATACGCTTTCAAAAGTCTGATTTTTTCGGAAAGATGTAATGATTAGAATATTTTAATTTGACTAACGGTTTGAACTGAGGGGTTATTCCCTCAGTTTCATACATATGAAATTTCAAACATGGGGGTTATCACATTGACGACAGGTGAAAAAATTACTGTAACTAATGGTGTTATGAATGTACCAAACAATCCGATTATTCCATTTATCGAAGGAGATGGAATTGGTCCTGATATTTGGGCAGCTGCATCTCGTGTACTAGAAGCAGCAGTTGAAAAAGCTTATGATGGTGAGAAGAAAATCGTTTGGAAAGAAGTGCTTGCAGGGGAAAAAGCATTCAACCAAACAGGCGAGTGGTTACCAGAAGAAACTTTAAATTTAATTCGTGAATATTTAATCGCGATTAAAGGTCCACTTACAACTCCAGTTGGCGGTGGTATTCGTTCTCTAAACGTAGCACTTCGTCAAGAATTAGATTTATATGTATGTCTACGTCCAGTTCGTTATTTTGAAGGTGTTCCTTCACCTGTAAAACGTCCGGAAGATACTGATATGGTTATTTTCCGTGAAAATACAGAAGACATTTATGCTGGAATTGAATATGCGCAAGGATCTCCAGAAGCAGAAAAAGTTCTTGCTTTCTTAAAAGAAGCAATGGGTGTTAATAAAATCCGCTTCCCAGAAACATCTGGTATTGGTATTAAACCAATTTCAGAAGAAGGGACAAAGCGTCTTGTTCGTGCTGCAATTCAATATGCAATTAACGAAAAACGCTCTTCTGTTACATTAGTTCATAAAGGAAACATTATGAAATTTACAGAAGGTGCTTTCAAAAACTGGGGTTACGAAGTAGCGGAACAAGAATTCGGCGACAAAGTATTTACTTGGGCTGAATATGATCGTATCGTTGAGAAAGATGGTAAAGATGCAGCGAATAAAGCGATGGCAGACGCTGAAGTGGCTGGAAAAATCATCGTAAAAGATTCTATTGCAGACATCTTCTTACAACAAATTTTAACTCGTCCACGTGAGTTCGATGTTGTTGCAACAATGAACTTAAACGGTGACTACATCTCTGATGCACTTGCTGCACAAGTAGGTGGAATTGGTATTGCACCTGGTGCAAACATTAACTATGTAACTGGACATGCTATCTTTGAAGCTACGCACGGTACAGCTCCAAAATATGCAGGTTTAGATAAAGTAAACCCATCTTCAGTTCTTCTTTCTGGTGTATTATTATTAGAACACTTAGGATGGAACGAAGCTGCGAAATTAGTAACTGCTTCAGTTGAGAAGACAATTGCTTCAAAAGTAGTAACTTATGATTTCGCACGCTTAATGGAAGGTGCAACAGAAGTGAAATGTTCTGAGTTTGCTAATGAACTTATTAAAAACATGGATGTAGCGATAATCAAAAACGCATAATTAAAGTGGGGGGTAAATTATGACAATCAAACGCAAGAAAGTTTCAGTCATCGGTGCAGGATTTACAGGAGCAACAACAGCATTCTTATTAGCACAAAAAGAACTTGCAGATGTTGTATTAGTGGACATTCCACAGCTGGAAAATCCAACAAAAGGGAAAGCGTTAGATATGTTAGAAGCGAGCCCAGTACAAGGTTTTGATGCTAACATTATTGGAACATCTGATTACGCAGATACTGCTGATTCTGACGTTGTTGTGATTACAGCAGGTATTGCGCGTAAGCCTGGTATGAGCCGTGATGATTTAGTAGCAACAAATTCCAAAATTATGAAAAGTATTACGCGCGACATTGCAAAACATTCACCAAATGCAATTATTGTTGTGTTAACAAATCCAGTTGATGCAATGACATATTCTGTATTTAAAGAAGCTGGATTCCCGAAAGAGCGTGTTATCGGTCAATCGGGCGTATTAGATACAGCTCGTTTCCGTACATTCATCGCACAAGAATTAAATCTTTCTGTGAAAGACATTACAGGATTTGTTCTTGGTGGACACGGTGACGATATGGTACCTCTTGTACGTTATTCTTATGCAGGTGGCATTCCGTTAGAAACGTTAATTCCGAAAGAGCGTTTAGAAGCAATCGTAGAACGTACCCGTAAAGGTGGCGGCGAGATTGTAGGCTTATTAGGAAACGGTAGTGCATATTACGCACCAGCTGCTTCTTTAGTTGAAATGACAGAAGCAATCTTAAAAGATCAACGCCGTGTATTACCGGCTATTGCGTACCTTGAAGGTGAATACGGTTATAGTGACCTTTACTTAGGGGTACCAGTAATTCTAGGTGGTAACGGAATTGAAAAAATTATTGAATTAGAACTTCTTGCAGATGAAAAAGAAGCGTTAGATCGCTCTGTAGAATCTGTACGTAATGTTATGAAGGTTCTTGTTTAATCATTAAATCTAAGTAGAAAAAGATTCGGGGCCCCGAATCTTTTTCTACTATTTATACAAATGTTTTTTTGAAATAACATGAAAACGCTATCATTTGTAATATCCTATAATGAAACTGTAGATTTATACTATACATTGCCCTCATCATAGTAAATGTCGGATCAAGTATCGCTTTTAGTAGGATAATAAGGTGAAAAAATCGGAGGGGGTTGTAACATGTTAAAGAAAAAAGTTCAAATTGGTCGTAAAATGGATGAAATTACAGTAGGAGAGAAATTATCTATCACTGAAAAAATTGAGGATAAAGATTTGTTATTGTACTTAGGGTTAACGAATGATGCCAATCCATTATATATTCAGCATGATTACGCATCCCAAACTCCGTATGAAAAGCCGATTGTACCAAGCATTATGCTAACGGGAATGATTACAACGGCGGTTACGAAATATTTACCGGGTCCAGGAAGTCATATTACGAGAAAGGACCTTACATTCGTGAAACATGTTCACCATTATGAAACGTTACAAATCCACTTTGAAGTTGTGGCTGTTTCTGAGGAGGAACATACAATTGATATGCTTGTATCTGCTCATGATGAAAAAGGAGAAACGGTTGTAAAAGGTTCCTTAACAGTAACGCCACCTTATAAATCAGTCTCTATTATGGAAAAAGCATTAGATAATTTTTAAAACATGAAAATATGAATAGCGCTAGCATACCTTTTATAAGGGAGCTAGCGCTATTTTTAGTTAAAGAATCCCTCTTTGAACCCTTCAGCAAAATCTGAACACCCCGTTTTAATCGTATCCCCAGCTCGGTACGTTAAAAGTAAGGAAACATGTTACTACTAAAGTTAAAATAGGTAGTAATATTCGCATAATAGCTCCTTTGTTGTGTTTATTTATATATTAAAATTAATAATATATAAATTGATAATTAAAGTCAATTAAAGGGGTTTTTTAAGATGAAGTGGAAGAGAGAAGACGTTATCTTTGAAACGATAAGAGAAGCTGAAGTGTGGGCGGACGGGGTTGCGAATGAAATGCATGGAAGACTATTTGATGGATATGAAACGCTAGATTATAAAATAGCGTATGCTCTTTCTTTTTTTCTAGCGCAAAATCGAGAATTCAATATTCATACGGAAGTAGAATGGAATGAAAATATAGATGTGTATAAAGTATGGATAACAACACGTTAATGGAAGTGAATGAGTAATAACAATGGCACAATCCGAATCCATGAATAGACAATTATATTGAGAGGGACCTTGTTTTCTAGTATGATGAGAATAACGGGGAAAATACTAGGATGAAGAAGGTTTCAAGTCTATAACTTGGAGGAAAAGAATGAACAATCGTATTTTAGTAGTTGATGATGAGGAATTTATCTTAACTTTAATTGAATTTAATTTACAACAAGCTGGGTTTGAAGTGATAACAGCGATGGATGGAGAAATGGCGCTTCAAAAAGCGACAACAGAACGCCCAGATTTAATTATATTAGATTTAATGCTTCCAAAAATGGATGGTATGGAAGTGTGTAAAGAATTACGATTGCAGCGCGTTATGACGCCAATTTTAATGTTAACAGCAAAAGATGATGAATTTGATAAGGTGTTAGGTCTTGAACTTGGAGCAGATGATTATATGACGAAGCCATTTAGCCCAAGGGAAGTTGTTGCACGTGTGAAGGCAATCTTACGCCGTACGAAATTACAACAAGAAGAGCAAGTTACAGAAACGTCAGATGAAGAGAGCATCACGATTGCTGAACTCAAAATTTTACCAGAGTTTTATGAGGCTTATTTCCAAGGAAGAAAGCTTGAATTAACACCAAAAGAATTTGAACTACTTGTTTATCTTGCGAAAAATAAAAGTCGCGTATTAACGCGTGATCAATTATTAAGTGCTGTATGGAATTATGATTTCGCTGGTGATACACGAATTGTTGACGTTCATATTAGCCATTTGCGTGATAAAATTGAACAAAATACGAAAAAACCGACGTACATTAAAACGATACGTGGTTTAGGATATAAATTAGAGGAGCCAAAAGGGGATGAATAAATTTCGTTCCAGGCTTCTTTTTACATTTGTTTCTCTTATTGTTTTTATTTTAGTCGGACTCGGTTTATTGCTGGAAACCGTGTTTGAAAACTATTATATAGATCATGCGAAAGAGAGAATGGTAAAAGAGACAGAGTATGTTGCGGTATTAGCAGAAGAACAAGGTTTTGATGATGTTTTAAAAAATCCATATGTATTTGAGAAGTTAGAAGAAAAAATACAGGCTTCAATTGCATTTGTAGATGAAAAAAAGAAGGTTCAATATAGCGGGGGAGAATCGTCTGCTTTTAGCCAAGGGATAATAAAAGAACTTTCCTCTGAAACAACGAAACAAAGAAATAAAGTCATTACGAAAGAAACAGATCAAAATAATGAATTTTACCATGCGGTGTTCGTGCAAGATGTAGCAGGGAAACAAGGATACATTTTGGTGAAGAGCACAATTGAGCCTTTGAAAGACGTTCATCAAAAAACGTGGGGATTATTAATTATCGGATTTGTTATTGCGTGTCTTGTAGTCGTATTTTTAGGTATGAAAATTACAGGGCAATATATTAGGCCGATTGAGTCCGTTACGAAAGTTGCCATCGAATTAGCGAAGGGGAATTATAAAGCACGCGCTTATGAAAGTCATTCGGATGAAACGGGAATGTTAAGTAAAGCGATTAATATTTTAGCTCGTAATTTACAAGAGATGACACTTGAGCAAGAAATGCAACAAGATCGTCTGCATACGTTAATTGAAAATATGGGAAGCGGAATGATTTTAATTGATAGCCGCGGTTATATCAACCTTGTAAACCGTTCGTATAAGGAAACTTTCCACGTCACAGATGAAGAATATTTAGATCGTTTATATTATGAGTCGTTTCATCATCCGGAAATTATAGAACTTGTGGAAGAAATCTTTATGACAGAAGTGAAAGTGCGCAAACAAATGTTATTGCCACTTGGAATTGAGCGAAAGCATTTCGAGGTATATGGAGCACCGATTATCGGGACGAACCATGAATGGAAAGGGATTGTCCTTGTATTCCATGACATTACTGAGCTGAAAAAGTTAGAACAAATGAGAAAAGACTTTTTAGCGAATGTTTCTCATGAACTAAAAACGCCGATTACTTCTATTAAAGGTTTTTCAGAAACACTTTTAGACGGTGCTATGGATAATAAAAAATTCTGCGAACATTTCTTGCACATTATTTTAAAAGAAAGTGAACGTATGCAAGGATTAATTGAAGATTTATTAGATTTATCAAAGATTGAGCAACAAGGATTTAAATTGAATATGGGTACCGTTGATATGAAGGGACTTCTTGAAGATATTCATATGGTGCTTGATAATAAAGCGGGAGAAAAAGAAATCTCTTTACAAGTAAATGCATTAAAACGTGTCTCTGTCATTGGAGATCCAAGTCGTTTGCAGCAAATCTTTATTAATTTAATGAATAACGCAATCGTATATACACCGGCTGGAGGCGTTGTTTCTGTAGAATTAGTAGAAGATAAATATAATGCTTATATAAAAGTGTCGGATACTGGAATTGGTATTAGTAAAGATGAAATTCCACGTATTTTTGAACGCTTTTACCGAGTGGATAAAGCGAGAAGTAGAAATACTGGTGGTACAGGCCTTGGGTTATCGATTGTAAAGCATTTAGTTGAGGCGCACCACGGTACAATTACAGTGGATAGTGAAATTGGGGAAGGGACAACATTTACAGTTGTTTTACCAAAATCAGCAACTGAAAAATAGGATGAAGGATGTTTACAATATATTAACAATGGCTTAATTAAATATTAATAAAGCTCTGTTAATATAATACATGAAAACCCCTTCATCCAAGGAGTAATTTTGGACGAGAATAGTTAAGCTGTTCTCGTCACTTCCCTTTATGCCAATATCAGTCTGTTTTATATATGAAAGAAAATAACCGTTATTTTTCTTCTCTCTATTAGTCATGTTAATATAGAGAGAGGAAAGAAACGGTTTTTTTCTGTGAAAAAAATCATTTCAAATTTGTATGGGGAGGTTTCTGATTTGGAAAAAAAGGTCGTATTAGTAGATGGTAATAATATCGCGTATCGTGCTTTCTTTGCACTACCGCTTTTAAATAACGACAAAGGTATACATACGAACGCAATTTACGGTTTTACAATGATGTTAATGAGAATATTAGAGGAAGAAAAACCGACGCATATGTTAGTTGCATTTGATGCGGGTAAAACAACGTTCCGTCACAAAACGTATAGTGAGTATAAAGGAGGACGTCAAAAGACTCCGCCTGAGTTATCAGAGCAATTCCCATTTATTCGTGAGATGCTTGATGCATTCAATGTACCGCGTTATGAATTAGAAAATTATGAAGCGGATGACATTATGGGAACGCTAGCGAAAGAAGCGAGTGAACAAGGAGCTAGTGTAAAAGTTATTTCAGGAGATAAAGATTTACTTCAACTTGTTTCTGATAACACGCTTGTATGCATTCCTAGAAAAGGGATTACGGAAGTAGATGAATATACGAAAGAAGCTTTATTTGAGAAATACAGCTTATCACCGAAGCAAATTATCGATATGAAAGGTTTAATGGGAGACCAATCAGATAATATTCCAGGTGTACCAGGAGTTGGTGAAAAAACTGCGATTAAATTGTTAACACAGTTTGGAACGGTTGAAGAAGTGTATGAAAATATAGATCAAGTAAGCGGGAAGAAATTAAAAGAAAAGCTGGAAGCAAATAAAGACCAAGCTCTTATGAGTAAAGATCTTGCAACCATTATTACAGACGCACCGATTACTGTGCATGTGGATGATATGGAGTATAAAGGATATGAGCCAAGTGATGTCATTCCAATGTTCGAGAATTTAGGATTCACATCTCTTTTAAATAAATTAGGTGTTACTCCAGAAGAAACGGCTCCAGCTGAATTAGATGATATTACATTTGATATTGTGGAAGAAGTTACAGAAGAAATGCTTCAGCAAGATAGTGCGCTTATCGTTGAAGTACAAGAAGATAATTATCATAAAGCAGACATTCAAGGTTTCGGTATTCAAAATGAAAATGGATGTTACTTTATTCAGACAGATATTGCACTTAAATCAGATGCTTTTAAAGAGTGGCTTGCAGATGGAGAAATGAGAAAGTATACATTTGATGCGAAGCGTGCGATCGTTGCACTGAAATGGAACGGTATAGATATGCAAGGGATTGACTTTGATCTATTAATTGCTGCTTACTTACTTGACCCGGCTGATACAGATAAAGATTTCCGTACTGTAGCGAAAATGAAAGAAACACATGCTGTGAAATCTGATGAAGAAGTTTACGGAAAAGGTGCGAAGCGTGCTGTTCCAGAGCTAGAGATAGTAGCGGAGCATGTAGCTCGTAAAGTGCATGTATTATATGATGTGAAGCAAACATTCGTTGAAGAGTTAGAAAAGAATGAGCAATATGAACTGTTTACAGAGTTAGAATTACCACTTGCACGTGTATTAGCTGATATGGAAGTAAAAGGTGTAAAAGTTGATACAGAACGTCTTCGTAATATGGGAGAAGAACTTGCAGGTAGATTAAAGGAAATGGAACAGGAAATTTATAAGCTGGCGGGAACAGAATTTAATATTAATTCACCGAAGCAGCTTGGTGTTATTCTGTTTGAGAATTTAAACTTACCGGTTATTAAGAAGACGAAAACAGGTTATTCTACGTCAGCTGATGTACTAGACAAGCTGATGGATCACCATGAAATTATTCCAAACATTTTACATTACCGTCAATTAGGGAAACTAAATTCAACTTATATTGAAGGTTTATTAAAAGTTGTACATGAAGATTCATCTAAAATCCATACTCGTTTCAATCAAGTATTAACGCAAACGGGCCGATTAAGTTCAACGGATCCAAACTTACAAAATATCCCGATTCGATTAGAAGAAGGAAGAAAGATTCGTCAGGCATTCGTTCCATCAGAAGAAGGGTGGATTATGTACGCAGCGGATTATTCACAAATTGAACTTCGTGTATTAGCTCATATTGCAAATGATAAAGGGCTAGTCGACGCGTTCCAACATGACATGGATATTCATACGAAAACAGCTATGGATGTATTTGGCGTTGAAAAAGATGAAGTAACTTCAAATATGAGACGACAAGCGAAAGCTGTTAACTTCGGAATTGTGTATGGTATTAGTGATTATGGTCTTTCACAAAACTTAGGAATTACAAGAAAAGCAGCAGCGGAATTTATTGAAAAGTATTTAGAAAGTTTCCCAGGTGTACAAGAATACATGGATGACATCGTAAAAGATGCGAAACAAAAAGGATATGTAGCTACATTATTAAATCGCCGCCGTTACATTCCGGAAATTACGAGTCGTAATTTTAACTTGCGTAGCTTTGCTGAGCGTACAGCTATGAATACACCAATTCAAGGTACTGCAGCAGATATTATTAAAAAAGCGATGATTATTATGGCAGATCGTTTAGAAGAAGAAGGATTACAAGCGCGTCTTCTATTGCAAGTACACGATGAATTAATATTTGAAGCACCAAAAGAAGAAATTGAAAAATTAGAGAAGCTTGTACCAGAAGTAATGGAGCATGCAATTGAACTCGCAGTTCCGTTGAAAGTTGATTATTCTTACGGTCCAACTTGGTACGACGCAAAATAAGGAAGTGATGAAATGCCTGAATTACCAGAGGTTGAAAACGTCAGACGGACACTTGAAAATCTTGTAACAGGAAAAACGATTGAGGATGTTATTGTTACTTATCCGAAAATAGTGAAACGACCGGATGATGCAGAAATCTTTAAAGAAATGCTAAAAGGCGAGACGATTGAAAATATAAAGCGAAGAGGAAAGTTTTTGCTTTTATATGTAACAAATTATGTCATTGTTTCACATTTGCGTATGGAAGGTAAGTTTTTACTGCATCAAGAGGATGAGCCAATTGATAAGCATACGCACGTCCGTTTCTTATTTACAGATGGAACTGAATTACATTATAAAGATGTGAGAAAGTTTGGTACGATGCATCTCTTTAAAAAAGGTGAGGAAATGAATCAAATGCCTCTTGCTGACTTAGGTCCGGAGCCATTTGATGCTGAATTGACACCACAGTATTTACAAGAGAGATTGCAGAAGACAAATCGTAAAATAAAAGTTGTATTATTAGACCAGCGTCTTTTAGTAGGACTTGGAAATATATATGTAGATGAAGTTTTATTCCGTTCTCAAATTCATCCAGAACGAGAAGCATCATCTTTAACAGTAGAAGAAATTGAGCGAATTTATGAGGCGACTGTTACAACGTTAGGCGAAGCAGTGAAGCGTGGCGGAAGTACAATTCGAACGTATATCAACTCACAAGGGCAAATTGGCTCATTCCAAGAACTTCTAAATGTATATGGAAAAAAAGGAGAACCGTGTGTGACTTGCGGTACGATATTAGAAAAAACAGTTGTTGGTGGAAGAGGAACGCATTACTGCCCAATTTGTCAGCCAAGAATATAGAAAAGAGATAACATCGGATAGGCATTTGTCATATACATACAGCAGAGCTATGTATAAGGGAGGAGCTTACCGATGTACCTTTATTTATCTCTTATTTTATTAGCTTTTACATTAAGCTTAGATAGCTGTAGTGTAGGGCTAACATATGGTTTAAGAAGCGTAAGAATTCCACTAAGATCAATTGTAATTATCGGAATGTGTTCAGCGGCTGTTATGCTTGTTTCAATGGGAATTGGACATATGATCGCGAAAGTATTTTCACCTGTTATCGCAACGCGTATCGGTGGGCTTGTTCTTATTGGAATAGGGATTTGGGTATTATACCAATTTTTTCGAAGTGAGAAAAAAGAAGAACCGAAGCAAGAGGAGAAGGTATGGAAATTAGAGATTGCCTCGCTTGGGTTAGTCATTCAAATTTTACGGAAACCGACTGTAGCAGATTTCGATAAATCAGGCACCATTTCTGCAGGAGAAGCGTTACTTCTTGGTATCGCTCTTTCTGTAGATTCATTTGGTGCTGGAATTGGTGCATCTTTATTAGGGTATGCACCTGCTATGATGGCGATATTAGTTGCAGTGATGAGTTCTTTGTTTTTATTTATTGGAATGAAACTTGGAACGGTTTTATCAAATATGAAATGGTTGCAAAAATTTACATTCCTGCCTGGGGTATTACTCATTATTATTGGAATTTGGAAAATGTAAGTACGGGCGTGGAACATTAGTTTCGCGCCTTTTATTATGAGGAGGATTATATGATGACAGTAGTAATTGGATTAACGGGAGGTATTGCAAGCGGAAAAAGTACAGTATCTCAAATGTTTCGCGAGCTAAATATACCAGTTATTGATGCAGATATTATTGCGCGAGAAGTTGTAGAACGAGGAAAGCCAGCATATAACAAAATTGTAGAAGTGTTTGGAACGGAAGTACTACAAGAAGATGGAGAACTGGATCGACCGAAATTAGGAAGTGTCGTTTTCTATAATGAAGAGAAACGATTGCAGTTAAACAAAATTGTTCATCCTGCAGTGCGTGAGGAAATGAATAGGCAAAAGGAAATGTACATAAAAGAAGGTATGCAAGCGGTTGTGTTAGATATTCCTCTCTTATTTGAAAGTAAATTAACAAGTCTCGTTGACCGCGTTTTAGTTGTAGCAGTTAAGCCGCATACGCAATTAGAACGTTTAATGAAGCGAAATAATTTTTCAGAAGAAGAAGCAACAGCTCGTATTCAATCTCAAATGCCGTTAGAAGAAAAAGTGAAGCATGCAGATGAAGTAATAAATAATGATGGCACAATTATGGGAACGAAAACACAATTGCAGGTGATTTTAAAGAATTGGAACGTTATTGACTAAAAAATTGTGAAATTAATGAAAATGCTTAGTGACATATCCCCTTTTTGTGTTATACTATTATTGGGATTGGAGATAAATAGTATAACGCATTCAAGGGGGATAACATATTATGACTCGTGTGGCAATTAATGGATTTGGACGTATTGGGAGAATGGTATTTCGTCAGGCAATAAAAGAAAGCGCATTCGAAATTGTAGCAATCAATGCAAGCTATCCATCTGAAACGTTAGCACATTTAATTAAATATGATACAGTTCACGGCAAGTTTGACGGAACAGTAGAAGCATTTGAAGATCACTTATTAGTTGATGGGAAAATGATTCGCCTTTTAAACAACCGCGATCCAAAGGAATTGCCTTGGACAGATTTAGGTGTTGAAGTTGTAATTGAAGCAACTGGTAAATTTAATTCAAAAGAAAAAGCAATTCTTCACGTTGAAGCTGGAGCGAAAAAAGTTATTTTAACAGCGCCTGGTAAAAATGAAGATGTAACAATTGTAGTAGGTGTGAACGAAGACCAATTAGATATTACAAAACATACTGTTATTTCAAATGCATCTTGTACAACAAACTGTTTAGCACCTGTTGTGAAGGTGTTAGATGAGCAGTTTGGAATTGAAAACGGTTTAATGACGACAGTTCACGCTTATACAAATGACCAAAAAAATATTGATAACCCACATAAAGATTTAAGAAGAGCACGTGCTTGCGGACAATCAATTATTCCGACAACGACAGGTGCTGCGAAAGCGCTAGCAAAAGTTCTTCCACATTTAAATGGAAAACTTCATGGTATGGCACTTCGTGTACCAACACCAAACGTGTCTCTTGTTGACTTAGTAGTAGATGTAAAACGTGATGTAACAGTTGAAGCTATTAACGATGCATTCAAAACTGTTGCAAACGGTGCGTTAAAAGGCATTGTAGAATTCAGCGAAGAGCCTTTAGTATCTATTGACTTTAATACAAATACACACTCAGCTATCATTGATGGTTTATCTACAATGGTAATGGGTGATCGTAAAGTGAAAGTGCTGGCTTGGTATGATAACGAGTGGGGCTACTCTCGTCGTGTTGTAGATCTTGTAACGTTAGTTGTTGACGAATTAGCGAAGCAAGAAAATGTGCAACATATTTAAGTGAATAAGGGAGAGGGCAAGTGGAATATTTGCCCTCTTTTTTTTATTTTTTTCTGAAAAGGAAAAAAATTATAGGAGTATATTTTTGAAAGTGGACATACCACGAAACGTTGGGGTTACTGTATTTGTGAATCATTTATTTTTTTTAGGGAAAAGTAAAGAGGAAAATATGACAGAAAATCGAAAAAACTGTTGTTGCAAAATGAAAATAAACAAAGTATACTAACACTCGTAAACTTAAGAGCTGAGGTACGTAGTCACTACTTAAAGGGTTAGGACCTCTCTGGACTAACTTTCCCCCGTGGTAGTGGAGCAAGCCAAATTGCAAATTAGTTTTCAATTCGAACAGTTAGAATAAATTTACAAGGGGGAACTGTAGAATGGATACTATGGATACGATGGGTCGTCACGTGATCGCTGAACTTTGGGATTGCGATTTCGACAAGCTTAATGACATGCCGTATATTGAACAATTATTTGTGGATGCAGCACTAAGAGCTGGTGCTGAAGTGCGTGAGGTTGCTTTCCATAAATTTGCACCACAAGGTGTAAGTGGAGTAGTAATTATCTCGGAATCACATTTAACAATTCATAGCTTTCCGGAGCACGGTTACGCAAGTATTGATGTTTATACTTGTGGGGATCGTATTGATCCAAATGTTGCTGCAGAATATATTGCAGAAGGTTTAAACGCGAAAACGCGTGAGAGCATCGAGCTTCCTCGAGGCACTGGTAGCTTCGAAATTAAGCAGAGAGAAACAAAAGCTCTTTAAAAAAGAACATAATTGATTTAAAATGTAAAGAGGTGTATAATGCACCTCTTTTTTAGTTTATAAAAAAGGGAAAATATAACGTACTCGTTAGTTGAATAAATGGAGCTCTTACGAATGAGTTAACGCCCTATCTACTATCTTATTTTTGAAAACGAGATGATAACATAATGCGTTTAAACTTAAAGTGGTAAGAGAGTTAAAATGAGTTATATAATAATGTATATATATTGTCAGATGAAGTAAGTAGAGAAAAAATAAAGAGTATAGTGTAAAGGAGTGAATATATTGCGTTGTCCATCCTGTTCTCATAATGGTACAAGAGTGTTAGATTCGCGTCCGGTAGACGAGGGGCGCTCTATTCGAAGAAGGAGAGAGTGTGAAAGCTGTTTAAGCCGCTTTACGACATTTGAAAGAGTGGAAGAGTCACCTCTTATCGTTGTAAAAAAAGAAGGAACACGAGAAGAGTTTAATAAAGAAAAGATTTTACGTGGCTTAATTAAAGCGTGTGAAAAAAGACCAGTATCTTTAAGACAATTAGAAGAAGTAACTCAAAGTGTGGAACGTGAACTTCGTAATTTAGGTATATCAGAAGTGAAAAGTGATATGATTGGTGAAATTGTTATGGAAGAACTTCGCGATATTGATGATGTTGCTTACGTACGTTTTGCTTCTGTATATCGTCAATTTAAAGATTTAAATGTATTTATTGAAGAATTAAAAGATATACTGCAAAAAGAAAGAGAGTAGAATCTGTATCGTATTCTCTTTACATACCGTAAGTAATGAGATAAGAGAGCTAGAAGCGAAAGCTAATAGCTCTTTTTCGCTAATAAATTATATAGTGAAGATTGGATGAGAGAAAGGAAAGCAAGAATGGAAAAACAGTCATGGATGGAGCTATTGCCGATTGATCGTTATAAAGTAAGTGCGAAAGGATTATTGCATAATTACGACCGAAAAGTGTTAACGATGTTATATCAGCCGTTAATAGGTAGTAGAGCTTTTAGCTTGTACATGACGCTATGGGGAGAGTTAGAACAAGATCGTGTATTTGGAAAAGAGAATACGCATCATTCCCTTATGGTGACCATGCAAATGCAGCTTCCTGAAGTATATGAGGAACGAGTAAAGTTAGAGGCAATTGGACTTTTGAAAGTATATATTAAGAAAGAAAAAGATATTCGAATGTTTATATATGAGCTGCAACCACCTTTATCTCCGAAGCAGTTTTTTGATGATATTGTTTTAAGTATCTTTTTATACAATCGATTGAGTCGGACAAAATATAATCAAGTAAAGCATTATTTCTTAGAAGAAGAATTTGATTTTGCATCTTATGAAAATGTTACGCGTTCTTTTAATGATGTGTTTGGTTCGTTTAATCCAGGGCAGCTTGAGCATGCGCAAGAAGACCTTCGTATTCCAAAAACGACAGCTATGCCAAGTAATGAAAAGGGAGACGCTCCAAAAGTTTGGAATGATTTCTTTGATTTCTCCTTATTTGTAGATGGCTTGTCCGCTCTTGTTCCTAAAAAGGCGATTACAGATCAAGTGCGAGAATGTGTCATTACACTTGCTTACGTGTATGATGTAGATGTGTTATCGATGCAAAATATCGTTCTTGGTGCGGTGACAGAGATGCAGACAATTGATATCGAAAGGCTTAGAAAAGGAGCACGTGATTGGTATCAGTTCGAAAACGGCCAAGCGTTACCTGTATTAAGTGAAAGAGTACAGCCTCACGCTGCACGTATGATGAAAGAAAAAGAGCCTTCTACGCAAGAAGAGATGTTAATCAAACAGCTAGAGGAAATCTCACCAAAACAACTATTGAAAGAAATCTCTGGTGGTGCAGAGGCGACGAAGGCTGACTTGCAAATTGTTGAAGATGTAATGATCAATCAAAAATTAACGCCAGGTGTTGTGAATGTACTTATTTATTACGTTATGCTACGCTCAGATATGAAACTTGCGAAAACGTATGTGGAGAAGATTGCTGGACATTGGGCACGTAAAAAGGTCGGTACAGTAGCTGAAGCGATGGCATTAGCGAAAGAAGAAAACCGTCAATATCAAGAATGGGCTGAGACGAAGAAGAAAGGCCGTACATCGAAGAAAACGGTACGAAAAGAAATGGTACCAGATTGGCTGAAAGAAGAGCCGAAAGAACAAGAGAAAGAAACTGTGAAAAAAGATGCAAGTGCTGAAAAAGGTGCAAGTACGTTAGAGGATGAACGGAAACGACTAGAAGAAGTGTTAAAAAAATATAAGCGTGATTAATAGAAGAGAATGAACGCTCTTTGAGGTGAGGAAATGGAGCATATTCAAAATTCATTTGCAAAATTAATGGAAAATGAAAATTTTAAAAATAGATATGAAGTATTAAAGGCGGAAGTAATGGCACATCCGCGTGTGAAAGAATTTATAGACGAACATAAAGGGGAAGTAACAACGTCTATGATTGAACGCAGTCTTGTGAAATTATACGAATATATTGGACAAAGTGTAGGTTGCGCGGATTGTCCGGATCTAGGTTCGTGTAAAAACATGCTGCAAGGATATGAGCCAAAGCTCGTTATCCAAGGGAAGATGATTGATATTCAATATGATCGTTGCGTTAGAAAAGTAGCATATGACGAGAGGAAGAAATATGAAAAGCTCGTTCAAAGTGTATATATGCCAACTGATATTTTACAAGCAACGATGGAAAACTTAGATCCTTCAGATTTAGATGCGCGTATTGATGCAATTGGTGCAGCTAATGAATTTTTAAGTACATATGAACCTGGTAAAAAAGTACAAGGTTTATATTTGTACGGTAAATTTGGTGTAGGGAAAACGTATTTATTAGGAGCAATTGCGAATGAGCTTGCTCGAAAGAAAATAAGTTCAATGCTCGTATATTTCCCTGAATTTTTACGTGAAATTAAAAGTTCAATTCAAGATAATTCGATTGGGGAAAAGATTGATGCGGTGAAACGCGTACAAGTTTTAATGTTAGATGATATTGGAGCAGAAGCGATGTCAAGCTTTGTGCGTGATGATGTACTCGGTGCAATTTTGCAATTCCGTATGTTAGAAAACTTACCGACGTTCTTTACGTCTAACTTTGATTTTAAACAGCTAGAACATCATTTAACATATACGCAGCGCGGTGAAGCGGAAGAAATGAAAGCAGCTCGTATTATGGAACGCATTAAATATTTGGCGAAACCAATTCCGATTGGCGGGAAAAACCGTCGTCATAAGTAAAGAGCAAGCTGAAAAGCTTGCTCTTTTTTTGTAGTTAAACGCTTTTTAAAGTAGTCGAATTATAAAATGAAAAGTTCTTATTGAAAATTCCTATTAGCTTGTATCATTTTTTTCTCCCTCCCTTAATATATATAAAATTAGCAAGCCATATCGAGTAGATTTTCTAACGATAGGAAAGGTAATTCTACTAAGAGTGAACTTTCAAGCGGGACGGACTCTTATAGGATTTGTAACGTATAGATACAGTCCTTTAGAGCAGGGATAAAAGGGGGGACAAAAGTGATTGAAATTTGCTTCGAAGAAAAAAATGATGCTATGCACGTATATAGACAACTATTGAAAAGAGCGGAACTGTTATATAAGGAAACGAGTGTGTATTTACAGGAACAAAAAGTGGTGATTCACATACCAGTACGTGAATCAAATTATATTGAAAAGATTTTATTGCCAGTAATGGTATATTTCATTGTGAATGTGAAACAAAATGAGTGGATATATACAATCTTAAAAGAGAAGTTTTTTTATGAAGAAGAGGAAGAGTGCCATCAAATATTGCATATGGCACAAGAGATTTTAAAAGGAAGAAGAAAAGGAATTGCTCGTGAATTAACACGTCACACATTTGAATCATATATTAAATCCTCTTTAAATAACTGGCTTTGTGATCCGCTTTCATTCTCGTTTTCATCATATGTTCGTTTTCGTCTTCGTACATATAGGGAAATGGTAGCTAAGCTTGCTGAAGTTGCGATTGATGAGTATAAGTTAGAACAAGAATATCAAATGTTTATTGAGACGCTCCGGCAACAAGTCCGTAGCCGGAAATCACGTTTGTCATGTGTACATCTTATTTTTGATGAAAGTTTTATTTTCTATGATGATAAAGGTAGACGTTTAAAACAAGAGAAATTGGTTCAATATATAGATGAAGACTTATTAAAACAAAAGGATGTATATATTGATACGAAAGTAATTGCACCACTTCTTTCTATTTCGCCGAAAAAAATTTATTTATATACGAAAGAACAAGACCATAATATGATTATTACTTTGCGAAATGTATTTCAAGAACGGGTACAATTACATGGATTACATGAGTTTGAGCGCAATGTGAAAAATTTAAAAAATAAAGGTAACGCCCTTGATTTTCTAAGTTTTTGAGCATATAATTACCTACATAAATGAAATATATTGAAATGTCATGATGAGGACATGAGTAATTTTCTACGATTTTCAGAGAGGGAAGCCTTAGGGTGTGAGCTTCCTAGTACGGGATTATTACTTACCACCTCTAAACTTTAGCAGTGAACGGTTTTTCAAGTAATTGCTAACGGACAACACCGTTATGTTGAACTTGAGCAATTAACAATTATGTTAATTGGAACAAGGGTGGAACCACGAATTCAACACTCGTCCCTTTTTACGGGATGAGTGTTTTTTATTTTGAGAAAAAGAGGAGTGACCAGTGATGGCAGATGTAGTTAAAATTACTTTCCCTGATGGAGCTGTGAAGGAGTTTCCAAAAGGCGTAACAACTGAAGAAATCGCAGCTTCTATTAGCCCAGGCTTAAAGAAAAAAGCTGTGGCTGGAAAATTAAATGATGAGATGATTGATCTTGTTACACCAATCGAAGAAGATGGTGCAGTTTCTATCATTACATTAGATTCTGAAGATGGCTTATATATTTTACGCCACTCAACAGCTCACCTTTTAGCGCAAGCGTTAAAACGTTTATATAAAGATGTTAAGGTTGAGCTTGGCATTGGTCCAGTAATTGAAAATGGCTTCTACTACGATATTGATATGGAAGAAGCAATTACAGTTGAAGACTTCAAGAAAATCGAAAAAGAAATGCAAAAAATTGTGAACGAGAACTTAGAAATCGTTCGTCATGAAGTACCACGTGCAGAAGCAATTCGTCGTTTTGAAGAAATCGGCGATGAGTTAAAATTAGATTTAATTAACGATCTTCCAGAAGATGCTGTTATTTCAATCTATGAGCAAGGCGAATTCTTCGACCTTTGCCGTGGCGTTCACCTTCCATCTACAGGGAAAATTAAAGTATTTAAATTATTAAGCGTTGCGGGTGCTTACTGGCGCGGCGATAGCAATAATAAAATGTTACAACGTATTTACGGTACTGCATTCGTTAAGAAAGCAGAATTAGATGAGCATTTACGCATGCTTGAAGAAGCGAAAGAGCGCGATCACCGTAAATTAGGTAAAGAATTAAAACTATTTACTAATAGCCAAAAAGTAGGACAAGGTTTACCACTTTGGTTACCAAAGGGTGCAACAATCCGCCGCATTATCGAGCGTTACATCGTTGATAAAGAAGCAAGCTTAGGCTATGATCACGTATACACTCCAGTACTAGGAAGCAGAGAGCTTTATGAAACTTCTGGTCACTGGAACCACTACCGTGATGGTATGTTCCCATCAATGGAAATGGATAATGAAGAGTTAGTTCTTCGTCCGATGAACTGCCCTCACCACATGATGGTTTATAAAAACGATATTCACAGCTACCGTGAATTACCAATCCGTATTGCGGAACTTGGAACAATGCACCGCTATGAAATGTCAGGTGCGTTATCTGGATTACAACGTGTACGCGGAATGACTTTAAACGATGCGCACATTTTCGTACGCCCAGATCAAATTAAAGAAGAATTAAAACGTGTTGTAAACTTAACTCTAGAAGTGTACAAAGATTTCGGTTTAGAGAACTACTCATTCCGTCTATCTTATCGCGACCCAGCAGATACTAAAAAGTACTATGCTGATGATGAGATGTGGGAAAAAGCACAAGGTATGTTAAAAGAAGCTATGGATGAAATGGGTCTTGATTACTATGAAGCTGAAGGTGAAGCGGCATTCTACGGTCCAAAACTTGACGTTCAAGTTCGTACTGCTCTTGGAAAAGACGAAACACTTTCAACTGTACAATTAGACTTCTTACTTCCAGAACGCTTTGAACTATCTTACGTTGGTGAAGACGGTAAACAACATCGTCCAGTTGTAATTCACCGTGGTGTTGTATCTACTATGGAACGTTTCGTAGCCTTCTTAATTGAAGAATACAAAGGTGCATTCCCAACTTGGTTAGCTCCAGTTCAAGTACAAGTAATTCCAGTTTCTCCGCAAGTACATTTAGACTATGCGAAGAAAGTACAAGACGAATTACGCCGTGCTGGTATGCGTGTTGAATTAGATACTCGTGAAGAGAAAATTGGTTACAAAATCCGTGAAGCACAAATGCAAAAAATTCCGTACATGCTTGTAGTAGGTGACAATGAAGTAACTGAAAACGGCGTAAACGTACGTAAATACGGTGAACAAAAATCAGAAACAATCGCATTAGATGCTTTTGTTGATATGATTAAAGTAGAAGGAAAACGATAAGAAAAAGCCGCGGTATACCGCGGCTTTTCTATGTAATATGAGTAAGAAAAATTAGAAAAAAAAACCATGTAACACTTATCGTAAAAAAGTATTGCAAGTATGTTAGTTGTTTGTTACAATATTTCTTGTTGTTAGTAAAACACATCGCGTCTTCTTGACAGACGTCATGTCCTATGATAAACTCATCAAGGATAATAGAATATTGTTTTGTGGAACAAGTAGAAGCACCCGCTTCTCACCTGATGGACGCATTCGCAGTTTACAGGTAAATGTATTTCTTACTTAAGATTTTACAAGTGTGGGTGTCGTATGCCCGCACTTTTTTTGTCGGGTTCTATGACTACAAACTATGTTCTGAGAAAACCTTGGAGGTGGCTTACTATTAGCAAGGATATGATGATTAACGAGCAAATTCGTGCACGTGAAGTACGTTTAGTTGGCGCAAATGGCGATCAACTTGGAATCAAGTCTCGTAATGACGCTTTAGACTTAGCTGCAAATCTTAATCTTGATTTAGTATTAGTTGCTCCAAATGCGAAACCGCCAGTATGCCGCATTATGGACTACGGTAAATTCCGCTTTGAGCAACAGAAGAAAGAAAAAGAACAGCGCAAAAATCAAAAAGTAATTAGCATGAAAGAAGTTCGTTTAAGTCCAACAATTGATGAACACGACTTTAACACAAAACTTCGTAATGCTATCAAGTTTTTAGAGAAAGGCGACAAGGTTAAAGCGTCAATTCGCTTTAAAGGACGTGCCATTACTCATAAAGAAATCGGTCAACGTGTTTTAGATCGCTTCTCAGAAGCTTGTGCTGAAGTTAGTACAATCGAATCTAAGCCTAAAATGGAAGGACGCAGTATGTTCTTAGTTTTAGCACCGAAAAACGATAAGTAATAGATAGAGGAGGAAATACCTATGCCTAAACAAAAAACTCATCGCGGCGCTGCAAAGCGTTTCAAAAAGACTGGATCAGGTAAACTGAAACGTTCTCACGCTTACACAAGCCATTTATTCGCTAACAAATCTACAAAAGCTAAACGTAAACTACGTAAAGCTGGTGTAGTAAGCGCTGGTGACTTCAAACGCATTCGTCAAATGCTTGACAACTTAAAATAAGTTCGGCTGATATATAGAACAATTAGGAGGTAATATTATGCCAAGAGTAAAAGGTGGTACAGTTACTCGTCAACGTCGTAAAAAAGTAATTAAATTAGCAAAAGGTTACTACGGTTCAAAAAATACATTATTCAAGGTTGCTAACCAACAGGTTATGAAATCTCTAATGTATGCATTCCGTGACCGCCGTCAAAAGAAACGTGACTTCCGTAAATTATGGATTACACGTATCAACGCAGCAGCTCGTATGAATGGTCTTTCTTACAGCCGCTTAATGCACGGTCTTAAAAATGCTGGCATCGAAGTTAACCGCAAGATGCTTGCTGACTTAGCTGTTCATGACGAAAAAGCTTTCGCTGAATTAGCAACAGTTGCAAAAAACAACATTAACTAATTAATTAGTTGAAACCTTAGAAGATTTTTCTTCTAAGGTTTTTTTATTTGTATGCAAAGAGAAGTGTGTCGTTATCGATATGACAAAATCAATATAAAAGTTATAGCAATATAGAAGAATATGCATATGAAGTCAGGAGAATCCTCCTGGCTTCTTTTAATTATCATCCTCTGGAAAGAAGAGTATCTTTCCTACCTGAAACGACACTGCTATAATGGAAAGATGATATGGAACTTTCATCAGATAAAATAATATTTTTAATAGTGGGCAATTCCTGGATAATTATTAACTATCACCAATCGGAGTGAACAATCTAATCGTGATGATTGAAACGTATTTGTAAATTAAGGACAAGCTATTTTGTAAAGAGGTAAATGGCTGACTTATTAATAAGAAACGAAAAATAATAATGAACTTTGAGATGAAACAACATTGTTGCGTAAAATGCGATGTTGGAGGAGGACAATAGAGTGGACTTACTACAACTATTTAAATTACAAAAAGAATTAGATGACCGTATTGCGAAAGAACATGACTTACAACCGAAAAAATTGTTAAAAGAGAAAATGTTAGCTCTTCTTGTAGAAATTGGAGAACTTGCAAATGAAACACGTTGTTTTAAATATTGGAGCAACAAACCAGCATCAGAACGTGAAGTCATACTAGAAGAATACGTAGATGGTTTACATTTTATTTTATCAATCGGAATTGATTTAGGTATTGATAAAAACTTCTTATTCTATAAGTGTGCACAGACGAATAAAACACAAGTAGAAATTTTCTTAGACACGTATGCGAAGGTGATTCGTTTTACAGATCAACCATCTATTACGAACTATATTGAATTATTTACAAGCTACCTTCGACTTGGACAAGCACTTGAGTTTGAACAAGAAGAGATTGAAAAGGCATATTTAGATAAAAACGAAGTAAATCATCAGCGTCAAACACAAGGATACTAAGTTAATTTTTGAATATTTCAATTTCCTTTTGTATAATGAAGTGACTGAAGAAAAAGGAGGGTGTTGGCAATGACAAAATTAGACGAGACATTGACAATGCTAAAAGAATTAACAGATGCACGTGGTATTGCGGGTAACGAGCGTGAACCACGCGAAGTAATGAAGAAATATATTGAGCCGTTTGCGGACGAACTTTCTACTGATAATTTAGGAAGTTTAGTTGCGAAAAAAGTAGGGGAAGAAAACGGCCCGAAAATTATGGTTGCAGGTCATTTAGATGAAGTTGGATTTATGATTACACAAATCGATGACAAAGGTTTCCTTCGTTTCCAAACGGTTGGTGGCTGGTGGTCACAAGTTATGCTTGCACAGCGCGTAACAATTGTAACGCGTAAAGGAGATGTAACAGGTGTTATCGGTTCAAAACCACCGCATATCTTACCTCCAGAAGCGCGTAAAAAGCCAGTTGAAATTAAAGACATGTTCATCGATATTGGTGCTTCTAGCCAAGAAGAAGCAATGGAGTGGGGTGTACGACCAGGAGATCAAGTTGTACCTTATTTTGAATTCCAAGTGATGAAGAATGAAAAAATGTTACTTGCAAAAGCATGGGATAACCGAATTGGTTGTGCAATTGCAATTGACGTATTAAAACAATTAAAAGATGAAAAGCATCCAAACGTTGTATATGGCGTAGGGACTGTACAAGAAGAAGTTGGTCTTCGTGGTGCAAAAACATCTGCAAACTATATTAAACCAGATATCGCGTTCGCGGTAGATGTTGGTATTGCTGGTGACACACCTGGTGTAACGTCAAAAGAAGCGCAAAGTAAAATGGGTGATGGACCACAGATCATTTTATATGATGCTTCTGTTATTGGTCATACAGGTTTACGTGACTTTGTAGTTGATGTTGCTGATGAATTACAAATTCCATACCAATATGATTCAGTAGCGGGCGGTGGAACGGATGCAGGTGCAATTCATATTGCTGTAAATGGTATTCCGTCTATGGCAATTACGATTGCAACCCGTTACATTCATTCTCATGCGGCAATGTTACACCGTGATGATTATGAAAATGCAGTGAAGTTAATTGTAGAAGTTATTAAACGTCTTGATAAAGAGGCTGTACATAACATTACATTTAATTAATAGAAAAAGCGAAGGAGCCTCTCCTTCGCTTTTTTTGTGTTTTAAAAAGGTCGTTCTAATCCCGCGGCAGTATGAGCCCCTAAAATGATTAAACGAGTTAATTGCATGGCCATAAAATGCGGGGTATATATCATCCCTTTTTTTAGCCATGACATAATCATGCCGAGATGGGCACCAGTAACATAACTAAGGAGAATATCACGTGGAACCATTAGTTTTTCATCGTTAGGCTGTGCAATAGAGAGGCTTAATGTTAAATGTGTCTGAATGGCTTTCATCATTTTATACGTAAAGTTTCCGGCAGCTTTATCACCAAGCATGACGTTATAGAAGTTCGCATTTTCTGCGATATGTTCAAATAAAGACAAGAAATTTGGATGTGGTGAATCAAATGTAAGTTGAAAATCTTCTTTATTTCTATTTTTCGGTTTAATAACTTCTGTTAGCTTCTCTAACATTTCTTCAATGCTTTTGTCTAGTAAGTCATATTTATCGTGGTAATGGCTATAAAACGTAGCGCGATTTACAGGAGCACGTTCTGCAATATGTTGAACAGTTACATTTTCAAACCCTTTTTCGCCTACTAAAGCGACAAAAGCATCCTGTATGAGTTGTCTCGTCCGTTTTACACGTGGATCATTTGTATTTTTAATAGACATTTTTACTTCACCTCGTTTAATTTTCTGTATTTAAACAACATATCGGTATCATATTGTTGTTTAAGCGACATTTCATACGTAAATTGTCGGTTGTAGATTTGAAATAATTATTTATAATTATAAACGATAGTCCTTCAGAAATCAGCACCGCTCGCAGGTAGATAAATTTCGATTTACACTGCAGATGGTGTGATTTTTTTGTTTAAAAGTTAATATAATTAACAATTAAACAATCTAAACAATAAGGACGTAAATAGTTTAGAAAAAAATTATATGCGATATAAGGAGAGGAATGCAATGAATCAGTTTCGAAGAATGGTGATTATCAACATTATCACATTAATTGTACTAGTTGGCGGCGGTATTGGCGGTTATTACTATTACAATCAAGCGGAAAATTACTTAAAAACAGACAATGCAAAAATTGATGGAAAGGTAATTCCGATTGCATCACCAGTAGCAGGGAAATTAACTGACTGGAAAGCTGAAGTAGGTAAGAACTACAACGAGAATGATAAATTAGGTGCTGTGACTGTAGCAGCAGCGAATGGAGAACAAACAGTAGATGTAACAATTCCACAAAATGCAACAGTTGTACAATCAAACGCAACAACAAATGCTTTCGTTGGAGCAGGTAGCCCAATCGCTTATGCATTTGATATGAACAATTTATGGGTAACAGCAAATATTGAAGAAACAGATGTTGATGATGTTCAAAAAGGTCAAGATGTAGATGTGTATGTAGATGCATACCCAGATACAACGTTAACAGGAAAAGTAGAACAAGTTGGCTTAACAACAGCGAACACATTCTCTATGTTACCATCAAGCAACGCAACAGCGAACTATACGAAAGTAACACAAGTAGTACCAGTTAAAATTTCTTTAGATCATAGTAAATCAGTAAATATTGTTCCTGGCATGAATGTGACAGTTCGTATTCATAAGTAAGGGGGAGATGAGATGTCCTCAATTGTAATTGCAGGATATGCACTATTTTGTATAATCGTCTTCTTCCTTGTAAATCGTCTTTTACGAAAGAAAAAAACGAAAATGGGAGAAGAACAAGTCCCAGCCGTAAGTAAAATAGAAGTAAGTAAAGTTGAAACAGAAGAGAAAGACATTGAACGAAAGCAAGAACCAGAAATTTCTAATGTAGTTGAGTTGGAAACAGGAAAGCAAGAAGAAGTAAAGCAAGAAAAAGAAGTGCCGAAAAAACAAATGTCTATGCCTGTAGAGAATGTGAACGTAAAAGCAGTGGTAGCTGTATTAATTCTCGGCATGTTCGTTTCTATTTTAAACCAAACAATCATTAACGTTGCATTGCCTCCGTTAATGAATGAATTTAACGTATCAACTTCAACAGCACAATGGTTAATTACAGGCTTCATGCTTGTAAATGGTATTTTAGTACCGATTAGTGCCTTTTTAGTTTCACGATTTACGTATCGTAAATTATTCGTAGCAGCAATGTTATTCTTCACGGTAGGATCTATCATTTGTGCTACTTCAGGAAACTTTACAATGATGATGACGGGCCGTGTTATTCAAGCGGTTGGCGCGGGTATTTTAATGCCGGTTGGTATGAATATCTTCATGACACTATTCCCGCCTCATAAGCGCGGAGCAGCGATGGGATTACTAGGCGTAGCAATGATTTTAGCACCAGCTATCGGACCAACTGTAACAGGTTGGGTAATTGAAAATTACAGCTGGAACTTAATGTTCTATGCGATGTTTATTATCGGTTTAATTATTACGTTCCTATCTTTAAAATTCTTTACACTAGCTCAGCCGGTGTCTAAAACAAAATTAGATATATTCGGTGTGGTTAGTTCAAGTATTGGACTAGGAAGCTTATTGTACGGATTTAGTGAAGCTGGAAATAATAGTTGGACTAGTGCAGAAGTTGTTATTTCACTTATTATCGGTGTAATTGGTTTAGCGTTATTTATTTGGAGAGAGTTAACAACGGACAATAAAATGCTTGATTTACAAGTATTTAAATATCCAGTATTTACTTTCACTTTAGTAATTAACGCAATCGTTACAATGGCATTATTCGGAGGTATGTTATTACTTCCGGTATATCTGCAAAACATTCGTGGCTTTACGCCAATTGAATCTGGTTTACTACTTCTTCCAGGATCATTAATTATGGGGATCATGGGACCAGTAGCGGGTAAATTATTCGATAAATATGGCATTCGTCCATTAGCGATAATTGGATTGGCAATTACGACGTATGCGACATATGAATTTACAAAATTATCGATGGATACACCGTATAGCGTTATTATGACGGATTATATTATACGCTCAATTGGTATGTCATTCATTATGATGCCAATTATGACAGCTGGTATGAACGCGCTACCGATGAAATTAATTTCTCACGGTACAGCAACGCAAAATACGTCAAGACAAGTAGCTGGTTCAATTGGAACAGCGATATTAATTACACTTATGACGCAACAAACGACTGCTCACGTAGCAGATTATGGCAACATGTTAACAACGTCAAACCCAATTTTAGTTGATAAAGTACACGGCATGGGGCAAAGCTTAGCGGCCTTAGCCGGCTCAGCACAAGCAGGAGATGCGATGAGCACGCAACTATTATTCGGACAAATTTCAAAGTTATCTGCAATTAACGGTATTAACGATGCCTTCTTAATTGCAACGATACTTGCAGGGATTGCTTGGGTGTTATCGTTCTTCTTACCATCAGGCAATAAACCAAATAGAAAAGCAGGGAATTAATTTCCCTGCTTTTTATTTTGGATAGTATTAATAAATAAATGAGAAATAACGATCCAAATTATTGAAAAATGTTAAAGAAAGAGGAATTTGAAGTTGTTATAAAAGAATAAAGAGAGAAATCGTGATGATATCTCTCTTTAACTTAAAAGTGCTACTATATTATTTATAATATGAAATAGTATGGTTGGAATGATGGAATTTGTTTTCCTGTATAAAAAAGCCATCATTAGCCCTGCGAAGAACGCACTCACCATTATTCCCAGTGAGTATGTATGGGCGACTCCGAAAAATAAACTTGTCAAAATTGCAGCAATCCAGAATGGGAACCGTTCTGAGAAGAAGCGAAGCATAAAACCTCTGAAAATGAGTTCTTCAAAAATGGGTGTAAGTATTGCGGACCCGATAAGTAACAATATTTGATATTGGCTTAAAATATGTAAGTTTAACGCAGACGATTGTTCTTCTGATGCATCTGGAAATACGTGTTGTAATACGAATGAATTGAAAAGGATACTTAATGAAAAGATAATGAACAAGTATGCGTATGTACGATATTTTTTTAATACACTAAAGTCAAATGATGGTAATAATAATGTTTTGGCAGGCTCGTATTTAAATATGAAAAACAATAGAATAATTAGTTGTAGTGCAGTACCTGTCGTATCTATAATAGATTCGTATAAGGCGATTTGTGTTTTATCTGCAAATATACTTTTATACATTATTAGTGGGAGTATAAGGAATGTAGTTATAAAACCAGTGCCCCAAAATGCAAATAGAGTAGAGGGGATAAATTGTCCCCATGACATGGATTGTTTTTGTTCGTGCGGAAGTTGTGTAGTAGGTTGCATATGTTTAAACCACCTCTTTATATTTGTATATTTAATTATAAAGTATTTGATTTTTGAATGTAACATTTAAATATTACATATAAAGGTGTATTTTCCATAAAATAATAAAAGAGGTATCACCCTATAGTGATGCCTCTTTCTCATTGATAACTATGTTCTGTTTTGTTGTTTGATTTCGATTGCTCTATTTGTAATTCACGCTCTACCAATCGATCTAACTGTTGAATTGCTTTTAGTGCTTTTTCATAAGAAATTGTTCGATAATGATGCGCTCCGCCCGGTTCTTCATCTGCTTCGTCTGCCCATTTAATAATATTTTGAAGAGACGTTCTTTCAATTTCTTGTTCCACTAAGAAAGAATCTGTATGAAGAAGAATGGCGATAGAAATTTCTTTTGCTAGTTTAGGGTGTTCTCCTAATCTAATAAGCAATTTATGAGCTCTTTCTGCTCCTTTAATTGCGTGTATATCATTCTTTTTATATAAATCATAGTCCCATTCGCCGCCTGTGTACCATGTATGATGTCCGATATCATGAAGGAAACCGGCTTTTGTCGCAGCATCGACTGAGGCGTGATGCTTTTTAGCTAAGTGAAACGCATGGTAAGCGACAGCGATCGCGTGGACCATCCCAGAACGATTTACGTATTTTTGTGTAATGTGGTGTTTAAAAATTTGTTCAAGCGTAATACGGTGCATAAAACATTCACTCCTTTTATCTAATGGTGTATATGAAGAAAAATCGATCGGTTTAAATGTATTTTGAACATTGTACTCCATCGAGTAGCGTTAGTAAAGTAGAAATGTTTAGGAGAAGAAAAAAATCACCTTAGCTTATGCAAAGGTGATTTTTAAATTGCTTATTTTTTTAATCCTTGCTCTAGTGTTTCTAACATTTCATGCTTTTCATTTTCATCAGCGTTTTTCCAAATGACTTCAAATAAGACACCAAGACCTGGAAGCATTTTCTCTTCACCGCTTTGAATTGCATCGACAATTGTTTCTTGTAATTGATCTTGTGTATTACCAGATACATTTGCTAATACAGCACCGCGTAAATTAAAACTCATTGTTTTCACCTCTTCTTCAGAATTGAAACTGACGTTAGTTTTTGTTCTTTTTTCTGTAAATATGTATGAAAAATAGGCTATAATGATAAGACAAGAAGAGAGGGAAATACATATTATGAAAAACATTGATTCAGTACAAAATCCGCGTGTGAAGCAGTGGAAAAAGCTGCAAACGAAGAAAGAGCGCGATAAAAAAGGTTTATTTTTTGTAGAAGGATTCCATTTAGTGGAGGAAGCTTTAAAAGCAGGAGTTGTAACAGAACTTATCGTTTCAGATCAGACAGACCTTCCGAAAGATTGGACAGTTAATGATGTAGAAATGTATATCGTACCGGAAGCAATCGTAAAAGTACTTCGTGAAACAGAAACGACGCAAGGTGTATTTGCTGTTTGTGAAAAGCATGAGAAGGAAGTAGCTCTTGCTGATGGGAAGTTTCTTTTATTAGATGGCCTGCAAGACCCAGGTAACTTAGGGACAATTATTCGTACAGCTGATGCAGCTGGTATTCATGCCGTTGTGCTTGGAGAAGGTTGTGTTGATGTTTATAATAGTAAAGTACTCCGTTCTACACAAGGTTCTATTTTTCACTTACCAATTGTAAAAGGGAACTTAGAAGAATGGGTAGACAAGCTAAAAGAAAATAACGTTCCTGTATATGGAACAGCTCTTGAAAATGGAGTTCCGTACGGGGAAGTAACACCAGCTGGTAGCTTTGCATTAATTGTAGGAAATGAAGGAAACGGCGTACGCCAAGAAATTCTTGCAAAAACGGATCGAAACTTGTATATTCCGATTTACGGCGGGGCAGAATCATTAAATGTTGCAGTTGCAGCAGGGATTTTAACGTATTATTTGCAAAGCCCGGTTGCGAACAAATAAAAAACTTCTTATAATAAGTTGAAGTACATTATATTAAAAGTTAAATAACGAAAAACGTTGATAGAGAAGAGTAGCTTACAAAATCGCCATATAGGGAGAGAATGCCGTAGACTGAAAGCATTCTTATGGTAGACGGAAGTGAATTCACCTCTGGAGTTGACGCCAGGACCATGTATATGTAAAGGCGTTCCGGTCAGAATTGATCGTTATAACTAATGAGTGGGCAGACATGTTCTGTCAATTTAGGGTGGTACCGCGAATTTACCTCGTCCCTTTTTGGGAGCGAGGTTTTTTTATTTTTAAAATTAGGAGGGTTCCAAATGGAAGCACGTTTAAAAGAGCTAAAGCAAAAAGCGTTAGAGCTTATTGAAGAAGCGAAAGAGCTAAAAGGCTTAAACGACGTACGCGTAGCGTATTTAGGAAAAAAAGGTCCAATTACAGAAGTATTACGCGGCATGGGAAAATTATCAGCAGAAGAGCGTCCACGTATGGGAGCATTAGTAAATGAAGTACGTGAAGCGATTCAAACGCGTCTAGACGACAAAATCAGCAACTTAGAAAAAGCAGTAATTGAAGCGAAATTAGCAACTGAAACAATTGATGTTACATTGCCAGGTCGTCCTGTTGAAACAGGTTGTCACCATCCGTTAACAGCTGTTGTTGAACAAATTGAAGATGTATTCATCGGTATGGGTTATGAAGTAGCGGAAGGAACAGAAGTAGAAAAAGACTACTACAACTTCGAAGCATTAAACTTACCGAAAGATCACCCAGCGCGTGATATGCAAGATACATTCTACATTACAGAAGAAACGTTACTACGTACACATACATCTTCTGTGCAAGCACGTACGATGGAAAATAATAAAGAAAAAGGCCCAATTAAAATTATTTGTCCTGGTAAAGTGTATCGCCGTGATGACGATGATGCGACGCATTCACACCAGTTCATGCAAATTGAAGGTCTTGTAATTGATAAAAATATTCGTATGAGTGACTTAAAAGGTACACTGCAAGTATTCGTGAAAAAGATGTTCGGTGAAGATCGTGAAATCCGTCTTCGTCCAAGTTTCTTCCCATTCACAGAGCCATCTGTAGAGATGGATATTTCTTGTATGATGTGTCACGGCAAAGGTTGCGGCACTTGTAAAGGAACTGGTTGGATTGAAATTTTAGGCGCAGGTATGGTTCACCCGAACGTACTTGAAATGGCTGGTTATGATTCAAAAGAATATCAAGGTTTCGCATTCGGTATGGGCGCAGAGCGTATCGCAATGTTGAAATACGGCGTAGATGACATTCGTCATTTCTATACAAATGATGTACGTTTCTTACAACAATTCAAACGAGCGTAAGGGAAGGAGAGGATAAGTATGTTCGTATCATATCGTTGGTTACAAGAGTATGTAGATATTAAAGATGTAACGGCACAAGAACTAGCAGACAAAATCACGAAAAGTGGTATTGAAGTAGAAGGTGTTGAAGTATTAAATAAAGGTGTAAAAGGTGTTGTAGTTGGTCACGTATTAGAATGTGAAAAACACCCAGAAGCTGATAAGTTAAGCAAATGCTTAATTGACATCGGCGAAGAAGAACCAGTTCAAATTATTTGTGGTGCTGCTAACATTGCAAAAGGTTTAAAAGTACCAGTTGCAAAAGTTGGCGCTGTACTTCCTGGTAATTTCAAAATTAAAAAAGCAAAACTACGTGGTGAAGCTTCTCACGGTATGGTTTGTGCTCTTCAAGAGCTTGGCATTGATGGAAAGTTAGTTTCAAAAGAATACGCAGATGGTATCTTCATCTTCCCAAGTGACGCTGAAGTTGGTGCAGATGCACTTGAAATTTTAAACTTACATGATGAAGTACTTGAGCTTGGTTTAACACCAAACCGTGCAGATTGCTTAAACATGTTAGGTGTTGCATATGAAGTAGCTGCTATTTACGGCCGTGAAGTAAAACTTCCAGCTATCGACTTACAAGAAACAGCAGAAAAAACTGCCGATTACATTTCTGTAAGTGTAGAAGCGAAAGAAGAAAATCCATTATACATTGCAAAAATGGTGAAGAACGTAAAAATTGGTCCATCACCAATGTGGATGCAAACTCGCCTTATGGCAGCTGGCATTCGTCCGATTAGCAACGTAGTTGATATTACAAACTACATTCTAATGGAATACGGTCAACCGTTACATGCATTCGATTACGATAAATTAGGTTCAAAAGAAATCGTTGTTCGTCTTGCAAAAGAAGGCGAAAAAATTGAAACGTTAGATGATCAAGAACGTACGTTACAAAGCCACCACCTTGTTATTACAAACGGCACAAAAGCGTTAGCTGTTGCTGGTGTAATGGGCGGAGCGGATTCAGAAGTTACAAATGAGACAGTAAACGTTCTAATTGAGTCTGCATACTTTGCAGGTCAAACAGTACGTCGTACATCAAAAGACTTAGGTCTTCGCAGTGAATCAAGTGCACGTTTCGAAAAAGGAATCGATCCAACACGTACATTTGAAGCAATTCAACACGCAGCCGCTTTAATGGCGAAATATGCTGGCGGAGAAGCGCTTGAAGGTGTCGTAGAAGTTGATAACTTACAAGTACAGGAGCGTACAGTATCTGTTACTGCTGAAAAAGTAAACCGAGTATTAGGCACAAATATTTCTGCGAGTGAAATGGGTACAATATTCACAAACTTGAAATTCCCATTCACAGAAGTAGAAGGAACATTCCACGTGAATGTACCAGCACGTCGTCCTGATATTACAATTTCAGAAGACTTAGTAGAAGAAGTGGGCCGTCTATACGGTTATGACCACATTCCAGTTACATTACCTTCTGGAACAATGACTCGTGGTAAATTAACAGCAGCACAAACGAAACGTCGTAAAGTACGTCGCTTCTTAGAAGGTGCTGGTTTATATGAAGCAATCACGTATTCATTAACAAGCGCTGACAAAGCGAAACAATATATGGTGGAGCCAAACGAAAAAGCGCCTGTAGCTCTTGCACTTCCAATGAGTGAAGAACGCAGCCAACTTCGTTTAAGCTTAGTGCCACAATTGTTAGAAGCAGTTTCATACAATGTCGCTCGTAAAAACGATAGCGTTGCTTTATACGAAGTAGGTTCTATCTTCTTACCGACAGAAGAAGGAGAACTTCCGAAAGAAGAACAACATCTTGCGGGTGTTATGACAGGTCTTGCTCTTCACCATGCATGGCAAGGTGAGAAAAAAGTAGTAGACTTCTTCGTTGTGAAAGGTGTACTAGAAGGTCTATTTGACGTACTTGGCGTTTCAAACCAAATCACATATGCACCAGCAAAACGTGAAGGTATGCACCCAGGTCGTACAGCTGACATCGTATTAGAAGGCGAAGTAATTGGTTTCATCGGTCAATTGCACCCAGAAGCAGAAAAACAATTAGATGTGAAAAATACATTCGTATTCGAACTATCTCTTGTAAAAGTATTCGGTGCAGACGCTGAAGAAACTTACTACTCAGCAATTCCACGTTTCCCATCTATGACACGTGACATGGCTGTTGTCGTAACGAAAGAAACAAAAGCTGGCGAAATGAAGCAAGTTATTGCTGAAGCTGGTGGAGAACTTCTGAAAGACGTAACGCTATTTGACTTATACGAAGGTGAAAAAATGGAAGAAGGCAAGAAATCACTTGCATTCTCTATGAACTACTTCGATCCAGAGCGTACGTTAACAGATGAAGAAGTAACAGAAGCACATAACCGCGTGTTAACAGCGGTAGAAGAGAAATTTGGTGCGGAGTTACGTAAGTAATAAGAAATTGCCGGATTTATTCCGGCAATTTTTTTATTGGATTGGTTGTCGGAAAATGTCGGAAAATGTCGGTAAGTCGATATATTACAAAAATCGCCGATATATTTGGAGTTACGATCGATATATTATAAAAATCGCTGATATATTTGGAGTTACGATCGATATATTACAAAAATCGCTGATATATTTTCCGACATCTTGCATCTTTCTCTCGAATGTAGTACATTAATTTTAGTTTAACAAAATGAAAGACGATGATAAGGAAAAGTAGTATATACTATAATCCAAAGCGAGTCAGGGACGGTGAGAGCCTGATGAGGCGGTATATGTGAAGAACACCTTGGAGTTGCTAACCGAAATTGAATCTTGTATTCAAGAGTAGACTTAGACGGGAATCCGGCCTGTTACAAACCGGGAAGTATGTATTACATACGAGTTAAAGTTGGTCTTTATGACAAATTGGGTGGTACCGCGAAGTTTAACCTTTCGTCCCTTTATGGATGAAAGGTTTTTTTGTATTTAAATATATCAGCAAAGGAGAATTTCACTATGGAAAACACATTAGTAAAAAGTCTGTATAGAGATACAGATAAATACGCAGGTCAAACAGTACAAGTATCAGGGTGGATTCGTAATTTACGTGATTCAAAAGCATTTGGCTTCATCGAATTAAACGACGGTAGCTTCTTCAAAAGCGTTCAAATCGTTTTCGATACAGAATTAGATAACTTCAAAGAAATTGCAAAACTTCCACTTAGCTCTTCAGTTAAAGTAGAAGGTAAAGTAATTGTAACGCCTGGAGCGAAACAACCATTTGAAATTAAAGCAGAAAAAATTGATATTGAGGGCTTATCAGATTCTGATTACCCACTTCAAAAGAAACGTCATACGTTTGAATACTTACGTACAATTGCTCACTTACGTCCAAGAACAAATGCATTCTCTGCAACGTTCCGCGTACGTTCTATCGCAGCATTTGCGATTCACCAATTCTTCCAAGAGCGTGGATTCGTACATGTTCACACACCAATCATTACTGGTAGTGATACAGAAGGTGCGGGCGAAATGTTCCGCGTAACAACGCAAGATTTAAACAACGTACCAAAAGGCGAAGACGGACAAGTTGATGAATCAAAAGACTTCTTCGGCAAAGAAACAAACTTAACAGTAAGTGGACAGCTGAACGCTGAAGCTTATGCATTAGCATTCCGTGATGTATACACATTCGGACCTACATTCCGTGCAGAAAACTCAAACACAACTCGCCACGCAGCTGAGTTCTGGATGGTTGAGCCTGAGATTGCATTTGCTGAACTAGGTGACGTAATGAACCTTACAGAAGATATGCTGAAATATGTAATGAAATACGTATTAGAGCATGCACCAGAAGAAATGGAATTCTTCAACAGCTTCGTTGATAAAACAGTTTTAGAGCGTATGAACAACGTAATTAACTCTGACTTCGGTCGTATCACTTATACAGAAGCAATTAAAGTACTTCAAGAATCAGGTGCTGACTTCAAATACCCAGTAGAATGGGGTATTGACTTACAAACAGAGCACGAAAGATACTTATCAGAAGAAATCTTCAAACGCCCTGTATTCGTAACTGACTATCCGAAGGACATTAAAGCATTCTACATGCGCTTAAATGACGACGGTAAAACAGTAGCTGCTACTGACCTTCTAGTTCCTGGCATCGGCGAATTAATCGGCGGAAGTCAACGTGAAGAAAGAATGGACGTTTTAGTAGATAGAATTAAAGAATTAGGCATGAAAGAAGAGGACTACTGGTGGTACTTAGAACTTAGAAAATACGGCGGTACAAAACACGCTGGATTCGGTCTAGGTTTCGAGCGCTTCCTAATGTACATCACTGGTATGGCTAACATCCGTGACGTAATTCCATTCCCAAGAACTCCAGGTTCTTCTGAATTCTAAAATATGAAAAAAGCGAGAGGATTTCCTCTCGCTTTTTATTTTGTATAGTTTACTGCCTCGTAGCAAAAAGTAACGCGAAGGGGTGAATATAAATGAGTAAAAAAGTGAAAAAAGATCATTCAAGATCGGGCCTCGGTTCTCCAGAAGTAGAAGGACAAGGAACGACGACACATGAAACAGGTTCTCATAAAGTACCTTCATCTAATAAGAAGCAGAAACAAAGCTAACATAAAAAGGAGAGTCTTGGCGACTCTCCTTTTTATGTGTTACATCTTTTTATCATGAATCTCTTTTGTAATAGTATCTACATCTTTGTCTAATCGATCGAAATAGAAAAACCACAGTAAACTCATGAACACGTAATAGATGGCCATCACGCCAAGATTATCAGATATATTTTCAAATGTAGATTTAGTAGTGAAAAAAGCGCCCCAAATGGTAGAAATAGTGAGATAAGAAAGAGGACCTACGATGTGTACGGATGCATAAAGTACCTTTTTAACTTTTACAGCGTTCATATGAAAGACCGCCTTTTTCTAATCATACATTCAAGTTCCTCACAGAAGTGTTGTAGTTTTGCTGGATTATGTATTAACAAGCGGGCATCGTGTTTCCCGATAAATCTTCGAATCCGAAAGTTTAATAAGAAAGATCGGCCATAGCGCTCTATTAAATCGTTGAACGCTCGTTGTTCACTTAGCAGCTGAATGTTTTCCCTAATTTCGAACTGTCTTTCGTGTGGATTACCTAGTAAAATATTTAGAATCATTTGTAGAAGTAGCAATAGGGATCCCCTCCTATGTTAGAATAATCTGTATATTATAATTATAACAAAACTATAAGGATAATAGTAGGGTAAAACAAAAAACAGGAGTTTGTAGGCTCCTGTTTTTGTCGATACTATTTTAGTAAGCGAAACGCCTTTTCCGTATTAGCAAAATGCAGTTTCACAAACTCAGGTAATCGTTCTTTACCAAGCTTTTGAATTAATTTAGCGGCGGCGATATCAACTTGTTTACCTGCACCTTTTGGAAGGGGCATACCAGCTTTTTTGCTTAGTTCGTTAAATTGTTTTACGAATGAGTAACGAGCTAAAATGGAGGCGGCGGCTACTGCTAAATGGACGCTTTCGCCTTTCGTTGCGAAGTAAACATTTTCACGTTGTACCTGTTTTTGTTTTGCTAAATATTTGTAGTATGTATCAGGCTGTGTGAATTGGTCGATTAAGACGCCTTCAGGTTTTATAGGTGCCATTTTAGCTAATAAGTTTGTAATAGCTTTATTATGTAGCAAAGCTTTTAGTTTACCTTGGTTGTTTCCTTTATCAAATAGCTCGTTATATTTTTCGTTATGAAGAACGAGAGAGCTGTAAGGAACAACGTGTAGAAGTTGTTTTGCAATGGCAGTAATTTGTTCGTCATTTAAGTTTTTAGAGTCTTTTACACCAAGTTCTTTTAGTAGTGGAATTTGCTTCGCATCCACATATACAGCAACGACTGTCATCGGTCCGAAGAAATCACCAGTCCCCACTTCATCTGACCCTACGATCGACATTGTACCGATGGAAGCAGGCGGTGCATAACGGTGTGAATCAACAGATCTTTTTACAGCTGTTTTCGGTGTTTGAGAGACAGTTTGCCAACGAGAAGCTTCTGCTTCAGCACGTCCACCTTGGAACATTACTTTTCCAGATTTATACGCTGTGATTGTGCAAGATGGCACTTTTGCCATGAAGATTCCGCCTTGTGGAGTTTTCGGGCTAAGCGAATGTTTATATTGTTGTTTCATGTCTTCAATTACTGTAGAATTTGTTTGAATTACGATAGAATTTGACATAATGGTCACCCCTTTTTTTATATTGTTATTTTTATCATATCGGATTGTTCTTTCTGTTTCCATATTATGAAGGTTCATGGTATGATAAACTTTAGGATTCTGTACGTGATTGGAGGCCGGTGAGTTGTCACAACAAAAGGGAAAGAAAAGTCGAATTAATGTAGAAATCTATGGTCAGCAATATTCAGTTGTTGGCGATGAAAGTACAAGTCATATCCGCATGGTAGCAGCGATTGTGGATGATAAAATGCGCGAACTCAATGCCAAGAATCCTTCGCTTGACACGAGTAGACTAGCGGTATTGACGGCGGTAAACGTCATACACGATTACATAAAATTAAAAGAAGAACATGAGAAATTGAAAGAAAGTATGACAAAAAAAGGAATGGAATAACATGATTGATATTATTATCATTTTACTGCTTGTTATGGGATTTTTCCTCGGCTTACGCAGAGGGTTTATTCTGCAACTTGTAAAGTTAACAAGCTTTATTATCGCATACCTTGTTGCATACTGGTACTGTAAAGATTTAGCGCCAGCACTTGCGAAATTTATTCCGTATCCATTTGATAAAAACGTATCTGTTCCAGAATGGATTGATGCAAATAATATTGAGACAGTATTTTATCAAGCGCTTGCGTTTATCATATTGTTTATTATTACAAAAATTGCACTTTCATTACTTGGTAATTTGTTAAATATGTTTGCAGAAATACCGGTTTTAAAGCAAGTAAATGCGTTTGCGGGGGCACTCCTCGGATTTTTAGAAGTATATATTATTTTGTTTGTCTTAATTATCATTGGAAACATTCTTCCGATTGAACAATTACAAACACCATTACAACAATCATCAATTAGCAAAATAATTGTAGACGATACACCGATTCTCTCTGAAAAGGTGAAGGAACTATGGCAGACAGGTAGCAGAGTATAACTTCTCTTTTTTCGGAAAGAGAAGTTTTTTTCTATGAAAGAAAGGCGGGGTAATGATGAAAGTAAATAAAAAACAAGTTATCAAATTATTAGAGACAATCGGGCTTTTTATGGAACTAAAGGGCGCGAATCCATTTAAAATATCTGCATTTCGTAAAGCGGCAGCAGCATTAGAAAGTGATGATCGTAGTCTTTCTGAGATTGAAGATTTCACGAAGATTCCGGGCATTGGAAAAGGAACAGCGGCAGTTATTCAAGAATATATAGAGTCGGGAACATCTGAAGTATTACAAGAGCTTGAACAAGAAGTGCCAAGTAGCTTATTACCGTTATTAAAATTGCCAGGCCTTGGTGGTAAAAAGGTAGCTAAGTTATATAAAGAACTTGGTGTTGTTGATATGGAATCGCTAAAAGCGGTTTGTGAGGAAAATAAAGTACAAGCTTTAGCTGGTTTCGGCAAAAAAACAGAAGAGAAAATATTAGAAGCAATCGATCAAGTAGGATCTCGTCCAGAGCGTTTACCAATCGCGATGGTATTGCCTATTGCCGGGGAAATAGAGGAGAAATTGTCGAATATTGCTGAGGTAATTCGTTTCTCTCGCGCTGGTAGTTTGCGCCGTGTTCGTGAAACAGTAAAAGATTTAGACTTTATTATTGCAACGACAGAACCAGCTGCAGTACGTGAGCATTTACTACAATTTGATAATATGATTGAAGTAATCGCGAGCGGGGATACGAAAGTTTCTGTTCGTCTTCAATATGAATATGATATTTCAATTGATTTTCGCTTAGTAAAACCAGAAGAGTTTATTACAACTCTTCACCATTTCACAGGATCCAAAGACCATAACGTAAAAATGCGTCAAATCGCAAAAGATAAAGGCGAGAAAATTAGTGAGTACGGTGTAGAGAACTTGGAAACAGGTGAAGTGAAAACATTTGAGACGGAAGAAGAATTCTTTGCTCATTTCGGTCTTCCATTTATCCCGCCAGAAGTGCGTGAAGATGGAAAAGAAATTGAATTAATTAAAGAGTATCCTAACTTAATTCAGTTCTCTGACATACAAGGTGATTTACATATGCATACAACATGGAGTGACGGTGCCTTTTCAATTGAAGAGATGGTACAAGCGTGCCGTGCTCGTGGATATAAGTTTATGGCAATTACGGATCACTCACAATACTTGAAAGTGGCGAACGGTTTAACGAAAGAGCGCCTTCGTGAACAAGCGAAAGAAATTGAACGTATGAATGAAAAGTATCCAGACATTACAATTTTACGTGGAATTGAAATGGATATTTTACCGGATGCCTCGCTTGATTTTGATGATGAAGTATTAGCTGAATTAGATTATGTCATTGGAGCAATTCACTCTAGCTTCTCACAAGACCGTGAAACGATTATGAAACGTCTTCGTGCTGCGCTAGAGAATAAGCATGTCACAATGATTGCTCATCCGACAGGACGTCTTCTTGGACGCCGTGAGGGTTATGGTGTAGATACAGACTTATTAATCGAACTCGCAAAAGAAACAAATACAGTTTTAGAATTAAATGCGAATCCAAACCGTCTAGATTTAAGCGCAAAATTATTAAAACAAGCACAAGATGCCGGTGTAAAAGTAGCGATTAATACGGATGCTCATACACTTGAAATGTTAGAAGATATGGAAACAGGTGTAGCGGCAGCACGTAAAGGTTGGATTCAAAAAGATAACGTGATTAACACGTGGGATATTGAACGTTTATTAGACTATATTAAACGTAATAAGTAACACAAGGGGGACCTGCAACATGTTAGAAAGAACGTTGCGTGTATTAGAATATAATAAAGTAAAAGAACAATTACTTGAACATACAGCATCTTCACTTGGTCGTGACAAAGTGAAGAACTTAGTGCCGAGCACTGATTTTGAAGAAATTGTAGAGATGCAAGATACAACGGATGAAGCAGCGAAAGTCATTCGTTTAAAAGGTAGTGCGCCATTAGGTGGTATTACGGATATTCGCTCCAATGTGAAGCGTGCAAAGATTGGAAGTATGTTAAGTCCAAATGAACTACTTGATATTGCGAATACGATGTATGGTAGTCGCAATATGAAACGTTTCATTGAAGATATGGTTGATAATGGTGTCGAGCTTCCCATTTTAGCAACTCATGTCGCTCAAATTGTATCTTTATATGATTTAGAAAAGAAAATCACAAATTGTATCGGTGATGGTGGTGAAGTAGTCGATAGCGCAAGTGATAAACTACGTGGTATTCGTACTCAAATTCGTACTGCGGAAAGCCGTATTCGTGAAAAGTTAGAAAATATGACGCGTTCTTCAAACGCGCAAAAGATGCTGTCTGACTCAATTGTAACGATTCGTAATGAACGTTACGTAATCCCAGTAAAACAAGAATACCGCGGCGTATATGGCGGTATTGTTCATGATCAATCAGCTTCGGGACAAACGTTATTTATTGAACCGCAAGTCATTGTAGAGTTAAATAACGCGCTCCAAGAAGCACGTGTGAAAGAAAAACAAGAAATCGAACGCATCTTATTAATGTTAACAGAAGAAGTGGCAGTAGAAGCCGATATCGTTTTATCAAACGTAGAAGTAGTTGCAAATCTTGACTTCATTTTTGCGAAAGCTTTCTATGCGAAGCGAATTAAAGCAACGAAACCAATCGTAAATAACGAGCGTTACATGGATTTAAAACAAGCTCGTCATCCGCTAATCGATCCAGAAATTATTGTGCCAAATAACATTATGCTAGGTAAAGATTTCACGACAATTGTTATTACAGGACCGAATACAGGTGGTAAAACAGTTACGCTGAAAACAGTTGGTATTTGTGTATTAATGGCGCAATCTGGCCTTCATATTCCAGTAATGGATGAGTCAGAGATTTGTGTATTCAAAAATATCTTTGCTGATATCGGTGATGAGCAATCGATTGAACAAAGTTTAAGTACGTTCTCCTCACATATGGTGAACATTGTTGATATTTTAGAAAAAGCTGATTTTGAAAGCTTAGTTTTATTTGATGAATTAGGTGCTGGAACAGACCCGCAAGAAGGGGCTGCACTAGCCATTTCAATTTTAGATGAAGTATGTAACCGCGGTGCTCGCGTTGTTGCTACAACGCATTACCCAGAATTAAAAGCATACGGATATAATCGTGAGCAAGTTATTAATGCGAGCGTTGAGTTTGATGTAAATACATTAAGCCCAACGTATAAATTATTAATCGGTGTACCAGGGCGTAGTAATGCCTTTGAAATTTCGAAACGTCTTGGATTATCTGATCGCGTCATTGAGCAAGCACGCAATCACATTAGTACAGATACAAACAAAATTGAAAATATGATTGCGAAGTTAGAAGAAAGTCAAAAGAATGCAGAGCGTGACTGGAACGAAGCAGAAGCACTTCGTAAGCAATCTGAAAAACTGCATCGTGAATTACAACGTCAAATTATTGAATTTAACGAAGAGCGTGATGAACGATTGTTAAAAGCGCAAAAAGAAGGGGAAGAAAAAGTCGAAGCTGCAAAGAAAGAAGCAGAAGGCATTATTCAAGAACTTCGTCAATTGCGTAAAGCCCAACTTGCAAATGTAAAAGATCACGAGCTAATTGAAGCGAAGAGCCGTCTAGAAGGCGCAGCACCAGAGCTTGTGAAAAAACAAAAAGTAAATGTGAAAAACACTGCGCCGAAACAACAGTTACGTGCAGGTGATGAAGTAAAAGTATTAACGTTCGGTCAAAAAGGTCAATTACTCGAAAAAGTAAGCGATACAGAGTGGAGCGTACAAATCGGTATTCTGAAGATGAAAGTAAAAGAATCTAATATGGAATACATTAATACACCGAAACAAACAGAGAAAAAAGCAGTTGCAACAGTAAAGGGTAGAGACTATCATGTTTCGCTAGAACTTGACCTTCGTGGTGAACGATTTGAAAATGCAATGGCGCGCGTCGAGAAATATTTAGACGATGCCCAGCTTGCAAGCTATCCTCGCGTATCAATCATTCACGGTAAAGGAACAGGAGCACTTCGCCAAGGTGTTCAAGATTACTTGAAGAAGCACCGCGGTGTGAAAACATTCCGTTACGGTGACATGGGCGAGGGAGGCCTAGGCGTAACAGTTGTCGAATTAAAATAGAAAACAACGAAACAAAGGGGAAACCATTATATGTTTATGGACAAACTTGCAAAAGTATTGTTAGCTTGTTGCGGAATATTTTTGGTGATTGGGGTTATTTATTTAGTTGTTTTTGCGAAGTAAACGAGCGTCAATCGTGGCATAATGATATTGCCATAGATTGACGCTTTTAATATATGTGAAAAGGAATAAAACATGAAAATCAACCAATACATAAGCGAAGCAAAATCCTGTTCAAGACGGGAAACAGATCGCCTTATTAAAGCTGGACGCGTGGCTATTAACGGCGAAATATGTACGCACGGTGCACTCGTAAGCGATGGTGATAGGGTAACGATTGATGGGCAAGTTATTGTAAAAGAAGAGAAAGAAAAAGTGTATATCGCATTTCATAAACCAGTCGGAATTACTTGTACAGCAGCCGATCATATTGAAGATAATATTATTGATTATATCAATTACCCAGAGCGAATCTTTCCAGTTGGGCGATTAGATAAAGCGTCAGAAGGACTTATCTTATTAACGAATGATGGCGGCATTGCGAATCAAATTTTACATGGTGATCATGAGCACGAGAAGGAATATGTTGTCACAGTCGATAAACCTTTTACGGACTGGTTTATTGATGAGATGTCCAGCGGTGTAAAGATTAAAGATGGAATGACGAAGCCATGTAAAGTGACGAGAGTGGACCAGTCTACATTTCGCATCGTTTTAACGCAAGGAATGAACAGACAAATTCGTAGAATGAGCCGTGTTTTCGGGTTTACTGTAACAAAGTTAAAGCGAGTACGCATTATGAATATAGAGCTAAATGAGCTTGAAGTTGGAAAGTGGCGGAGCGTTACAGCTGAAGAGTTAGAAATTTTAATAGGGCAGTTATAGGGAGGGGAAATTTTCTCCCTATATTTTTTTGTCAGAAAAAATAAAACTATTGATTTTTTAAAAAATAGCCCATATAATAAAAAACAACAAGTTTCGACAAGATATTTTATAAAAGTAATGATGAGGACATGAGTTGTTTTTTACGATTCTCAGAGAGGGAAGCCTTAGGCTGTGAGCTTCCTAATACGAAAAGACAAGCTTACCACCTCTAAACTTCAAGAGTGAACTGCATACATGATGCATTGTAATTCTTGGCGGATAAAACCGTTATCAATTTACACGAGCTATAAAATGAGCTTATTTCGCTATAAATTCATTTTATTAGAATAAGGGTGGAACCACGATTTCAACACTCGTCCCTTTGTTAGGGACGGGTGTTTTTTGCGTTCTTTTACGGGGAAGTATGCTTGAAAGAGGATATGTGACGGATTTTAATTCAGAATATTTTGTTAATTTATAATTATGTAGGAGGTTAGTAGAAATGAAATCATCTTTAAAGTTTTCTGAGATGTTTGCAATAAGTTTAATGTTATTTGCACTATTTTTCGGTGCGGGTAATATGATTTTTCCACCAGCATTAGGACAAGGCGCTGGAACAGATGTATGGATCGCGCTATTTGGTTTTGTCGTAACAGGCGTTGGATTGCCTTTATTAGGAGTTATCGTTATAGCTTTAAAGGGAGATATTAATGAGCTAGCAGGGCGTGTACACCCTATATTCGCACTAGTTTTTATTACTGCAATTTATTTATGTTTAGGCGTATTCGTAAGTGTGCCGCGTACAGGAACAGTTGCTTATGAAATGAGTGTTGCACCGTTCTTACCAAGTGAGATAGCTGGTCAATCGTATCCACTTGTTATCTTTACATTTATTTTCTTTGCTGTAACTTTTTATTTAGCTTTAAACCCATCAAAATTAGTGGGCCGCATCGGTAAAGTATTAACTCCGATTTTATTAGCTGTTATTGCAATTATTATAGTGAAAGCACTTATTACACCAATGGGTGAATTTGGTGCACCAACAGAAGCATATAGTGCTCCGCTATTTAAAGGTTTTATTGACGGATATTTAACTTTAGATGGACTTGCAGCACTTGTATTCGGAAATGTTGTAATTCATGCGTTAAAAGAAAAAGGTATTACAAATAAAAATAGCATTGCAAAAGTAACAATTTTTGCAGGATTTATTGCAGCACTTGGTTTACTACTCGTTTACTTAGCGCTTGCTTATCTCGGAGCTTCTAGTGTCTCTCTTGGAATGGGAGCAAACGGCGGAATTATTTTAACAAACGTTGTAAATCATTTATTCGGTAGTTACGGAACTTTATTATTAGGAATCGCAATTTCAGCAGCATGTTTAACAACTTCAGTAGGGATTGTCGCAGCTTGCGGAGAATATTTCTCTTCTTTATTACCGAAGCTTTCTTATCAAAAAGTTGTTTTCATTTTCTGTGTATTAGCATTTATGGTAGCGAATCTTGGTTTAACTCAGTTAAATGCATTAGCATTACCAATCTTAATCGCAATTTACCCAATTGGTATCGTGCTAATTATATTATCACTGGTTGAAAACTATATTCGTCTTCCTTTAGTAATGTATGTAGGTGGTATTGTAGGAGCATTCATGATTAGCTTCTTTGATGGATTACACAATGCAAATCTTGAGATTACAGCATTAACACCAATTTTAAATAAAATTCCATTATATAGTGTTGGGATTGGTTGGTTCGTTCCTGCTCTAGTAGGTATTGTAATTGGATATGTCATTTCATTGTTTCAAAAGCAAGAAGTTGCTGTAGAAAAATAGAGAAAAGAGGCTTTCTATGAAAGAAAGCCTCTTTTTTTGTAGAAAAAGCCACATATAAGGAAATTCAGATATTTAAAGTTTTATACGTAATATAGTTGACAAAAAAATTATGAGTAGGCTAAGATTGACTTAGTTGTGGAAATATTGGAAGGAAAGTGAGGAGTGAAAGGTATAAGGTTTTCTATAACAATATTATTTTTGTAGATAGAGGTGATCAAGTAGGAAGATGGATAGTTTTATTTTTTTGAGATTCATTGAGAATGATAATCAATAAAATAAATAGAGACTTATGTTAAAATAAGAATCGCTCTTTATAAAGAATAGAGAGGGATATTATTTTTAACATGAATTGAGAATGATAATCAATAATATCTGTATTACATAAACAAATTACAATTAAATAAGGATAGAAGATTATTATTTTTTTCTAATATAATGAGAATAATTATCATTTTCAAAAAAAGTATGGATGAAAGATAAACAAGGAGGAAGTAAGCCAAATGAGAAAGATTTCTGTATTACCCGCTTTTATTATAACGTTCGTATGTATGCTAGCTTTTCTTGTCATGCCATATGGGAAAGTTGCAGCACAACTAGCTGACGGTACGTATGATATTAACTATGTCATTCAAAAAGCGGAAAATGATTCAGCTTCAATGGCAAATGATTATTTTGAAAAACCAGCTAAGCTAATTGTGAAAAATGGTGAGATGAGAGTGCAAATCCCGATGAATCATAGTGCTTGGATTACAGAATTTAAAGCACCTGAAAACGGGAATTTTGTTGATGCAAAAGTAGTTAGCAAGGACGAGGCTGCTGATAAAAGAACGGTTGAATTTAAAATTGATGATTTATCAAAACCATTAGGAGTAAAAATTCATGTTGTCGTACCAAGTGCAAACTATGACCACCACTACACAATTCGTTTTGCTTTTGATGCAAATGTAAAAGCTGTAGGTGGAGATAACGGCGCGGCTGCTACAACAAAAAACAATGATCAAACGAAAACAGGTACACAAGTCAAAGAAGAGAAAACAAAAGTAGAGAATAAAGAAACAACAAAAGAAGCGAACAAAGAAACAAATAAAGATACAAAAAATGAAAATGGTAAAGCTGAAAAAACAGATAATCCTAAAACAGGCGATGAAGCACGTATCGGATTATTTGCGGTGTTAATTCTTATTTCAGGTGTTTTCTTAATTCGTAACGTGAAGTTTAGTAAATAAATAAAAAGGAGCGTTATTTCATTGAACAGGTATCTTAAGATTGTTGTTGCTATGTTTTTAATGATATTTACATTCGTATCAACACTACAACCACTTGCAGTTCAAGCAGCTACTCAATTAGCTGACGGTGAATACTCAATCGGTTTTAAAGTTCTTAAAGACGCATCGGATGAAGTATCCATGATGAATGAATACTCTGTAAGTCCAGGAACTTTAAAAGTGAAGGATGGGAAAAAGAAAGTGTCCTTTACATTAAAAAATAGTTCATGGATTACGAAATTTGAAACAGACAAAGCAGGTCAACTTGTTGAGACAAATGTAATTAGTGAAGATAAAGAAAAAGATACAAGAGTAGTAGAATTCGATGTGGAAGATGTAGAGAAGATATTAAAAGCGAAAGTAAAAGTAGATATTGATTTTCTGAACTATCATCATAAATATGATGTTCGTATTGCATTTGATCAAAATAGCATTACACCAATTCATGTAGAAAAACCAGATGAAAAAGAGGACCCAGCTAATAAGCCAGATCCAAATGAAACTACGGATCCAGGTCAGAAGCCCGACCAAAAGCCTGACCCAGATCAACAACCAAATTCTAACACAATTGAAGATGGTGCGTACAGCATTCCTTTCAAAGTGTTAAAAGATCAAACAGATGAAGAATCTAAAATGAATAGTTACATGGAAAATCCAGGAGTATTGAAAGTAGAAAATAGTAAGAAAAAAGCGGTTGTAACGTTAAAAAGTAGCTCATTAATTAAAAATTTCCAAACGGAAAAAGATGGTGCATTTGTTGATGCAAAAGTAGTGAGTGAAGATAAAGAAAAAGATACAAGAGTAGTAGAGTTTGAAGTAACTGATTTATCGAAAAAACTTAATACAAAAGTATTTATTGAGATGGCATCAAGAAATTATAAACAAACGCATGACGTACAACTTGTATTTGAACAAGACAAATTGGAAGCTATTAAAAGTGAAGACAAACAACCAGACGGAGACAAACAACCAGACGGAGGCAAACAACCAGACGGAGATAAACAATCAGGCGGAGATACCATTAAAGATGGTGAATACAATATTGGTTTTAAAGTATTGAAAGATAAAACAGAAGAAATTTCAATGATGAATACGTACACGAAGAGTCCAGGTGTATTAAAAGTGAAAGATGGAAAGAAATATGTATCCTTCACATTAACGAATAGCTCGTGGATTACAAAGTTTGAATTTGAAAAGAATAATTCATTTGTTGATGCAAGTGTATTAAGTGAAGATAAGAAAGCTGATACACGTGTAGTAGAAGTGGAAGTAGCTGATTTATCTAAGAAACTAAATGCAAAAGTGAAAGTAGATATTGATTCAATGAATTATCACCATTTCTATGACATTCAATTTGCATTTGATAATGATAGTATTCAACCGTTAGACAACCAAGGCGAAAATGACAACCAAGGTGGAAACAACAACCAAGGTGGAAACAACAACCAAGGTGGAAACAACAACCAAGGTGAAAATGACAACCAAGATGGAAACGACAACCAAGGTGGAAATGACCATCAAGGTGGAAACGACAACCAAGGTGGAAATAACGACCAAGGCGGAAACGACAGCCAAGACGATAACACAGCAATTGATCCAAACGCTCTTAAAGACGGTGAATACAGTATCGGTTTTAAAGTGTTAAAAGATAAAACAGAAGAAAATTCAATGATGAACACATATACGAAGAATCCAGGTGTATTAAAAGTGAAAGATGGAAAGAAATATGTATCCTTCACATTAACAAATAGCTCATGGATTACGAAGTTTGAGTTTGAAAAGAATGGTGCGTTCGTCGATGCGCAAGTATTAGGTACAAATAAAGAGAAAGATACAAGAGTAGTAGAAGTGGAAGTAGATGATTTATCGAAAAAGTTAAATGCAAAAGTGAAGGTAGATATCGATGCAATGAATTATCATCATTTCTATGATATTCAATTTGCATTCGATAAAGGAAGTATTAAAGCTTTAGGTAACCAAGGTGGAGATACTAACCAAGATGGTAATGGTAATCAAGTCGGAAGCGACAACCAAGGCGGAAACGACAACCAAGGTGGAACGAATAATCTAAATGAAAACCCAACAGTTGATCCGAAAAATTTAAAAGATGGTCAGTACGATATTGCCTTTAAAGTGTTAAAAGATAAGACAGAAGAAATTTCAATGATGAATCAATATGTTGTAAGTCCAGCAAGATTAACAGTGAAAGATGGCAAGAAGTATGTTGCAATGACACTGAAAAATAGTGACTGGATTACGAAATTCCAAACAGAAAATAATGGTGGATTTGCAGATGCAAAAGTAGTAAGTGAAGATAAGGCTGCCAATACAAGAGTCGTAGAATTTGAAGCTAATGATTTATTTGCAAAATTAAATGCAAAAGTAAAAGTAGATATCGATTCAATGAATTACCATCATTTCTACGACGTACAAATTCAATTTGATACGACGAAGATTGGCGCTGTAGGAACGGTAAAAGAAGAGCCAAAGAATGAACCGAAAAACCCAGTAACTACACCAAAAGTAGATAATGTAAAAACAGTAGGAACTCCTGATTTTAACCGAAATGCAGATGGTAAAAAGAAAAACGAAGCTACAAATAATGATTCGAAAAAAGAGAAAAACTCAAAAACTGCAGATACAGCACAACTTGGTTTATACATGGTGTTACTGCTAGGTTCACTTGCTTTACTAGTTCGTAAATATAGAGCAGGTAGATTGTAATTTTTGGAGTCTTGATGCATGTTCGCGTGCATCAAGACTTGTTTCATATTGTTTTGAAAGGAGTGGTGATTGAGAGTGAAGAAAATTGCAAGTGTACTAATGGTTATCATTCTGTTAATGAGTATAGCTGGGTGCTCATCACCTAAAAAAGAAACCGCGAAGCAAGTAAAGAGTGAAAGTAAAGAGCGAATTGTTGCAACGACAGTCGCTGTTACTGAAATTATGGATGCGTTAGAAGTAGAACTAGTTGGTGTTCCAACTAGTTCTAAAACCTTACCGAAGCGATATAAAGGTTTACCTGAAGTCGGGAATCCAATGAGTCCAGATATGGAAAAAGTAAAATCATTAAAGCCATCAGAAGTGTTATCTGTGACAACACTTGAATATGAATTAAAGCCGGTTTTTGATGGCGTGGGCATGAAAGCAAACTTTTTAGATTTAACAAGCTTGAAAAATATGCAAAATTCCATTAGCGATTTAGGTAAGAAATATGGACGCGAAAAGCAAGCTGAAGAAGTTGTAACTAAGTTAGATAAAAAAGTCGCTAGCATTCGAAAAGAAGTAAAAGGAAAGAAAGAACCGACAGTACTTATTTTACTAGGTGTGCCGGGGAGCTATTTAGTAGCAACAGAGCATTCCTATATTGGAGATTTAGTGAAACAATTAGGTGGTAAAAATATTGTACAAGGTGAACAAGTAGAATATTTAGCTTCTAATACAGAGTATTTAAAGAAAGCTGATCCGGATATTATTTTACGAGCAGCTCATGGTATGCCTGATGAAGTTGTAAAAATGTTTGATAAAGAATTTAAAACAAATGATATTTGGAAACACTTCGCTGCAGTTAAAAATAATCGTGTTTACGATTTAGAAGAGCGTTTATTTGGAACGACAGGAAATTTAGCAGCAATCGAAGCTTTAGATGAATTGAAGAAAATGATGTATCCGTGATGCATTTTCATATAAAGGAAGAGTGAAATGAATAAAAAAACTTGGAGTTTCTTCATTGTTACTGTATTGCTTATTGTTATGACGTCATTGTCAGCGATGAAAGGAAGTTTAGAGGTTGGTATCGTTGACCTTTTACAAGGGATATTTACAGGGGCAAATGAAGATGTTGAGGTCATTAAAGATTTACGTTTCCCGCGCATTATTATTGCACTGTTCACTGGGGCAGCTCTTGCTGTTTCTGGTGTGCTTTTTCAAGCTGTTATGAAAAATCCACTCGCTGATGCTGGAGTGATCGGTATATCTTCAGGAGCAAGTTTTATGACACTTGTTATTATTACGTTATTCCCGCAATTCTTTTTCTGGACACCAGTATTCGCCTTTTTAGGTGGTGCGTTTGCGTGTTATCTCGTTTATGCCTTTTCATGGAAGTCAGGGTTAAGTCCACTTCGTATTATTTTAGTTGGTATAGCTATTAATGCGATGTTTACTGGATTAAATGAATCTTTCATTACGATTTGTGGATATTTCATTAAGAGTATTAAGCAAACGACGACTTCTAATATAACGATGAAGACGTGGAGCGATGTAGAAATAATGGTTACGTATGGAACAATTGGTCTTATTCTTGCACTGTTTGTAGGAGCTTGGTGTAATTTATTATCGCTACAAGATAAGACTGCGAAAAACTTAGGTTTGCACGTGACGAGAGTTCGTCTTATTATTTCTGCTATTGCAGTACTCTTAGCTGCAGTATCAACAGCGATTGCAGGTGTTATTGCTTTTGTAGGATTACTTGTTCCGCACATTTCAAGGCAATTAGTCGGTTCAGATCATAAAGTATTAATTCCATTTTCTGCTCTTGCAGGAGCGTTATTAATTTTGACGGCGGATACGATTGGAAGGTTAATTGTACCACCTAACGAAATTCCAGCGGCGACGATTATGGCAGTTATTGGTGGCCCATTCTTAATATTCTTGCTTAGAAAGAGTGATAAAGTTCATGGAAATTAAAAATGTAACCTTTTCATACGATAATGTAACAAATCGTTTAAAGTCTGTTAGTAGTGAAATAGAGATTAGGAAAATTACAACAATCATTGGTCCGAATGGTTGCGGAAAATCAACATTACTTGGTGTTATGTCTAGAAATCATGCTCCTAATAGTGGGGAAGTAATACTTGATGGAAAAACGATTAGTGAGTATAAACCGAAAGAGTTTGCTAGAAAGTTAGCTGTTGTCCATCAACAAAATGAGGCGCCAGCAGATATTACAGTGAAAAAACTAATAAGCTTTGGTCGTATGCCCCATAAAAATATTTTTTCCGCGCAAACCGATGAAGATAGAGAAGCAATCGAAAGGGCTTTAGCATGTACGAATTTGCTAAGCAAACGTGATAAAGAGATTCATGCTTTATCTGGTGGAGAAAGACAACGTGTTTGGATTGCTATGACGTTAGCTCAGAAAACACCAATGCTCTTTTTAGATGAACCGACGACCTATTTAGATATTTATTATCAACTTGAAATATTAGAGCTAGTAAAAGAGTTAAATGAAGTACATGGATTGACGATCGTTATGGTATTACACGATATTAATCAGGCAATTCGCTATAGTGATCATATTATCGTTATGAAAGATGGGGAAATTGTTACGAAAGGTAATCCTAATGAGGTAATAACAGAAGAAATGGTTAAAGCAATATATGGTGTAGATGTCGTTGTAAAACAAGACGAAGATACAGGGTTATACATGGTACCAATGGGAATTTAAAGGCTGGGCATAATCCGTTTTGAGGTGATAATTTGAATAGTAAGAAAGAACGGAAAAAGAATTCTTTTTTTCAACGAATACTTACAATTGTATTTTTAGGAATCTTTTTCTATTCAATGTATGAATTGGGTGGGATTTTCATGGATTATTATGAAAATCGTAAAGTAATGGCTGAAGCGCAACATATTTATAAAAGAAGTCCAATGGAAGAAAAATCAGGAGATGGGGAAGTACGTAAACAGTTTCAAGCTCTCCAAAAAATTAATCCAGAAATAGTGGGATGGATTACGATGGATGATACACAAATCAATTATCCAATCGTTCAAGCGAAGGATAATGATTACTATTTATTTCGTAATTATAAAGGCGAGGATATGAGAGCGGGAAGTATTTTTATGGATTATCGTAATGATGTGAAATCTCAAAACCGAAATACTATTTTATATGGTCATCGTATGAAGGACGGTTCTATGTTTGGAAGTTTAAAAAAGATGTTGGATGAAGATTTCTTCATGTCCCATCGTAAATTGTATTACGATACATTATTTGAAGGATACGACGTTGAAGTTTTTTCAGTATATACGACAACGACGGACTTTTATTACATTGAAACGGATTTTGAAAGCGATGCAGCGTATACAGCGTTCTTAAAGCAGATTCAAGATAAATCCCTTTACAAAACGGATACGAAATTGACGGCTAATGATGAAATTATAACACTTTCTACATGTGACTATGCACTTGATCCAGAAGCAGGAAGATTAGTCGTACATGCGAAACTAGTAAAAAGACAGTAAATAAAAAAGTATAGAATATGAGAAGTGGTAACGCTTCTCATATTCTATACTTTAAAAAACAGTTTTTACTGTGCTGCAGCCATTGGCATACGTACAACTTTTACATCATAGTAAGAGATTTTATTATCAAGAATATAATCTGGCATTCCGCCTTGATGGGAGTGAGCAGCTTTAAATGCTGGGCTCTTTGTCCAACCTTGGAAATCTTCTTTTGCATTCCAGCGCGTGCTAATTGTTACCTCGTCATAATCAACTGTATTTTGCGTTAGAAGAACTTCTAATCCTAAAAATCCTGGCATTGTTTCGACTTGACCTACTTTATTAAAACGATCAATTAATTTATGTCCATTTCCCTTTGTAATTTTAGCTGTATTTGTAACAATAATCATGTTTATTCCTCCTATAAGTTGTAGCCTTTATTTTCGAGAATTCATATACATTAAATGATAATGAAAATCATTATCATTGTCAATGGTAATCTTAAATTATGATAATATTTTTAATCCCGCTATTTGTTGGGCAGTAAGACCCCCACCTCAAAATTTAGCGAAAGCGAAGAAGTTAAGTGGAGGGCGGGCTGATTAAAGTTTCACTTTATGTAGTATAATATCCTCCTGTTGACTATATATTTAACTTAGTTATATATTATGAAAATAGAATCAATCGAAAATATATAGAAGTAAAGTATGGTTTATACTTTGCTGTCGCAATACTATGAACAAGGAGGGCATTATGGTTGAATCACTTTTACTTAGTATCGTTATTATTATTACATTAGGTATTGCTTCACAATGGACTGCATGGCGCTTCCAGCTTCCTGCGATTGTTGTTATGGCAGTTGCTGGATTATTAATTGGTCCGGTTTTCGGTATTATTAATCCAAAAGAGGTGCTTGGGGATGTTTTTAGTCCACTCGTATCACTCTCTGTTGCGATTATATTGTTTGAGGGTAGTTTAAGTTTAGATATACGTGAACTGAGGGGGCTATCAAAACCAGTATTTCGTATCGTTACGTTTGGTGCGTTTATCGCGTGGATTGCTGGCTCGCTTGCAGCTCATTACGTCGCTGGATTAGATTGGGCGGTTGCATTTATTATTGGAGGACTTTTTATTGTGACAGGTCCAACGGTAATTATTCCGTTGTTACGCCAAGCGCGATTAAAACCAAGAACAGCTGCAATTTTAAAATGGGAAGGGATTATCGTTGATCCATTTGGCGCTTTGCTTGCTGTATTCGCCTTTCAAATTGTAAATTTCTTAACGAAAGAAAATGTACAATTACATACGTTGCTGTACTTCTTTGCAGGTTCATTATTTGCAATGGTACTCGGTTATGTATTTAGTATTTTTATGAGCTATATGATTTTAAAGGGAAAAGTACCAGAATATTTAAAAGCCCCAATTTTGCTAGTTACGGTACTGTTATGTTTTGGCATTGCGGATGAAGTGATGCATGAAACAGGTATGCTAGCTGTGACAGTAATGGGGATTACGCTTGCGCGGATGAAAAAATATATTTCTTCTATCGGTGATATTCGTCATTTTAACGAAAATATTTCTGTGCTACTAACGTCGACTGTTTTTATCATATTAACAGCATCCCTTCCAAGAACAACGATTATGGAGATTTTCAGCTGGCCTATTATAAGCTTCGTACTTATGATGCTATTTGTTGTACGCCCTTTATCGATTTGGATATCGACAATCGGCACAGAGTTAACAAAAGCAGAACGGGCGCTAGTTGGCTGGATTGCGCCGCGAGGTATTGTTGCATTAACGGTTTCAAGTTACTTTGCGACGGAGTTATTACAAGAAGGTTATAAAGATGCTTCTATATTAACGGCACTTACATTTGCACTCGTTATTACGACGGTTTGTGCTCATGGATTTTCAATTGGATTTTTAGCGAAAAGATTGGGATTGGCGAATACGGAGCCACCAGGAATTTTAATTTCAGGTGCGAGTACATTCTCATCTGCTTTTGCATTGCACTGTAAAGAGATGGGTATTCCGAGCTTAATTGTAGATGTATCAGAAGAGCATTTGCAATGTGCAAAGGTGAAAGGGCTTAATACATATAATGGCCAAGTACTTTCTGAACAATTACAATTTGAAGTTGATATGAATCAGTACGAATACTTAATTGCAGTTACAGATACGGATTCTTATAATGTATTAGTCGCAAATACATACGTACCGCAGTTTGGACATCATAATACATTTTTACTTCCAATCCATGATGTGGAAAAGATCGAACAAGAACGCATTTCCCTTTCGAAAAAAGCTCATTTACTGTTTGGTCAAAATGAAATTTATGAAGAATTAAATAGAAAAATTGAAGATGGTTATACGTTTAAAACGATACAAGTTGTAGAAGAACAAAAGATTAATAAAGAAGAAATCGATTCAGAGGATTTAATACTATTTATTCGCCATAGAGATGGTAGTCTTACTTTTTCAACATTGTATAAATATATAGCTGTTATGCCAGGGGATGAGCTAGTTGTACTAGCAAAGCAATAATATGGTATAGTGAAACGAGGCTGTTTTTTCAGTCTCGTTTTTCAAATGCTTCCTATAGAGAAAGCATGCAAATGGAAAGGAAGTTATGATATGCGATCAGAAGTAACTGTAAAAATAAAACCGAAATTTATAAAAGAAATTAAAAGTGGATATCCGCTTATTTTAAAAGATGCGATTCAAAATTTAAATGATGTTCAGGAAGAAGGAACAATCATTAAAGTGGTAGATGAGAAAAACCACTTTGTCGGAAAAGGTTATTATGGAAAACAAAATAAAGGATACGGCTGGATTTTAACGAGAAAAGAGAGTGAACAAATTAATCAATCTTTCTTTGAAAGTAAAATTAAATCTGCCTTACATAAACGAAAACAATTTTACAAATCAAGTGATACGACAGCATTCCGCGCCCTAAACGGTGAAGGTGATGGGCTTGGAGGCTTAATCATCGATTATTATGATGGTTATTATGTAGTTAGTTGGTATAGCGAAGGGATTTATACTTTCAGGGATGAGATTATAGCAGCTCTTCAAAAAGTAGCAAATTTTAAAGGTATTTATGAGAAGAAGCGTTTTGATACGAAAGGGAAATACATTGAAGGCGATGATTTCGTAGCAGGAGAGCGCGGTGAGTTCCCGCTTATCGTAAAAGAGAATGGTGTGAACTTTGCTGTTTATTTAAATGACGGAGCGATGGTTGGGGTATTTTTAGATCAGCGTAACGTACGAAAACAAATTCGTGATAAGTATGCGAAGGGAAGAACAGTGTTAAATATGTTCTCTTATACAGGTGCCTTTTCTGTATTTGCAGCGCTTGGTGGAGCGAGCAAAACGACGAGTGTCGACCTTGCAAATCGTAGTTTAAGTAAAACGATTGAGCAGTTTAGTGTAAATGAAGTTGATTATGAAGCGCAAGATATCATTGTAGAAGATGTATTTCTTTACTTCAAATATGCAGCGAAGAAAAAAATGAAATTTGATATGGTCGTACTTGACCCTCCAAGCTTTGCGCGTTCAAAAAAATATACATTTAGTGCAGCGAAAGATTATAAAAACTTATTAAAAGAAACAATTGCCATTACAGAAAATAACGGGATTATCGTTGCTTCAACAAATTGTAGCGCATTCGATATGAAAAAGTTTAAAGGCTTTATCGATACAGCATTTAAAGAAATGAATGGCAAATATAAAATATTAGAAGAACATTCTTTACCAGAAGATTTCCGTACAATCGATCAATTTAAAGAAGGAGACTATTTAAAAGTAGTTTTCATTGAGAAAATTAAAGGGTAATAAAGAAAAAGGAGCTCGAGTTTAGTTGAGCTCCTTTTCTTATTGAACGATATTTTGTACTCTGCCGACTTGCCCGTCCTGCAAGCGCACTTTAATGCCATGCGGATGAGAAGGGGAGTTCGTTAAAATATCTTTTACAATGCCACGTGTTAATTTGCCAGTTCGTTGATTTTGTTTTAATACAATATCAACTTCAAGGCCGGGTACGATATTAGAACGTTTTTGTCCGTTCATTTATACACCTGTACGTCTACGTTGGTTGTTTGTTTTCTTTGTTTGTTGGTTTTGTAGTTTTTTTGTTTCTTGGCTTTGGTTTTTTGTATTTTGACCATTACCGTTACCTTGCTTTTTCTTTGCAAGTTGTTCACGCATTAAATCAGCTAAGCTTACTTTTTTGTTTTCTGACATGATAAGTCTCCTTTATATAAAGTTAATTATGAACTATCGTAGTAAATTTCATCATATCATTGTTATGGAAGGAAGGGAAGTTGGTTTGAAAATTCATATAATTGTTTCCAGTCTGTAGTAGTTACGATACAATTAAAATGTTAATGTTTGTAAAAAAGGGGATAGATATATGTCACATCATATTTTATTAGTGGAAGATGATATTTCAATTCAAGAGATGGTGCAGAAGTATTTAATAAAAGAGGGCTTTCAAGTTACAATCGCGTCTGATGGAGAGGAAGGCGTGAACACATATTTACAAGGTTCATTTGATTTGATTATCCTCGACATTATGATGCCAAAGTTAGATGGCTTAGAGGTTGTACGAATTATTCGAGAAAAAAGTGCAGTACCGATTTTAATGATGTCGGCAAAAGATACAGATGTTGATAAAGCTGTTGGATTAGGACTAGGAGCAGATGATTACATTTGTAAGCCGTTTTCTATGATTGAATTGGCGGCGCGTGTAAAAGCGGGTATTCGGAGGTCTACGAAATATTCAGCTACAGAAACAACAGAAAAGATGATTCAAATTGGCGATTTAACAATCGATCCAATTAATTTTACTGTGGAAAAAAACGGGAAGCCTCTCAAACTTACTTTAAAAGAATTTGAGATTTTAAAACTGTTTGTAAAGAATCAAAATCGTGTATTTACGAAAGCGCAAATATATACGCTAATTTGGAACGAAGAGTATTACGGTGACGATAACGTTATTAATGTTCATATGAGAAGATTGCGTGAGAAAATCGAAAGTGATCCATCTAATCCAGAATATATTAAAACGTTATGGGGCATCGGCTATAAATTGGAAGTGATGTAATATGGTCAATTTGTTAATAGGTATTATTTTTATATTGTTATGTATCATTTACATACAATATAAAATGAGGAAAAATAGTAGCAAAAATTTGCGATACACATATGAAAAATTAGAAAGTATTGTTAATGAAAAAACAGGCGAGAAGTTACTCGTTATGACAGATGATCTAGAATTGCAAAAGTTGTTAGTGGCAATTAATCAATTGTTAGATGCGAAACAGAAAACGAATGCAGATCATGCGAAAGTAGAAATTTCGATGAGAAAAATGCTTTCAAATATTTCACATGACTTGAAAACACCACTAACAGTTATTCTTGGATATACAGAAATGTTAAATAAGGATAAAACGATAAATAAAGAAGAACAACAAATATTACTTGAAAAGGTGCATGTGAAAACATTAGAAGTAATGGAACTGATTCATAAGTTTTTTGATTTAGCAAAACTAGAATCTGGTGACAAGGCAATCGAGATGACAAAAGTAAATATGAATGAAGTTTGCCGTGAGAAAATTTTATCTTTTTATGATTTAGTGACGACGAAAGGTTTTCATGTTCATATTAATATACCAGAAAAAAATATATATGCACTTGGAAATGTAGAAGTATTAGGTAGAGTATTGAATAATTTAATATCAAATGCAATTACATATGGAGATGATGGAAAGACGCTCGGTATGACGTTAAGAGATGATGAAACGAATGTGTATATAGATGTATGGGATACAGGAAAAGGAATTGATGAATCTCATATTGATAAAGTGTTTGAGCGTATGTACACACTTGAAGATTCCAGAAATAGATTGTACCAAGGAAGCGGTCTAGGTTTAACGATTACGAAAAGGCTTGTAGAAGCGATGGACGGAGAAATACATCTTTTTAGTAAGCCATATGAAAAAACAATTTTTACAATTGTATTAACAAAGATGCAGTTTTAGCTTGTAGAGAAGTAGATTCTACAAGCTTTTTTTTCAGCGTAAGGAATTTGTAAGGAACGGGTAAGAAAAAAGAGATTTCCGTTGTCTATTATAGAAGTATAAAGTAGTGCGAAAGGAGAAAACGACATGACATATATATTAAAAACGAATCAGTTAACGAAAGTGTTTAAGGGGAAAGAAGTTATTTCTAGCGTTAACATGCATGTGAAAAAAGGAGAGATATACGGTTTCTTAGGACCGAATGGTGCTGGTAAAACAACGATTATGAAAATGATCACAAATTTAATAAAACCGACGAGCGGTGATATTGAAATTTTCGGTGAGAAGTTAACGGATACATCTTATGAAGTATTAAAGCGCATGGGGACAATTATCGAATATCCAATCTTTTATGATAAATTAACGGCGAAAGAAAACTTAGAATTACATTGTGAATATATGGGCTATTACGATAAAAACGCAATTGACCATGCTTTACATTTAGTAAAATTGCAAGGGATCGATAATAAAAAAGTAAAAAATTTTTCATTAGGGATGAAGCAACGACTTGGTATTGCAAGGGCGATCATGACAAAGCCAGAATTACTCATTTTAGATGAGCCAATTAACGGTTTAGATCCAATTGGTATTAAAGAGTTACGAGACTTATTTAAAATGCTCTGCAAAGAATATGGCATTACGTTATTAGTTTCTAGTCATATTTTAGGTGAGATGGAACTAATGGCGGATACAATTGGTGTAATTCAAAATGGAAAACTAATAAAAGAAGTTTCAATGCAGAGTATTAACGGAAAACAAACAGAGTACATTGAAATTACTGTTCCTGATGTGAAGCGTGCAGCTTATATTTTAGAAGATAAACTCGGTATAAAAAATTACAAAATAATGAGTGGAAATATGATTCGCGTGTATGAATTGAAGGCGACACAGCAGGCTATTTCAAAAGCACTTATTATGAACGATGTGGAAATAGAAAGTATGAATAAGAAACATAGTTCCTTAGAAGAGTATTTCTTAAATGTAATGGATGGAGAGGGCATTCATGCTTAATGGATTGTTAGTGAATCTAGTGAGTGGATTAATCGTAATGTTTATAAGTGCAATTTTATATTATAGAAAACCTAAGCGGAAATGGTTGTTAATTATAATAGTGATAGGAATGATGAGCGTAGTTACTGCTGGAATTAGAATGTTAGTAGCATAGAGATAGTTATGTCAGTAATGGAGGCTTGGTTTATATGTTTAAATTGATGAAACTTGAATGGAAGAAACATAAATTATCTAGTTATTTTAAAGGGGTAGCAATTTGTATTATAGCAATTTTTGCTGCGGTAAGTCTTATGGGGATGGGAGTGAAAGGTGAAGTAGACGCAGCCCTCACTGATTTCACAAAATATATGACTTTAGCAAACATTTTTATAAGAATGACATTTCTTATTTTTAGTGCAGTCATTTTATCGCGTTTAGTAATTGATGAATATAAGAACAAAACAATGCAACTATTGTTTATGTACCCATTACAAAGGAAATTGCTAATGAGGGCGAAATTAACAATTGTTTTTAGTTTTTGTTTTATCAGCATGATTATTGCTACGTTCACTATTAGTTTGCTCATATTTTTTATGAACCCAATGATGGGGTTAATTGAAACACCTATTACGATGGGTGAAATAATAGCTACTGTTCCAGCTACCTTTATAAGTGCATTTATGATATCTGGTATAAGCTTAATTCCTTTATTTTTTGGGATGAGAAAGAAATCTACACCGACAACAATTACTTCTGCAGTAATAATTGGGATGCTAATGAACAGTAACGTAGGTCCTGGAAGCGGTCAAGTAAGTATGTATGATTTTATATTTATCCCAATTGTACTCTGTTTATTAGGAATTTTTATTAGTTATTTATCGTATCGTAAAATCGACAAGATCGATGTAGCATAAAACAATAACGAACTGGGGTATGAATAGTGAAAAAAATAATAGTAATTGCAATATTATTCATTACAATTGCTAGTGCGTTTTTTTGTTTTAAAGTATTTCAGGGGAAAGATTTTAAGAAAGAAAAGTCTTTTGAGATAAATAATATAAAAGAAATAGAAGTGGACAATGAAAACTGGGATATTGAATTTAAAAGTACAGAAGCTAACAAAATAGTCATTTCGGCTCAAGGTAAACGTTTAGATAAAGAGGTAGATCCTGTCGAAATAGAACAGGCAGGGAATAAAGTTATAGTTAAGCAAAAACAAAAGGCGACCAGATTTTTTAATGGTTTCACGTTTAGGAAGAAAAATAGTATATGTATAGCTATTCCGAAGAAAGAAATAGATAAAATTGTATTAAATAATAAATCGGGTGATGTGAAAATAAGCGATATAGTAGTAAAAAGTATCGTGACAAAAAGCAAGTCTGGAGATGAAATGGTTGTAGGACTATCAGCTGAGAAAGGTGAATTCATATCGCAAAGTGGAGAGTTAGCTGTAAAAGATAGTTCAGTACAAGAATTAAATATAAAGTCTACGACTGGTGATAACTATATAACAAATGTAAGTAACTCAAATATGAACATCACTTCAACATCGGGAGAAGTATTACTGAAGGATATGAAAGAAGGAAAATCGTTATTTGTAGAAACAAAATCAGGAGATATTGGCGTACGGTATAAAGGTGTTCCGACTTCTTTAAAACTTACGGCTAAAAGTAATTCGTCTGACGTAATGGTGAATGTAAAAGGACTTAAGAAAGATAAAAATACAGAACATGTAAAAGCAGGAACCATTGGTGATGCGAAAAACGAAATGAAGATTTTAAGTAAAACAGGAGCGATTTATATCGATTAAATTTCAAATGAAAGGAGGACTATTATGCTACGTCTTATGAAGCTAGAAATGAAGAAGTTTAAGCTTGGATGGTATGTAAGGGGAGCGATTATTGCAAATATCGCTATACTGACATTACTGATCTTTACGAGCATCGTTTCTCAAATAGAAGGCGATCCAGAAATAAGAGATCCACAGATGGTTTTGTTAATGGCTAGTACATTAGTAAGAGCAACGTTTATTATTTTTGGTAGTGTGTTAATCGCAAGGTTAATAATTGGTGAATATAAAAACAAAACAATACTACTTATGTTTTCTTATCCAATTAACCGAAAGAAAATGATGGTTAGTAAGTTGATTATTACAGCAACATTAACATTTATAACAGTTATTTTATCTAATATTTTAGTAGTAGGAGTTTTCTTTGGGATAGATAGCTATTTTTCAATTCTTCCTCATTCATTCACAGTAGATCAATTGATGCAAGAAGGGATAAACCTTGTTCCTTTAGCCGTTGCAACTGCGGGAATAAGTTTAATCCCACTATATTTCGGAATGCGTAAACGTTCAGTGCCAACTACAATTGTTTCATCAATTATCGTTGTATCAATTGCAATTAATAACACCCCAATGTTTTCAACGGCAACTTTTCTTCCCCTTCAACTAGCATTGGCAGCAATTGGAGTTGCCATTGCATATTACGGAATTAAAAATATAGAGAAGGAAGATATAACTGTATGATAAGAATACGTAAAATAGTTTCACATGAAACAAGTTACAGAAAAAGACAAGATGTGTAAACACCTTGTCTTTTTCTGTAGTTACATTTTAGGAGCTTCCATTCCAGCTGTAGCCCATTCTTCTTTTGCAGGACCATATACGCCAGGAACTGTTAAGCCAGCCTGGCGCATTAAAACTGTCATTTGTCCGCGGTGGTGATTTTGATGATTGATGAGTGTCATTAAAAATATAGAATTCGGCATAGGGCGACCAAAGAAGTCATTAATAGTAGCTAAGTCTTTATCAGTCCATTTACTTTGAAGTGTTTCAACAAAAGCCGCGTTTACTTTACGGTATTCAGCTGCAATTGTTTTTGCAGAAGTTGGAACAGGATAATCTTTCGTTTCTCCTTCAAACTTTAGCCCTGTGCCAGATAGTATAACAGGAATTGCCGTCACGATATGCCAAGCGACTCTTCCTAACGTCCAATGTCCAGGTGCAATTTCTTGTGACAAAGATTCATCTGTTAGTACATCGAGCATCTTTTGAGTAGATTCAGCCTCGTATGTCCACGATTGTAAGAAGCCTTCAATTGTTTGGTACATAGTTATCCCTCCTAGTTATGTTCATAGGTTACATTCGTGAAAAAAAGATAGTTTCCTTTTGGCCTATAAGAACAAATAAAAAAGAAGACTCCTAACAAGAAGCCTCTTTTTTATTAACTTTCTTCCCACTCTCCCTCATCAACTATAAGAAATAAGGTGCTCCAAGTACGAGAACATCAAGTGGTTTTATTAAGAAAAAGAATTTCGTTTGAGTAAGAAGGCAAAAGTACAAGCAAAAGGGGTAAAAATCGCATGTAATAATTATTAGAATGTACGGAGTAAAGTTATTCTGGGGTATTTGATAGGTGTTTTTTTATTTGTTGCTTATACTTAAAAGATTGAATTTGAAGGAGGGGATCAACATGTCTTCATGGCGCAATAATATAAATGGGTATTGTGAGTGTAATAATCAAAATGGTGTACATGTTGATTCGTGTTGTTTTAGTTGCGATGGGACAGTGCCTAAGCTAGGTCCAACTGGTCCGACGGGAGCAACGGGTCCAACGGGAGCGACAGGTCCAATGGGAGCAACGGGTCCAACGGGAGCGACAGGTCCAACTGGGGCGACGGGTCCAACGGGAGCAACAGGTCCAACCGGAGTGACAGGTTCAACGGGAGCGACAGGAATAACGGGAGCAACGGGAGCAACAGGAGCAACAGGAATAACGGGAGCAACGGGAGCAACAGGAGCAACAGGAATAACGGGAGCAACAGGTCCAACCGGAGTGACGGGAGTAACGGGAGCAACAGGTTCAACGGGAGCAACAGGTCCAACCGGAGTGACAGGTTCAACGGGAGCGACAGG
>WPCI01049643.1_pt1 | contig 107026 bp, 101 predicted proteins | sample 5399871 | NCBI WGS metagenome assembly WPCI01 (sample SAMN12869469, study PRJNA574797) | sludge metagenome | isolation source: wastewater treatment of pH7 | place: China:Beijing | collected 2019-05-20
TATTTTTGTGAAATAGTTGATAATGAATCGCCTGATTGAACAGTGTACGCTTCGTCTGCGTGTGTTGTTGTTCCCATAAATAATGCAGCGCCGGCAGCCAGAGTTGTTCCTAATAGTACAGTTTTAAGTGATTTCATATAATATATATTCTCCTTCGAATCATAAAAGTTTTTGTTAAGTGTTTTTCAACATGGACATACTTTATCATGTGAAAAGATTTCATAGGTAAAAGATTGATGACACTTTGTAACAGAATCAGGTTTTTTGTAACAAAAATATTATCAAAAAATGTGGGTAAAATGAAAAAAAGCACATAAAGTAATCACATCAATGATTTTTAAGGGTGAAAAATGAAAAAGTATGTTCTGTTTTTTGTGCGTAAAAGCAAAAAAAATTTCGTATTTAAAGGAATTTTTGAAGAAATAGTGCATATATTTTTGAATTTAAGTAGGTGATGATACAATAAAAGAAAAGGGAGGCGGTTTCAATGACTATCAGTTATCAAAACATCTTGGTTGCTGTTGATGGATCAAAACAATCAGAAAAAGCTTTTTCTGAAGCAATGGCAATTGCCAAACAAAATCATGCAAGTTTATATATTGTTTCGATTATTAATGAAGTTGAATTAACCCATAGTGCTTACGCATTTTCAAAAATTTATGCAGAGGAAAAAGAAGCAATTGAATTGGAAATGTTGAAAAAAATCAATGATGCAAAGGAATATGGTATTGATTCGATCCATGCCGTCGTTGAGACTGGTGATCCGCGTGAGTTGATTGGAGTCGATATTCCTAATAAGGAACAAATTGATTTGATTGTGATGGGGGCAACGGGTAAAGGAGCAATTCAGCAAGCATTAGTCGGTTCGACAACTTCTTATATAGTGACACATGCCCCATGTAATGTTTTAGTAGTAAAATAAGGAAAGTTGGTGTATAAAATGGTTCAACCACAAGATGTATCGGCTCCTAAAGAAAAAATCAAAGTGTTGTCAATTATTGAGGATGGCACGAAGACCAAGAAAGGCTACTCGACAGCATTTGTAAAATGGAAAGAGAAGAAGACGATTGCTGTTCGATGGGATGGGGATAATCGGCTAGATAAAGGGTTTCCTGTGACAACAAACGGCTATCATCCATCATGGTTTATTTTGCCTGAGCGACTAGCATCGCTTTACAGTCAAGATTTCGTGCATACACAACAAGCTCTGGATGATCTAGAAGAATTTTTACAAAAAAGGGAAGATTTAAATGAGTAAATCTTTTTTCTTCTATAGTATAGAAGAAAGTTGAAAACATGGGTTGTAGGAAATAATGCAACTCATGTTTTTTGTGTACAAAAACCAGCTAAGAAGAATTAGCTGGTTGAAGAGTTTCAAACGAACGCATAATAAATGTGAGTTTTGAAAGAGATAACGTTAGTTTTGTTTATTATATAAGATGAATAACCACACAATCAGCAAAATAACTGAAATCGTAAGCCCAAAGACATACTTGGCTAGCAAAGAGGTAGTCTCCCAATGACGAATAGTAAAAATTTGATAAGTGAAATAAGCACTAGGGAGAGAAGCAATTAAAACGGAAACTTTTTTTCTCGTCCAGTGAATATAATAGAATGTAATCAAAGCCATAATAAAAAAAGGTATATAAAAGAATAATTGACCCAAGATCAGCATGGGGCGCCTCCTATATTAAAATAAGTCCATGTTACAAAATAACATGTTAAGTTGATTGGTGCAAGCACATTTGTGATAAGTACGCAATTAATCTGCTGATTGATTTTGATTGTCTCACAAATTCCTGATATAATCAGACCTGAAAGAGAGGATGAAAATTTTCATGGACCATGTGATATTAGAGATTGACTTACATTTAGTGAACAATATTCGAGTGATTTATTATGTTGTCAGCAACAGTGTAGAAAAGCGGGTGTTGACGAATAAAATCAATGGTATTTTAAGCAAAAAAGAGGTTCACCGTTTTAATAATGGCGAAGAAGAATTTTATAGTATTCCGGTTGAAAAAATCATCTACACAACAGTAAAAGTTAGAAAAGATTTGGATACGAAAAAAATCTATGAACCAGTTTTTACTACGTATTAACAATGGAGGAAGAAAAAATGAATCCATATGATGAACAAATCCAAGCATTGATTGCTGGAAAAATCGAAAAAATCGAGGTCAAGCATGATGAGGTAATGACCTTCCGGGAAGCTTGGTTAAAGTTGGAAGACCGCAAATATGTGGTTGGAAAAGCATCCTTGAACGGAAACGTTACCTATCACTATGATCCAACACGTTTATATTAGTTTTTGACAAAAAGCTAGATTAAGAGCGTTGACTAGGGAAAAATAAGCCCAATGAATCAAAAGTGATAGCAAAATAAAAATTATTTAGCCGTCTTGTTTGAAGAAATAAACCTATTGCAGGAAAATTTGGAAAAATTACCGTTTCCCAAAATAAGCATCATTAGGATAGCTAAACCAGCTAGCTTGTAGATAACTGTTTAGAAAAGCAAGATCCAGAAGAGGGTAAGAAAACCTGATGTGGTTATTTAACTGTTATTAGTTTAACAACAAAAGAAAGTTACTCAGAAAAACACTAGCATAATAAATAGACTGGGCAAAAACTAAAAACCAGTCGTTCTTAACACATTTTCAATTTAAAAAACGCCTAAAATCAACGTTTTCAAAAACGAATTTTAGGCGTTTTTCTATTTAGGCTACTTTTGTCTCAACCCATGTTTACGGATAGTTAGTTGTAGCTGAGTGTTATGTGTTACAATTTTTGATAACATTATTTGTGTTATTTCCATGGTGGTTTCCTCGGTAAGAAGTCTCTGTTTCATAACAATATGAGAAGTTATTTTTAGAAAGGATTCCTTATTCCTTGAAGCTTAACGCTTGGAGCCACAAGCTTTATTTAAACAGACTCTTGATTTTATCAGTGATTCCATCAACATCAATATCTTTCAAAAGGTGTTTTGCTTGCTCAACATAGCTACCAAGCTCATCTTTATGATCTTCGACAAATTGTTTTGCTTCGTCCAAGTTTCCTTCATTAACCATTTCTTTTACTTTTGCGATTAGTTCATCTTTATTCATTTTTACCCCATCCTTTATAGTTATTAAAAGTTATTAAAAAGTAACGAATAACAATATAAAATGCTATTACGCTCATGTTCAGATTACTTTTACATTCATAGTTTACCAGATAACGAGTGTTTTTTGAATAATAGTTGTTATGAAATTTGATTGCATTGCTAAAGTATGAGGGAAAACTCATTCCCTGGTCGGAGGTTTCTACCTTCTGTTTCTAGTTATAATAAGTGCAACATCATAGGAGGTAGGAAAATGAAAGTAGTTAAATTTTTTGTAGGAATTATTCTGATTGGCGGGTTAAGTTTGTTTGGATTAAAAATGTATACAGCAAATCAACACAGTGAATTTGCTGGTATAATGGACCAACTAAATCCTTTGGTAACAGAAGGAGAAGTTTATGTAAAAACGAAAAAGCCGGACGCTGTCAATAGTTACGGAACAGCAACTTATATCCAGGAAGCGGTAGACAAAAATGGAAAAAAACGGACAGTTGAGTTTAATGGGATTGGTGTATTAAAGGAAGAGCGTTATTTGAAATTAACGAATAAAGGCGCACATGTCGAAACGTACGAAGAAGTCGACAAAAACGAAGTTCCTGAAAAGGCATTAGCACTTATTGGATAATCAAGATAAAAGCAGAATAAAAAAAGGAGTTGTGACGATTGTCGCAACTCCTTTTTGAAATGATAAGAAAACGTGAACCCAAATTGGGATGGTAGGGTTCGAACCTGCAATTGCTTGATTCAGAGTCAAGTGCCTTACCAGTTTGGCTACATCCCAATGACTCAATGCAAGTTTATGTTAGCACTTATTTATAAAAACGCAACTAATTTATCTTGCCTGTTATTTGTTTTTTTTGATTCGCTCGATTCGACGTTCGATTTTTCTAACCAGACCAGAAGGTAGACCTGTAACTTCAGCAACGGAAATAGTTGACGAGAGAAGTTTTAATTCAAGTTGTAGTTCATTTTTCAAGTGATAGATATTTGCTAAACGCTCAACATATTCAAAGTGAGTATATTCGGTTTGTAAAATCAAAAATTTTAGGATATCAATCGCTTTTTCCAAATCTTGCTCGGCGTAATACGCTAAAGCTTGACGATATAATTTGATTTCTAATTGGTTTAAAGAGGAAGGACGGTGGCGGTTTGTCCATTCGTTGACGGAAACTTTTCCCTGAACATTGCCAGAATCATCACGTACAAAAATGATTGGAATTTCATTTGGATTCGGTTTTTTTTGATTGAATCTTTCCATGATGATGCCTCCTCCTTCAAATAAGAATCTTCTTGTCTAAAGTATATGTCATTCTTTGAAAGAACGCTAGTTACTTTTTTCCAAGGTTAACATTTGTCCACCCATTGCTTCAAAAATTTCAGTGAAATTATCGATTGGAACTGCTCGATTTTTTTCGCCATAAGGGTCGTTCACGTAAATCATTTCCTTGTCATAGCCAGTTACGACACAAGCGTGAACTAGGGGAGTGACAGAAACTTCACCATTTTGGGTAGTCCAAGTCATAAAGTCAGTTTCATCAGGGACCTCAAACTCAATGGTGACGATGGTCCAAACCGGTTTTTCTTCATTCAAGGCTTCTTTGATATCAACAAGTGAGGCTTCTTTTTTTGCTTGTGCATGGTAGCTAGTGTGTACTACTTTTTGTGCGAGTGCAGCGATTGGTGCGACATAGACACCCATTGCCCAGTCTCCACCAGAAATATCACCAACAAATCCTTCATTTGGATCACCATGTGTACCATCTTCATTAAACACAGGGACATAAGTAAGTTCGTTTGCTAACAGGTTTTTGGTCGTTTCAAAACCATAGTAATTTAACAACATAGAAAGGGCAGTTACTTCACAGCCATTTTCTAGAGCTGGTTCGTCAAATTGGTTAGCAAGTGGAACATCTAAAATCATTTCATTCGCTTCATTGGATTTCTTTTTAGCTGGAGGCTTTTGGTCTTCTTGTTTTTGTTGTGCAGTTTCGTTTGAGCTGGGCGTTGTTAACCAATAGATTGAGCCAGCAGCAAGCAGACTAACGCTAACAAATCCACTTAATTTTTTTGCAACTTTCTTTTTCATAAGGACCTCCAATTATTCCGCAAGGGAACATCTTACATTCTTGCTATTATAATGCTTTTTTTGTGAATGTGAAATACTTTTACGTTAATTCCTGATGGAGAAGTTTACATAAAAAAATTAACAGCTAGTAATCATTTTTTCAACTATTTCAACTTAAAAAATGAGGGGAAGAAAAAATGAATAATTCCGTTCTTTTTTATGAATTTTATACGAAACTTTCGTGTTTAAAAGAGGTTTTATTTGTGAAAACGAAACCAGTAGGCTATAATGCCAATATGGTTTGTTCAAAAAAGTTATTAACAAGAATCAATTGGTAATGACAACGAACATTCTGCCTGAATAAATTACTTCAGGAAAGAAAATGGGGCAGCAGTGTAGGAGGATTTTGATGACGGAAGAAATGATAAATCTAGGAGAAAAGTATTCTTGTAAGCCAATTGGATTCACACAACCAGTTGTTGGAGAAGTTGTATCAAAAATGACGAATTGTGCCGTAGTCAAAGTTGCTCAATGTGCTGACGAAGACCAAGAATTATTGGAAGAGAAGTCCAGCATGGTTGTTGCAAAATATGATACATTTGAATAAAAAATAAAAAGGACAAGTAGTTCAAACATGAAAAAGTGTTGCTGCGTGTCCTTTTTGCTGTTTTTGAAAAAGTTCTATATACTTGACTTAATAAAGAGAAAAGTTTTCTTGAGATGAGAGAAGAGAGGTGATGTACGATGATAACAACCTTTACTTTGTTATTGTTTGCATTTGTTTTTGTCATGTTTTTATTTCTATGGTTCGTTCGTAGAGAAATTGTTTATAAAGCAGTACGAAATCGTTGGGTTTACTTGGTGGTTCCGTTTCTTGTGGTCTTAGTTATCTGGTTTACGATCATTAGTCAGCCAACGGTGGATGACTTGGCGAAAGCCGTTTTATCCGCAATGATATTCATCAGTTTTTTAATGGATAGTCGTGGGATAACGGAAGAAGGCTTGGTTTTAAATAGCTTTGATAAACGGGGCGTTCCTTTTTCTGAAATTAATCGAATCGTTTTATATCAACCCCAAGGCTCAAATGAAGTGAAAATGAACTTTTTCCGTAAGGGCTGGCGTGGGCCGATGTTAAAATTTTCCGCTTCTTTAGAGGAGCTGGTGCCATTTTTAGCGCAACGATTAAATGATGATGCTCAGATTGATATTATGATTGATGAAGAGTGAGGACAAGGTTGTGTCACAAAGCGGTTAGCTTCGAAAAAATAATGAGCAACTGGCGAAAATAGCTTTTTATATTTTTGACCAGGTGTGAGTTATTTCGAGAAGTTCTTTTGAAAACATCGCAGCAAAAAGAATGAATGAAACCGTTTTTTATTACGAAGCAGATTTTATTTTCTATCAAAATGTTTACTTTAAACTAAAAAAGGAACACGTTTAGATTAATCCTAGACGTGTTCCTTTTTTATAATCTTGTAATTAGCTAAATACGCGGAAACGATCTTCATCGTTCATGTATTCTTTTTCGCCAGCGGGTGATTCAACAGAACCAAAAACTAATTGAGAACGTAGTTTCCAGTTTGCAGGAATATTCCATTCTTTTGCAACTGCTTCATCAATTACTGGATTGTAATGTTGTAAGTTTGCGCCAAGTCCTTGTTCGACTAATGAAACCCAAGTATTTGCTGTTGCAATACCATTTGATTGTTCTGACCAATCTGGGAAGTTGTCTGCATAAAGTTCAAATTGTTCTTGCAATCCTTTAACGATATCAGTGTCTTTGAAGAATAAAACAGTTCCGTAACCATTTTTGAAGCCAGCTAATTTTTGTTGTGTATTAGGAAAAGCTTCAGCAGGTGTTAATGGGCGAAGTGCTTCTTCTGTGATTTCCCATAATTTTTCGTGAGCGTCACCGAAAAGAATAACAGCGCGTGTTGATTGTGCGTTGAAAGCAGTTGGGCTTTCTTTGATAGCTTCTTTAATAAGTGCTTCTAATTCTGTGTTTGATAATGAAACGTTACGTCCTAAGTGATAGATAGAACGGCGATTTTTTAAAGTGTTTGTAAATGTAGTCATAGTATAGTCTCCCTTTGAATGTTGTTTTTTACTTACTTTTTGTAATTGAATACAAAATGAAGTATATCATCTTACAAAAAGTAAGTAAATAGAAAAGCTCAAAAAAATGGAAATTTTTTTTTAGGAAAAAGTAAATGAGAAAGCAAAAAGAGTGATAGCGGTTACTTAACTGCTTTAACGACTTTTTTTAGTAAGTTTATCGAGAGGAACTATATAATTATTAAATGTGTGTTTTTTTATTCTTATTATTTTGTCATTGAATTTTACTTATTTTTATAGAAAAGAAGTATATATTTCTTAGATAAGTTTTTCAGTTAAATTTTTCAGGTAATATGTTTATTATTTTCTGAAAATTTAAAGAATTGGGGTATAGATTATGGAAAATCAACAAGATAAAGGCTTCTTTGGTCAGCCGAAGGGGTTATCAACATTGTTCTTCACAGAGATGTGGGAACGATTCAGTTATTATGGAATGCGTGCATTACTTCTTTATTATATGTATGACGCAGTTTCCAATGGTGGTCTTGGATTACCACGTACAACGGCCTTAGCAATCATGTCGATTTATGGTTCACTTGTATTTATGTCAAGCATTGTTGGTGGTTGGATTTCCGACCGTTTACTTGGAGCAAAACGAACAGTATTTTTTGGTGGAGTATTCATCATGTTTGGTCACATTGTTTTAGCGACACCATTTGGAGTAGGTGCTTTATTTATTTCAATGGCATTGATTATTATGGGGACAGCTTTATTGAAACCAAATGTGTCCGGAATGGTGGGACATCTTTATTCAAAAACAGATTTACGTCGTGATGCAGGTTTCTCAATCTTTTATATGGGTGTTAACTTGGGGGCATTATTAGCACCACTGATTGTTGGGACTTTAGGTCAAGAATATAACTATCATTTAGGTTTCTCGTTAGCAGCATTTGGGATGTTCTTCGGTCTACTACAATACATCATCCAAGGCCGCAAAACATTAGATGGTGTTGGAACAAAAGCTCCAAACCCATTAACACCAGAAGAACGTAAAGGTTTTATTCGTAACTTTATTATTGCGTTTGTTGTCATCATTGCTATTTTTGGTGGTGCACAATTAACTGGTCATCTTTCTATTGATTTCTTTGTTAATTCGATTAGCATACTTGGAATTGTTCTACCTGTGTTCTATTTTGTAAAAATGTTAACGTCAAAAGATGTTTCTGCAGAAGAAAAACCACGAGTATTAGCATATATTCCCTTGTTTTTAGCAGCAATTATTTTCTGGTCATTACAAGAGCAAGGTTCATCGATTCTTGCGTTATTTGCTAGCGAACGAACACAATCAACTTTATTTGGTGTAACGATCCAAGCAAGCTGGTTCCAATCATTAAATCCAATTTTTATTTTTGTTCTAACACCTGTCTTCGTTACTTTATGGACGAAACTTGGACAAAAACAACCATCAACTGTTGTAAAATTTGCACTTGGGTTGTTATTTGCTGGGCTTTCTTACTTGTTATTGATGTTACCAGGTTTATTATATGGAACAGCTGGAAAAGTAAGTCCAATGTGGTTGGTTGGTAGCTTCTTCATCATTGTAATTGCAGAATTATGTTTATCACCAGTTGGTCTATCTGTAACAACTAAGCTAGCACCACGCGCGTTTGAATCACAAACAATTGCTATCTGGTTCTTAGCAGATGCTTCATCACAAGCAATTAACGCGCAAATCGCTCGTTTTTATACACCGGCAACTGAATCAGCATATTTTGGGATTATCGGAGTCGTTGCAATCATCGGTGGGATTTTATTATTCACAATCAAAGAACCAATTAAGAAATTAATGGGTTCAATTCATTAAAAAAGTTAGAGCCTAGGGCAGTTGATGTCCTAGGCTTTTTTTGTGGAGAAAACGGTAAAACTTTGAGATTAAGTGTAAAGAAAGTTTATGAGAAATAGGTTTGCCAACAAAACAAATATTTTTGATTGTTTTTTCGGAGCTGAATGTTTTATGTTGGAAGATTATTTGTGACGTTCCCAAAGCAATCCCTCGATATAATTTTCAATCACTTCAAAATAGAAAAATTTATTTTTTATGATTGCGTATTATATTGTTGAAGGGGAACGTTTTGAATCACAACCTTATCCACGGTGTTCTCAAAGCAACTCCTCAAGATAGATTGCATTCACTTCAAAATATGAAAAGCTATTTTGAGTGCTTGCGCGCTATCTTGTCGGAGCTAACCGCTTTGTGTCACAACCTTTTTTAAAAAGTTATTTCTTTTTACCAAAAGCCTTGATAAGTAGAACGAATGTTCAGTTTTTTTGTTATAATAGAAGAGCATCAAAAAGTAAAGGAGGAGTAAAATGTCTTTACAATTTATTCTCGGCTCAGGTAAGAAAGATCATCGAACAGCACTGATTGATGAGGCAACGGCTTGGTTAGAAGCAGCTCCTCAAAATCAAGTCTTTTTCCTTGTACCTAATTACAATAAGTTTGAACAAGAACAAGAATTATTAGCAATGTTACGTCAGCGCAAAGGAACACAAACCTTTAGTACGACAAAGGTGCAAGTCTTTAGTTTTTATCGACTAGCATGGTACATTTTGCAACAGACAACTTTGCTTTCAGGTAATAGCATCACCGAGTCTGGCTCAGCAATGATTCTACGTCAGATATTAGAAAAAAACCGCGAAAAATTGACCATTTTTCGTGGAGAAGTCAACAAAAAAGGATTCATCAAGCAACTCCAAGAATTATATGAAGAAATGCGCACAGGAAACATTCACCCAAGTGACTTAATAGCTAGTGTAACTGGGGAAAGTCCCAAAGCAGCAGACCAACAATTGAAAATGCAAGATTTACAGTTGATTTTTTCTGCGTATGAAGAAGAACTATTTGAGCGAATGCTACAAGCAGAAGATGCTTTAGCTATTTTAAGTGAGTATCTTTATCAACAAGATTTTCGCCATGTAAAATTTTTGATGACGGGTTTTTCTCGGATCAATGCCCAGGAGTATCAGTTGTTGAGCGCAATGATGGTCAAAGGAAACCTGGTTGTCGATTTATTACTTGATCGACCTTATCCTAATGAAGTGCCTGAACCCTTAAATCTGTTTCACGAAACAGGCAAGTTATATTTTCGCTTGTTGAACGGGGCAAAAGAACATCGTGCACCGATTTTGATTGATCAATATGCACCAGCGAAGGAAGTGCCAGAAGCGTTAGCCGCATTACAAGAGATGTGGGAAGAAACAAGTAGTCAAAAACAAAATCGTTCTCGAAAAGTTGGTGCACAAAAGACGATTCATTTGTGGGAGGCGGAAACACCAACGGAAGAAGTCCAACAGTTGGCCGTGGAAATTCGCCGCTTGGTTAGCGAGGGGGAATGTCGGTATCGCGATATTCAAGTATTGACGAAAGATATGCTTCTTTATGGCAATTTATTAAAGCCGATTTTTCAAGAAATGGCGATTCCGTTTTATCTCGATGAAGAGCAGTTGATGGAGAACCATCCTCTGATCGAGTGGATCAACAGTCTGTTTGCTTTGGATCGCTACGCCTATCGTTTGAGTGACATTATGCGATTTTTCAAAACGGAGTTATTGATTGCTCCAGAAAATCAAGAATTAGAGCAGGAACAATGGCAATGGATCAGAGATGATTTCCGCAAAAAATTAGATCTCACAGAAAATGTTGCTTTAGCTTATAATTATCAAGGAAACTACTGGACTCGCGCAAAGGATTGGACGTTTGTTTCTTACAACTTTGAAACAGAGGAGCTGGAAGACGTTCAAGAACTGCAAGAGCAGTCAAATGAGATTCGTCGTTTATTCCAGAGTAATATTCCGGGTTTCTTTAAAAAAATCAAAAATTGTGAAAATGGTCAAGAAGCTGCTAGTGTTTTTTATCAGTTTTTAGTGACCAGTGGTGTCCGTCAACAACTGTTATTTTGGCGGAATCAAGAAGTTGCCCGCGGAAATTTAGCACAAGCCAGAAATCATGAGCAAACGTGGGGGGCGTTGATCGACTTACTGGACGAGTTTGCATTGATTTATGGGGAAACCAGCTTTGAATGGGAAACATTCCAAGACATTATTAGCAGTGGACTAGAAAATTTAAGTTATGGGAAGATTCCTACAGCAATTGATCAAGTTCAAGTAAACCGCTTAGAATTAGTTCGTCCAAATCAAGCAAAAATTACCTTTGCTTTGGGCTTGAACGATCAAATTTTCCCAGCTCGTCAAGAAACAAAAGGTCTGCTATCTAGTGAAGAACGAGAACAATTGAATCAAGCATTGGCTGAAGATCAGTATTTGTTTGATCCTGCAACGGAAAGTATGTCTTCTGAACCTTTTCAAGCATATTTGGTCTTTCTTTCAGGCACAGAGCGACTTTATTTAAGCTATGCACAAAGTTACGATACGGATCGAAGTTTGAAAATTTCTCCTTATTTACAACGAATCAATCGTTATTTAGCAATTCCAATTGAGAAAAAGACACGATTGACGGTGACCAGTGAGCCAGCGGATTATATTGGGACGTATCGGAGTGCCGTTGATACGTTGAACCGAATGTTTCGTTTGGCAGCAGATGAGAAACAACAATTAGCGAAAGTATGGACTGAATTGAGAGAAGTCGTTCTCCATTCTCCTTGGCGGAACTTTGCTTTACGTGTATTTGAAAGTCAGTCTCATTTGAATGTTCCAGTTTCATTACCGACAGAGTTAGCAGAGCAGTTATACGGAAAAGAAATCTATACGTCTATTTCTCGTATGGAAAATTTTTACAACTGTGAATATAAATATTTTGTTCAATTTGGCTTGAAGTTGAAAGAACGGATGATTTATGGACTGACACCAGCAGCAACTGGGGACTTTTATCATGAATCACTGGATCGCTTCTTTAAATTATTATTTTCAAATGAACTTTCACTCGTTAACATGACGGAAAAAGAACGCCAAGCATTTACTGAGAAAGTTCTCCAAGAAGTTTTTGGTGAACTGCGTTTTGAAATTTTAGATAGTTCTGCACGGATGAACTACATCCGTTATCAATTGAGCCAAACAATCCAAAAAGTAGCGTGGGCGTTACAAAAACAAAGTAAAAATACCGGTCTCCATCCGTTACAAACGGAGATTTTATTCGGACAAATTGCTGGGGCAAAAGGAATCCCGGGTTTGGAATTACCTTTACAAAATGGTGGAAGACTACATGTTCGCGGAAAAATCGACCGTATCGACACGGCCACGGAACAAGACGAAACCTGGTTAAGTGTTGTGGACTATAAATCTAGTGGGCGAACGTTTGATGTTACGGAAGCTTACTATGGAATGGCCATGCAACTATTGACTTACTTAGATGTTGCCTTGATGGATGCAGTACGCTTAACCGGACAAGCCACAGTCAAGCCTGCTGGTTCCTATTATTTACATGTCCACAACCCTGTATTAACCGAAAACGAAGAAATTGAAAAGAATACGTTGAAAAAGTTTAGTTATGATGGTGTCTTTGTTGATGATCCGGGATTGTTGGAAGTTCTTGATCATTCGTTAGAAGCGAAAGAGCAATCTTTGATTTATCCAGTGAAAAAAAATGCGAAAGATGAGTATCAAAAGGGCAGTTACAGTAAAGAAAAATTCTTCACAGAAGAAGAATTACATCAGTTTATGGAACACAATCGTAAAAATATGCGTTTAGCTGGTGAAGCAATCACTTCGGGAGAAATCAAACTAAATCCAGCCTATAAAGATAAACAGCGGATTGCTTGTCAATTTTGTCCATTTCGAAGTGTCTGCACTTTCGATGTGATGTTAAAGGAAAACAATTATCATCGCTTAGAAAAACTGGATAAGGACGAAGCATTACGCAGAATTTTGAAACGAGGTGAAGAAGAGTGAGTCAGATTCCATTAAAGCCCCAAAATGAACGTTTTACAGATGAACAATGGCAAGCGATTTTTGATCGTGGGGACAATTTGCTTGTCTCCGCTTCAGCAGGATCAGGAAAAACCACAGTTCTTGTTCGTCGAGTGATTGAAAAACTTAAAATGGGTGTCAATATTGATGAACTCTTGATTGTTACGTTTACGGAAGCTGCTGCACGTGAGATGAAAGAAAGAATCCAAGAAGCTTTGCAGTCGGCAATCAACGACGAAACAGATACGCAACGTCAGCAACATTTTACGAAACAATTAATGTTGCTACCCACAGCTAATATTTCAACACTACATGCGTTTTGTTTAACTGTCATTCGTCGTTTTTATTATCTGATCGATATCGATCCAGTTTTTCGAATGCTGACAGATGAAACAGAAACCTTGTTAATGAAAGAAGACGTGTGGGACGAATTACGTGAACGTCTTTACGGAGAAAAAAATGAGCGATTTTTCCAACTAACGACAAACTTTTCAAATGATCGATCAGATGAAGGCTTGACTGACTTAATCTTGTCTCTTTATGAGTTTGCGCGTGCGAATCCAGATCCAACTAATTGGCTTAAAGGATTGAGTGAATCTTATCGTTTAGAAGGCTCGCTTGGCGAATCGGCGTTATATCAAAATCAATTACGTCCATTGATTTTGGCAGATGTTTTTCAATGTGTACAGGCATATGAAGAGATGGTCAGCTTAGCTCAGACGGAAGGTTTGGAAAAAATGTACGACCAAGTTTCCGAGGAACGTGAACGAATCAATGCCATTTATGAGGCATTTATACAAGATCAACTAGAGGTGGCTTATCAAGGATTAGAAAACTTAACCTTTTCAACATTTAAAAGCAGTCGAAAAGCCGAATTGAAAGAACGATCAGCAGAAGTAAAAGCTCTTCGTGATCGCTCGAAAAAAATGATTCAAGGAATCAGTAAAAATTATTTCGCTGTTTCGCCAGCGCAAATGGAAGCTATTATGACACAAGCACTTCCTTTAGTCGAAGAGATGTGCCAAGTAACACAAGCGTTTATGGATGGATTTAGTGAGAAAAAACGCGAAAAAGGCGTATTAGATTTTAATGACCTAGAACATTTGGCGTTGATGATTTTGACCAAGAAAACCGCTGATGGTTGGATATCAAGTGAAGCCTCGAATTATTACCGAGAGAAATTCAAAGAAGTAATGGTTGATGAGTATCAGGATGTCAATCAATTGCAAGAAGCAATTTTATACTGGTTAAGAGAACCTGATCCAACGAATGGAAATCTTTTCATGGTTGGAGATGTCAAGCAATCTATTTATTCTTTCCGATTAGCGGATCCAAGTCTATTCATCAAAAAATATCAAGAATTTTCAAAAGCAGAAGGTGGTAGAAGAATCGTTCTGGCAGAAAATTTTCGTTCGCGAGAAGAAGTCTTGCGATTTACTAACCTGATTTTTGAACAAATTATGGATGAACAAGTTGGCCAGATTACTTATGATGAAGCAGCAAAACTGGCGTTAGGATTTCCTGATTTTCCTAATAGTACGCAGTTTGATCCAGAAATTTTGATTTATGAAAAAGAACAGGAAGAAACTACGGAAGAGTTGCCTTCGGATGATTTTCTTGAAGATAAAACAGAGGGCGAATTATTGATGGCGGGGTTGAAAATCCGTGAATTAATTGATAACAAGTGGGAAATCTACGATAAAAAATTGAAAGCTAATCGACCAGTCGAATATGGGGATATTGTCCTACTGACACCAACGAAAAAAAATAATTTAACGATTTTGGATGTGTTCAAGACCTTAGATATTCCACTGGAAATGAACGATGCTCAAAATTATTTCCAAGCAACAGAGATCCGGACTGTGATTTCATTACTACAAATCATTGATAATCCTTACCAAGACATTCCTTTAGTAGCTATTTTACGTTCACCAATCGTTGGCTTGATTGAACCCGAATTAGCGCAGATTCGCTTAGCGGATCGAAATCGTACGTTCTTTGATGCCTTTTTAACTTATGAAAAAATGAATCAAGATCACTTGAGTGCTAAGCTCTCTGATTTTAAAGAATTGTTGGATAAATGGCGTGAACTTGCTCGACGTTCTTCAATTGCGGACTTACTTTGGGCTATTTACTACGAGACGGGTTACTTAGAATACGTGGTTGGGTTACCAGCTGGGGCACAAAGACAAGCAAATTTATATGCATTAGTGGATCGTGCGAAAGCTTATGAGCAAAGTTCATTTCGAGGATTGTACCAGTTTGTTCGTTTTATCGAAAAAATGCAAGAAAAGGATAAAGATTTGGCAGAACCTGTCATTGCGGTGGAAGACAATGCAGTTCGTGTGATGACGATTCACGCCAGTAAAGGACTAGAATTCCCTGTTGTCTTTTTGTTGGACATGACGAAAGAATTCAATTTACAGGATTTGCGAAAACGCTACGTATTTGAAGAAAAATTAGGTGCAGGAATCCGCTACATGGACCCGCAAACTCGCGTATTATTTGATACATTACCTTTTCAAGCCATTAAATTAGCTAAACAAAACAAATTATTATCTGAAGAAATGCGTAAATTGTATGTTGGGTTGACTCGGGCGGAACAAAAACTGTTTATTGTTGGCTCTTACAAGAGTCGTGAACAAACAATTAAAACGTGGGGCGAAGCGCTAAATGCATCGGAACTGGTTCTGGATCCAGCGTTGCGCTTGAAAGGTCGAGGGAGCTTGATGAATTGGATTGGCTACAGCTTGATTCGTCATCCTCGAATGTCTGAATACTTGGAGGATGAGTCAGTATTGACTTTAGCTGATGCGAACGGTTCCTTTACCGTTTTGTGGATGAACCAACAAGAGTTGGCGGAAAAGCGTCAACAACTTGCACAGCGGGAGCCTTCTTTAGTTACGCCGAAAGAAAACCAATTTGGTTTATCGGAGACTCTGCGTCAACGTTTAGCATATGTTTATCCTTATCAGGCTGCCACTCAAACAACGAGTTACCAATCTGTTTCAGAAATCAAACGATTATTTGAAGACCCAGATGATAGTCAGGCAACGAAGCTAACTTGGGAAGACAATCAAACAAAAGCAAAAAATCAACAATTTCGTTATACACAAGAACAGCTAGCTGAACCAAAATTTTTGCAAAAAGGTGTATCAGCAACTGCAATTGGAACAGTCACACATACGTTGTTGCAATTATTGCCATTGGAGCCACCAACAGAAGAAGCAATCCAAGCTTTACTAGCAGAGCTAGTCAAAAAGCGATTGGTGGATCAACAAGTGGCAGAAAAAGTCGACATTTCTGCAATTCTTTGGTTTTTTGAAACAGATCTTGGAAAATTATTACTGGAACACTCCACAAAAGTGAAAAGAGAGCAACCATTTGCGATGCTGATGACAGCGGAAGAAGTGTTTGAAAATTATCCGGATGAAACGGATGAATTACTGATTCACGGAATCGTTGACGGCTATATCGAATTTGCAGATGACATCTATCTTTATGATTTCAAAACGGATTTCCTTATGAATCCAGATGACCCAACTGAGATTGATAAAGTTGTTCAAAAATATTTAGGACAGCTCCGACTTTACCAACAAGCATTGGCTGATTCTTTAGGAAAACCTGTAACAAATACCTTTTTAGTTTTATTACGTGGCAAGAAAATCATAAATGTTAACAAAAGATTATGAATAAGCATAAGTTGCTTACACTTTGTAAGTATTATGCTATACTCTTCAAAAAGAGGTGAGTAAGATGGAGCTTACACAGACAGACTTTGTTCTATGTCCGAAGTTTGAGAAAACTTTCTCGATTTTGGGGAAAAAATGGAACGGGTTGATTATTGATGTACTACTAGAAAATGGTCCGCAACGCTTTGTTGATCTTGCTGCAAAGATTCCGATGGTTAGCGATCGAGTATTAGTTGAACGTCTAAAAGAGTTAGAAAAAGAAGGAATTGTTACTCGAAATATTTCCTGTAATGAATCCAATCGTTCTGAATATCTTTTGACTGAAAAAGGAGCAGACTTACAAAATTCAATCAAACAGTTACAAGTTTGGAGTGAAAAGTGGGTCACTGAGGAAGAATGCAGTTGATTTCAGGACAAAATTCTTGTAGAATTGATTTTGTAAATTGTAAATAAAAAAAGAACCATGACGAAAAAGAGTAGTTTGGCTAAACCAGATCAGGGAGATTTGTCATAGACTGAAAGCAAATTCTGTGTTTGAAAAATGAAGTTCACTTTCTGAGTTCGCCTAGTTTTTGATACTGGGCCGGCAATTGTCGTTAATCAAGTAAGTGTGTGAGTAGCTGATAGCTTTACTCACAAATTAGGATGGTATCGCGAAGACCTCGTTCCTTGATAGGAATGAGGTCTTTTTTTTGTATTTGAATTTGAAGGAGGAAAACAGCAATGTCTTTACAAGCACAACTCGAAAGCTTGAAAGAAGCAACGATTGTTAAAATTACTGCCGCACAGGATTTGAAAGAATTAAATCAAATCCGCGTGGAAACTTTAGGGAAAAAAGGCCCGATTACCGAAGTTCTTCGTGGAATGAAAGATCTTAGTCCAGAAGAAAGACCAAAAGTAGGTAGTTTTGCTAATGAAATTCGTGACTTATTAACGGCAGAAATTGAACGTAAAAAAGAAGTTCTTGAAGAAGAAGCGTTGAATGCTGCTTTAGCAAAAGAAACACTCGATGTGACTTTACCTGGTCGTCAAGTAAAACAAGGAACACGCCATATCTTGACGCAAATTATGGAAGAAATTGAAGATATTTTTGTGGGAATGGGTTACCAAATCGTTGAAGGTTATGAAGTGGAGTCAGACCACTATAACTTTGAACGAATGAATTTACCAAAAGATCACCCAGCACGAGATATGCAAGATACGTTTTATATTTCCGAAGATATTTTGATTCGTACACACACTTCACCTGTTCAAGCGCGAACAATGGAAAAACATGATTTTTCAAAAGGTGCATTACGGATGATCTCACCTGGGAAAGTTTTCCGTCGTGATACTGATGATGCTACTCATAGCCATCAGTTCCATCAAATTGAAGGTCTTGTGATTGATAAAAATGTAACAATGGGTGACTTGAAAGGGACACTGGAAGTTGTTATGAAGAAAATGTTTGGGGAAGATCGTAAAATTCGTTTACGTCCAAGCTATTTCCCATTCACTGAACCTTCAGTGGAAGTAGATGTTAGCTGTTTCAAATGCGGAGGCAAGGGTTGTAATGTCTGCAAATATACTGGCTGGATTGAAATCTTAGGCGCTGGAATGGTTCATCCTAATGTTTTAGAGATGTCAGGAATTGATCCAAATGAGTATTCAGGATTTGCTTTTGGACTTGGACCAGATCGCGTAGCAATGTTACGTTACGGCGTCAACGATATCCGTAATTTCTATCAAAATGACTTGCGTTTCTTAAGTCAGTTCAAGGGGGAGTAAAAAAGGATGTTAGTTTCATATAAATGGTTAAACCAATATGTTGATTTATCGGCAGTGACACCACAAGAATTAGCAGATAAGATGTCTGTTACTGGTATTGAGGTCGAAGGGATCGAAGTACCAGAAGAAGGTTTGAAAAAAATCGTCGTTGGTGAAGTAAAGGAATGTGTACCACATCCTGATTCTGATCACTTATCCATTTGCCAAGTAGATATTGGTGAAGATGAATTGTCTCAAATCGTTTGTGGTGCACCAAATGTTAAAGCGGGCATCAAAGTCATTGTGGCTTTACCAAATTCACGGATTGCTGGCAATGTGAAGATTAAAAAAGGAAAAATGCGCGGAGAAGTATCCAACGGGATGATCTGTGCATTACAAGAAATTGGTTTTTCTGATAGCGTAGTACCAAAAGAATATGCAGAAGGTATCTATTATCTTCCAGCAGGGGCTGTGAATGGTGAACCAGTATTTTCATATCTAGGCATGGACGATTCAATTATTGAATTATCCATTACACCAAACCGTGCAGATGCACTATCCATGCGTGGTGTTGCCTATGAAGTTGGCGCAATCTATCGTCAAACACCAACATTCGATGATGAAAAATTAACTGAAGTTGATCGTTTGGCAAGTGAAAAAATCACTGTGACTGTAGAGGACAAAGAGCTTGTTCCAGCATATCAAATTCGGGTAATTGAAGGAGTCAAAATTCAGCCAAGCCCACAATGGTTGCAAAACCTTTTAATGAACGAAGGAATTCGTCCAATCAACAACGTAGTTGATGTAACAAATTATATCCTGTTATTGTTTGGGCAACCATTACATGCATTTGATTACGACAAACTTGGTTCAAAGGAAATCGTTGTTCGTCATGCCAAAGAAGCAGAAGAATTAGTGACACTTGATGGTGAAACACGTAAATTGACACCAGAAAACTTAGTGATTACTAATGGCGAGGTTCCTGTTGCTTTAGCAGGTGTCATGGGTGGATTGGATTCAGAAATCACTGAAACAACGACGACAGTAGCATTAGAAGCAGCTTTATTTGATCCAGTTTCGATTCGTCGAACAGCCAAACAATTCAATTTACGTAGTGAATCTTCTGCTCGTTTTGAAAAGGGAATCAATCATGCAACGATTGCTGAAGCAAATGATGTTGCGGCAGCTATGATCGTTGCACTTGCTGGAGGCGAAGTTCTAACAGGTGCAGTAGCTGGTGCGGAAGTAACAGTTGAAGATGTAACAGTTCCAATCACATTACAACGAATCAACCAGTATTTAGGTACAAAATTGACTAGCGCAGAAGTGAACGAAATTTTTGAAGCACTTGGTTTTGATTATCAAGAAACCAATGAAACGTATTCTGTTGTTGTTCCACCAAGACGTTGGGATATTCAAATTGAAGCAGACATCATTGAAGAAGTTGCGCGTATCTATGGATATGATCGCTTGCCATCAACGTTGCCAAGTGGAGAAACAGTTGCTGGAAGCTTGACAGCAGAGCAGACAGGCACACGAACAATTCGTACATTGCTTGAAGGCAGTGGGTTGAATGAAGCGATTAGTTATGCCTTGACGACTGAAGAAAAGTCTCGTCAATTCGCAATGAAAGAAACGAATATTACTCGTTTAGACTGGCCAATGAGTGAAGAGCGTTCGGTTCTTCGGATGAACTTGATTAGTGGGTTACTGGACAATGTTAACTACAACGTCGCGCGTAAAAATACTGATGTTGGTTTCTATGAAGTAGGACGTGTATTCTATCAAGAAAATGATCCTTTGACTCATTTACCACAAGAAGTAAAACATCTTGCGTTAGCTATTTCTGGTACATGGCAAGAAAAAGATTGGCAAACAAAAGCAGAAACAGTTGATTTCTTTACAATTAAAGGATTGTTAGAAAACATTTTTGCTCAATTAGCTATCACTGAACAAATTAGCTATCAAGCAACTACAATGCCAGAAATGCATCCAGGGCGTACGGCTGCTATCTATCTTGGTGAACAATACCTTGGGTTTGTTGGTCAAGTTCATCCAACAATTGCCAAAGCGTATGACATTCCAGAAACGTATGTTGCAGAATTAGATTTAGTTTCAATAATTGAAGCAGCACAAGCAGGCATTACTTATCATGCTGTGACAAAATTTCCAGCAGTGAGTCGAGACATTGCTTTGCTAGTGAAAGAAGAAGTAACAAACCAAGAATTGGAAACAGTGATCAAAGCATCCGCTGGTAAATTCTTAACAGGAATCCAATTATTTGATGTTTATCAAGGTGAGAACATCGAAGCAGGAAACAAATCGATGGCGTATAGTTTGACATTTGTAAATCCTGAAGCAACATTGACTGATGAAGAAATCAATAAAGCTATGGATAAAGTAACCAATGCGTTAACAGAAAACTTGCACGCAAGTATTCGTTAAGTCTTTTCTTATTCAGAAAAACCCAGCCACGAATCAGACAGGAAAGTCTAACTCGTGGCTGGGTTTTATTTAGTAAAAAGTGAGAGCCAAAATAGAAAATATTTTGGCTCTCACTTTTTTGATTTTGAAAGTTAGTTAAAATAATTGATTCCCATCGCAGATTTTACTTCTGCTAAAGTTTCTGCCGCAACTTCTTTTGCAGCTAGACTGCCTTGACGTAACATTTCCATGACAGCTGCTGGATCTTTTTCAAACGTTTCACGACGTGCACGAATTGGTGCAAATTCAGCTTCTAAAACGTCAATCAAGTAACGTTTAATTTTCACATCACCAAGTCCACCACGACGATAATGAGCTTTCATTTCTTCAATTGCTTCTTTATCTGTTCCAAAGACATCCAGATAAGTGAACACCATGTTTCCTTCTACTTGACCAGGATCTTCCACATGGATGTGGTTTGGATCGGTGTACATGCTCATGACTTTTTTCTGAACAACGTCTGCTGGGTCAGCAATGTAAATACCATTGCCCAAGGACTTACTCATTTTACCATTGCCATCAATTCCAGGTAAACGTCCCATGCCTTTTGGAGGGAAGACGCCTTTTGGTTCAACCAGAACTTGACCGTACGTATTGTTGAAACTTTGGACGATTTCTTGTGTTTGTTCCAACATTGGTTTTTGATCTTCGCCAACAGGAACTAAATTTGCTTTGAAAGCTGTGATGTCAGCAGCTTGTGAGATCGGATAAACAAAAAAACCAGTTGGAATACTTTCACCGAATTTCTTTTGTTCGATTTCTGATTTCACTGTGGGGTTTCGTTTCACGCGACCAACGCTGACTAAGTTCATGTAATACATGGCTAGCTCAGATAGCTCAGGAATTTGTGATTGGATAAATAAAGTTGTTTTGGTCGGATCAAGACCAACAGCTAAGTAATCCAATGCGACTTGTAGCACATTAGATGAAACTTTTTCAGGATTTTTTGCATTATCTGTTAAAGCTTGCATGTCAGCAATCATGACAAACAATTGATTGTTTTCGTCTGCTTGCATTTCCACACGCGTTTTTAAAGAACCGACATAATGGCCAAGATGTAATCTTCCCGTTGGACGGTCTCCAGTCAATATAATATTTTTCAAAAAAGACACCTCTTTACGATTTGTAAGACTAGCACTTTATATCTTACCGTTTTTTTTTAGAAGAAACAACTATTCAAACGAAAAAACGCGGAAAGGATGCAGGGAAAAACGAAGAGCGTCAAACATTCAAAAACAGAGGATATTTGTAGAAAATAACGTAGAAACTTTACATTTCCCTTTATTATCAGATATAATATGTTTCATTAGGTATCTTTAAAAGAAATCTTACTAAATAATAATGGGAGTGTAATGATATGGCAATGATTGAATTTAAGAACGTGGAAAAGTACTATGGGAAATTCCATGCTTTGAAGAATATTAACCTCGAATTTGCGAAGGGGGAAGTAGTTGTTGTCATTGGGCCTTCAGGTTCTGGGAAAAGTACAATGCTGCGTTGCATCAATGGCTTAGAAACTATTTCTTCAGGACAACTACTGATAAATAACAAAGATTTAAGAGATAAACAGACAAAATTAACAGAAGTACGTAAAAATATCGGGATGGTTTTTCAACATTTTAATTTATATCCTAATAAAACTGTACTAGAAAACATCACACTAGCACCAATTAAAGTATTGAAGCAAGATCAAGCAACGGCAATCAAAAATGCTGAAAAGTTTTTAGATACGGTCAATATGTTAGACAAAAAAGATTCTTATCCATCCATGCTGTCTGGTGGGCAACAGCAACGTGTTGCTATTGCTAGAGGTTTAGCGATGAATCCAGAGATGCTATTATTTGATGAACCAACTTCAGCGCTGGATCCGGAAATGATTGGGGATGTGCTAGACGTTATGAAGAAGTTAGCGAGAGAGGGCATGTCAATGATCGTGGTTACACATGAAATGGGATTTGCAAAAGAAGTAGCAGATCGAGTAATCTTCATGGCTGAAGGTGAAGTGTTAGAAGACAGTCGTGACGTAAAAGGATTCTTTGACAATCCACAGGAAGAACGCGCGCAACAATTTATTAGCAAAGTAATCAACCATTAAAATTTAGGAGGAATTGTATGAAAAAGCAAAAAAGCTTTCGCTTACTCTTTCTGTTAAGTATCGTGCTACTTGCACTGGTTGGCTGTAAAAGCACAAGCGTAGCGGACGAAAATATCGCAGAAAGAGTCAAAGAAACAAATAAGATTACCTGGGGTGTCAAATATGATACTCGTTTATTTGGCATGATGGACATCAAGTCTGGTGAAGTTCAAGGTTTTGATATCGATATTGCAAAAGCTATCACCAAGAAAATACTTGGTGAAGATGGGCAAGCTGATTTTATCGAAGTAACATCGAAAACTAGGATTCCGTTGTTGAAAAATGGAAATATTGATGCAATCATCGCAACGATGACCATCACGGATGAACGAAAAAAACAAGTTGATTTTTCAGATGTTTATTTTGATGCTGGACAATCATTGCTAGTCAAAAAAGGGAGCAGTATCCAAAGCGTGACTGATTTGGATGCTTCGACAACAGTTTTGGCTGTCAAAGGTTCGACCTCAGCAGCAAATATTCGTGAACATGCACCAGATGCAAAGATTTTAGAACTAGAAAATTATGCAGAGGCGTTTACGGCACTTCAGTCAGGTCAAGGTGATGCGATGACGACTGATAATGCGATCCTTTTAGGAATGGCGGCTGAAAACCCAGCGTATACGTTAGTTGGGGGAACCTTCACCAATGAGCCTTATGGCATTGCAATCAACAAAGGGCAAGAAGAATTTTTAGGTAAGGTCAATCAAGCATTAGCAGAAATGATTGCTGATGGTACGTATGATGAAATTTATCAACGCTGGTTTCCAAATGAAACAGATGGCAAAGTTGATTAAGGAGGAGCAATATGAGTGAATTGATACAAACTTATGGAGCGACCTTTGCAGAAGGATTCAAAATTACAATTTTTTCCAGTGTTTTGGCGCTCGTAGCTAGTTTAGTTATTGGAACATTGATGGCGATTTTTCAGTTATCAAAAAATAAATTAGTCAATGGTCTGGCAAAAGCTTACGTTGAGTTTTTCCGAAATATTCCATTACTGATTATTGTCATGTTTTTCTATGTAGTTGTACCTATGTATTGGCTACAATTGAACGGTTTTCAAGCCGGAACCATTGGTTTAACGATTTATACATCCGCGTTTATTGCGGAAACGGTTCGTTCAGGAATCCAAACGGTTCCTAGTGGACAAATGGAAGCGGGGCTTTCTTCAGGTTTTACTTATTCAGAAACGATGCGCTACATCGTATTGCCTCAAGCTTTTAAAATAGTTATTCCACCGTTAGGAAATCAGTTTATCAATTTAGTGAAAAACTCATCTATTTTAGCAATGGTTGCAGGATTAGATTTGATGTATCAAGGTGACTTGATTGCCAGCGAAACATTCAATACATTTGATACCTATATTATTGTTGGTCTATTTTATTTGATTATTACGTTGCCCCTTTCTTATTTGATGGTTCATCTTGAGAAAAAATGGGCAGTTCGTTCATAGAAGGAGGAAGTTGAATGGATTTTAGTGGTGCTTTTTCATGGATGAATATCCGTTTTTTACTAGAGGGATTGAAAGTGACCGTCGAAGTTTCATTGGTCTCAATCATTTTTAGTTTTTTGATTGGTGGCTTAACTGGTGTGATCCGTTTTGCGAATATTCCTTATTTATCCAAAATTGTTGGTTTGGTGATTGATGTCATTCGAAATCTGCCATTGTTACTAATCATTTTCTTCACGTATTTTGCTTTACCCCAAGTGGGAATCCAAATGAATATCTTTTGGTCAGCAGTTGCTGCGTTGACGATTTTTGAATCAGCAATGCTCTCAGAAATATTCCGCGCAGGTTTGAATGCTGTGCCAAAAGGACAAATGGAAGCAGGGCTATCAACTGGATTGACTTATGTTGAAACGATGCGGACGATAGTCATGCCTCAAGCATTTAAATCAATGATTCCCGCAATTGTCAGTCAATTGATTTCATTAATTAAAGATACGTCATTAGCCGTAATTATTTCTTTACCAGAGTTGACGCACCAAGCGCGAATCATTTATGGGCAAAATACGAATTATGTTTTACCGATGTTTGTAGCAATGACGTTGATGTACTTTGTCATTTGTTACGCACTCTCATTATTATCGGGCTTTTTGGAGCGACGAAAATATAGTTATTAAAAAAAAACCTCAAATTCTTTGTTGAAAAATGAACAAAGGGTTGAGGTTTTTTCTTTGTAAAAGAAGAGTGATAAGCAAGCTTTGTAAGAAGTTCAAGACTTGAAAAATTGTACCAAAAAGTCCACAATAGACAGATAGAATGAAATCAAAAAAAAGGATGGGTTCCATTGTCAGATAATCGCCCAATAGGTTTTATTGATTCAGGTGTTGGCGGCCTTACAGTTGTCAAAGAAGCACTGAAGCAATTGCCAAATGAAAATATTTTATATGTAGGAGATACTGCGCGTTGTCCATATGGTCCGCGACCTGCAGAACAAGTGATTCAATTTACTTGGGAAATGACTAACTATTTGGTCGATCAAGGAATCAAAATGCTTGTGATCGCTTGTAACACTGCAACTTCAGTGGCTCTAGAAGAAATCAAAGCGACATTGCCTATTCCTGTGATTGGAGTTATCCTTCCGGGAACGCGTGCTGCTTTAAAAGCAACGAAAAATCAACAAGTAGGAGTGATTGCAACATTAGGTACGGTTAAAAGTGGTGCCTATGAATCAGCACTCAAAGAAAAAGCACCGGAATTGACCGTTAGTAGCTTACCTTGTCCAAAGTTTGTTTCAGTGGTGGAAAGTAATGAGTATCATTCCTCTGTTGCAAAGAAAATCGTAGCAGAAACTTTAGCACCACTGCTAACCAAAAAGTTAGATACACTTATTTTGGGTTGTACTCACTATCCATTGTTACGCCCAATCATTCAAAATGTAATGGGAGAAAGTGTGACTTTGATCGACTCAGGTGCAGAGACTGTTGGAGAAGTTTCTATGTTACTCGATTATTTTGAAATCAGTAACGCGCCCGTTCCAGGACGAACAATCAGCAAGTTTTACACAACAGGCTCACCTAAATTGTTTAAAGAAATTGCCCAAGACTGGTTACCGCTTGATGAGTTAGAAGTGGAACATATCGAATTAGGAGGAAAATAGCGCATGCGTCATGATGGAAGAAAAGCACAAGAATTAAGAAAAATTGATATTCGTACCAATGTATTCAAACACCCCGAAGGATCAGTGGTCATCAGTTTTGGTGACACAGAAGTGATTTGTTCTGCGACAATTGAAGCTTCTGTTCCGCCGTTTTTGCGAGGAACTGGTACAGGTTGGGTCACTGCAGAATACAGCATGCTTCCTCGAGCAACAAATACTAGAAATCGTCGTGAGAGCAGTAAAGGAAAATTAACTGGTCGAACGATGGAAATCCAACGATTAATTGGCCGCTCTTTGCGCGCAGTCGTCGATTTGGAAAAATTAGGTGAAAGAAGCATCATCGTTGATTGTGATGTGGTTCAAGCTGACGGCGGAACACGCACAGCAAGTATTACAGGTGCTTTTGTCGCTTTAACATTAGCGGTTGAGAAACTGGTCAGAGAAAAAGAAGTGACAGAAGATCCTTTGAAAGAGCACTTGGCTGCCATTAGTGTAGGAATCTTGCCTGATGGTCAATGCGTAGCAGATTTAGATTACGAAGAAGATTCTGCAGCGTTAGTTGATATGAATCTAGTAATGACTGAATCTGGCAAATTTGTGGAAATTCAAGGAACGGGCGAAGAGGCAACTTTTGATGGTGAACAATTGAATGACATGCTTTTTTATGGGAAATCAGCAATCGAACAGCTGATTGCAGAGCAAAAGCATGCGTTGTTGACTGAACTTTCAACTGAAGCAAGTCAAACGCCAGAAGTAGCAAAAACAATCGTCATTGCAACAAAAAATCCCGGAAAAGCGGAAGAATTCCGCCAAATGTTTGGCAAAGAAGGATATGCAGTCAAAACCTTGTTTGACTATCCTGAAATACCAGATGTAGAAGAAACAGGGAAAACCTTTGAAGAAAATGCTCGCTTAAAAGCTGAAACAATTGCACAGATTTTAAAGCAGCCTGTATTAGCAGATGATTCTGGTTTGAAAGTCGATGCATTAGGTGGGATGCCAGGTGTTTATTCCGCACGTTTTGCAGGAGAACCAAAAAGTGATGCAGGAAACAATGCAAAATTATTGCATGAGTTAACAGATGTCCCCGATGAACAACGAACAGCACAATTTCATTGCACATTAGTCTTTGCAGCACCTGATAAAGATAGTTTGGTGGTGGAAGCAGAGTGGCCCGGGAAAATTGCTAGAATTCCTGAGGGAGAAAATGGATTTGGCTATGATCCGTTGTTCATTCCAGACGGTTCAACGCAAACAGCTGCGGAAATGTCTAGCGAGGAAAAAAATCAAGTGAGTCATCGCGGACAAGCAATGAAAAAATTGAGCCAAAAATGGCAACAGTGGTTGGAAGGAGCAAAATAAATGCGCTATTTAGTTGTAAGTGATAATCATGGTGACCGTGATATTTTGGTGGATTTAGTCAAACGCTATCGTTCAGAAGTTGACTTTTTCTTTCATTGTGGAGATTCAGAATTACCTGCAGACGATTCATTGTGGGAAAATTTTCAGGTTGTCCAAGGAAACTGTGATTACGGTCCAGGGTTTGAAGCAAAGAAGGTCATCAATACTGGTCGTGACACCATTTATCTTACCCATGGACATCTGTCGAACGTTCGTTTTGATTTGACTCAGTTAGCTCTAGAAGCTCAATCAGTAGAAGCCAATATGGCATTTTTTGGTCACACACATCAGATTGGTTGTGAGGTGGAAAATGGCATTTTATTTTTAAATCCCGGTAGTATTTCACAACCACGCGGACCCATTCAAATTCCATCGTATGCAATCATTGAAAGTTTAGCCGATGAGATCAATGTGCACTATTATAATCGCGCACATCAACCAGTAGAAGAATTAGTTTTTCACTTTTCTCGCTGATTTTATGGACTAATTTCTAATTTTTGCTAAAAATTCATCATTTCTTTATGGATTTTGCATCCGGTTTCGGTAAAATAAAGTTGTTGAACAAATAAGAATGGAGGCCACTCGATGATTGGACCTGTAGTAAGAGAACTGCTGTTGGAAAATCAAGACACATTTTTGATTCCTGCAGAAAACGTAGCAAATGTCCTTTATCAACACCCGCTTTCTCATGGCTTACTTGTTTTGTCGAAAGTCGGATATTCAAAAATTCCTGTTTTGGACAAAAACGATCGCTTTGTCGGATTGATTAGTTTATCTGATGTAGTGAATAAAATGTTGGATTTGCAAAATATCAGCATGGAACCATTAGAGGGCTTGACGGTCGCAGATGTGATGGAAGTTGGCGTTACAACAGTTGACGAAAACTGGGAGCTAGAAGATGTGTTGCATTTGTTAGTTAATTCACCTTTTCTACCCGTTGTGACAGAAGAAAAAGTTTTTAAAGGAATCATCACTCGAAAAGAACTATTAAAAGCGGTGAATTTCATGGTCCATGAATTAGAGAGACGAAATATTTTGACTTCTAAAACTGAAGGACTAAAAGAAACAATCAATCTGTTAAATTAAAAAAACAATCATTTTATTTTATTGGTTATTTTAAATGTGAAATGGCTGATTGAAGTCAGACAGGACAAAGGTTTTTGTCACTGTCTGTTTTTTTGTTGTGAAACTTAATAACAAAACTGCCAAGCATATTTATTTCCAAAACGAAAGTAAGCGGTCACAATGTAACTATCAAATCAGAGGAGGTTCATTTATGAAAAAGCTTGGTAAAGTTTTATTGTTGGTTTTGGTCGGGATTGGATTATTCGGTTTTAGTCTTCCTGGTTTTGCACATGGCTATGTGACACAACCTGGTAGTCGTGCCTATTTTGGAACAGCAGCTGCGGGGAACTTGAATCAAAACGTTGGTCGTGCACAGTGGGAACCACAAAGTATTGAAGCATTGAAAAATACATTTATCGACGGAAAAATCGCAAGTGCTGGTGTGACAGGTTTTGAGCCTTTAGATGAACAAACAGCGACTCGTTGGCATAAGAGTCAAATCAATACAGGTTCATTAAATGTTTCTTGGACATTAACTGCACAGCATCGAACAAGTACTTGGGATTATTACATGACTAAACCAGGTTGGAATCCTAATCAGCCATTAAAATTTAGCGATTTCGAACAAATTGGTCAAGTAAATGACAATGCAACAGTACCACCAAAATTGGTTAATCATACTATCTCTGTTCCACAAAACCGCAATGGTTATCACCTTATTCTAGCCGTTTGGAATATTAGTGATACAGTAAATGCTTTCTATCAAGTCATGGACGTAAATGTTCAATAAAAAATGAATACAAAAAGAGGTTACAAATTGTGCCTGATTTCAAAGTCTAGCTTTGGAGGGATGGTACATAAGTTATCATTTCTTTTTATCATTTAAGAGTCCGAAACTTTTCTGTTTTTGACTCTTTTTTTTGTATACTTGTATTTGGTTGATATCAAAAAATATGAAGCTATTAACTATAAAAAATAATTTTAACTGTAGTAATCAATGAAGAAAAATGATTTTTACTAGTATTGTTAATCAAGAGATATTAACTATTAGCTAGAGAAGGGAAAAATAGTTGTTAGACTTTTCAGATTTACTTATAAAGCACCAAGACTCGTTTATCTATGTTGATAATCGAAAAAAAACAAGCGATATTTTGAAACAACTTGTTGATCTGGAAGAAAAACCAATTGATTTTCTTCCGCAAAAACGGATTGAATGATTAGAAAACAATCTCATTCGTTCAATCCACTTTGATAAATCAAAAGGCGTTTCACTCAAACTTTTTTTGTAATAGACAATGAAAAAAGTAGAAACTATTATCAGCACCCATACTTTATTCAAAGTGTGACAGATCCTTTCCTACAAGATAAGCGAATATATATTTTTCTTGATGAATCAGTTGGTATGGTTGAAACAAATAGTTCTCTGTTAGGATTTGATGCTAAAATTCTTTCTGGCATTTCACCGAAAAGTGTTGAAAAAAAGACAGCTATTTTATGGATTATATTTCAGCATTTGAACTAAGAGCCGAAATAAATAAAAATGTAAACTGATTGTTGAATGAAGCTGTTATACGAAGTATGTGTCACACTCGATGTATGGAGAAATCATAGAAAAAAGGAGAAAAGAGTAGCTACTCTTTTTCTCCTTTTTTCTGTTGCTACACGGATAGTATTTACTCGTGTAGCAACAAATAGTTCTTGCATTCATTTTCTAAAAACTAAATGAAATAAAACGAGCTTTTTATTCAATACACAAATGAATTTGGCATTCTTTTATGGATGACAGGAGCCCATTTGTTAATGTTTAACCCACCGTTCCGACTGGCGTATTCGGAATCGTAAATCCAGCTGTCGTCAATGCTTGAACATATGCACTAAGAAATTCCTCTTTTAAGACATATTGTTTGCCGTTTAGTGCGTAACAAATTGTTCGAATCGCAAAGTTACTATTACCTAAATCAACAAGTCCGAAAATCGTTGGTTCAGTTTGCAACTCATTTTGATATTTTTCTGCCAGCTGTTGATTGACTTGTTGAATGACAGCTTGAATTTTATCATAACCTTCTTCAGGGACGATTCGGATATCTAAACGAACTAACATATTTGCCCGTGATAAATTACTAATCGTGGTGATATTTCGATTGGGAATATAGTGAACAGTTCCATCTGTTGCTTTTAACTGTAACGTACGAATCCCCACGGAAACAACAGTGCCTTCAATGGACAAATTTGCTAACTGGATATAATCACCAACATCCATTTGCTGCTCCATGATGATAAAAAAACCGGTAATCATATCATTCATGAAGCCTTGTGCACCTAAACCAATGGCAACCCCGGCGATTCCGGCACCCGCCAATAAGGAACCAATCGGCACACCGATGACGGACAACAACGCATAGATAAAGAAGAAGCCAAGTGTATAATGGAAAATTGTATGAAGTAAACTGTGGAGAGTTTTTAAACGACTCTCGTTCAAACTGGCTTTTTTGGAATATTGGCTAAATGACTTATCAAGTAAGTATTTTCCAATTTTGCTCAAAACACTAAAAAGAATTACTAGAAAAATCAGATAAAGTGTTTTTTCGATAAACGTTGCAAGGATCGCGTCCCAATCAATCTCATTCCAAAATCGTTGGAAAGCATTTACTTGCTGGACAGCTTGGTCGGTAATTGTTTCACTTGATGATGTTTTTGTTTCTGTTATTTGTGCTAAATACATAGAATCCTCTTTTCTTTCACTCGTTCTTTGTAACATTGTATCAAGAAGTAGAAAAAAAGAAAATGGAAGAGAAAAAGTGTTTTTCAAAATAAAAATGACAAACAACTAAGCGAATGGTAAAATATGGAGAAAAACATGAAGGGGACACGAATATGCAAATAGATTGGAATAATCTTGGGTTTTCATATATCAAAACACCTTGGCGCTACATTGCTAAATGGAAAGATGGAGAATGGAGCAAAGGTGAGTTAACAGAAGATAATTACTTAACGATTCACGAAGGATCACCTGCGTTACATTACGGGCAACAATGTTTTGAAGGATTAAAAGCGTATCGTCGAAAAGATGGAAAAATCAATCTATTTCGTCCTGAACAAAATAGTCGCCGAATGAACCAAAGTGCACGTCGTTTATTGATGCCAATGGTTCCGGAAGAAATGTTTGTGGATGCAGTCAAGGAAGTTGTCAAAGCGAACGAGGAATTCGTACCACCTTATGGGACAGGTGCAACGTTATACCTGCGACCTTTATTGATTGGTGTAGGAGAAAATATTGGTGTGCACCCAGCACCAGAATATTTATTTGTTGTCTTCTGTACGCCTGTTGGTGCTTATTTCAAAGGTGGATTAAAACCAACGAACTTTATCGTTTCCGATTACGATCGTGCTGCACCAAAAGGAACAGGAGCAGCTAAAGTGGGCGGGAACTATGCAGCTAGCTTATTACCTGGAACACAAGCACATGAATTAGACTATTCTGATTGTGTGTACTTAGATCCAGCGACGCATACAAAAATTGAAGAAGTTGGCGCGGCGAATTTCTTTGGAATTACAAAAGATGGAAAATTCATCACACCACAATCACCATCTATTTTACCAAGTATCACCAAATATTCGTTGCTGCAGCTTGCTGAAGAACGTTTAGGGATGGATGCCATCGAAGGAGACGTCTTCATTGACAAGCTTGATGAATTTGCAGAAGCAGGTGCGTGTGGGACTGCGGCAGTTATTTCACCAATTGGCGGAATCTATCATGATAATCAACTCCATGTTTTCTACAGTGAAACTGAAGTGGGGCCTGTAACTAAACGTTTATATGACGAATTAACTGGCATTCAATTTGGTGACGTAGAAGCACCTGAGGGTTGGATCCAAGTAGTGGACTAGCACAAAGAAAAATACAAAGAAGCTGGAGAGTTATTTTCCAGCTTCTTTTGTTGTTACTCAATCAAATAGTAGGTGAAAAAAAGCGGGTGACGCATCAGCGCCAACCGCTTTTTTATCAGTTGTTTCTAAATAATGCTAACGATTTTTATGATAAGTGAACACCTTTGTCCACATAAACGATATCACCAATCATACCGCTTGAAAGTGGACTAATCAAGAACGCGCAAGCATTGCCGACTTCTTCAATTGTGACACCTTGTTGATCTGGTGTACGTGATTCAGATAGTTGAATTAGTTTTTGGTAATCTTTGACGCCTGTCACAGCTAAAGTTTTAATTGCACCAGCAGAAATTCCGTTGACACGGATACCTTTTGGTGAAAGTTCTGCAGCCAAGTAACGAATGGCTGCTTCAAGTGATGCTTTAGCGATTCCCATCATGTTGTAGTTTGGAATTGCACGTTCAGATCCAAGATAAGACATGCTGACGATTCCGCTGTTTTGTGCCAAATATTTTTGCGCATATTTTGTGACAGCGATTAGGGAATAGCTACTGATATCTTGTGCTAATTGATAACCATCTCTGGAGATATCTGAAACATTTCCTGATAATTCTTCTTTATTTGCATAAGCGATTGCGTGAACAAGTCCGTGAATCTCACCAGCGTAAGCGCCGATAGCGTCCATTGCTTGCTCGATACTCTCGTCACTAGCGACATCACACTCGACAGTAAAAGCATCTTCACCAACTAATTTTAGTAAAGATTTTTTCATGCGTTCATTTTGATAAGTATAGATGATTTCTGCTCCTTGTTTTTGCATAGCTTCGGCACAGCCCCACGCAATACTCTTTTTGTTTGCGACGCCCATAATGACGATTTTTTTCCCTTTTAAAAATGACATATTGACTCTCCTTTGTTTCGCGAAAAATTTCGTTGTCTAGTAAAAAAATAAAATAAAAAGATAAGTGCTTAAAAGAAAATAACTTCCTTGATTTCTTATTATTAGGCAAAATGCTTTGATTGTCAAACTATTTTTTTGATATTAAAAAAAGATTGCTAAATAATTAGGAATATGATACTTTGATAATCAAAGTAATAAATGAATTGGCATTTGCCTGAAATGAAAGAAGGAGCATATATATGTCTTATGTTTTATCTGCTACAGAAGTTATGGATTTGATTCCTAATCGCTACCCGATTTGTTATATTGATTACGTGGACACATTAGAGCCAGGAAAGAAGATCGTTGCGACGAAAAATGTCACAATTAATGAAGATTTTTTCCAAGGTCATTTTCCAGATAATCCAGTGATGCCGGGAGCCTTGATTTTAGAAACTTTGGCGCAAGCTGGTTCAATTTTAATTTTGAAATCAGAAGAATTTTTAGGGAAACGTGCCTACATTGGGGGAATCAATAAAGCAAAATTCCGTCAAAAAGTTGTACCAGGTGATGTAATGAAGTGTCACTTTGAAATCACAAAATTAAAGGGAGCTGTGGGTACTGCACTTTCAGCTGCATACGTTGATGACAAAAAAGTTTGCGAATGTGAATTTACTTTTATCGTAAACCAAGATGCTTAATGCTTAATTTAGGCAAAGGAAAAGAGGAGAAGACTTATCAGAAAAGTCTTCTCCTCTTTTTAATGATTTATTTTGTTTCAGCTTCTTGTAAAACTTTGATACTTTCGATTTTTACGTCAGTTGTTGGTTTGTCATTGCTGTCAGTTTCAACTTGCGCGATTTTATCAACGACGTCCATTCCTTCGATTACTTGTCCGAAGACGGTATATTGGCCATCTAAACTTGGATAACCACCATTTTTATACGCATCGATAATTGCGCGAGGGTAATCATCTTTTAGTAAGCCGTCGTGTACGTCATCAGAATTTTGAACGATAAAGAATTGGCTACCATTACTGTTTGGATCTTGTGAACGTGCCATTGAAAGTGCACCACGAATATTGTACAACTGATTCGAAACTTCTGTTTCAAATCCTTCTCCCCAAATACTTTCACCACCAGTGCCATCACCTTTTGGATCGCCACCTTGAATCATGAAGTCTTTGATCACTCGATGGAAAGTTAAGCCATCATAGTAACCATCTTTGGCGTGCGTCATAAAATTTTCAACTGCTTTTGGTGCTAATTCAGGGAACAATTTGATTTTGATTGTTCCTTCACTAGTGGTCATTTCGACTAATGATTCATTTGCAGCAACTTCGTTCGTTAATTGGGGTAATTCCAAAGCGTTGAGGTCAACGCTACTTTCAGTCGTGCTTTCTGCAGTACTTGCTTTCGTGCTTGAAGTAGTTGTTTGATTGGTTGAACAGCCTGCAACAACGAGTAGAGCTGCAGCCAGTCCAAGAGTTAACATTAATTTTTTCTTTTTCATATCTGGATCCTTTCTTCTTTAAAAATAGTCTACATTTATGATAGCAAACTCTTGAACAAAAACCTAATGAAAATTAGCAAGCGATTTTTCTTTTTGAAAGCCTTGGTAAAAGGTGTAGACCATTTGTATCATGTTTGTTATAATGTAAGTGGATACAAAAAAGCAAACCGCTAGGAGGCAATAGGATTATGGGAAAACTTGGAGTTTCGATTTACCCAGAACGCTCAACATTTGAAAAGGATAAAGCATATTTAGATTTAGCACATAAATATGGATTTAAACGTGTGTTTACAAGCTTGCTACAAGTGAATGATAACAAAGAGCAAGTATTAGCCGAATTTACAAAAGTAGTCGACTATGCGAATAGCTTAGGAATGGAAGTAATGGTAGATATCAATCCTGCCTTATTTGAACAACTTGAGATTTCTTATGATGATTTATCATTCTTTGATGAAATGGGCGCTTATGGCGTACGTTTAGATATTGGTTTTACGGGTGCAGAAGAAGCGAAGATGACACGTAACCCATATGGAATCAAAATTGAAATCAATATGAGTTCTGGAACAAACTACGTGGATAACATCATGAGTTATTCACCAAACACAAATAATTTATTGGGATCTCATAACTTTTACCCACATCGCTATTCTGGTTTGAGTTACGATCACTTTGTTTATTGTTCAGAAAAATTCAGAAAATATAATTTGAATACGATGGCATTTGTGAATTCACAAGTTGCCGCTTTTGGTCCATGGCCAACACAAGATGGGTTGTGTTCATTAGAAGACCATCGTGATTTAGAAATTTCAACGCAAGTAAAACATTTGATGTTAACTGGCTTGATTGATGATATTTCTGTTGGGAACGCTTATGCAAGTGAGGAAGAATTAAAAGCAATGGCAGAAGCTTTCAATGCAGATTATCCAACATTAAAAGTTGATGTAGAAGAAGGCATTACCGAAGACGAACGTATTTGCTTGTTTGATAACTTACACAGCTATCGAGGAGATCGTTCAGAATATATTTTACGTTCGACAATGACTCGTGTTTATTACAAAGATAAACCTTTCCCAGCTCATAATACTCGTGACATGGCTCACGGAGATGTTTTGATTGATAATGCTGGCTACGGTCAGTACAAAGGTGAAACACAAATTGCTTTGAAAGAAATGAAAAATGACGGTCGTGTAAATGTAGTCGGCCGAATTTCAGCAGATGAATTATTCTTGCTTGATTTCTTGAAACCTTGGTCAAGCTTTAAATTGATTGAAAATGTGAAGTAAGGTTGTGGCACCAAGCGATTAGCTCCGAAAAGATAGCGAGCAGACACTCAAAATAGCATTTCATATTTTGAAGTGATTGTGAGCTATGTCGAAGAGTTGATTGGGGAACACCGTGAATAAGGTTGTGGTTCCAAGTGGTCAACTTCAAGCAATAAATTAAAAGAGGTAAGTAAGCTTTCAAAAATAGCTTTTTACCATCAAGTACTTCAAAAAGGATCAGGACACGTAAATGTCTTGGTCCTTTTTATTTATCGAATCAATTTGCATCAAACAAAAACATTGATTATACTTAGGATTAAATTTATTCGTTCAGTGATTTATTTTTAATTTAAGTGATAGGAGAAAAGTGGAGAACATGAAACTTTGGGTGAAAATTAGTATTGGCGTGATCCTGATATTAACGATTGGGTTAGGTTTTGCAGCAAATTATTTTTATAATTATGCAATCGTTCCAGCGCCAAAAGACTTTATTGGTGAAGATACACCTGGCACTACAAAAACGGCAGAAGAAACTGCAACGCAAACGTGGTTCAAAGCAAAAGAAAATCGTACGCATTGGACGATCGAATCAGATGATCAACTAAAACTTTCTGCGATTTATCTGCCTGCAGCAAAACCAAGTAGCCAGACAGTGATTGCGGCGCACGGCTATATGGGCGATGCTGAAACGATGGCAAACTATGCTAAAATTTTCCATGATTTAGGCTACAATGTCTTACTCCCAGATGCACGAGGACATGGAAAAAGTGAAGGAAATTATATTGGATTTGGCTGGCCAGAAAGAAAGGACTATGTAAAGTGGATCAACAAAGTTCTTGAAACAAATGGAAAACAAGAAGAAATTGCTCTTTATGGAATCAGCATGGGTGGTGCAACGGTGATGATGACCAGTGGAGAGCAGCTTCCTAAAAATGTGAAAGCAATCATTGAGGATTGTGGCTATTCTTCTGTAAATGAAGAACTTTCATACCAACTAGCAGACATGTTTAATCTACCGGCATTTCCATTGATGCCTGCGACTAGTTTAATGACGAAAGTTCGAGCAGGTTATTCTTTTAATGAAGCAAGTGCAGTCAAACAATTGAAGAAAAACCAAACGCCAATGCTCTTTATTCATGGTGATGAAGATACGTTTGTTCCGTTTGAAATGTTAAATGAAGTCTATGAAGCGACCAATGTTCCAAAAGAAAAATATATCGTAAAAGGGGCGGAGCATGCTAAGGCATATGCTATTGACCCAGAAAAATATCAGCAAGTAGTAAAAGATTTCCTAGTGAAGTATTTTTAAGTATGTGATGATGAATCAAGTGGTTCAGTGTAATAACTATAAAAAGAGCCGAGACACCTGTCTCAGCTCTTTTTAGTATGGTAAGAAATTTTGATTGGAAAATTTCTTATAAGTTAGCAAATTTTTCTAATAAACGAATCATTTGGCAAGTGAAGCCATATTCGTTATCGTACCAAGCAACAGTTTTAACAAGTTGGTAATCACCAGCTGAAGTTACTTCTGTTTGTGTTGGGTCGAAGATTGAACCTTGAGTTGTTCCGATTACATCACCAGAAACGATTTCGCGGTCATCATAACCAAATGATGGGTTGTCAATTGTATGTTTTTTAATTGCTTCATTGACTTCATCAGCAGTTACTTTTGTTTTTAAGATTGATACTAATTCTGTTAATGAACCATCAACAACAGGGACACGTTGAGCATGACCTTGTAATTTGCCGTTCAATTCAGGAATAACTAAACCGATTGCTTTTGCAGCACCAGTTGAGTGAGGAATTGTGTTGTCAGCAGCAGAGCGAGCAGCACGCAAGTTTCCACCTTTTACTGGTCCATCTAATAACATTTGTGTTGAAGTATAAGCATGGACAGTTGTCATTGTACCAACTTCGATACCAAATTCGTTATTTAAGAAATAAGCCATTGGTGCCAAGCAGTTAGTTGTACATGATCCAGCAGAGATGATTTTATCACTTGCGTCTAAAGTGTCATCATTTACGTTATAAACGATTGTTTTCATTGCGCCAGCTGGGGCAGAGATCACAACGCGTTTAACGCCTGCGTTCAAGTGAGCTTGTGCTTTTTCTTCTGAAGTATAAAAACCAGTACATTCTAGTACGATGTCTACTCCGTTTTCTTTTACCCAAGGGATTTTACTTGCATCAGGTTCAGCATAAACACGAGTTGCTTCCCCATCAACCACGATTGAGTCTTCTGTAGCAGTAACTGTTCCAGGATAAGTACCATGTGTTGAATCGAATTGTAATAATTGTGCTAACATAGTTGGACTTGTTAAGTCGTTGATTGCAACTACTTCGATGTCATCAGATACTTCTTTGATACGACGATACGCTAAGCGTCCAATACGTCCGAATCCATTAATACCTACTTTTACTGTCATAATCAAAAGTTCCTCCTTTAATTTAAGGGCTGTGAAAGTGCCGCAACCTCTCTTAATACGATTTAAGTTTGCTACTAAATTTAAAATTTGTCAAAAAATTTATCTTTTCACTTGATTTTTCCGAAAATTTCAGTTGGATTTGCTAAAAATGCAAAAAATGGTAAGAGATAGCAAAGTTTTGGCTGAAAAGATAGACAAAACGTGATTTCATCGCTAAAATAAATAGGACTTTTGTTTATTGTGGAAATTCAGGTAGTCGAGAAATTTAAATAAATAAATAAATACAATAGGAGGACGAGAATATGTCCATGTTTTTAGATCAAGTAACAATCGATGTGAAAGCTGGTAAGGGCGGCGATGGAATGGTTGCTTTTCGTAGAGAAAAGTATGTTCCTGATGGCGGACCAGCTGGTGGTGATGGTGGTCACGGTGGCGATGTTATTTTAGTTGTCGATGAAGGCTTGCGCACATTGATGGACTTTCGTTTCAATCGTCATTTCAAAGCACAACCGGGTGAAAATGGAATGAGCAAGGGAATGCATGGTCGCGGTTCAGACGACACATACGTTAAAGTCCCTCAAGGAACAACTGTACGTGATGCAGAAACAGGTGCTTTACTAGGTGATTTGATTGAAAATGGTCAAACTTTAGTAGTTGCTAAAGGCGGTCGCGGTGGTCGCGGAAACACTCGTTTTGCTTCACCACGTAATCCTGCACCAGAAATCGCAGAAAACGGTGAACCAGGACAAGAACGTAAAATCGAATTGGAATTAAAAGTCTTAGCAGATGTTGGTTTAGTGGGTTTCCCTTCAGTCGGAAAATCAACATTACTTTCAGTTATTTCTTCTGCACGACCAAAAATCGGTGCCTATCACTTTACTACGCTAGTTCCTAATCTTGGAATGGTCACAACGACTGATGGTCGAAGCTTTGCGGCAGCTGATTTACCAGGTTTAATTGAAGGAGCTTCACAAGGTGTTGGTCTAGGTACGCAATTCTTACGTCATATTGAACGCACTCGTGTTATTTTACATGTGATTGATATGAGCGGGATGGAAGGGCGAGATCCCTACGAAGATTATTTAGCAATCAACCATGAGTTGTCTACTTATAATTTGCGCTTATTAGAACGCCCACAGTTGATTGTTGCGAATAAAATGGATATGCCAGATGCAGAAGAAAATTTGGTGAAATTCAAAGAGCAATTGAATAAAGAAAAAGCAGATGAATTTGCAGATGACATTCCAGTATTTCCAATTTCTGGAGTGACACGTAAAGGGCTGGATGCGTTATTGAATGCAACTGCCGATTTACTAGAAGTCACACCAGAGTTTCCTCTTTACGATGAAGAAATTGAGGAAGAAACGGTTCATTACGGATTCACACCTGAAGGGCCAGACTTCAAGATTGATCGTGAGCCAGATGCTACTTGGGTATTAACTGGTGAGCGAATCGAAAAATTATTCCAAATGACGAATTTTGATCACGATGAAACAGTTATGCGTTTTGCACGTCAATTACGTGGTATGGGTGTTGATGAAGCATTGCGTGCCCGCGGTGCTAAAGACGGCGATATCGTTCGGATTGGTGAATTCGAGTTTGAATTTGTTGAATAAAGGACAGAAGTGAAAAAGGCTGTGAAAGAAGTGCTCAGCATTTTGCGGTGATTGCAAGCTATAATGAGAGTTGCTTTGGAAACAACGTTCATTAGGAAAAATAAACTGGAGCAAAATGCCAGTTGTTCTTAATACAAATACATTTTTTAATTTAAAAAACGTCTAAAATCACCGTTTTCAAAAACGAATTTTAGGCGTTTTTTCTATTTAAGCTGTTATTAACACACCACTTTTTTGTTTTTTTAATTTTTTAAAGTAAACACTTCTGTTTTAGGGGTTATTATTTTATTTCTGGCTAAATCAAAGGTAAAATGAAATGAACGCAAAAAGTGAGGAGTGAGTCAAATGAACAAACGAGTGATTATTTTAAATTTTGATGTGGAGAGTCAAGCTTATCAAGCCTTTTCAGAAATCAAAAAGTTTCATGCTACTCGAAAAATTAAGGGCGAACAAATGGCTGTAATCAGTCACGATCCCAATGGAACACACCAATTTAAAGTCGAAGATTTTATCGACTTTACTGGAAGTAATAAGTCTTCCAAGGGTGGCATGATTGGTATGCTCGTTGGTATCTTGGGTGGACCACTTGGTATTTTACTTGGCTGGTTTGCAGGCGGAATGATTGGAGCAACTCAAGACGCGAAAGAAATTCAAAATGCACAAACTGTTTTTGACTTTGTTGGCGATAAAATTGGCGAAGGTGCTACTGGTCTGATTTTGATTGCGGAAGAAGAAGATAATCGTCCATTGAACCAATTAGTTATGATGGAACTGGGTGGAGAAATTACCCGTCTAGATTATGATGATGTCGAAAAAGATGTTGCCGATGCGAAAGAAGTTGAACGTAGCACAAAAGAAGCAGCTCAAAAAACATGGAGTGAAAAACATCCACCAGTTGAGAATCAATCAAGGGATGATGAAAACGAACAAGAATAAGTTCTGTTTTATTTTCACTTTGAATAGTTCCAACAAAAAAGTGAATTCTGGCAGAGAAAAAGTGTACTTGAGGCACTTTTCTCTGTCTTTTTCGGTTGCTTATCCGTGCATTTTCCCCTAAAATTAGAGGGAACTCATAGAAAGTCAGGTAGATTATGGAATTACAATTTTTAGGGACAGGTGCAGGGGTACCTGCGAAGCAGCGAAATGTAACAAGTATCGCATTAAAACTATTAGATGAACGTAATGAAATTTGGTTATTTGATTGTGGTGAAGGCACACAGATGCAAATTTTGCGTACAAATATTCGTCCAAGAAAAATCGAAAAGATTTTTATTACGCATTTACATGGCGACCATATTTTTGGTTTACCAGGATTAATCAGTAGTCGTTCATTTCAAGGTGGAGACACACCATTAGAAATTTATGGTCCAAAAGGGGTAGAGCAATTTGTTAAGACAGCACTATCTGTTTCACAAACTCGTTTAAGTTATCCGTTGAAATTTATTGAAGTACATGAAGATGAACCAATCTTTAAAGATCAACAGTTTGCAGTGTATACAAAGAAATTAGATCACGGAATTGATAGTTATGGGTATCGCGTAGTCGAAAAGGATCATAAGGGCGAGTTGCAAGTAGAACGCTTAAAAGAATTAGGTGTGCCTGCCGGTCCAGTTTATGGTCAGTTGAAGCGCGGAGAAACAGTTCAGCTAGAAGATGGTACAGCCATTAATGGCAAAGAATTCGTGGGTCCTGATAAAAAAGGGCGGATTGTTACGATTTTAGGCGACACAAGAAAGACGGCTAATGCCGTTGAACTTGCCCAAAATAGTGACGTATTAGTCCATGAAAGTACCTTTAACAAAAATGAAGCGAAAATGGCACATAATTATTTTCATTCAACTTCTCATCAAGCAGCAGAAGTTGCAACAAAAGCGAAGACAGCGCGTTTGTTGTTAACGCATATTAGCGCTCGTTATGTTGGTAAAGCAGCTTTTGAGCTGGAAAAAGAAGCGCAAGAAATTTTTCCAAACACAACGATTATGAAAGATTTCGATGTGATTGATATTCCATTTAGAGACGAGGAGGTACTGTCATGAAATTAGCAAATAAAGTGGTATTGGTGACTGGTGGATCTGCGGGATTAGGTGCAGAAATCTGTTATGAAGCAGCAAGACAAGGAGCTATCGTGATTACTTGTGCTCGACGGATTCAGTTGATTGGAGAAGTAAAAGCAAAGTGTCAAGAGTTGAGTGGCAAAGAAGCCTATGCTTTTCAAGTGGACGTTAGCAATCCAGAAAGCGTTGAAAGCCTGTATGAAAAAGTGATGACAGAAGTTGGTCGAGTGGACGTATTGGTTAACAATGCTGGCTTTGGCATATTCGAAGATTTCCTACAATTTGATTTAGGAAAAGCTTATGATATGTTTGAGGTTAATGTGTTAGGTATGATGGTCTTGACGCAAAAATTTGCAATCGATATGGCAGAAAGAAAAAGTGGGCACATCATTAATCTAGCCTCAATGGCAGGGAAAATGGCTACAGCTAAATCAACGATTTACTCTGCAACTAAATTTGCTGTGATTGGTTTTTCCAATGCGTTGAGATTGGAATTAAAACCATTTGGGGTCGCAGTCACGACTGTTAATCCAGGGCCAATTGCTACAGAATTTTTCGATAAAGCAGATCCAAGCGGAGAATACTTAGCTAACTTAGGGCAAATCGTACTAGATCCAACGAAGTTAGCAAAACAAATTGTGCGGAATATGAGTCATCCAAAACGTGAAATCAACCAACCAGTTATCATGGAAATCGCAGCCAAATTCTATACGCTTTTCCCACACATTGGGGATTATTTAGCTGGGGGAATTTTTAATAAAAAGTAGGTGAAAAAATGAAAAAACAAAGCAGTGTGATTTTAGGGTTTCTTTTAGTATTAGTGATTGTTTTATTTGCAGTATTCAACATTGAACAAGTTCCGGTGAGTCTGGGGTTTGCTTCATTTTCAGCGCCATTAATTTTAGTTATTATTGGTTCAGCACTGATTGGCGCTTTGATCGTCTTTTTAACAGCTTCAGCTAGTTTGTGGCAACAAAAAAAAGAAATCAAAAACTTAACACAGGAACTTGCTGAATATCAAAGTAGCGTACAGCAAAAAATTGAAACAGCAAAAGAAGAACAACAACGCGAATTTCGTAATGAACGGGCAGAACTAGAGGCCGCTTATCAAGCAGAACTACAAGCGAAAACGGTGAAAATCAGTCAATTAGAAGAGACTGGTGATACCAAAGAAGACGGAGCTCAATCTCCACAACAAAGCTTCAATTATTTTGATTAATCAGTTAGTCAAACTGAAATAGAAAAGGAGTGTGACGAAGTCGCGCTCCTTTTGTGCTTGTTTAGGGGAAAGTCATCTAGGTGCTAGCTAAAGCTAAAATAAGCTTTTATTCGCATTTTAGAAAAGTTTCCTTATTACTTGAAGCTGGTCGTTTGGAACCACAACCTTATTTACGGTGTTCCCCAAGCAACTTCTCACAATAACTCTCAACTGTTTAAAAATATGAAAGTCTATTTTTAGCAGTTGCTCTTTATTTTTTCGAAGCTGACCGCTTGGAACCACAACCTTATTTACGGTGTTCCCAAAACAACTCCTCGATATAGCTTGCACTCACTACAAAATATGGAAAGCTATCTTGAGTGCTTACGCGCTATCTTGTCGGAGCCAAGCGTTTTGCGCCACAACCTTCTTTTCCACCTCTTCTTTTTGTCGGTTTCGTTTGCTATAATAACTAAGTTAGGAGTGAGACAGTGAAGCAAGCAAATTATGATTGGAAATTAAGTGCCGAAGAACCACCTGAAGCTTTTTTTCAGCTAATCAATAACCATAACTTATCTCCTTTTATTGGCAGAATGCTTTGGCAGCGCGGATATCAGGAAGAACAAGAAATCAAACAGTTTTTATATCCAAAAGAACAACAATTACATGATCCGTACTTGATGCATGATATGGATAAAGCAATCAGCAGAATCCAAGAGGCAGTTATCAGTGGCGAAAAGATTCTTGTGTATGGCGATTACGATGCCGATGGAATCACCAGTACGACAATTATGAAAGAAACACTTGAATTACTAGGGGCAGAAGTAGAGGCCTTTTTACCTAACCGTTTTGAACACGGCTATGGACCGAACCAAGCTGTCTATGAAGAAAAAATTAACCAAGGGACACAATTGATTGTTACCGTTGATAATGGGGTTGCTGGGAATGAAGCAATTGCCTATGCTCAAAGTGTCGGAGTTGACGTTATTGTAACCGATCACCATGAGATGCCGGCAGTGTTACCAGATGCTTTCGCAATCGTTCACCCACGACACCCAGATGGAAATTATCCATTTACTGATTTAGCAGGTGTAGGAGTGGCTTTCAAAGTTGCAACAGCTTTGTTGGAAGAAGCACCAGCAGAATTTTTAGATTTGGTTGCAATTGGAACAATCGCTGATTTAGTGTCGCTAACTGGGGAAAATCGCAGTTTAGTCTCACTAGGAATTGATGCTATTCGCCATTCAGAAAGAATTGGTTTACAAGCATTGTTTGCTGAAAGTGGGGCAAAAATGAAAGATGCTGATGAAACGACTATTGGTTTTTCCATCGCACCACGCTTGAATGCGATTGGTCGAATGGGTGATCCTAACCCCGCCGTGGAACTGATGGCGACTTTTGACGAAGAAGTTGCTCAAACACAAGCAAAAAAATTAAATGAAATCAATGAAGAACGTAAAAGCGTTGTTGAAGAAATTACTCAAGAAGCATTAGCGATGGTAAAACCTGCTAACAGTATCCATTTATTAGCGAATAATGGCTGGCACGAAGGCGTTTTGGGAATCGTTGCGGGTAAAATTATGAACGAAACGGGTAAACCCACGATTGTACTGACTTTAAAAGAAGATGGATCTGCCAAGGGTTCCGGGCGTAGTGTAGAGGCCTTGAATCTTTATGAAATGTTGAATCAAATGAGAGATTTATTTACTTATTTTGGTGGACATCATGCAGCTGTTGGTTTGACTATGCCTCAAGAGAACATTGAGTTGTTGCAAGAAAAAATGAATGAGTATGTGAAAGAAAATCAGATTGATCTGACGAAAGGACCAGCGATGAAAATTGATGAGGTGCTTTCGCCTAAAGATGCTTCTTTGACATTATTAGATGAGTTGAAATTGTTAGCACCTTTTGGAACCGATAATCCTGTACCACAATTTTTATTCAAACAAGTGACTGCGACACAAGTAAAAAAGATTGGTGCAAATCAACAACATTTGAAATTCGTTTTAACAGATGAGGGAGAGCAGCTAGATGCAGTTGCTTTTGGATTTGGTTCTCAAGAAAATGAACTGTTAAATGATTCACTTGATATCGTTGGTAAACTCTCAGTTAATGAATGGAATGGTCGAAAAAAAGCACAATTATTGGTTTCTGATTTCGAGGTCAAAGGACTTCAAGTGTTTGATTGGCGTGCAAAACGATTCCGTGACCACGTAGCATTACCAGAAAAAACATGTTATCTAGCATTTGACGAGACAGTTAAAAAACAGGTCTCCCCAAGTATTCGTGAACAAATAGTTACTTTTACAGAAATGGATCAAATGAAGAGTTGGCTGGAAACGAATCAACCAGAATCGCTTGTATTAGTGGATTGCCCAACAGAACTTGATGAGCTGAAAGCTGTGTTTCATGCGGGAACGTTTAGCCGAGTTTATTTATTGGGTATTTCTTCACAGGAAGCTTATCTTAATGGAGTTGGTTCGAGAGAACAATATGCTCGCTTGTTTCAGTTTATTAAAACACAAGATAAAGTTGATATTCGCTATAAAACAAAAGCAGTCGCTCAGTATTTAAAAATTCCAGAAAAATTATTAATTTTTATGATTCAGGTGTTTTTTGAATTGAAATTTGTTACAATAGACGATGGTGTTTTGCAAAAAGTCGCCCATCCAGAAAGTCACCCGTTGACTGAAAGCACTCTGTATCAACAGCGACTAAAGAAAATTAAAGTTGAGGAATTTTTACTACTAAGTGATATTCCTACCATTAAGAAATGGTTAACAACCTAGGAGGAAACAAACAGTGGATTTAAGAAATTATATTGCCAGTATTCCGGACTATCCGTCAAAAGGAATCGTTTTTCGTGATATCTCACCGCTAATGGCAGATGGAGATGCATATCGTGAAGCAACAAAACAAATCGTCGATTATGCAAAGGAAAAACGGATTGACATGGTTGTCGGACCTGAAGCGCGTGGATTCATTGTCGGCTGTCCAGTAGCGTATGAGTTGGGCGTGGGTTTTGCACCAGTTCGTAAAAAAGGAAAGTTGCCTCGTGAAACGATTGAAGTAACTTATGACCTTGAATATGGAACAGATACATTGACTTTACACAAAGATGCGATTCAACCAGGTCAACGTGTGTTGATTTGTGATGATTTGTTAGCAACTGGCGGAACAATCAAAGCAACGATTGAACTGATTGAAAAATTAGGTGGCGTAGTTGTTGGTTGTGCATTCCTGATTGAATTGATGGACTTACATGGCCGTGATAAAATTAAGGGCTATGACATTATTACGTTGATGGAATACTAATAGAAAAAAGTAGATCTTCAGAAATGACTAAGACACAATGTCTGGTCTTTTCTGAAGATCTTTTTTGATGTGTTAAATAATTTTATTCTGGGTTCAATGAAAAAATAAAAGAAAATGACTCGTAATTAACTTGTTCTTTCGTACATAAATAACACTTATATTATAACGATACATTTTTTGTGAGTTCACTCTATTTTCGTTCATTTCAGCAAAAAACAGTTGGCAAAAGAAAGCCTGTGTGAAATTTGATAAGAAACTTTCTTAACAAGTTCACGCTAAACTCTAAAAAAGGTTGATTGGTTACTTCTAAGAATAGTGAAAAGAGAGGTGAATGTCCATAGTTTTGTAAGGATAGAAAGAGTGCTAGCAAAAGGAAATCTTCACTTGATGACAATTTAACTAGTTTACTGAGGAGTGTTGTTAAAGAGAGCATTTACAATAATGAAAACTTTCAAATAAAGGGATTTTGAACAAAAAAAACACCCTAAATATGTCGGATTACTGACATTATTTGGGGGTTGCTCAGCATGGCAGAGTCCATTAATATTCACAACAGATATTGTTTCACTCATTTTTTGAAACCTGGGATCAAAACATGCGTAAACATTCATCGAAAATAATTTGTAAAATAGTTTGTTGAAGGGAAATGATTTTATTGAAAAAAGAACAACTAATAAAAAAGGTAGCATCACCACTCATTTGTGGATTGATGTTAGGTGGGCTTGCTGTCTCAACAATCCAGCCGATTATCCAAGTTCGTGCTGAAGAAAAAACGAGTTCAAAAGCAACAACAAGTTTAACAGAAGAGGCATGGTCGGAATGGTCAGAAGTCACAAAGTTAACAGAATTTGGAAGTTCAGACACAACAGGAAAACAAGTCAAACACAATGGTAAAATTTATGCAGCAACTTGGTGGAAAAATGGGGCTACAGATGTAGCGCCAGGATCAGGTGAAGCAACTTCAACTGGCTGGGAAGAAGTAGGAACAATTGCTTCTGATGGTTCAGTTACTCTTAACGCAGGTGTTACTGCTAATCCATTTGAACCAACGATTGATCCAAATGTTGATCCAAATACTCCGTATGCAGGTGTTGATGCAGGACAGGGTGTGAAGTGGGGCGAGAAGGTTTTTGCGCCGTACATTGATGGTGGTTTGTGGTATAACGGAGAGAATGGGTATCAAGGATTGTATCCTCTTGGTCAAGAAGTGAAGAAATCAAACATCAGTTATGCAAATATTGGTTTTATTGTATCGGACCCAAGTAATCCGAAGACGGCCTCTTTTGGCGGCTATTATAATGTAGATGGCACCGGAACAAATGGTTCAGTTGTCACTGCATTTGCTAATCAAATCAAAGAGTTCCGCGCACAAGGTGGAGATGTATTGGTTTCTTTTGGTGGTGAAAACGGAACGCCGCTTCAAGATGTCTATGATAACGCTGAAGAACTTGCGGATAAATACATTGAGATTGTCGAGCATTATGGATTAACAACGATTGATTTCGATATTGAAGGGGCTCACGTTCGAGACAAAGAAGCTTGGGAAAGAAATAACGATGCAATCAAGATCATGCAAGATAAGTTAGGTGACGAAGCTCCTGACGTTTGGTACACATTCCCTGTTTTACCGACTGGTTTAGTAGGCGAAGGGACAGACAATGACGCGTATAACGTACTACAAGATGCTGTTCAGAAAAAGGTTAATGTTCATGGTGTAAATATCATGACGATGTGTTTTGGCCCGTCATTTGTTACAGGACCAACAGATACATACCATACATATGTCGAACAAGCGTCAGAGAGTTTAGCTGGACAAATAAAACGAATTTATAGTGATGCTAATCAAGACCTAACGGATTCACAAATTTATCAGAAAATTGGTTTAACACCATGGGTAGGAAAATCAAGTCAAGCAAATGAAACATTTACTCAATCGGATGCTAAAGCTTTATTAGCTTATGCAAACGAAAAACAAATTGGAATGCTTTCTTTTTGGTCGTTGAATCGGGATAACGATTTGAATGAAGATTTAAAAAATACAGGACTTGAGCAAGAAACCTATGAATTTTCAAAAATTATGGGTGAATTTGATGGAGATTTAGGTGTAAGAGATCAAGCACCAGTAATTAAAGGAGCAACAAATGAAACAATTGAGTTGAATGACTCGTTTGATGTACTAGCAGGTGTGACAGCTATTGATCAGGAAGATGGCGACCTAACTGCTAAAATTACGACGACAGGAACAGTTGATTCTGCGAAAGTTGGTGAATACCAAGTAACATATTCTGTGACAGACAGTCAGAAGAATCATTCAGAAAAGGTTCGGACGATTACTGTGGTTGATCCAAATGCAAATACGAAACCAATTTTTTCTGGTCTAAAGGATCAAACAATTGAAGTTGGAACAAACTTTGATAAATTGGCTGGCGTAACGGCAAACGATCAAGAAGATGGTGACCTGACCGCGAAAATAGCTGTGACAGGAGATGTAGATACTTCAAAAGCGGGCGCGAATGTTCTCACGTATACAGTTTCTGATAGTAAAGGTGAAAAAACAACGCAAACAATTACAATCACGGTTCAAGAAAAAGAAAGTATTCCGGCTTATTCAGCAACGACAGTTTACGTCAAAGGTGATAAGGTAAGCTATCAAGGAACAACTTACACTGCAAAATGGTGGACAAAAGGAGATACTCCAGGATCCGCACAAGTCTGGGAAAAAGAAATAATTAAAAACGAAGACGGAAGCGTGGATTATTACAAAGGAGGAACTTATGTCGCTGGCGATTTAGTGAACTATAATGGCAAACAATATCTTGCTAAATGGTGGACACAATCTGTACCAGGTAGTGATGCATCGTGGGAGTTAAAAAAATAGTCAACTAATTAAGAAATACAAAAAGGAACTGAAACAAAAATAGCTTAAATAGAAAAAGCCTAAAATTCGTTTTTAAAAACGTTGATTTTAGGCTTTTTTAAATTGAAAAATGTGTTAAGAACGACTGGATCTTTCGCTTTGTCCCAGTCTTTTTTCTTTTTGATAAAAGGGTAATAGATCTTATCGAATGAATACTTTGGCTAATCCAAAGTAGAAAACGAGCAATTGCCTTAAATATGATAGCCAGTAGATAGGTGTAACGAACGATTATTTACGTTGGTCTTTCTTTCAAGATTGCCGAGAGCGTAAGTAATGTTCATGATAGAAATGTTCTTCATGAAGCCTACGCTGTTCGGCTTGACGATATTTTTTTTCGTCCCACAACATAAACCACAATGTGAATAACGGAAGAAAAATAATCAATGCCGGTTGGATCCCAAAATTGCCAATCAAAATACCTAAGAATAAAACCAGTAATACCAAGCCAATACGTCTAATTGATTTCATGAATTTTCACCTCATTTATTTATGCGAACGCTTGTTCGTAAAATCATTATACGAATGTTTGTTCGGTTTGTAAAGAGGAAAGAACAATAAAAAAAGAATTGCAGAAAATTTTCTACAATTCTTTGAATGAATCATGTTAATAAATGTGGCTACGATAGAGACCAACTACCAATCCCAAAATGGCTACCTCATCTAAAATAATTGGATCTAATAAATCATTTTCAGGCTGTAAACGAAAATGATCTTTTTCTTTATAGAACCTTTTACAAGTTGCTTCATTTTCTGTCGTCATAGCGATGACAATATCTCCATTTTTAGCGCTCTCTTGTTTTCGGACGATAACATTATCTCCGTCTAAAATCCCTGCGTTGATCATACTTTCGCCCCGAATGGTTAGCATGAACAAACTGCCTTCTTCTGAAGTTAAATTTGGTGGTACAGGGAAAAAGTCGGAGGCGTCTTCAACAGCGAGGATCGGCTCACCAGCTGTAACAACGCCAAGCATTGGAATAGTCGATGGCTTGATTCCAATCTGATCTAAACCTAAGTCCGTTAATTCGATTGCCCGTGGCTTTGTCGGATCGCGCAAAATAAATCCTTTTTTTTCTAATCGTGCTAAATGTCCGTGGACAGTTGATGTTGAAGAAAGGTTAACAGCTTCACCAATCTCGCGAACGGTTGGTGGGTATCCTTTTCGGGTTACTTGTTCGTGGATATAACGTAAGACTTCGATTTGTCGTGTTTCAGTTTGTCGGGCCACAAAGTACACCTTCTTTCACTTAATATTTAAATAATACCACATAAAAAGCGCTGTTTCAAACAAATGTTCGTATCTAAATATGGATACCTAGTTGTTTTTTTTGTTTTTTTTATATAATATAAGAAGAGAAAAAGGAGGGCTGATAATGTTATCACCTGAAAAAATTGCACGTATTAATGAATTAGCCAAAAAGAAAAAAGCTGAGGGACTTTCAAAAGAAGAGGAAAAAGAACAAATCTTATTGAGAGAAGAATATTTAACAGCTTTTCGCTCTGGTATGAGACATCATATTGAAGGGATGAAAATTGTTGATCCTGAAGGAAACGATGTTACACCAGATAAATTAAAAGAAATTCAAAAAGAAAAAGGCTTACATGACCGTTAGTGTGCTTTTTGGTAAAAAATACCAAAAAGCATTGATTTTTTGATCTGTATCCGCTAAAATGAGTATGAAATGAATTACAGTAAAAAAAACCTAAATTGGAGGGGTTCTTTTGTTCGACAAAATTGATCAACTAGGCGTTAACACAATCCGCACATTAAGTATTGAAGCTGTACAAAAAGCAAATTCAGGTCATCCGGGTTTACCGATGGGTGCTGCATCGATGGCATATGCACTTTGGACAAAACATTTGAAAGTAAATCCTGTTACTTCAAGAAATTGGGTCGATCGTGACCGTTTTGTACTTTCTGCTGGTCATGGTTCAGCAATGTTGTACAGTTTACTTCACTTATCTGGATATCAAGTAACAATTGACGACTTGAAACAATTCCGTCAATGGGGATCAAAAACACCAGGACATCCAGAAGTACATCATACAGATGGCGTTGAAGCAACAACTGGTCCACTAGGTCAAGGAATTGGCATGGCTGTTGGTATGGCAATGGCAGAAGCACATCTTGCAGCAACTTATAATAAAGAAAACTTTAATGTTGTCGATCATTATACTTATGCTTTATGTGGTGATGGCGATTTAATGGAAGGCGTTTCTCAAGAAGCAAGTTCTATGGCTGGACATATGAAATTAGGTAAATTAATCGTTTTATATGATTCAAATGATATTTCACTTGATGGTCCAACTTCAAAAGCTTTCACAGAAAACGTCGGTGCGCGCTATGAAGCATATGGCTGGCAACATATCTTAGTAAAAGATGGCAATGATTTAGAAGCAATCTCAAATGCGATTGAAGCAGCTAAAGCTGAAACAACTAAACCAACATTGATTGAAGTTAAAACAGTTATTGGTTATGGCTCACCTAAAGAAGGTACATCTGCTGTTCATGGTGCACCTCTCGGAGCGGATGGCATTAAAATGGCTAAAGAAGTTTACGGTTGGGACTATCCAGATTTCACAGTGCCTGAAGAAGTAGCAACTCGTTTCCACGAAAAAATGGTTGAAGATGGCGAAAAAGCAGAAGCACAATGGAATGAAAAATTTGCTAACTATAAAAATGCTTATCCAGAATTAGCGCAACAATTTGAAGATGCGTTTGCTGGAAAACTACCAGAAAATTGGGATGCTGAGATGCCAAGTTATGATGAAGGTCATAGCCAAGCAAGTCGTGTGTCAAGCAAAGACATGATTCAAGCAATCTCAAATGCAGTTCCTAGCTTATGGGGAGGTTCTGCTGATTTATCTGGCTCAAATAATACAATGGTTGCAGCTGAAACTGATTTCGAACCAGGTAACTACGAAGGTCGAAACATCTGGTTTGGCGTTCGCGAATTTGCTATGGCAACAGCGATGAACGGAATCCAATTACATGGCGGTACACGTATTTATGGTGGAACATTCTTTGTATTCACGGATTACTTACGTCCAGCTATTCGTCTTGCTTCCATTCAAAAAGCACCAGTTATTTATGTACTAACACATGATTCAGTAGCAGTGGGTGAAGATGGTCCAACACATGAACCAATCGAACAACTCGCTTCTGTTCGTTGCATGCCAGGCGTTCATGTTGTACGTCCAGCTGATGGCAATGAAACACGTGCTGCTTGGAAAATTGCCATGGAGTCAACAGAAACACCAACAATTTTAGTGTTGAGTCGTCAAAACTTACCAGTTCTTCCATCAACAAAAGAAAAAGCTGATGAGATGGTGAAAAAAGGTGCTTATGTACTTTCTCCTGCACAAGGTGAAACACCAGAAGGTATCTTGATTGCAACTGGTTCAGAAGTTGATTTAGCGGTTAAAGCACAGAAAGTATTAGCTGAAAATGGCAAAGACGTTTCTGTCGTTTCAATGCCAAGTTTTGACTTGTTTGAAGCGCAATCTGCTGAATACAAAGAAAGTGTTCTTCCAAAAGCTGTAACTAAACGTGTTGCAATCGAAGCGGCTGCACCATTTGGCTGGGAACGTTACGTTGGAACAGAAGGAACAACAATTACAATTAATCATTTTGGCGCATCAGCACCAGGAAATAAAATTCTTGAAGAATTTGGTTTCACAGTTGAAAATGTTGTAAAAACCTACGAAGAACTATAAAAAACAAGTAATTTGATTATGAAAGAAGCAAGCTGGGGTAAATTCCCAGCTTGTTTTATTGAGTAAAGAAAGATTGCTGTTTGATTTCTGTAGTGTTACAATTTCGTTACATGAGTAGAAAACGTTCAGATTAAATTGAGATTTTGTCAAAATAAACGTATAATTTATTTAATTAAGTTTGTTTTAAGGAGAGAACTTTTATTTAAAGTTTTTTTATTTTGAGGAGGAATACGAATGCAAGAGCTGAAAACCCGTAGCGCCCGTCATCATAAGGCGAAGAAACCTATGGTGATTAATAAAAAAGCCATTGCTCCATTAATGGGGACAAGTCTTTTGGTTGGGCCAATGATGGTTACAGCAGCACCACAAAGTGCACATGCAGATGAACAAAGTGCGAGCCAAACAACAACTGATCCTCAGTCTTTCATTAACCAAATTGGTTGGTCTGCGTCAGAAGTTGCTGCCAACAATGATTTGTATGCTTCTGTGATGATTGCCCAAGCATTACTTGAAAGTGCTTATGGAACATCTGGATTAGCAAGTGCGCCGAATTATAACTTATTTGGTGTTAAAGGAAGTTATAATGGTGCCGTTGTTTATATGCCGACAAAAGAGTATTTAAATGGTCAATGGGTGACGATGAATGAACCATTCCGTAAATACTCTTCTTATTGGGAATCATTCCAAGACCATGCGAATGTGCTACGTTCAACTAGTTTTTCAACTGGTGATTATCACTATTCAGGTGCTTGGAAAAGCAATACGACAAGCGTTTATGATGCTACAGCTTATTTGACAGGTCGCTATGCTACTGACCCAACTTATGGTGATAAGCTAAACTCATTGATTAGTACGTACAATTTAACACGCTTTGACACACCATCAACTGGTGCTGTTTCAAGCACGACAACAACCACGACCACAACGACGACTTCATCTACGACACAATCAAGTTATGATGAAAGCGCGCAGTCAACTGGAACAGGTCAAACTTATACGGTTGTTTCTGGTGATTCATTATGGGGAATTGCCCAAAAATTTGGGATGACTATTGATGATTTAATGGCGAAAAACGGATTAAGCGACTATTCACTAATGGTTGGACAAGAGTTAACTGTTTAATAACTTAAGTCGTTAATCGTTTTGAGATAAGATTTTTTAAAAAGTAGTTTAGATCAAATATCTAAACTACTTTTTTGTCGCATTTTTTAAGACGAAATATTCGCCAGATAGCATGGGGTTGTATTATGATGAAGAAGTAAAGACAGGTCGAAGGGAGAGAGTTTCATGCCACAAATCTATCAAGCAATTACTGATTTGATTGGAGAAACACCAATCGTTAAATTAAACAAAATAGTTCCAGAGGATTCTGCAGAAGTTTATGTTAAATTGGAATTTTTCAATCCGGGAGGTAGCGTGAAAGATCGCATTGCCTTAAGCATGATTGAAAAAGCGGAACAAGACGGAAGTCTGAAACCTGGTGACACAATTATTGAACCTACTTCTGGTAATACAGGGATTGGCTTAGCAATGGTCGGAGCAGCCAAGGGCTACCGAGTGATTATCGTAATGCCTGAAACAATGAGTATGGAACGTCGATTGCTAATGAAGGCTTACGGCGCTGAATTAATTTTAACACCTGGAGCTGATGGCATTTCTGGTTCCATTAGAGAAGCAGAACGTTTAGCAAAAGAACATGATTATTTCTTACCGCTTCAGTTTGAAAATCCAGCAAATCCTGAAATCCACGAAAAGACAACTGGTCCTGAAATTCAAGCTGCTTTTGGAGTAGCTGGGTTAGACGCTTTTGTTTCTGGAATTGGAACAGGAGGAACAATTACTGGTGCCGGACATGAATTGAAACGTGTTTATCCTGAAATTAAAGTGATCGGTGTTGAGCCTGCTGAATCAGCAGTTTTAGAAGGAAAACCAGCTGGTCCACACAAAATTCAAGGAATCGGAACAGGATTTATACCAGATACACTTGATACGAAAGTTTACGATGAAATTTTACCAATCACTGGTGAAGAAGCAATGGAAACTTCAAGAAAAGTCGGTCGCCAAGAAGGCTTTTTAGTGGGGATTTCTTCTGGTGCTGCAATTGCAGCCGGTTTAAAAATTGCGAAAGAATTAGGTAAAGGAAAAAAAGTTTTAGTTATTGTGCCAGACAATGGTGAACGTTACCTATCAACTGCATTGTATCAAGAGAACTAAAATCAATGCTACCAAAAAGGTCAAGACGAAAATTTGTCTTGGCCTTTTTTATATACCTTATTAATCTTTAGGTTCACTTTAACATTTTTAATAGAAAAGCATGAATTTTAATTTTATCTGTATGAAATGTAGATTTTAAAAAATAAAAATAGTATGATAATATGTGAATGACTACGTAGGAGGTGTCAATGTGGGCAACAAATTGGTAGACGAGGCAATCGAAAAACTGAAGCATGAAAATATTCGTATCACACCTCAAAGATATGCAATTTTAGAGTATTTAATCGAACATCATTCTCATCCAACAGCTGATGAAATCTATAAAGCGTTAGAACATCGTTTTCCAAATATGAGTGTCGCAACTGTTTATAATAATCTTCGGTTATTTACATCTATTGGTTTTGTACAGGAAATGAGTTACGGTGACGCGTCAAGTCGTTTTGACTTTACTTCGACACGCCATTACCATGTGATTTGTCAAAACTGTGGGAAAATCGTGGACTTTCATTATCCTGGTCTTGAAGATGTTGAGATGGCTGCAAGTCGTTTGACTGATTTTGAGATTAACGAACATCGTCTTGAACTGTATGGCTTGTGTCCAGAATGTCAGCAAGCACGTGCAAGTGAGTCTGTTTAATTAAAAAATGTATCACAAAAGAAAAAACGTAATTAATCTATTTTGGCGATACTTGGTGAAAAAGAAATCAATAAAAAACTATTTTATCTGAATTTTGGCTAAAATAGTTTTTTATTTTTTTGCGCTTTCACAATCCTTTTTTTTGTGAAGTCTCAAACACCACGGCGCGAGGCTTTTTTTAACAGGTTTTCTTCCTGTTTCCTTTTAAAAAGTAAGCGAATTTTACCTTGTGAATTCACAAGCATAAAATTTCTGAATACGTTTTATTTTTGCTATAGTTAGCATTGTCAAAAGACAAAAAGTTTAGCAGGAAGAGGGATTACCATGAAAGTAGTTGTAATTGGCTGCACCCACGCTGGAACAGCAGCTGTAAAAAGTATTTTAAATAATCATCCAGAAGCAGAAGTAACAATTTATGAACGTAATGACAATATCTCATTCTTATCATGTGGGATTGCTTTGTATGTTGGAGGCGTAGTTAAAGATCCTGCTGGGTTGTTTTACTCAAATCCAGACGAACTTTCTGGGCTAGGTGCGACAGTCAAAATGGAACACAATGTTACAGATGTTGATACAGAAAATAAAACTGTAACTGCAGAAAATTTAAAGACTGGTGAAGTTGAAACAGTTTCTTATGACAAATTAGTTATGACAACAGGTTCATGGCCAATTATTCCGCCAATCAAAGGAATCGAATCAGAAAATATTTTACTATGTAAAAACTATAACCAAGCAAATGAAATTATTGCACAAGCTAAAGATGCAAAACGCGTCGTAATCGTTGGTGGAGGCTATATTGGAATCGAATTGGTTGAAGCTTTTGTTGAATCTGGAAAACAAGTAACTTTAATTGACGGGCTAGACCGTATTTTAAATAAATATTTGGATAAACCATTCACAGATGTTCTGGAAAAAGAATTGGTTGATCGTGGAGTAACTTTGGCTTTGGGTGAAAATGTGTCAGAGTTTATCTCAGATGAAGAAGGCAAAGTAAAACAAGTCAAAACACCTAGTGAAACATTTGATGCTGATATGGTTATTTTATGTGTTGGTTTTAAACCAAATACAGAGTTGGTTGCTGGAAAAGTTGATACATTGCCAAACGGCGCAATCAAGGTCAATGAATATATGCAAACAAGTAACCCAGACATTTTTGCAGCCGGTGATTCAGCTGTTGTTCACTATAACCCTTCGAATACACAAAATTATATTCCATTGGCAACAAATGCCGTTCGCCAAGGTTTGTTGATTGGATATAACTTAACTGAAAATAAAATGCATTATCGTGGTACACAAGGAACATCAGGTTTATATCTATTTGGTTGGACAATTGGCTCAACTGGTGTAACACTTGAAAGTGCGCCATTAAATAATTTGGATGTTCATGCCACTTTATTTGAAGATAATTATCGTCCAGAGTTTATGCCAACAACTGAAAAAGTGTTGATGGAATTAGTTTATGAAAATGGGACAAATCGTATTGTTGGTGCACAATTTATGTCGAAATATGACATTACACAATCTGCTAATACATTGTCACTTGCTGTACAAAACAAAATGACAGTTGAAGATCTAGCATTATCTGATTTCTTCTTCCAACCACACTTTGATCGTCCTTGGAACTACTTGAACTTACTTGCACAAGCAGCTTTAGCTGAAATTGCAGAAAATAAATAAACAACGAACACGCCGACAAACAGTTGAAGAATTGTCGGCGTGTTTCTTTGTTCTGGGAGTGTTTGAAGGCTTCAAAAGTATAATTAGTTGTAATCTAGCGGATTTTTTGTGAAAATAAAGAAGGAGTTTAAATTGGAGGAATGTCAAATGGAAAAAGAATACTTTAACCAACAAGCAGCATTTTTAAAAGATTATCAAAAATTTGCAAAACAAAATAATGAAACAATTGATCAGTTAGCGGATCAAGTGATTGAAGAATTAAATAAGACACAAGCAAACCACTTCACCTTGGCCAAAGAAAATGCAGTGGATGGAAAGAGCCATTGTTTCCCATTTAGCCGTCGTGTGTATGCAGATGAAAATGATGGTACATTAAATACAAGTTATACGTATGAAGGTGAGCCTTACGTTTTAGAAACAGATGAATAATTAGAGCAAGGAAATAGTACGAAAGACCGCATGGAACGATTCTATGTGGTCTTTTTACTTTACTAGCAAGAACTGTTCTATTTGCTAGTCGTAGACTGAAAGCTGTTAAGCATACTAACTATTTTTTGAGGACAAAACGAACTTAAATCAAATCCTTTGAATAAAAAAATTGGAACGTTTATCCTAATTATAGGGGGAGAAAACGAAACTGTTTCGCTTGAAAGAAAGACTGAAATAAATCACAAGGGAGGAAAAAAGAATGCCAAAGTATTACTTTATTGATAAACAGCACAAGGTAACAGAGGTGGATAAAGCCAAGAGCAATTGGCTAATCATTAATCATAGCGATGTAGTAACGATTGAAAACATCACACAAAAATATCAGTTACCTAAAGAAATCTTTATTGGCATTTCTTACCCTGAGGCGATTTCGAGAGTCGAGTATCTCCCTGGAACGAAGCTAGCTAATGCATTCTCACTGGTATTGCTTAACCTTTCCAGCAATAGTCAAAAAATCGAAGAGCGATTAACGCCAATTTCGTTTGTCGTTTCGGATGATTTACTGATTACTTGTGTCGAAAACGAAACGATGTTTATTGAAAGTTTAGTTGAAAAATATCAGACTGAACTGATTTCATTTGAAAAAGTTATTGCATATACGATTTTGAATAGTTATATGCACTTTGTCAAAGAATTGAAAAAAATGAAGCAAGAAATTGATTCGCTAGATGAAGGCGCACGCAGGACCACTGAGAATGAGGAACTCTATAAACAAGCTGATTTAGAGCGTGCCATTGTTTATATCGACCATACATTACGAGATCAAAAAGAAACGCTGGATGAACTGTGGGAAGTGAATCATTTTGCGGAGAAGCTAGCTGACGATCAATTGCTTTATGATGTGAAACTAAGACAAAGACAGACGGAAAAAATGATTTCGATTTATCGCGATTTACTCGAAAGTATTGGGAATCTTTTCAGTGGGATGATGGATAATCACTTAAACCATTTGATGAAGTATCTTGATTCAGCAACCTTGGTCATCTCTGTTCCAGCAATGATTGCGGGAATCTGGGGGATGAATACAGGTGGACTACCGGGACGAAGTTCTGAATTAGGCTTTTTGCTGGTTTTAATTGGTTCTGCCGTAGCAACAGCTGCGGTCGCACTTCATTTACTGACGAAAGATTACACAAAGTAGTTAGGTATGAGTTGCTTTTTTTGAAGAAAAATTTGTTTTAAATAGGAGGAATAGTATGACTGAACCAAAGTTAATAGATCCGCGAAAATTATACCATACGGAAAAATTTCCAAAGCAAGACCAAGATACACCAGCTCTCCAACAAAATATGAAACCTGTACCAGATTGTGGTGAAAAAACTTACAAAGGGGCCAATCAATTAGAAAATCGCCGTGTGCTGATTACTGGTGGGGATTCTGGTATTGGACGTGCTGTTGCTATTGCCTTTGCACGAGAAGGTGCAGATATCGCATTACAATTTTTTCCTGGAGAAGAAGATGATGCGAAGGAAGTTGCAATGCTAATTGAGAAAGCGGGTCGCAAAGTAGTACTGTTGCCTTTTGATTTGCGTGATGAGCAAGCACCTAAGGAAATCATTCGCCAAACAGTAGCTGAATTAGGTGGCATTGATACGTTGATTCTAAATGCTGGACAACAAATTTCTTGTTCATCCATTGAAGAATTGCCGATGCAACAAGTAAAAGATACCTTTATGGTAAATATCATTGCCATGTTTTCTTTGGTTAAAGAAGCAGTTCCTCATCTTCCAGCTGGAGGAGCTATTGTTAATACAACTTCTGTCCAGGCGACAAATCCAAGTGAACATCTACTTGATTACGCAGCTACTAAAGCTGCTATTGCGAATTTTACGATTGGCTTAGCGAAGCAGTTAGCGCCGAAAGGTATTCGGGTGAATGCTGTTGCTCCGGGACCAATTTGGACACCATTACAGCTTGATGAGGGGCAACCGAGCGAAGCTATCCCAGAATTTGGACAAGATAGCCTTTTAAAACGTGCAGGTCAGCCAGCCGAATTAGCACCAGTATATGTGTTTTTAGCCTCAAATAAAGCAAGTTATGTTACGGCACAAATTTATGGTGTAACTGGCGGCGAGGCAATCAACCTGTAAAAAACATGAATCATACTCTTTGTTCAGTGGGGATAAATGAGTGGGAGAGGGAGGCACCAAGAATCGTAAGGTAAAGATTCTTGGTGCCTTCCTTAGTCAGTTTATAACGAAGTCAAATCAAGAATCAATCAGGCAAACTTGCTTCACTTGCTCTTTTTCCGTATACTGATTTTGAAGCGGAGGAAAAGAACATGCTAAGTTTAACCAAATATCTACAATCAGGACAGACCACTATTTCTAATTTATTATTCGTAAATTACCGGAAAATGGGGTTAGAATCAGAAGAGTTTCTGTTTGTTTTGCAGTTGCACATGAAGCAACAAGAAGGAGACTCTTTTCCTGACTTACAGTTGATAGCAATCAACATGGGCTTGAAATCAGATCAGGTTTATCAAATTTTAAATCGATTGGTTAGTGGTGGCTTTATCGCAATTGAGACGATTACTGTTGATGGTAAAAAAGCGGATCAATACAATTTACTTCCGTTATATGAACGACTTGAAAAGTATTTAGATAGTCAAGCATCAAAAGCCAAAGAAAATCAACAAGAGCAAGAAATTCAATCGGTCTACCGTTCGTTTGAACAAGAATTTGGTCGGCCGTTGTCTGCAATCGAGTTCCAACGAATTGGTCAATGGTTAGAAGAAGATCACTATCAACCAGAAGTACTAAAGCTTGCTTTGCGTGAGGCAGTGTTGAACCAAGCGTATAGCTTTAACTATGTTGACCGAATTTTGTTATCTTGGGAACGAAAAAATTTGCGGACAAAGCAACAAGTTGAGGAAGAACAAAAACGACGTAAACAGCAATTATTACAAAAAGAAGTAGAACAATCTTCACAATCAGAGGATTTGCCTAAAGTTTCTTTGACAAATTGGTTGGAAGAAGAACTGAGAAACGAAACGAAGTAGAAAATGATGAGGAAGACAAGATGCTAAGTAAAGAAAATACAATGTTAGCGATTGAAGAAATGTACAAGATGTTTCCCGATGCACACGGGGAACTCGTTCATAAAAATCCTTTTGAATTATTGATTGCTGTGATTTTGAGTGCGCAAGCAACGGACGTTTCAGTAAATAAAGCAACACCGGGATTATTTCAAGCATTTCCTGATCCCGAAACACTGGCGCAGGCTTCTGTCGAAGAAATTATTCCAAAAATCAAAACGATTGGGCTGTATCGAAACAAAGCAAAGAATATAAAAGCTTGTGCGGAACAACTATTGGAGCGTTTCAATGGAAAAGTTCCTAGCACTCGAGAAGAACTGATGTCATTGCCTGGAGTGGGGCGTAAGACAGCTGACGTTGTGTTAGGTGATGCTTTTGGAATTCCAGCTATTGCGGTTGATACTCATGTCGAGCGAGTTTCTAAACGATTACGAATTTGTAAATTAAATGCAAGTGTACTTGAAGTGGAAGAAACTTTGATGCGAAAAGTGCCAGAAAATCTTTGGGTGAAAACACATCATACCATGATCTTTTTTGGTCGTTATCATTGCACAGCGAGAAATCCAAAGTGTGAAGTTTGTCCTTTGTTACCGATGTGCCAAGACGGAAAAATGCGGATGAAAGAAAAAGAAAAGGCCAGGACGAAATGACGTCCTGACCTTTTTTGTGTATTATGCTGCTCAATTAGTTATCAGTAACAACTTATGAACTCGAACTAGCTTTTTCAGAGCGAGCGGCGTTTTCAGTATCACTTGTTGGTGGCTCAGTTGAAGGTGTTTCTGGTGATGTTTCTGATTCAACTGTCGATGAGCTGCTCGAACTTGAAGGCGCTGGTTCTACTGAAGAGCTAGAAGAGGAGCTGCTTTCAACCGTTGTTGAAGATTCTGTGCTTGACTCAACAGTGGTTGACGAAGTAGTGCTTGTTTCTGGTTCAACCGTTGAACTAGGTACTGGAACATTGGAAATTTTTGGTGCGCTGTAACTTGGTACAGTATACTGGTCTTTATAATAAAGTTCATTGTTTACACGAATCAAATCATTTGGCATGACCCAATCTTCATTTGAAACACTGGCAGAAACATATTGCATCAATTCACGATAGACATCAGAAGCAACGTGTGATGAAGCATCAGTAACTGGTGTCATCTTCTCATTGTAGCCTGTCCAAACCGAAATCGCATAGTTTGGTGTATATCCAGCAAATAAAATATCAGGATAGACACCAGAAGAAAGACCAATTTTTGCGTATTCATCGTCTGTATAGTTAGATGTGCCAGTCTTACCAGCTTGGTATAAGCCGGGAATCTGAGCGTTAGTCCCAGTTCCTTTTGTCAAAGTGTCTTTCAAGATATCAGTTACCATGTAGGCAGTTTCTTCTGACATCGCTCTGGTTCCTTCAGGATCAAATGTTTCCTCTGTTCCGTCCTGATAGATTACTTTGTTGACGTACTGTGGTTTGTAGTAGGTACCACCGTTGGCTAAAGCTGCGTAAGCCGCCGCCATTTTTAAGGAAGAAGCACCATATTTTGTTCCGTCCTGCTCTTCTGTATTACTTGAAATGGCGTTTGATTGATGAATCGTACGGTAATCAATACCAATGCCGCTTAAGAAAGAAGCGACCTTGTCCGCACCAACTTCGTTAAAGAGTTTAACTGCGGGAACATTTCGTGAGTCGTATAGTGCTTGTCGTAAAGTGATTGTCCCCATGTAGCGGTTATCCCAGTTCATGACAGGCGTAGTTGTTCCTTCGTAGTTATAAGGAGCATCGGAAATCGTTTTGCCAGTAGAATATTTTAAATACTCAAAGGCAGGTGCATAATCCGTAATTGGCTTCATTGTTGAACCAAAATCACGTGATGTATTGACAGCCAGGTTGTTTCCAAGAGTAACGTCTTCAGCGACTTTTCGAGCACCGATTTGTGCTTTGACTTGTCCTGTTTTTGTGTCAATCAAAGTGGAAGCAACTTGCATTTGATCATCAGGATAAGTGACGTATTGATCGGTATTTACAATATTATATAGTTGTTTCTGAGCATCTAAATCAAGATTTGTGTAAATATCAAGACCATCGGTGTAAACATTCTTGTCTGTTTTTTCTTCGATCTCGTTGATCACTTCTTTTACATAGTTATCTACGATTTTTGTATTGTCATCACCTGAAGATAATTCTTGCAGGCCATCTGTTACGGGCACATTTACTGCTTGATCGTACTCTGCTTGAGTGATTTTTTCGTTTTGCAGCATTGTGTAAAGGACAATGTCACGGCGTTTTTTTGCTTGTTCAGGATAAGTATATGGATCATAAGCGGAAGGTGCTTGAGGCATCCCAGCTAGAAGCGCCGTTTGTGCTAACGATAACTCGGGTAATCTTTTTCCAAAGTACATTTCTGCGGCTGTTTCCATGCCATAAAAACCATTTGCCATATAGACTTTATTTACGTAGTAAGTCAGAATTTCTTCTTTTGATTTTTCTTGCTCTAGCTTGACAGCCATCCAAGCTTCTTGTGCTTTTCTCTTTAGCGTTTGATCTTCTGCTTTGGTTGAGAAGAAGGAAAGTTTGATCAATTGCTGAGTCAAAGTACTTCCGCCTTGTAGTCCGCCAGACGTAAAGTTTGATAACGCCGAACCCAGAATGCGGACAGGATCGACACCAATATGTTTGTAGAAACGACGATCCTCGACAGAAACGATGGCGTCTTGTAATTGCTGTGGCAATTCATTGGCGGTGATTTTTTCGCGTTTTTCTGCACCTAGATCCTCAAATAGTTCGCCGGTGGAAGTATAAAGCTTTGACGAAACAGTAGCGTCTAATTCTTTGTCAGTGAGGGCAGGGGCGTCTTTTGCATAAAACCAAAACAGACCAACACCAGATAAGAATAAGATACAACCAATAAAAACAAGACCAAGTAAGATTTTGACAATCAAATTTTTTCCGTTTTTTTGTTTACCAGAGCCATTTCCAGAACTTGATTTCGTTCCTTTTTTCTGGGGAGGACTTGCTTTTCTTCGCGAAGTTCTCGTTTGTTCATTTGCCATTAGTGCTTTTCTCCTTTTGATAATGATAGATAGCGATCGACGGCATCAAGATAAGGGACGCGTGGTAGGAAACCAGGGGTGATTTCAATGCCAAGTTCTTCAATCGATGCGAGTGGCAAAGACTTTCTACCGCCATCTTTTTGTTGATACCAATAGTCGATCAGATGTGTACTATTTAAATAGAAGCAACGTTTTAGACTAGAAAACCATAGTAAAACAAAACAGATACCATCTTGTTTTAAACAAGACTCCATGTGTTTGATTTGATGTTCGTGAAAGTTGTTGAATGGAAAAGAGGTTTTATTTTTTGTCTCTTTCGCTTCAAAATCCAAATAGAAACCTCGATAGACACCGTTGTAATCTGTTGTCGAAGCTTGGGTAAAGTAAGCTTCCTTAATCACTGCGGCACTTCTTCGAGGGTAATCGACTTTAACGATTTGAATAGGTGTTGGTTTCTTGTGAACGACTGCCAAATTTTTTGACAGATAAAAGTTGTTGCTTTCATTGATAGCTTCTTCAAATGACATACCTCGGTTACCAAAAATAGTAGAAGAAGTTTTTTTTTCTTGAATTTTTGGTTTTGAAGAGGCATCCTTAGAATAAGGTTGGCCATTAGGGTAGCGTAAGACCATATTTAATCACACTCCTGCGCACATTATAGCAAAAAAAAGCAGAGAAAGAAAAGAAATCAGGCGGTGAATCAATTGAAAGTAATCTATGTTTCAGGCTATCGAAGCTTTGAACTGGGTGTTTTTCAGGAAAAGGATCCAAAAATCAAAGTTATTAAAAATGTTTTAAAAAAAGAAATTCGCCAATTAACGGAAGAAGGATTAGAGTGGGTGATTAGCAGTGGCAACCTTGGTGTTGAGTTATGGGTTACTGAAGTTGTAGCCGAATTGAAGCAAGAGTATCCTGAATTACATCTAGGAATTATTTATCCGTTTGCTGAATTTGGTAGTAATTGGAACGAAACAAATCAAGAAAAGAAAATGTTAGCGGAACAAGTGGCAGACTACGTTGAGTCGGTCAGTCATCTACCTTATAAAAATCCTAATCAATTAAAAAATCATACACAATTTCTACTTACACATACAGATGGTACTTTGTTGATCTATGACCCAGAATACATTGGAAAAACAGATTATTTTTTGCGTGATGCAAAAAAAATGCAGGAAGTTAAACCTTACGAGATTCATTTGATTAGCATGGATGATTTACAAAATTCTGTGGAATAAAAGTAGATAGTGTTTGATTTATAGTTATTTTTCCGATACAATGGGAAAAGTAGAAAAGTTATAATGTAAACGAGAATTAAATAGAGGTGTAAATATGGCGAATTTGATTTATAGTCCAAAAGACATTTTACAACAAGAATTCAAAACCAAAATGCGTGGATACGATCCGATTGAAGTCGACGAATTTTTGGACAATATTATTAAAGATTATGAAGCATACAGCAAAGAACTCCTTGCTTTACAAGAAGAAAATGATCGTTTGAGTGCTAAAGTTGCTCAACTATCAAAAACACAAGGAACACAAACTCGCGTGCAACCAACAGAAGCACCTAAGAGTACAGCAGTAACAAACTTTGATATTTTGAAACGTTTATCAAATCTTGAACGTGAAGTTTTTGGAAAAAAACTTGACCAAGCAACACCAGCTGCTTCTGCACAACCAAATGCAGGCAACTATACAAATGCAGATGCAAGTGATGACAACGAAAAAACACGTCAATTTTAATTAGTGAATTTTTGCGGTTTTCGGGTAATCGCGGTCTGACTTGATCAGGCTGAGGAAAGTCCATGCTCGCACAGACTGTGATGTCTGTAGTGTTCGTGCTTAGCGAAAAGATAAGCTAAGGTACTCTAAGGAGTAACGGCAGGAAAACGAGCTAAGGTTTCGACTATGCTTTAGTATCCTTGAAAGTGCCACAGTGACGAAGCGAATCGGGAAACTTATTCGGTGGAACGCGGTAAACCCCTCGAGCGAGCAACCCAAACAATGGTAGGGGCGCTTTTTGCTAGGAATCAGAACAAGGCAAAAGGGCAGGTAAACTGCAGATAGATGGTTACCCCTTTATTTCTTCTCCCTGGAGGAATAAAGGACAAAACATGGCTTACAGAAAATCGCAATAATCAGGGAATACCTTCCAACGATGTTGTGAAGGTTTTTTTTATAAATAAGGAGATTAGTATGGATAAAAATAGAAAATTTAACCTTGTAGCAACTGCCGCAAGCGGTTTAGAAGCTCTTGTTGGGAAAGAATTACGTGATTTAGGAATTGATTGTCAAGTGGAAAACGGTCGTGCGCGTTTTGAGGGCACGATGGAAACAATCGCAACAGCGAACTTATGGTTGCGTACAGCAGACCGTGTCAAAATCGTTGTAGGTGAGTTTGATGCATTTACGTTTGATGAATTATTTGAAAATGTGAAAGCTTTACCATGGGAAGATTTTTTACCTTTAGATGCAGAATTTCCAGTTGCTGGAAAATCGATTAAATCAAAACTATATAGTACACCGGATTGTCAAGCAATCACTAAGAAAGCAATTGTTGATCGTTTGCGTACGTATTACCACCGGCCAGCTTCTGTACCGTTGACAGAAACCGGTGCTCATTTTCAATTAGAAGTTGCTTTGCTGAAAGACCATGTGATGGTCACGTTAGATACGACAGGACCAAGTTTATTTAAACGTGGCTATCGTTTGGAAAAAGGTGGCGCACCATTAAAAGAAAATATGGCAGCTGCGCTAATCGCACTAACAACATGGCGTAAAGATCGTCCTTTTTATGATCCTGTTTGTGGTTCTGGAACTATTTGTATTGAGGCAGCCTTAATTGGACACAATATTGCACCAGGATTTAACCGTGAGTTTGTTTGTGAATCATGGGAATGGTTTGACAATAACATCATGGAAGAAGTACGTGCTGCAGCAGAAGAACAAGCTGATTACGATGTAGAACTAGATATTACTGGTTCAGATATCAATGGACGAATGATTGAAATCGCAAAAGCGAATGCGGAAGAAATTGGATTGGGTGATTCAATTACCTTTAAGCAACAAGCGTTGAAAGATTTCAAGACGGATAAAGAATATGGCGTAATCGTTGCTAACCCACCGTATGGAGAACGCTTGGGTGAGGAAGAAACAGTTCGTAAGCTGTATCGAGAAATGGGTGACGTATTTAGACCATTGAAAACATGGAGTAAATACATCTTGACCAGTGATTTAGCATTTGAAGAATATTACGGACAAAAAGCAACAAAGAAACGTAAATTATATAACGGTGCTTTAAGAACTGATTTATTCCAGTACTGGGGAACACGTCCACCTCGTGTGAAAAAAGAAGGTTAGGATTTGTTTTTAAATTTGGATTTTTGGAGGAATGACAGATGAAAGAAACAGAATTTTTACAAGAATTAAAAGAAATTAACCTTTTGCAACAAGCATTAGGTATTTTGGACTGGGATACACAGACAGGGATGCCTGAAAAAGCCAGTGAATACCGTAGTGCTGTTGACAGTTACTTGTACAGCCTTTACTTTGCGAAAAAAGTAGGACCTAAAATCGAGGAAGCACTTGCTTATTTTGGCGAGCATCCAGAAGAATTATCTGAAGTAGGTCAAGCCGCATATCGGAAAGTGAAAGAAGACTTTGAACTAGAACATAATGTGCCTCAAGAATTGATGACAAAATATAGCGCAGCAATTTCTTCTGCGCATGGTCAATGGCAAAAATCACGAGAAACAAAACAGTTTGCTGATTTTGAATCAGCGTTGACACAAAATATTGAATTGACCAAAGAGCTGATTCCTTATTGGCAAAAAGATGAAAAGACGCCTTATGACGTGCTGTTGAATCAGTATGAACCAGGCATGACTGTTGAAATTCTAGACAAAGTATTTGCACAATTAAAAGATGGAATCATGTCTATTCGTGAAGAAATTAGTGAAAAAGGAACAGAACCTGAAACCAGTTTTCTTTCACGTAAAATGACGAAAGAACAACAAAAACGATTCGTTGTGGGCGTTATCGAACAATTAGGGTATGATTTCAGCCGAGGGCGTTTAGATGATACAATCCATCCATTTATGACCGGTATCAATCCCAATGATGCACGAATCACAACTCGTTGGAATGAACATGATTTTCAAATGGCTGTTTTTGGTGTTATCCATGAAGCAGGTCACGGAATGTATGAACAAGATATTGACGATAAATATGCGTATACACCCGTTTATCAAGGCGCTTCAATGGGCATTCATGAATCGCAATCTTTATTTAACGAAATTATTGTTGGAAGCAATCGAAGCTTCTGGGAAAAACAATATCCTTTCTTCCAAGAATGCGCAGAAGGGGCATTTGCTGATATTGCGTTTGCTGATTTCTACCGCTCATTGAAACGTACACGAGCAAGTTTGATTCGCATTGAGGCAGATAGTTTAACTTATCCTTTGCATATTATTATTCGTTACGAAATCGAGAAAATGATTTTCAATGAAAATTTAGCAATTGCTGAACTTCCAGAAGTCTGGAATCAAAAATACGAAGAATATTTAGGTGTTCGGCCAACCAATGATCTGGAAGGAATCCTTCAAGATGTCCACTGGTCAGGTGCAAGTTTTGGCTATTTCCCTTCATATGCTCTTGGGTACATGTATGCAGCGCAACTATTACATGCACTAGAAAAAGAATTGTCAATTGATGAGGTTTTAGCTTCAGATGACTATTCACCAATCAAGAAGTGGATGGAAAAACATATTCACCAATATGGGGCTTCAAGAAAACCAAACCAATTGATTCAGGATGCTACAAATGAACCACTAAATCCTAATTATTTGATTGAATATATGCGAAACCTATACTTCGACGTGTACCAAGTAAACTAAAACTGGAAGTCTGGAACATTGTTTCATTTGTTCCAGACTTTTTCTGTTCGATGAATTTGTTAAAAATGAGGAGAAAAATTAATGTGGGGGTAGAAAAATGGGCGAAAAACTAAAAAAGATAGCTGCGTATAGTTTCAATCAATTGAAAAATGATCAAACAGGTCATGGAGAAGACCATACGAAGCGAGTTGTTCAGTTAGCAACAGATATCTTAGCAACAGAACCAACTGCTGATCGAGAAATTACCTTGGCGGCGGCTTATCTTCACGATACGATTGATGATAAAGTCGTTTCTGATGAAGCACAGGCGAAAAAAGAATTAGTTACTTTTTTAAAAGAGATTGATTTAACCGAGCATCAAATCACCGCAATTTTTTCTATTATTGAAAATATGTCCTTTTCTAAAAGTCTTGGAGAAAATGCCGAAGAATTAACGATTGAAGGAGAAATTGTTCAAGATGCAGATCGGCTGGATGCATTAGGTGCAATTGGGATTTTGAGAACAGCTTATTTTGGTGGTGGACATGGTCATCCCATTCATGATCCTGAGATGCTGCCACAAAAGTATGCGAACAAAGCCGATTATCGTAAAGGTTCCACCGTTATCAATCATTTTTATGAAAAGTTATTTTTATTGCCTGCACAAATGAATACCGTTTATGGAAAAACAGAAGCGCAACGTCGTGAACGATTTATGCGTGATTTTTTAAAAGAATTTTATCAAGAGTGGGAGAATACAAGTGATTAGCGGAGTAAATAAAGTTTGTTAACTAATTATTTATTATGTAAACTTAGGTAAAAAACAAAATACCACGACAATTATCGTAGTATTTATGTTAGTAAAAAGCTAAGAGTTCTTTTTCTTAAAACTTGTTAAGCGACGATAGCCACGAATCAGATTTAAGAAGAATAAACAACCAGCTACAATGATTGGTAACCAGATCAGATAAACTGGATAACCGATTTGAGCGGAAAGTGTTTGTGACGAAATGTTCTGCAGTTCAGTGGCGGCTTGCTGCCATGTTTGAAGGTTGAAAACCATCATGAAGCCGGAAATAATCAACAAAATAAAACCTAGATAATGGATTTTGGTTTTTTTGCGTAGATACGCAAATCCTAAATACAGCACGAATAAAAAAACTGGAACTCCAAAGACAAAATAGAAATTCAGCACTTCGACACCCCCTCGTATACCATTTATGATACTTCAAATTGGCTGAATTGAGAAATAATAGCGTCGTTGCTTGATTAAGCATTGAAATGCTTGATAAAATGTATGTTGATACTCAAGAAAATTTATAAAAAGTGTGGTGGGCTGTTATGGCAAGTTATATTGAACCAATTCGGTTTGCATTATTTGTATTTCCATTTTTAGCACTAGCAATTTCGTCGGTCTTCTTTATTTATGAATACCGTAAATATGGAACATTTCTCTTATATCGAGGTGTTATTCTTTATTCTTTTGTATTTTACCTATTATGTGCATATTTTCTAGTTATTCTACCATTACCAGCAAGGGAAACGGTGGCTCAGATGACAGGACCTAAAATGGAGCTAGAGTTGTTTGCTTCATGGCACCATTTTTGGAATCAAACAGTATTAAACATTCATGATCCGAGTACTTATTTAGCTGCGATGAAACAAAGCGTCTTTTTAGAACCAGTGTTTAATATCTTATTGCTGGTACCTTTTGGGATTTATTTAAGATATTATTTTAGATTATCTTTTGCAAAAACAATCATTGCAAGCTTTTGCTTATCGTTGTTTTTTGAGCTTACACAATTAAGTGGTCTGTACTTTATTTATCCTAGACCGTATCGCTTGTTTGATGTGAATGATTTGCTTCACAACACGCTGGGGGGCACACTAGGTTATCTTATAGCACCAATTTTCACTTTCATGTTGCCGACGAGAGCGAGAATGGATGAGATATCTTATGAGAAAGGTCAAAAAGTTTCCTTAACAAGAAGATTGGTTGCATATTTGATTGACTGGGTATTTTTGGGAATACTAGATAGCGTCATCTCTATTTTGCTACAATTAATGTTCAAAAAAGATGTCGTTACGACGAACAGTGAGTGGATTTTCCTAGAAGTTTTCTTGTATTTTATCGTTTTGACTTATCTAACAAATGGTAAGACACTTGGAAAAAAAGTTGTACGCATTCAAGTTGTGGAAGAAAAGAAAGAACGGATTTCTTTTAAGGCATTGTTGATTCGTTATAGCTATCTCTATTTCTTGTTTTATGGTTTGAGTTGGGCAATTCAATTTTCACAACAAATCATGGACCAATCAACTGGTGTACTGCAAATGACGGCGATTTTTGTTTTTATGGGCTTGATGTTTGCTCAAGGAATTTTTGTCTTGAATCTCGTACTTTCGTTTGTGAGGAAAAAAAGTGTCTTGTTTTATGAAAAAGCAAGTCACACCTACACCATCAGCACGATCAAAAATAAATAAATTGAAAATTGCTGATGAAATCTGATGAGATATTGTAAAGAAGGCGCGAATCACTGTTTGAGAATAAGAGAGCAAAAATCATGCGGCTGTGTTATAATGCCAAAGTCGTGAAAAATTAAAGAGAAGAGGTGCATAGATGAATAATTTTGATAAATTCAACTTTCAACCATTTATTAACGAAGCATTGACAGCAAAGGGCTTCGTGCAACCAACGGAAGTACAAGAAAAATTGATTCCATTGATTGCCAAAGGAAAAAATATTGTTGGTCAATCACAAACAGGTTCTGGAAAAACACATACATTTTTATTGCCACTATTTAATAAAATTGATGCTACAAAGGAAGAAGTCCAAGTAGTCATTACTGCTCCAAGTCGCGAATTAGCTGCACAAATTTATAAGGCCGCTAATCAGCTTGCACAATTTTCATCACCAGAAATTCGTGTCAGCAATTTTGTTGGTGGAACGGATAAGCAACGCCAATTGGATCGTTTACGTCACCAACAACCACATGTCGTAGTCGGAACACCAGGTCGTATTTTAGATATGATGAATGAACAAGCGTTGAAAATCCATACAGCATTTGCGTTTGTTGTCGATGAAGCAGATATGACATTGGATATGGGATTTTTAAATGAAGTCGATCAAATCGCAGGTCGTTTACCTGAAAAAGTTCAATTTTTAGTATTCTCAGCAACAATCCCAGAAAAATTGCGTCCATTTTTGCGTAAATATATGCAAAACCCTATTATCGAAGAAATCAAACCAAAAGCAATTATCTCTGAAGATATTGAAAACTGGTTGATGTCGACGAAAGGCAAAGATAAAAATAAAATGATCTATCAATTATTGACAATTGGTCATCCGTATTTAGCAATTGTATTTGCAAATACGAAACAACATGTTGATGAAATCGCAGATTATTTGAAGAAAAAAGGTTTGAAAGTTGCGAAAATTCATGGAGGCATCACTCCTCGCGAACGTAAACGCGTGATGCGCCAAGTACAAGATTTAGAATTTCAATATGTAGTAGCAACCGACCTTGCTGCACGAGGAATCGATATTGAAGGGGTCTCACATGTGATCAACGCAGAGATTCCTGAAGAGACAGATTTCTTCATTCACCGTGTCGGTCGAACGGGGAGAAATGGTCTCAAAGGAACGGCAATCACGCTTTATTCGCCAAGTGATGAACAATCAATTGACATGTTGGAAACGTTAGGTGTCAAATTTGAACCGAAAGAAATCAAAGACGGCGAAATTGTGAAAACTTATGACCGAAATCGTCGAACAAAACGCGAAAAATCAAAAGACACATTGGATCCAACCTTGATTGGGTTAGTGAAAAAGAAAAAGAAAAAAATCAAACCGGGCTACAAGAAGAAGATTGATTGGGCGATTGCTGAAAAGAACAAACAAGAACGTAAAATCGAACGTCGACAACAGTCACGAACAGCTCGTAAAAATAAAAAAAGTTCACATAAATAAAAAGGTTGTGGCTCCAAGCGCTCAGCTTCGAAAAAATAATGAAGAACTGACAAAAATAGCTGCTTATGTTTTTGGACAGTTATGAATTATTTCGAGAAGTTGCTTGAGAAACACCGTGAAAGAGGATGTGGCGCAAAACGATTTGCTCCGACAAGATAGCGTGGAAGCACACAAAATAGCAGTCCACATTTTGAAGTGAATGCAAACTTTCTTGAGGAGTTGTTTTGAGAACACCGTGAGTAAGGTTGTGAAGAAAGTGTTCAACTCCAATAAATAAAAACAAATTTTTGTGAAATTTAGGCTTATTTGGAAGGAGTTACTTCTTGAACACCGTTTATTCGTAAAAAAGAGTCTGAGACAAAAATATTCAAGAAAAAAACCGTCTAAAATTCGTTTTTTGAAAACGTTGATTTTAGGCGGTTTTAATATTGAAATCAGAGTTAAGGACAAACAGATTTTTTAGATTTGTCTAAGTTTTTTTATACTGTTATTGAGTTAGCTAATCATAAAATTTTTTCCATGCCTACACAAAGAATGCCATCTTCTTCAAAAGGTGGCGTACAGGAAACATACCCACAGCGTTCATAAAATGACTGCGCTGTTAACTCAGCGACTAAATAGCTTAATCGACAGCCATTATTTTTGGCAACTTGTTCTGCCTTGAACAACAGTGAACGTCCAATGCCTTTTTTACGGTAGGGTTTTGCCACACAAAAACGATCAGGCTGAAAACATGTTTCGCTTTTCAGTTGATAACGTAAAGTCGCAACAGGAATTAGATCATCAAGGAGCAAAAAATAATTTCTTTGATTGGTATCGAGTGCATCAAACTCCCATTCTGGTGGAATATGTTGTTCTAAAACAAAGACTTCATAGCGAAGTGCGAAGCTTGCTGCTTGAATCCAAGTATCATTACCAAAAAAGTCGTTCATGAATCTTTTCCTCCAATCAACTCTTTTTATTTATCGTAACACAGACGGAGAGCAGCAAAAAGAGCCAAAATAGAAAAGCTTTATTGACAGATATCTGGGAAGTGCGTATACTTAACGAGTACAAAAAAGGACATGATTTGTTTTTAGGGGCTCACAGAAAATTCTTTCTAGGCTGAAAAAAGAATAGTTACCAATCAAATTGCTCCCTTTTTTCTTTTGATAGAAATATCAACGCAACTCAGCGTTATCGAGTTTAAGAGGTAATGATCAAACATCATTGCAACCAAGGTGGTACCGCGAGTTTTCGTCCTTGGCTGTAATGGTGTTTTTTGTATTGAAAACAACGAGAGAAGGTAATGGAATGAAACAATTAAGTAGTGCACAAGTTCGTAAAATGTTTTTAGATTTTTTCCAATCAAAAGGACACACAATCGAGCCAAGCGCCTCATTAGTGCCAGTTAACGATCCAACTTTGTTATGGATCAACTCAGGAGTAGCAACCTTAAAAAAATATTTTGATGGTTCAGTTGTTCCAGAAAATCCAAGAATCACTAATGCACAAAAATCAATTCGAACAAATGATATTGAAAATGTCGGAAAAACTGCTCGCCATCACACAATGTTTGAAATGCTAGGAAACTTTTCTATCGGAGATTATTTCAAAGAAGAAGCAATCCACTGGGCATGGGAATTTTTGACAAGCCCTGAATGGATGGCCTTTGACCCTGAAAAGTTATATGTTACTGTCTATCCAAAAGATACGGAAGCAAAACGCATCTGGCACGAAGAAGTGGGCTTACCTATGGATCATATCATCGATGTAGAAGATAATTTCTGGGATATTGGTGCCGGTCCTTGTGGTCCCGATACGGAAATCTTCTATGATCGTGGAGAATCTTATAATGATTTAGCAGAAGATGATCCTGAAAACTATCCTGGTGGCGAAAATGAGCGTTATTTAGAAATCTGGAACTTGGTATTTTCTGAGTTTAACCACAAACCAGACAACACATTTGAACCACTACCACATAAAAACATTGATACGGGCATGGGATTAGAACGCATGGTTTCTATCGTTCAAGATGCACCAACGAATTTTGAAACAGATTTGTTTATGCCAATCATTCATGCGGTTGAAAAATTAAGCAACCAAGTGAAGTATGGTGAAAGCCCAGCAACGGATATTTCTTATAAAGTAATTGCTGACCACATTCGTGCATTATCTTTTGCAATTGGAGATGGCGCACTACCTTCAAATGAAGGACGCGGTTATGTATTACGCCGTTTATTACGTCGTGCAGTTATGCATGGTAAAAAATTGGGAATCAATCAAGCTTTCTTGTATAAATTAGTTCCAGTTGTTGGAGAAATCATGGTTAGCTACTATCCAGAAGTGTTACAACAAAAAGAATTTATTGAAAAAGTCATTCGGACAGAAGAAGAACGCTTTAACGAAACAATTAATGAAGGTCTAGATATCTTGAACCAAGTGATTGAAGAGGTAAAAGCAGCAAACGGAACGACTTTAGCTGGTAAAGATATCTTTAAGCTTTATGATACTTATGGTTTCCCAGTAGAATTAACTGAAGAAGTAGCGGAAGACGAAGGTTTGAAAGTCGATCATGCTGGCTTTGAAAAAGAAATGGAAGCACAAAGAGAACGTGCCCGCTCTGCAAGAAGCACGGAAAAATCAATGGGCGTTCAATCAGCATTATTAACGGATATCAAAGTGGATAGTAAATTTATTGGTTACACAGAAGTTGAGGCAGACAGCAAATTATTAGTAATCGTTCAAGACGAAGAATTACTAAGTGAAGTAACAGAAGGCGTTGCTCAAATGATTTTTGCTGAAACACCTTTCTATGCAGAAATGGGTGGACAAGTTGCTGATCAAGGTTGGATTTTAAATGATGCACAAGAAGTGGTTGCAACAGTTACAGATGTTCAAAAAGCACCAAACGGTCAATTTATGCACACAGTAACAGTCAAATCACCAATGCAAGAAGGTACAATCTATCATTTAGCAATCAACGAACCAATGCGTAATCGAATCATTAAAAACCATACAGCGACTCACTTATTGCATAAAGCGTTAAAAGAAACATTAGGTGAACATGCAAACCAAGCAGGTTCATTAGTTGCACCTGAACACTTACGTTTTGACTTCACTCACTTTGGCCAAATCACAGCAGATGAACTAGTTCAAATGGAACGAATCGTCAATGAAAAAATTTGGGAAGCTATTCCAGTTCAAACAATCGAAACAGACATTGACACAGCAAAAAATATGGGGGCAATGGCCTTGTTTGGTGAAAAATATGGTCGTGAAGTCCGCGTCGTCAACATTGGCGAATGGTCAATCGAACTTTGTGGTGGGACACACGTATCAAACACAGAAGACATCGGTATTTTCAAAATTGTTTCTGAATCAGGAATCGGTGCTGGCGTTCGTCGTATCGAAGCTGTTACAAGTAAAGAAGCTTACGAACTACTAGAAGGCGAGGAGCAACAATTAAAAGAAGTTGCAGCAATCGTCAAATCACCTCAATTAAAAGAAGTAGTTGCAAAAACAGAACAATTACAACAACAATTACGTGAATTACAAAAAGAAAATGAAAAATTAGCAAGTAAATTAGCTAATCAACAAGCCGGAGACATTTTCAAAGAGTCAGAAACGGTTGCTGGAAAAACATTGATTGCTTCACAAGTGAAAGTGAAAGACATGAATCAATTACGTCAATTAGCAGACCAATGGAAACAAAAAGCAATTTCTGACATTCTTGTTCTGGCAAATGAGCAAGAAGGAAAAGTTAGTTTGTTAGTGGCTATGTCGAAGGAAGCAAATGAAGCCGGACTAAAAGCTGGGGACTTAATCAAAGCAATCGCACCGAAAGTTGGCGGTGGCGGCGGCGGACGTCCAGACATGGCACAAGCAGGCGGTAAAAATCCAGCAGGTATTCCAGATGCATTAGCCGAAGCAAAAAATTGGTTGCTTAACCAATAATCGTTTGTTAAAATTTAACGTTCAAAGATAAGCAAGACTTGGAGTGCTATTGAAAAATAGCCATTCCAAGTCCGCTTGTTTTTTTGTGTCTATTTTAGGATAAAGGTAAATAGTTGACGAATGAGCAAGAACTTTTTACGATGAAAAGAAAAAGGTGGGGTTTAAGATGAATAGTAGAAATAAAACATTTCGTTTAGTATTACGCGCAGTCTTGTTAGCAATCATTCTTGTTCAAGCAATGGTTCCCTGGCTGGGCTTCATTCCGTTAGGGTTTATTAGCTTAACAATCATCCATATTACAGTTATTGTAGCAGCCGTTGTATTAGGACCTAAAGATGGCATGCTGATTGGCTTGTTCTGGGGAATTGCGACTATTGTTCGCGCGTTTGCCATGCCGACGACTCCTTTTGATACGTTAGTCTTTACGAATCCAATCATTTCAGTGGTCCCACGGGTACTTGTTGGTTTGGTTGCCGGTGTTATCTTTCATTGGATTTATCGTAAAAATCAATCTGTGGTGATGGGGGCTGCTGTTGCAGGAGTACTGGGTTCCCTAACGAATACTTTACTTGTTTTAGGTTTTATGGGAATGTTTTATACAAGTGCGACTGCCAATGCTTATGGCGTGGACACATCACTTTTATTTAAAACTTTGATCGGAGTTGCGGGAATCAATGGTGTTCCAGAAGCAATTGGGGCAGGAGTTATTACGCCGCTTCTTGCTAAAGCACTCTTTGCGGCGACTCCTTTGAAACCAGAATAAAAAATTTAATTGAGAGCAGATCTTTTCAGATAAGGGAGTAAGAGTGTGACAAGAAAACAAACGACAGAAAAAACAACGAGTAGAGAACGAACGAAACAAGGAATCTTGGCAGGTGTCTTAGGCTTGATTTCCAATTTGATTTTATTTATTTCCAAATTTATGATTGGAATCTTATCAGGCAGTGTGTCAATCATGGCAGATGCAATCAACAGTTTGTCGGATACTGCTTCCTCTGTGTTGACCTTGATTGGGTTTAAGATTGCAGCTAAACCAGCAGATAAAGAGCACCCATATGGACATGAACGGTTTGAATATATCAGTGGATTATTTGTGTCAATCATTATTTCTTATGTGGGATTTACATTTTTAGAATCTTCTTTTCAAAAAATTATACATCCAGAAAATGTTATTTTGACACCAGTTGTCTTTTTAGTCTTGGTTTTTTCAATTGGTTTGAAGTTTATTCAAGGGAAAATGTATAGTCGAATCGCAACAAAAATTGATTCGAATGCTTTGCGAGCTACTTCAACTGATAGTTACAATGATGTATTTACAACGTTAGCGGTTTTGATTTCAGCGGGTATTGAATGGTTGACTGGATGGAGAATCGATGGCTATATTGGATTTGCATTAGCATTATATATTTTGTATAGCGGTGGAATGATGGTTCGTGACTTTGTCTATGAGTTGATGGGTAGCCGACCTACAACAGAAGAAATCGAAGAAATGGAAGATTCGCTGAATAATTACGATCAAATTTTAGGTTATCATGATTTGTTAGTACACAATTATGGACCAAGTAAACGATTTGCATCTGTTCATATCGAAGTGGATGATAGTTTAGATTTGAATCAGGCGCATCGTATTGTTGACCGAATCGAAAAAGATTTCAAAGAACGTTTAGCAGTTGATTTGGTTTGTCATTTAGATCCTGTTCCAGTGAGTAATGAACGTTATTTAGCGGTATTACAGACATTGCGTGAAATTGTTGCAACTACAGCAGAAGGACTTAAAATTCATGATTTTCGTGTGATAAAAGAAGGGGAAATTTTGCAATTTGATGTGGTTGTTCCACAGAAATGTCATTTTTCTGATGAGAAATTGGAAGAAATTATTCGGGAGCAAGTCAAGCAGAAGATTGGGAAGTATCAGGTGGAGATTACTTTCGATCATAATTATTTGTTGTGAAAGGTTGTGACTCCAAGCGCTTAGCTTCAAGCAATAAGAAAACTTTTCTAAAAATAGTTCCTCATATTTTTATGAAAAGAGGGCTTATTGCCGAAGAAGCTGATTGGGGAACACCGTGAATAAGGTTGTGACCCCAAGCATCCAGCTTCGAAAAAATAAAGAGCGACTGACAAAAATAACCTTTCATATTTTTGAACAGTTGAGAGTTATTGCGAGGAGTTGTTTTGGGAACACCGTAAATAAGGTTGTGGCGCAAAACGCTTAGCTTTGAGCAATAAGGAAACTTTTCTACCAGTTAAATCCGTAACCTAAGGAAGTATCTTAATAAGCTTGAAAAGTTTATTAAAAGACCGAAAACGATGGAGTTTAGTAAGCTTCATCGTTTTCGGTTTATTTTTTTGTTTGTTGGAGTTGTTTTTTTAATGCTTGTCGAGCTAGATTATCGGCACCTTTATTTTTACTTTCAGGAATCCATTGTAAAAGAAACAAAGAGAAAGTTGGAAGAAGTGATTGGATTGCTGACAAGTAGGGCTGGAATAATTCGTTAGTTGTAAAATTTTTATCAATGGTGGAAACTAACGTTTTACTATCTGAATAACAAAAAATCGTTTCAGCGTTTAATTCCTTTTCCTTTAAAATTTCTAAAGTTTTTAAAAAGACTTCGAATTCTGCTTCGTGATTTGACCCATCAGAAAGAGGAACAGCTAGCTGTTCATAACGATTTTCTCCAAGAATCACGATGCCACCACCACTTGGACCGGGGTTGCCTTTTGTCGAGGCATCAATGTATACTCGTAACATGAATATCTCCTTTTTAAAATAAAGTAATGTTATGATATGATTATAGCATTATTACTTATCATGCGAGGTTAGACAATGAAAAAAATTATTCGCTGGCAGCCAGAATTGGCACAGTCGATCATTTATTGGTCATTGACGTTGATTATTTTCTTTTTCAGTTTGATTTTGTCACTTGAAAATACAGGACCTTATTGGAAAAGTAATGTAGTTATGGGCATTTTTGCTGTGTTTTTATTGCTAGGGTTACGTCGATCGTTTGTACTAGAAAAAAATTCAATCAAAATTCGCTATGCTGCTTTTTGGAAAGATAAAAAATTAACGTTACAGCAAGTCGAAAAGGTAGCTCCACATGATCATGGTTTGGAGTTAAAATTAACAGATGAGTTAGAGCCGGCAATCTATTTATTACGTGCAAAAGATCGGGTACCCGTTCGTAATTATTTTGCGGGAACTTCACAAGAAGTATTTGTTGATCAGTCACGAAAAGATAAATCAAAGGATCAATCAAATAGTTCTCATAAACAATGAGAAAAAGGAGTTGAGGGCTTTTGTCCGCGACTCCTTTTTGGGTTACTAAAAGTATAAAAAAAGTTGAGACAAGTTTTCCTTGTCTCAACTACAATTTCCTTGTTCATTTATCATTGAATGTGATTTTAATTGAATCAATTAACTTAATTTCTTAACATGAGCTGCTTGTGTTCCGCGATTGCCTTCAATAATCTTAAACTCAACGGCTTGGTTTTCTTCCAGACTCTTAAAGCCATCTTCTTCGATTGCGGTAAAATGGACAAAAATCTCTTCCGTCTCATCATAACTGATAAATCCGTATCCTTTTTTATTGTCAAACCACTTCACGATTCCCTGGGTCAAAGCACTCACGACCTTTCTTAAAATCTACCATAGCCACATTATAAAGAGTATTTATAAGTACGTCAAATAAATAAAAGAGATGGCTTTTCTATCTATTTATTTCAATTAAAAACGTGTATAATAAAAATAACTTAACAAAAATAAAATAAATTGAATTAAAGTTCGTGTAAAGGGGTAGTTTGATGAAGAGTGATTTACAAATTTCACAAGAAACTGACTTAAAACCGATTGTTGAGATAGCTGATAAAGTAAATCTTGGCTATGAGGACCTGGAATTATATGGAAATTACAAAGCAAAAATAAATTTTTCGACAATTGAGGAGCTAAAAGCAAAGCCGGATGGCAAACTGATTTTGGTCACGTCAATTAACCCAACACCTGCGGGGGAAGGAAAGTCAACTGTTACTGTTGGCTTGGGAGATGCACTAAATCAAATTAACAAACAGGCAGCAATCGCTTTAAGAGAACCTTCATTAGGACCCGTCATGGGGATTAAAGGTGGTGCAGCTGGCGGTGGATATGCCCAAGTTTTACCAATGGAAGACATCAATCTGCACTTTACTGGCGACATGCACGCTATTACAAGTGCGAATAATGCACTATCTGCCTTTTTAGATAACCATATCCATCAAGGAAATGAATTGAAAATTGATGCCAGACGTGTTATTTGGAAGCGTGTGGTTGACTTGAATGACCGTGAATTGCGTCAGGTGATTGTTGGCTTAGGTGGACCAATCCAGGGAGTACCAAGAGAGGATGGCTTTGACATCACCGTTGCTAGTGAAATCATGGCGATTTTATGTTTGGCAACTGATTTAGATGACTTAAAGGCGCGGCTAGCACGAATCGTCATTGGGTATACTTTTGACAGAGAACCTGTAACTGCAGGTGACTTAAAAGTAGAAGGCGCTCTTGCTTTACTTCTAAAAGATGCGTTGAAACCAAATTTAGTTCAAACAATTTATGGCACACCTGCGTTTATTCATGGTGGACCATTTGCAAATATTGCTCACGGATGTAATAGTATTTTAGCAACTAAAACAGCTTTAAAATTAGCTGATTACGTGGTTACGGAAGCTGGCTTTGGTGCAGATTTGGGCGCGGAGAAGTTTCTTGATATCAAAGTCCCTAACTTGAAAAAAGCGCCAGATGCAATTGTAATTGTTGCAACGATTCGCGCATTAAAAATGCACGGGGGTAGACAAAAGTCAGAACTACTTGAAGAAGATTTATCTGCTTTGAAAGCCGGTTTTGTTAATTTGAAACGCCACATTGAAAATATGCGTTCGTACAATATCCCTGTAATCGTGGCAATCAACGAGTTTGTTACGGATACGAAAGCAGAATTTGCATTGTTAGAAGAGTTATGTGAAAACCAAGGTGTCTTAGCTAAACGTGTCAGTGTATGGGAACAAGGCGCGCTTGGTGGTGTGGATTTAGCAAAAGCTGTAGTGGAACTAATTGCTGAACAAGCAGCTGATTATCAACCGTTATATCAATCAACTGCGACGATTTCGGAAAAAGCAGAGACAATCGTCAAAAAGATTTATGGTGGACAAGGCGTTCAATTTAGTAAAAAAGCGCAGAAACAAATCGAGGAGTTTGAGAAAAATGGTTGGAGTGGCTTGCCAATCTGCATGGCAAAAACCCAGTATTCATTTTCAGATGATCCAACGTTGCTTGGCGCACCAACTGATTTTACGATTACGATTCGAGAATTTGTTCCCAAATTAGGTGCTGGCTTTTTAGTAGCACTCACAGGTGACGTGATGACGATGCCAGGATTGCCAAAAAAACCTGCAGCGTTAAACATGGATGTAACGAATCAAGGAGAAGTGATCGGTTTGTTTTGATGATAAACGGATGATTCAAAAGAAGTGGGAGGTATGGCAAAACTTTTGTCATACCTCCTTTTTCTGAAGTTATGGTGTTCTCCAAGTAACGCCTCGAGATAATTTATAACTATCCAAAAATGTGAAAAGCTATTTTTGTCAGTCACTCTTTGTTTTTTTGAAGCTAACCGCTTGGAGCCACAACCTTATTCACGGTGTTCCCCAATCAGCTTCTTCGGCAATAAGCCCTCTTTTCACAAAAATATGAGAAACTATTTTTAGAAAAGTTTTCTTACTGCTTGAAGCTAACCGCTTGGAGCCACAACCTTATTCACGGTGTTCCCCAAGCAACTTCTCGAAATAACTCTCAACTGTTCAAAAATATGAAAAGCTATTTTTTTCAGTTGCTCTTTATTTTTTCGAAGCTGAACGCTTGGAGTCACAACCTTATCTAAGGTATTTTCTTTTTCATTGTTGTGTTTTAAGTTATACTAAAGCATAATAGGAGGGGCATTATGAAAATAAAATTCACCAGAAAAACTGGTTTTTATGGAATGGGAAGTTCTATTCGACTACAAATTAATGGAAAGTCTGTTTACTTAAATCAGCAAGACAGCGTGGAAGTAGAAGCAACCGTTCCACTAACGATGCAAGTCACGTTTTTTTGGTTAAAAAGTCCAGTTTATCAAATTGCATTGCCAAAAGATGCGTACGTTATTACGATGAACTTACTCCTGTTGCAATTGTATCCGGTACTCTTTTTTTTCACGAGTTTAAGTGCCATTTATTTTAATAATTTATTCTATAGCTTGGTAGCTGTGATTGGAATGATTGGTTTCTTTTTCTTCATTAAGAACCAAGCTTATGTCATCAAGGAGGACCCTAGCAAATATGAGTAACTCTGATGTGTTTTTAAGTAGCTTCAATCGTATTGAAAAATGGATGCGTGAGGAAATGGGAAATACCCGTAATATGGGCTTTACCGAATTAGTGCGCCGATTGGCTCGCAAAAAAGGGTCAATGGTCCGTAAATATGAAGAAGATTTATTTCAGATGGCGCAATTAAGGAACGCAATTGTTCATGAAAGAATTGCTGAAGACTTTGTCATTGCAGAGCCAAATGAGTGGGCAGTTGACAAGATCCAAGTCATTGAAGAGGCATTGATTCGTCCAGCCACGGTGTTGCCGAAGTTTGCAAAGAAAGTGACTGGTTTTGATAAAAATATTCCTTTACTAGATTTGCTAGAGACGATTGCTCAAAAGCGTTACTCTCAATTTCCACTGTATAATAAAGGGAAATTTGAAGCATTGATTACTTTACGAGCAATCGGATTTTGGTTGGCTAAAGAAAGTCAACAAGGAGTGATTGACTTAACACGGAAGCAAGCGAAAGATTTGATTATTGGTGATGGAAAATATACAAATTATCAATTTGTTTCTGCGAACACGAAAATATACGAAGTTGAGTTGATGTTTCGTGAGCAAGGGACGCTAGAGGCAGTGTTGATTACAAAAGATGGAAACCCTGATGGCAATTTATTAGGGATTATTCGACCAAGAGATATTTTTAAACAAGTAGAAAAGGATTGATCGTGTGTTAGTTATATATTGGATAATGAGTGGCGCTTTGATTGTGATAGATCAATGGGTCAAATGGTGGATTACAAGCAACTTAGCATTAGGAGAAACCCAATCAATCATTCCTGGTGTCTTATCGCTAAACCATATTCGGAATACGGGAGCAGCTTGGAGCATGCTAGAGGGAAAAATGTGGTTCTTTACTGTGGTAACAATTGTTGCTGTGGTAGCAATCGTTTATTTAATGATTAAAAACAGGCAGACAGCAAGTCGTTGGTTTATGACTGGTTTGGCATTGATTTTAGCAGGCGCGATTGGAAACTTTATTGATCGTGTGCGTTTAGGTTATGTAGTGGACATGTTCCAAACAGATTTTATGAACTTTCCGATTTTTAATGTCGCTGATATTTCATTAGTTTGTGGCGTGATTTGTATATTGATATATATTATTTTAGATGAAAAGGATCAAGTGAAAAAATGACAGAACTAAGAGCAACAATCGAACAAGAAACAGGACGAATTGATAAAGTCCTAACAGGCTTATTTCCAGATTATAGTCGTTCTCAAATCCAACTTTGGTTAAAAGAAGGCGTGGTTGCTGTAAATGGTCAACCCGTTAAAGCAAATTATAAAGTGAAAGCAAAGGATGAACTATTTGTAGCGATTCCCGAGCCAGAAACATTAGATGTCATCGCTGAAGATATTCCGTTAACAATTGTTTACGAGGACGAAGATGTCGCAGTTATCAATAAGCCACAAGGCATGGTTGTCCACCCTTCAGCTGGGCACAGCCATGGAACTTTGGTAAATGCGTTGATGTATCATGTCAAAGATTTATCTTCCATTAACGGTGTGATTCGCCCTGGAATCGTGCATCGGATTGATAAAGATACCTCTGGTTTGTTAATGGTTGCCAAGAATGACCAAGCACATGAATCATTGGCAAAACAATTAAAAGATAAAACTTCTTTACGAAAATACGTTGCGTTAGTTCATGGTGAGATTTCGCACGATAAGGGAACGATCAATGCGCCGATTGGCCGTTCAAAAGTCAATCGCAAGATGCAATCCGTTCGTGAAGATGGAAAATCTGCTGTTACTCATTTTACTGTGCTAGAACGTTTTGAAGGATTTACTTTGGTTGAATTAAAATTAGAAACAGGTCGTACGCACCAAATTCGTGTCCACATGCAATATATTGGTTTTCCTTTGGCAGGCGATCCTGTATACGGGCCAAAGAAAACTTTACCAGGAAATGGTCAATTCTTACATGCCCAGATGTTAGGCTTCACACATCCTGTTACCGGACAAGAAATGGTCTTTGAAGCGCCACTTCCTGAAGTGTTTGAAAAAACTTTAGAAAAATTAAGAAAAAGCCATTGATTTTTTATGCTGGCAACGGTATAGTATTAACAACGAAAAGCTTAAACGAAAATTAAATAGTAGTCCTTTAAGTTTAGTCCCGTGAGGCTAAGAAGGGTGTGAGTAATCAACTATATGGTGCGCTATATGTGTGATGCTCAATGACGAAGTATAGCTAACAGTGCAACTGTATTAGCTATCTATGAACGTACCAAATTGTACAATCAGTCTAAACATACCTCCTGTCCTCTTAGGGCAGGAGTTTTTTTATGCAAAAAAATGGAGGGAAACAGTATGCAAACCAAAGAAGTAGTCGATCAAGTAACAATGAAACGAGCATTGACACGAATTACTTATGAAATCATCGAAAGAAATCACAGCATTGAAGACATCGTCTTAGTGGGAATCAAAACACGAGGAATTTATATTGCTGCTCGAATTGCCGAACGATTAAAACAGTTGGAAGACATCGAAGTTCCAGTTGGTGAGTTAGACATCACATTGTATCGTGATGATAAAAAAGAGCTTGCAGAAGGACCTGAGCTACATTCATCAGATGTGCCAGTTTCTTTAGAAGGAAAAGAAGTTATCTTGATTGATGACGTGCTTTACACAGGGCGTACGATTCGAGCGGCAATGGATGCCATCATGGATTTAGGGCGTCCAAGAAAAATTTCATTAGCTGTACTAGTTGATCGCGGTCATCGCGAACTACCAATTCGTGCCGATTATGTCGGGAAAAATATTCCAACATCAAAAGCAGAAGAAATTCTGGTAGAGATGCAAGAGCTTGACGGACAAGATCGTATCATGATTTTAAAAGAGGAAGAATAGGGGAAAAGATATGTCAGAGAAAAAAGAATTTCATAATGATAGTGTTGTATTAGACATTCATGACCGTCCAAAATTAGGTCATTGGGTTGGTTTAAGTTTACAGCATTTATTCACGATGTTTGGAGCAACAGTTTTAGTACCGATTTTAGTTGGAATCGATCCGGGGATTGCGTTAGTCAGTTCAGGATTGGGCACACTGGTTTACTTGTTTACAACAAAAGGAAAAATTCCAGCTTACTTAGGAAGTAGCTTTGCCTTTATTGCAGCGATGCAAATGTTGATGAAAACAGATGGTTATCCAGCAATTGCGCAAGGAGCAATCACAACTGGGTTGGTTTACCTGATTGTCGCTTTGATTATCAAAAAAATCGGTGCAGCATGGCTTGACCGAATCTTACCACCAATCGTTGTTGGACCAGTAATTATGGTTATCGGGTTGGGGCTAGCAGCAAACGCTGCAAATAATGCAATGTACAACAATGGTAACTACGATTTTAAATACATTGCCGTAGCGTTAATCACGTTAGGTTTGACGATTTTCTTCAATATGTTCTTACGCGGATTTCTTGGGTTGATTCCAATCTTATTAGGAATCGTGAGTGGCTACATCGTCGCCTTACTCTTTGGAATTGTTGATACACAACCGATTGCAGACGCAGCGTGGTTTGCTTTACCAAACTTTGAAATTCCATTTGTTCAATATGAACCAAAATTATATCTAGGTGCGATTACAACAATGGCACCAATCGCATTTGTAACAATGACAGAACATATTGGTCATTTGATGGTGCTGAACAAATTAACTCGCAGAAACTTCTTTGAAGAGCCCGGATTGCACAAAACATTAATGGGTGACGGATTAGCACAGATCGTTGCAGCGTTTGTCGGTGGCCCTCCAGTTACAAGTTATGGAGAAAACATTGGCGTACTAGCAATCACACGAGTGCATAGCGTCTTCGTGATTGGCGGAGCAGCATTCTTCGCGGTTATCTTGGGATTTGTTGGAAAACTAAGTGCCTTAATCTTAAGTATCCCTGGACCGGTTATTTCAGGAATCAGTTTTATCTTGTTCGGTGTTATCGCAGCTAGCGGGATGAAAATCTTGATTGAGAACAAAGTAGATTTCGATAAAAAGAAAAACTTGTTGATTGCAGCAGTCATCTTGGTTGTCGGTATCGGAGGCTTAGTCTTCCAAGTAGGAACATTCACGTTATCAGCAATGGCATTAGCAACTGTCCTTGGTATCATTTTAAATCTTATCTTACCAGAAACTTCACGTAGCGAAGAAAACTAGGAGGAAAATTCATGATCATCCAATCAGAACGTATCAGTTTAAAACATTTATTAACCGTTGAAGCACTAACAGACCAAGAAGTTATGGGCTTGATTCGCCGCGGGCAAGAGTTCAAACAAGGTGCAAAATGGACACCACAAAAGAGCCAATATTTTGCAACTAACTTATTTTTCGAAAATAGTACAAGAACACATAAAAGTTTTGATGTAGCTGAGAAAAAGCTTGGTTTAGAAGTAATCGAGTTTGAAGCAAGCACTAGCTCAGTTTCAAAAGGGGAAACACTTTACGATACCGTTTTGACAATGTCCGCATTAGGAGTGGATGTAGCAGTCATTCGTCATGGAGATGAAAACTATTATGAGGATTTGATTCAAAGCAAAACAATCCAATGCTCGATTATCAACGGTGGGGATGGCAGTGGTCAGCATCCAACACAATGTTTACTAGATTTGATGACGATTTATGAAGAATTTGGCCATTTTGACGGACTGAAAGTAGCCATCGTTGGTGACATCACACATTCACGTGTCGCTAAATCAAACATGCAAATGTTGAAACGCCTAGGCGCACAAGTTTTCTTCTCTGGACCAGAAGAATGGTATGACAATGAATTTGAAGTTTACGGACACTACTTGCCACTGGATGAACTACTCGACCAAGTAGATGTAATGATGATGCTACGAGTACAACATGAACGTCATGATGGAAAAGAAAGTTTCTCAAAAGAAAGTTATCATCAAGAACATGGCTTAACTGTTGAACGTGCAAAGAAGATGCAAAAACATGCAATCATCATGCACCCAGCACCTGTCAATCGTGACGTTGAACTAGCCGACTCATTAGTGGAAGGATTACAGTCACGAATCGTTCAACAAATGAGCAATGGCGTATTTGTCAGAATGGCAATTTTAGAGGCAGTACTAAACGGGAAAGCGTAAAAGTAGGAGGACGAAGACATGAAAACACTCATTAAAAACGGTCAAATCATTACACGAAAAAATGAAACAACACCTGCAGAAATTTGGATTGAAGAAGGGAAAATCAAAGCAATCGGTACTGGATTTTCTGAGACTGAATTTGATGAAGTGTTTGATGCAAAAGGACAACTCATCACACCGGGGCTAGTGGACGTACATGTTCATTTAAGAGAACCTGGTTTTACGTATAAAGAAACGATTGAAGCAGGAACGAAAGCAGCAGCACATGGCGGATTTACTACAGTGTGCGCAATGCCTAATCTAGATCCTGTGCCTGATACAGCTGAAAAACTAAGTCAAGTTTATGAAATCATCAAGCGAGATGCAGTTGTGAAAGTCTTACAGTACGCACCAATCACTGAAAAGTTGCGAAGTGAGGTTTTAGTTGATCAAGAGGCGTTGATTGACGCAGGTGCCTTTGCATTCACCAATGATGGTGTTGGTGTACAAACAGCAGGTACGATGTATCTAGCAATGAAGGAAGCTGCTAAAAATAATAAAGCATTGGTTGCCCATACCGAAGATGAATCCTTACTGTTCGGTGGCGTTATGCACGCAGGCGAAAAAGCCAAAGAATTGGATTTGCCGGGAATTTTAAGTGCAACCGAATCTTCGCAAATTGCAAGAGATTTAATTTTAGCGGAAGAAACAGGTGTCCATTACCACGTCTGTCACGTATCAACGAAAGAAAGTGTTCGTATTATCCGCGATGCGAAAAAAGCTGGTGTTCATGTAACAGCAGAAGTTTCGCCGCACCATTTGCTCTTGATCGATGAAGATATTCCAGAAGATTTTGGTTTTTGGAAAATGAATCCACCCCTACGTGGACGTGAAGATCGCGAAGCGCTGATTGAAGGATTACTTGATGGAACAATTGATTGCATCGCCACAGACCATGCACCTCATGGTCTAGAAGAAAAGAGTCAAAGCTTTTTAAATGCACCATTCGGAATCGTTGGAAGCGAAACAGCTTTTCAGTTGATTTATACTCATTTTGTTAAAACCGGCATTTTCACGCTGGAACAAGTGATTGAATGGCTAGCTGTTAAACCAGCAGAAATTTTTGACTTGAATGTTGGGACACTAACGATTGGCGCTCCAGCAGATATTGCAGTGTTTGATATCGAACACGAGTATAAAATTGCGAAAGAAGACTTCTTGTCAAAAGGTGAGAATACACCATTCGTTGATTGGACGGTCAAAGGGGAAACATTGTTGACATTCGTTGACGGAAAAATTGCTTGGCAAAAGGAGGTCTAGGAGCAGGATGGATCGATTACTGATTTTAGAAGATGGGACTGTATTTGAAGGGCAAGCCTTTGGAGCAGATGCAAATGTTTTTGGTGAAATTGTTTTTACAACAAGTATGACTGGTTACCAAGAAACGATTACAGATCAAAGCTTTAATGGTCAAATCATTACTTTTACGTATCCAATGGTTGGAAATTATGGCGTGAACCGAGATGATTACGAGTCGATTTCGCCGACTTGTAAGGGTGTTGTAGTGAAGGAACATGCGCGAGTGGCTTCAAACTGGCGCAATCAGATGACGTTAGATGCTTTTTTGAAACAAAAAGGGATCCCAGGGATTTCGGGAATTGATACAAGAGCTTTAACCCGTAAAATTCGCGAAGTTGGGACGATGAAAGCAAGTATTGTTGATGCAGGTGATAGTTTTGAACATGCATTTGATCAATTAAAAGCGACTGTTTTAGCAACGAATCAAGTCCAACAAGTGTCGACCAACAAACCTTATCCAAGTCCTGGCACAGGGCGAAATGTAGTTGTAATTGATTTTGGCTTGAAACATAGCATCTTACGTGAATTAAGCAAACGAAATTGTAACTTAACAGTCATGCCTTATAACACAGAAGCAAAAACGATTCTCGAACTTGCACCCGATGGCGTGATGCTGACAAATGGACCGGGAGATCCCAAAGATGTGCCTGAAGCAATCAAGATGATTCAAGAAATTCAAGGAAAAGTACCGATTTTTGGTATTTGTTTAGGTCACCAATTGTTTGCACTAGCTAATGGTGCAGACACGTATAAGATGAAATTTGGTCATCGAGGATTAAATCATCCCGTACGAGAAATTGCGACGGGGAGAATTGACTTTACTTCACAAAACCACGGATACGCAGTTGATGAAAACACAATTGATCCGAATAAACTAATGGTCACTCATATTGAAGTGAACGATGGAACAGTGGAAGGGATTCGCCATCGCGATTACCCTGCTTTTAGTGTGCAATTTCACCCTGATGCAGCACCAGGACCACACGATGCACTACACTTATTTGATGAATTTATGGAAATGATGGATGCAGGAAGGGAGCAATAAGAATGCCAAAACGTACAGATATCAAAAAAATCATGGTGATTGGCTCAGGACCAATCATTATCGGTCAAGCGGCCGAATTTGATTATGCTGGAACGCAAGCTTGTCTTGCACTTAAAGAAGAAGGCTATGAAGTTGTTTTAGTCAACTCAAATCCTGCAACGATTATGACAGATCAAGAAATTGCGGATCAAGTCTACATCGAGCCAATAACATTAGAGTTTGTTTCACGCATTTTAAGAAAAGAACGTCCAGATGCACTGCTTCCAACTTTAGGTGGCCAAACGGGTTTAAACATGGCGATGGAACTAGCTGAGTCAGGAATTTTGGATGAACTTCAGATTGAACTTCTGGGTACGAAGCTTTCTGCAATCGACCAAGCAGAAGATCGAGATTTGTTCAAAAAATTGATGGAAGACTTAAATCAGCCAATTCCCGAATCAGAAATCGTGACTACGGTCGAAGATGCCGTCGCTTTTGCGAATCAAATTGGTTATCCGATTATTGTTCGACCTGCATTCACCCTTGGAGGTACAGGTGGTGGAATGTGTGAAAATGAAGAAGAATTGCGAATCACTGCAGAAAATGGGCTGAGTTTATCGCCTGTTACGCAATGCTTGATTGAGCGCAGTATTGCTGGATATAAAGAAATCGAGTACGAAGTGATGCGTGACTCAGCTGATAATGCGATTGTTGTTTGTAATATGGAGAACTTTGATCCAGTAGGTATCCACACAGGAGATTCCATTGTTTTTGCACCAAGTCAAACGCTATCTGATCACGAATATCAAACATTGCGTGATGCGTCACTTTCAATTATTCGTGCGTTGAAAATCGAAGGTGGTTGTAACGTTCAGCTTGCCCTTGACCCTCATAGCTTTAATTATTATGTGATTGAAGTAAATCCACGTGTTTCACGATCTTCGGCACTAGCAAGTAAAGCAACCGGCTATCCAATTGCAAAATTAGCGGCTAAAATCGCGTTGGGCTTGACTTTAGATGAAATGAAAAATCCAGTAACTGGAACAACTTATGCAGAATTCGAACCAGCGTTAGACTATGTCGTTGCAAAAATCCCACGTTGGCCATTTGATAAATTTGAAAATGGGGAACGTATACTGGGAACACAAATGAAAGCAACGGGTGAAGTCATGGCAATTGGACGAAATATCGAAGAGTCGTTACTAAAAGCCGTTCGCTCTCTTGAAATCGGCACACATCATCTTGAGCTTCCTGAATTGGCAAATGTGAATGAAGACCAGCTAACTGAAAAAATGGTTCGAGCACAAGACGATCGTCTGTTTTATGTTGCGGAGGCGTTACGCCGAGGCTATCCAATTGAGGAAATAGCTGAGTTAACAAAGATTGACTTATTCTTCTTAGATAAATTACTCCATATTATTGAAATCGAAACCCAATTACAAGCAGAGCCTTCCAATTTAAGGCTGTTGAAATTAGCAAAGAAAAACGGATTTACAGACAAAAAGATTGCACAATTATGGCAAACAACGCCAGAAAAAATTCGTGAACTTCGAAAAGAAAATCAGTTATTGCCAGTCTACAAAATGGTAGATACTTGTGCAGCTGAATTTGAATCAAATACGCCTTATTTTTATAGCTCGTATGAATTTGAAAATGAAAGTAGTCGCTCAGAAAAACCATCTGTGTTGGTACTTGGTTCTGGACCAATTCGAATTGGTCAAGGAGTGGAGTTCGACTATGCGACGGTTCATTCAGTAAAAGCAATCCAACAAGCAGGTTATGAAGCAATCATTATGAATAGTAATCCAGAAACAGTTTCCACAGATTTCTCAGTTTCAGATAAGTTGTACTTTGAACCACTGACTTTTGAAGATGTGATGAATGTGATTGAGCTAGAACAACCAATTGGCGTTATCGTTCAGTTTGGCGGACAAACAGCAATCAATTTAGGTGAGCCGTTAGCAAAAGCTGGTGTGAAAATTTTAGGAACGACGATTGAGGATTTGGATCGAGCAGAAAACCGTGATTTATTTGAACAAGCGTTGCAAGAACTAAAGATTCCACAGCCACTAGGAGATACAGCAACAAGTAAAGAAGAAGCTGTAAAAATTGCAACGATGATTGGTTATCCTGTCTTAGTTCGTCCAAGTTATGTGCTTGGCGGACGGGCAATGGAAATCGTAGAAAATCAGCGTGACCTAGAGGATTATATGGAGCATGCCGTGAAAGCCTCGCCTGAACATCCTGTTTTGATTGACCGCTACTTAGTGGGCGGTGAATGCGAAGTTGATGCGATCTGTGATGGAGAAACTGTCTTGATTCCTGGAATCATGGAACATATTGAGCGTGCGGGGGTCCATTCAGGTGACTCAATGGCGGTATACCCACCACAAACATTATCAGAAGAGATTAAATCGACAATTGAAGATTACACGAAACGATTAGCTTTAGGACTAAACTGTATTGGAATGATGAATATCCAATTTGTGATCCATGAAGAAAAAGTCTATGTGATCGAAGTCAATCCCCGTGCGAGCCGTACTGTACCATTTTTAAGTAAAGTAACTGGGATTCCAATGGCACAAGTAGCAACCAAAGCCATTTTGGGCCAAAGTTTGCGGGAATTAGGTTATGAAACAGGTCTTTATCCTGAAACCGAAGATGTCCATGTAAAAGCACCTGTCTTTTCATTCACGAAGCTACAAAAGGTTGACACGTACTTAGGGCCTGAAATGAAATCAACTGGTGAAGTCATGGGCTCCGATCGAAACTTAGACAAAGCTTTGTATAAAGCCTTTCGAGCTGCTGGGTTAAATCTGCCAGATTATGGTGCAGTCCTCTTTACGATTGCAGACGAAACAAAAGAAGAAGCATTGGGCTTAGCTAAACGCTTTGCAGAGATTGGTTACAGTTTGCTAGGTACGAAACATACAGCTGAATTTTTCCGTAACAACGGGTTAATTGTTACGACAGTAGCGAAAATTTCAGAAACAACAACAGAGGAAAACGTTGTCGATATCATTCGAACAGGAAAAGCACAAGTAGTTGTGAATACGATTGATAAAGACCGTGGGAATGCGTCAAAAGATGGCTTTATTATCCGACGTGAATCAGTTGAACATGGTGTACCACTCTTTACTTCACTTGATACAGCAGCTGCAATCGTTCGAGTGATGGAATCACGTGCGTTTTCAACAAAAGCAATTTAAAAAGGTTCGCATCATTCACTTAGCTCCGCTGAAGTAACTGACAAGTAACAGAATCCTTTTAGCTGGTTCTGACTAGTTGTGAGTTGCTCTGAGGAGCTGTTTTATGGAAAAATAGGTTGAGTATAAAAAACGGCTTCATCAATGAGTTTTAACAAAGTCGATAAGTATAGGAGTGTGGATATGAAACAAGAAGTTATGGAAATCATTCAACAAAATCAGTTAGCACCACGAATTTTCGAACTGACACTAAAGGGTGAATTAGTTCAAGAGATGAAGCGTCCGGGTCAATTTATTCATATCCGTGTTCCTAGAGCAGACTTGTTATTACGTAGACCAATTAGTTTAAATAAAATCGATCCAAGTACGAATACTTGTCGAATCATTTATCGTGTAGAAGGTGACGGAACTAAATTATTTTCAACGTTGACTACAGGTGATACGCTGGATGTGATGGGACCACTAGGAAATGGGTTTGATTTAACGGGATTAAAAGCTGGAGATTGTGCATTCATCGTTGGCGGTGGTATCGGGATTCCACCATTATATGAATTATCTCATCAACTAAAAGCAAAAGGTGTCAAAGTCAAGCACTTTTTAGGTTTTGCATCAGCAGATGTTATGTACTATGAAGAAAAGTTCCAACAACTTGGAGAAACAAAAATTGCTACAGATGATGGCTCGGCAGGCGTCCAAGGAAATGTTGGTAATCTTTTGTTAGCAGAAGAAAATAAAAAACCAGACGCAGTGTTTGCTTGTGGTGCGAATGGAATGCTTAAGGCGGTCGAGCACTTTTTCCACGATCATCCTAATGTCCAGCTTTCTTTAGAATCACGCATGGCATGTGGAATCGGTGCTTGCTATGCTTGTGTATGCCACAAGGCAGAAGATGAAACGAAAAGTGTGAAAGTCTGTGATGAAGGTCCGATTTTCAAAGCAGGAGAGGTGATTCTATGACACAACCATCATTAGCAGTAAAAATACCAGGACTTGATTTAAAAAATCCAATCATGCCTGCTAGCGGCTGTTTTGGTTTTGGAAAAGAATATGGACAGTACTATGATTTGAATCAATTAGGTTCAATCATGGTTAAAGCAACGACACCACAAGCAAGATTTGGTAACCCGACACCTCGTGTTGCTGAAACCCCTTCAGGTATGCTAAATGCAATCGGCTTACAAAATCCCGGACTAGAAACCGTGATGAATGAGTTATTACCTGAATTAGAAAAATATCCTGATTTGCCAATCATTGCCAATGTGGCAGGCGCATGCGAAGAAGATTATGTGGAAGTCTGCGGTAAAATTGGTGATGCGCCTAATGTGAAGGCAATCGAATTAAACATCTCTTGCCCCAACGTGAAGCACGGAGGTATTGCGTTTGGAACAGATCCTGATGTCGCTTTTCAACTAACACAGGCGGTAAAGAAAGTTGCTAAGGTTCCAATCTATGTCAAATTATCGCCCAACGTTACTGATATCGTTCCTATCGCTTTAGCAATTGAAGCAGGTGGAGCAGACGGGTTTACTATGATTAACACACTCTTAGGAATGCGCATTGATTTAAAGACAAGAAAACCGATTTTAGCGAATCAAACAGGTGGTCTATCAGGTCCCGCAATCAAACCAGTTGCGATTCGCTTAATCCATCAAGTCGCAGGCGTCTCTAAATTACCAATTATTGGTATGGGTGGTGTTCAGACGGTTGATGATGTATTAGAAATGATTATGGCGGGTGCAAGTGCAGTCGCAGTTGGAACCGCCAATTTTACAGATCCCTACGTTTGCCCAAAATTGATTGATGCTTTACCTCAGCGAATGGCTGAGTTAGGTATCGCATCATTGGAACAACTTATTCAAGAAGTTAGAGAGGAGCGTCAACAATGAATCAGCGACCGATTATTGCCTTAGATTTTTCAAACCGAAACGAAGTAGAACAATTTTTACAATTATTTCCTGAGGAGGAAAAGTTGTTTGTTAAAATTGGGATGGAACTCTTTTATCAAGAAGGGCCAGCGATTGTCCGTTGGCTGAAAGAATCAGGACATGATGTATTTTTAGATTTGAAATTACATGATATTCCCAATACAGTTGAAAAAGCAATGCGTGGCTTAGCAAAGTTAGGCGTTGATATCACTTGTGTACATGCTGCCGGAGGAATCCGAATGATGGAGGCTGCGATGCGTGGTTTAGCATCAGGAACACCGGAAGGAAAACAACGACCCTTATTATTAGCAATTACTCAGTTGACTTCGACAAGTGAAGAAGAGATGCATCATGATCAGCTGATTGAAGTTCCTTTAGAAGAAAGTGTGATCCATTACGCTACTTGTGCACAAGTAGCAGGATTAGATGGCGTAGTTTCTTCAGCACTGGAAGTAACTAAAATCAAAGATGCTACAAATTCTGAATTTGTCTGCTTAACACCAGGCATCCGACCACAAGGAGCAGACATCGGTGATCAAACGCGAGTGGTAACTCCCGGACGAGCAAGAGAAATTGGAGCAACTTTCATTGTAGTTGGGCGCCCAATTACACAAGCAGAAAATCCTTACGAAGCTTACCAAACAATAAAAAACGAATGGAGCTAACACGAATGACTGTCGAAAAATTAATTGCAAAAGACTTATTAGAAATTGAAGCAGTATTTTTGAACCCAACACAACCATTTACTTGGGCAAGTGGATTGAAAAGCCCAATTTATTGTGATAATCGTATCACGATGAGTTATCCTAAGGTTCGTCGGGAAATAGCAAATGGTTTAGCCAAAAAGATTAAAGAAGAGTTTCCAGAAGTCGAAGTAATTGCTGGAACAGCCACAGCAGGTATCCCTCATGCTGCTTGGGTTGCAGATATCCTTGATTTACCAATGGTTTATATTCGCAGCAAAGCGAAAGATCATGGAAAAGGAAATCAAATTGAAGGTCGGATTTTTGAAGGTCAAAAAATGGTTGTCATTGAAGATTTGATCTCAACTGGTGGCAGTGTGTTAGAAGCTTGTGAAGCAGCAACACGTGAAGGTGCTGATGTGCAAGGTGTAGCAGCAATCTTTACTTATGAGCTACCCAAAGGATTAACTAATTTTGCTCAGGCGAAAATGCCTTTGGTCACGTTGACTAACTATTCAACATTAATTGAAACAGCACGTGAAGCAAACTACATCAATGAAGAAGAATTAAATTTACTGAAAAGTTGGAAAAAAGATCCAGAAAACTGGAATGTATAACAAAAAGACGATAACAACTATTTTCATAGTGTTGTCGTCTTTTATAGTATCATTAGTATTTTGCTAAGTTTGACGGTAACTGAAATCGTTCAATAATGGGCTTGATTTCATACAACGATTCAATTGAAGCTTCACGAGAAGACAAATAATGATTCAAGACACCCACGATTCCATTTGCAATAAAAATCGCTTCCGTTGTTTGTGCTTGATCGTTTGTTGCTGTAAAAGTCAAGATATGTTGTTTTAGGTAATCTGTAAATAGACCCTGCTTATCAGAAGCAATCAACATTCGATACGTTTCCTGGTTCTCTACGATGAATTGAAAAGTTTTTATTAGTAGATTGTCTGTTTCCGCTGTTTCTGTTTGACAATAAGTAACTAGTTCTTGAATTGATTGTTGGATCATTTTTTCTAAAAGATCATATTTATCTAAGTAATTTAAGTAAAATGTCCCGCGATTGATATCTGCTAGTTCACAAATCTCGCTGACTTTTACTCGTTCGATGTCTTGCTTTTTTAGCAATTGGAAAAAAGCTGTTTGAATAGCTGTTTGTGTTTTACGCACTCGTCGATCCATGTGATTCTCCTGTCATGTTAAGTGATTTGTTCGTTAATCAACAGATTGTCATTTTTGATGATTGATTGCTGACTTTGGTCTGTTTATTATACTGGATGTTCGTTGAATTATAAACAGGTGTTCATAAAAGGAGAAAAAATGAAACTATTAATTTATGGTGCAGGTATTCAAGGAAGCTATCTTGCACATATTCTTGCGAAAAATAAAGAGAATGAAGTAACGATACTTGCCAGAGGAAAGACGAAGGAGCATTTAGAAACAAATGGGCTTGAATTAAAACATGTTATTCAGAAGAAAAGAACAGTGGATATAATCAAAATAATTTCAAAGCTAGAACCAACAGATAAGTATGATTTGATTTTTGTCACAATGAAATACAATGATTTTGATTCTGTGATTGAACCGATTGCTAGGAATCACAGTCAGCGAGTGATTTTTGTTGGCAATCAAATGAATCCAGAATTATTAAAAGAAAAAATCGTTCAAAAAAATCCAGCTAAGCAAGTCTTTTTTGGTTTTCAAAATACTGGTGGAACAAGGGAAGGTAACTTAATTACAATTTTACGTTTCAATGGAGGCAAAATGAAAATCTATCTTGATTCCAATGAGTTCGAAATGACTCAGCTTTTGAATCAAGTCTTTGCTCGAACAAATTATCAATGGCAATCAGATCCAACTTTACCTGACTGGCTGAAAAGCCATGCCGCATTGATTATGGTGCTGAATAGCTTAGATCTTATTTATCGAAAAAAAATGAAAAATAAACAAGAATTAACTCGCTTATTTTCCATAACGGCTTCAGCATTTAAAGAAGCGTTTACTGTCTTAGAAGAAAACGGATATCCGATTGTGCCGAAGATTCAGAAAAATTTATTGCAAAATGAATTTTTGACGAAAATTGGTTTGAGACTAATGTATGCTACACCATTGATGGCATCAGCTCAGGGAAGTTATACAGAAATCGAGTTGATTATTTGTTCCTTTGAACGGCTTAAAAAAGAAACGGGAACAAAAACACCGAATCTTGATCAATTAATTAAAATCACTGCTCAAGTGAACGAGCGAAAGAGTGTTATCAAAAAGTTTTGATATGTTTATTCCGAAAAGTGGAAACGACTCAATAAAAAAGAAAAAAATTAATAAAAAATTGCAACTAATTCTTTAACTCGGCTAACTCATTGAAAAATTATTCGTGCAAGTATTTTTTGTGGAATTTGTGCTAAATAAAAATTAAAAAGCAGCAAATCTAGTTCTTTGTAATTGCATGATGCGAAGAGTAAATGCTATGATTGTTGGAAAAGTATGGAGGAGAGATGGCAATATGGGCTTAAATGAATACCTTTTAGGATTAAATAATTTAGAAAAAATTATTCGTGCGCCTGGCTTCTTCAAGCACACAGAACACACGGTGGCGGCACATTCGTTTCGAGTAGCATCAATTGCACAAGTTTTAGGCGATATTGAAGAAGCTAATGGACAGACGATTGATTGGAAACTGTTATATGAAAAATCTTTGAATCATGATTATACAGAACGCTTTATTGGTGACATCAAAACACCTGTGAAATATGCAAATAAAGAACTACGAGGGATGTTACAAACAGTTGAAGAAAAAATGACTGATGAATTTATTAATCAAGAAATCCCAGAAGAATTTCAAGAAATTTATCGTCGTCGCCTATTTGAAGGAAAAGATGACACGATTGAAGGAGAATTGCTAGCAATCGCGGATAAAGTAGATTTGCTGTATGAATCATTTGATGAAATCAGCAAAAATAATCCTGAAAAAGTTTACCGAGAAATGTTTATTGAATCGATTTTAACAATTAAAGAATTCGATCATCGAGCAAGTGTAAATTATTTCTTTGATTTTATTTTTCCAGAACTATTGAACCAAGAATTTTTCGGAAAAGAAGAGTTTCTAGCAGATATTTCTGCCGCTTTACAAAGAAAGAAACGAACGAACTAACTTTTATGGAAAGACTCAGGAGGACGTAAGCGTTGAAAAAAAATATGGATGTTGAATGGGGCTACTCGGGAGAGCGAGGGCCAGAGCACTGGGCAAGTTTATGTGATTGGTTTGCAAAAGGAGCAGAATTTTCTTTGCAATCACCTATTCCACTTGTTACTTGCCAAGAAGTAAGTGATGTGAAAGAAACGATTTCTTTCCATTATCAATGTCAAAAATTCACAGATAAAGAATTTAAAAACACGATCCACTTAGTACCATTTGACCAAATCAGTTATGTCAAATATCAAGGTGAAGAATTTTATTTGACAGATATCCACTTCCATCTGCCTTCTGAGCATATTATCAATGGAAAACACGAAGACATTGAATTTCATTTTGTCCATACGAATCAGCGTCAAGAAAACTTGGTTGTTGGAGTTATGTATGAGTTGCGACATGAGGATGGCTGGTTTTATGATCGGAATCACGAAGAACGCTGGGACTTAGCAGCGCATGAACATTGGATGAATCCAATCGTATTTTTCCCTGAAAAGAAGAGCCACTATCATTATGTTGGCTCATTAACGACACCCCCAACTGCAGGCCCTATTCAGTGGTTTGTTATGGATCAAGTTGGGCAGTTAAATCAAGACTTCCTGACTCCATTTAAAGGACAGTATGCGCAGCCTAATAATCGTCCGCTACAAGCACTTAATGATCGGAAAATTGACTATTTTGAGGAGTCAAATACATGAATATCCAACAAATGAAGTATGTGATTGCTGTTGCGAATAATGGTAGCTTTCGAGAGGCTGCTAAGAAGTTATTCGTTTCGCAACCTAGCTTGTCTACCGGAATCAAAGAATTAGAAACTGAATTAGGAATCAGTTTATTTACTCGTACAAATCGAGGCGCGTATTTAACAGAAGCAGGACAAGATTTCTTGCAACGTGCAGAAAAAATTTTGGTTCAATTAGAATCACTTGAAAGTTATTATCAAACAAGTGAAACACGCGAAATGTTTTCTGTGGCTTCTCAACACTATGATTTTTTAGGGCCACTGATTGCCAAAATGATGGCAGAATTCAATCAAGAAATCAAACAATTCAGAATCATGGAAACGACTACTGCAAAAGTGATTGAAGAAGTGAGAGAACAGCATAGTGAAGTAGGCGTGCTATACATGAACGAAAAAAACCAAGCTGGAATCATGCGCTATTTACAGCAAGGTGAGCTAGTTGCCAGAACGATTCATACGTTCTCTACACATATTTTTTTGAGACAAGGACATCCACTAGCAAAACAGACGAAAATCCATAGAAAAGAATTGTTAGCTTACCCTCAAGTACGCTTTACTCAAGATGGCAATAATTTTCCTTATTTTTACGAAGATCTGATTGAGATACCTGCACAAGAATCAGTTGTTTATACCAGTGATCGTGGGACACTGATGAACTTAGTACTAGAAACAGATGCTTATGCTTCTGGATCTGGAATTGTTATTGGTGGTATCAAAGATCAAATCAAACTTATTCCATTAGCAGATAGTCAACCAAATCAACTCTGCGTCATTCATTCTGGTAAACGTACGTTGAGTGTAGAAGCACAGCGATTTATTCAAGGTTTAACGGATATACTAACAAGTGAATTAGCAAATAAAAAATAAGTTAGTTATCATTATAAAAAAAGTAACTTCAATTTCCGAAAGCGAGCGCCCAAAGTTAGATTGCTAGTCTAACCTTGGACGCTCGCTACATTTGAAGTTGCTTTTTTATTATGTCTTTAGCCCCAGTTACATTCTTAGATCGTGTGAATGTAACGGGTAGGTGGGTTGATAGTAAAAAATTCTATTAAAAATCTCTTTAGTCTCGTTAAAAGTCAGTTGTTTAGAGTATATAACAATGAAAGAGGTTGAACAGCTTAGTCCATACAAGGTGATGATGATTGAATCATGTTAAGTATTAACAGATAGAAACATAATTCTCCTGTTAAATTCCTATTTTTACAAATCATATAGCTTATAGAAATGGCTACTACTTCTTTCTATCATCAATTTTTTCTATAAATTTTTGTTGGATGAGCGAAATAAGATCTATCCACCTGTTCGAGTTGTTGATGGAATCCAGGTAGAAAAGTATTTGGTCAGTTGATTTTTTTTCAAAACTATCTGTGATTACGATATCAGCTTCGGAAAAATTATTTGTAAAGACAATATTGTTGGTGTTGAAAATTGTTTGGATACGTTTCTCAATAACGTATACGGCTGTAAAAACTTTGGACATTTGAATATATAATTTTAGGGTGGTACTTTTTTTAAAAGAAGAAACAGTGTAAAGCAATGCGGCAATATAATTTTCTAGTGCTTTATCTTCAAAAAGTTCAGCGATTTCTTTTTTGATGCGATTCATATAATCATCAGTTTTATTAATATTTAAGTGTGGAACAGGAATCATCAATTCTAAGAAAAGAACGTACTTGTCACCAATCATAGAATAGAGAATATTGAAAATCGTTAAATAATACAAATAGATACCGTTTTCGTTAGCACTGATAGGTTCCAAGAAAACATTTGAAAATTTTGAATATATTTCATTTGCTAGTCGACAAGCAGGGTGATCAAATTCTTGGAATTTTCTTCCTAAATTAATTTTTGCTTCCGAGGAGATCAAATCGGACAGAAAAATTCTTGCGAAAAAGTTGAGATATAGCTTCTCTGAATCTGCTACATTTTCTGAAAGATTTTCAAACGGACTTTTATTAAATAGTTTGGTTACATCGTAGCTCTCTTGTAAAAGTTTCAGTAGGTCATAGAGCGAATCATCAGGGTCAATAACTAGAAAGTTATCATTTAAAAAGCGTTGTTGCACTATTTCGCTAAATAAATACAATGCATGATTTTTGGTTAAAGAAATTGCAGAATTACTATTATCAAAATTTACGATTGGCGTTGTGGAATCAAATGGCCACTCCATTCCTTGAAAATTATCTTGCAAGATTGTATATGAAAACATGCGAAGACAAATTTCGTTTCCTTTAAGAGAGTAGATTTGATTTGTACTGTTGACAGATAAATCAAATTGAGAAAGATAACCATTCAATTGTGAACAGAGTTTCAGTAAATATGCTTCCGAGATAAATAAATGATCGAGAATTTGTTGCTTTGAAATACTGTAATTTGTAAGCAATAAGACACAGAGCCTAAAAAGAGTAGAGTTATTGGAGAGTGCAAGTTTTAGCTGATAAAAATAAGTGATGATATTATCTGAAAACATTGGGTTTATCGAGATGATGCCTTGATTATTTGAAATAATAAGATCATTTTCATTTTTAGTATGCTCAACGAAGTAGTTGTTCAATTTAAGGATATCACCCTTGATCGTTAATTTTGGAATAGCTATTTCTTCTGATAGAAGCGTCAAGGTAGTACTTTTATTAGTAAGTATTATGTGTAAAATAATGAGTTCACGCTCAAAATGATTTGAAATAATCATAGTATGCCTCGTTTCTATTTTGATATTTCTATTTGATAAGAGAAGAACGATGCCTAAAGATAGCTATCGTTTTTACGGTGAGATAGAAACCTATAAATAATGCTCTTTTATTGAATATTGAACTGTGAAAAATGGTTGTTACAGGTAAATTGATACATTTTGTATCATTATCGTTATTAATTTAGCTTATTTATCAGACTGATTATATCGTGTATATTTTATAGAAAAACATTTCTTTAAGAACATCTTCAAAGTAAAAAGATGGCTTAACTCATATGCTTGTTTTATTTAATGTTATCTCACAATACAATAGTACTTCTTTTCTTTAGGAATCGTCTAGTCAAAAAAGCATACTTTTTGATTGATTCAGCTTGTTTTCCAAGTATCATTTTTCCATAAAATGAGGAAAATATTTATTTGTAGTAGTTGCATATACAATTTTAGTCTACCGGTCTACTTGATTTGTATTGTCTCATTTGTCGGATAAGATGATAGAATTTTTATTGAACCTACTTGTTATTTGTTATGTGACATTTTTAAAATTGGAGGCTTAATTCTATTTACGCGTTTCTTTTATTTATAGACAAAGATCGATGAAAGAACGACTACTTAACCAAGCTAACTGTTATGTAACTGAAATAGTAAAGAAGGTTCTAAAGAAAAGAGGAAAGAGGCGATTTAGAATGATTAAAAAGTTGTTAGTAAGTACTTTGATTCTTGGAGGAGTAGTTGCTTTTGCACCAACAAATGTAAGTGCATGGACTAGTGGAGATATTGATCCTAGTGATACACCACAAGTTGTCGACGGTGTCGAAACTGGAGATGTAGCTGTAAATGGCTGGATCGGTGAATGGGATGAAACAGATCCAGGGTCACCAACTGATCCTGAAGATCCATCAACTATTAATGTTACGATTCCTACAAAAGTTTTATACGCTAATAGCGTAGATGGCCAGGGTGCACCGACGGCTAGTATTATTTCACCAATCTATAAAATTGAAAATAATTCGACTACAACTAAGTTGAGTATTGCGGTGGCTAATTTTGCTTCAAAAAATGCAGTGGATGTTAAGCAAGATTTGTCAATAAAAGCTTCCAATGGTGCTGAAGTTGCATTACACAAAAAGACAGGTCAAATGTTGTCTAAGAAAACCTATTTAACTTCACTTGGAACAGATGCAGTTGATACATTTACATTCGTAGGTTCTGTTGATCTAAGTTATTTTCCAGCAAGTGGTGATGCTGCATTACGTCCCGAATATCAAATGGGTCTACATTTTACTGCTATCAAGTAAGCATACTGTTGTAAGAGTCCTTTATGAGGAAACGTAATTAAAGAGGTGAAAGATTTTTTTCTCTCTTTTATTCACGAGTAAGGAGCGTTACATATGGATAATATCAATAATCAAGAAGAACAAAAAAGGAAAAGAAAATTAATTGTCTTACTATTTTTAGTAATCCTCCTTTTAGCATCAGGTATGACAGCATACTTTCTGAAGGATCGTTTTTTTACGGAGCCCAGAGTAATTAGTGGGTTGCCTGAGTTAGAAACAGGTCTTGAAGTGATGAGCGATGAACAGATGTTGAAATTCATGCAGTCAGAAGTAGATAAAGACAAGATCAATATTAACTTGAAGCATGAGATTTCAGTCTCTAAAGAAACGAATGTTGCCCAACTTGCAGTGAAAAATAAGCCAACAAATGCGTACAGTATTCAAGTGGAGTACTTATTGAAAGAGGGGAATGAACAACTATATAAATCTGGTTTGATTCCCACAAATCGCCAACTATCTGAAGTAAAGCTGAAAAAAAGTTTGTCGGAAGGTAGTCATGAAGTAATGATTATCTATACGATTTTTGATGAGGAAAAACAGATTAATCAATCGACTATTGATGGCGTTCTGTATGTCAGCTAACGGAAGAGATTTCATAGTTAGGAATGGTGGTGAAGAACTGGGGAGATAGAAGATGAAAAATAAATCTAAAATAATTATTTGTTTCATGCTAGGCTCGGTTCTGTTCGGAAATTTTTCTCAAATCATCAATGCCGGCAGTTCAGCAGTATGGGCACAAGAAAAAAATAAAAGTCTAGAACCAATTCAAACTGAAGAAGAACCTGTACCAGTTAAATCAGGTGAGGACCAAATAGAGTCTGAAGAAACAACAGAGGCAATCCAAAGTCAAGAAAAAGTCAGCTTGAACGAAGAAAGTAATCAAGTAGAAAACGAAGATACTTCACACTCTGCTACATCTTCTGAAGGACAGTCAACTGAAAATGAAAATAATATGGAAGTTGACTCTACCAATGACTCTGCCAATAAGTATGCTGAATCAAAAGATGATATGACAATTATTGCAGAAGCTATCGAACAAGAGATTACTTTGGGGACACAGCAAGCAGAGCTTGATATCACTAAAATGTACAAAAATGTAACATTGGATGATGGATCGGCTATTGATGCTTCTGACGTAGAGGCATATATTGTCGCAGCTCCCAAGTTTGATTCAATGGAGGCATCAGAAAGCCATATTCAACTTTCACTGACACGAAAATCCAATAACCAATCAACTACATTATGGGTGCCAATCAAGATGAAATGGGCGAGTACCATCCAGCTTCGAGGGTTAAGTGATTATACCGCAGGTGCATATACCTTGCGTCAGAAAGATGACTCTTACTATATCCGTTCGAATTATGGGGAAAATGGTTTCTATCGTGGTACAGGTGTGGACAATAGTTATCTTAGTACACCTTATCACTCAATTACTTTGTTAAGAGGATTGGGCAACATCGATCAGTTGAGTAACATCTACTACAAAGAAACAAAAGGTACTAATACTGCCAGAGATGTGGTAGAAGATTTTGGAACAGATGGGCAACAATCTGTTCAACTAGGTGATGTCGTCAAAATCTGGCATAGAGAACAAAAACGAAATTTCTATACGAAAGATGAGAAAAAAATTGCGTACTCAACTAAGGACGAAGACAGCACGTATTTCGCAATCACTGCTGATGGTTTTGTTCCTTATCGCTTAAATCAATTAGAAGTCAAAGAGTCAACGATTTTAATGAGCACAACGAATGAAGAGCTGGATCAGAAGAAGGATGAACTGATTGATTTTCTCGGAATGACTGGAAATGGATTGAAAGTTTCTAAGATTACGCAATACCCAGACAGATCGAAGCCAGGAAAATCGACAGGTAAAGTTTTAGTCGAGGAAACCATTGGCGGAGTCAAGCTAAACTACGAATATGAAGTGACCTTTAATGTAACAGATGATCGACAAATCTGGGCAGATGTGGTTGAACAAACGATCGAGCTTGGAACATGGTCAGG